>ENA-OFCE01000280-OFCE01000280.1-metagenomes-genome-assembly--contig:-NODE-280-length-34895-cov-6.959615_pt1 | contig 34895 bp, 30 predicted proteins | sample MGYA00153388_OFCE01 | MGnify analysis MGYA00153388 | reverse complement strand
AGTTTCTGTGACTTCGATAGGCACTTTTCTCAAGGACTTATCTTTTGTAACGTAAATCTGTCTATACTGTGAACCTGTCTACTGGAAAGTGAACCTAAATATGCTGCTTTCATTCATTCTGTCACTCACGCAAAATAGCATTTTACCATTCCGGCTCCATTCCAAAAAGCTTACGTTTTTAATATCGCTATACACTATCTTATCAGATTCAATCGTAGTATCACCCAAATGTGCAACATGTAATTCGGCGATTCCTTTATTGTTATTGGAAATATAAGCGATATTACCGTCTGAAGTTATGTCGAAGTAGTATATATTACCGCGCAGTAAGTTTTTGTAGCCTTTGTTTTGCATGTTATAGATAAAAATACCATCTTCGCCGTTAATATTGCCGTGCAGCAGCAAGTTTCCATTAGTTAAAGATGCTAAACCGGTAATTCTGCCTTTTATTAATACTTCCAATGAATTTTTGTTTTCCAAATCAAGCATATAAACAGCAGTCCCTTCTACATAAGGCCCTATAAAATAAATTTTGTGTCCATCCGAAGAAAATTTAAAATTCCAAAGCTTTTGATTTACCATTGGGATTAGTTGGGTGGTCCAAAGAAGCCCGGCTTTCTGGTGAAATTCCGTTATAGTTATTAGGTTTTCTCTCTCGCCGGTGCTTATATTCTGTATAAATAAGGAATCGTTAAGCATCCCTATATACCGGTTGCCATCTGGAAGCATGAGAGAAGCTGATCCATCAAAGGTTTTGCGGATTTCCTTTGTCTGCATATCATATAAGAAAGTTTTGAAAATGCCTTTTTCCAGGCTGGAGTCAAAATATAATACCTTTTTGCCATCGGGTGAAACGAGCAATTCATAGCTGTTTTTGCTATCGATTTCGAACATAATGTTTGTGTTAATGTTTAATGCACAAATCTTATAATTATATCTCTTGCTGCCTTGCTCGGCAGTTCGAAATACCAGAGAATTATTATCTACGATTCTGGGATTCCAAACGGGATAAGGGGTGTCCAGCTTTATAACGTTTTTTATTTGCAGGTCAATTTTGGTATCTGTTGGGGAGTTGCTGCTGAACAAGCTGTTTTCCAGGACAACCGTCCTGGGTTTCATAGTGTTAAATGCATAAACGCTGCTAAGGATAAAAAAGCCCAAAGTAAATATCCCTAAAATTGAAACATAAATAATATGGCTGCCATATTTTTTTAAAAATCCCGTTCTATGCATTTTCTTCTCCTCCGAATCGGATTATTACTTCCGTCCCTTCATTCATTTTACTTTTTATATGGATATGGCCCCCATGGTTTTCAACAATGCTTTTGACGATAGTTAAACCCAGGCCTGCACTTCCTTTTTCCCTAGAGATCCTTTTGGAAATCCTGTGAAAAGGTTCAAATACACTGCTGAGATGTTCTTCCGGTATGCCATCTCCTTGATCCCTGACTTTTAAAAGGACAACCTTTTCCTCGCTATAGGCCTCCACTTCGATAGTGGAATTAACTTTTCCATATTTAATAGAATTGTCGATCAGATTAATCAATACTTCCTTTAATCTATCCTTATCTCCTTTAAGAACAAGGTTATTCTGAACTTCACAGTGTATTTCGATATTGTATTTTTTCCCTTTCATCCTCATTTCATCACAGGTTTCCCTAATCAGTTCCGATAAGTCCACTTCGTCAAAATGGTAGCTGAGATCCCTGGAAGAGGCTTTGGATAGCTCCAATATATCAATAACCATATGATTCAGTCTTTGACTTTCGTTTATGATATAAGAAGTTCCTTTGTCAAAAAAGTCCTTGTCACTGAATCCATTTTCCTTTAAGACCTGTGCATATCCAAGGATCGTGGTTAGTGGAGTTTTCAGCTCATGGGTTACATTATCGAAAAAGGATTTGCTTTGTGCTTGGGCTTCCTTTAAAGCATCCCTATCCTTTTGGATGATTTCAATTTGTTCCTTAATCCGAAGTGCCATTTTTTTAAATCGGTCTGCCAGTTCGCCGATTTCATCTTTGGAGTTGATACGCATGTCAAGTTTGAACTCTCCCGTAGATATTCGTTCCGTACTTCTCGTGAGTATCCGGATCGGCTTCGCAATTTGCCTTGCGATGACGAAGGATGTAATAAAGATGAAAATAAATATGACAACGGCAAAAATGGTTATAACTGTTTCAAACTTCCTATTGGCATTATAGAGTTCCGAATAGTCCTTACTGTACCTCATGATGCCAAGGAGATTTTTATTTGATTCAATTGGATAGGAGAGGTTCACAATAACCTTATTTCCAACATAATTTACAGTATAGGCTGTCTTACTTTTCAATGCCCTTGAAAAGTCATCGTTTGATGTACTTACTATATTTATAAGGGAGGATATGTTGTTTCCGTTAGAATCATAAATCATTACATCACTTCCAATTTGGCCGGTTAATCCTTTGGAAATATTATCCGCTTCCGATTCAAGAGACAATTTATCAAACTCCATATTGTTAATTAGAAAATATTGTTTCAAATATACATCCAGACTTTTCCTTGCTTCGATCATATCTTTGTATACGATTTGAGATACGTTCTGTTCAGTAATTTTATATGCCACAAAAAGGAGTGATGACAATCCAATAAAGGTGACAATAGAAAATGACAGGAGTATTTTATGCTGTATTGAATATTTCATATTTGCCGGTACCTTTCTAAATAAATTTATACCCAATCCTGAAAACAGTTTCAATAAGGGATATCCCCTTGCTTTCATCCAGCTTTTTTCTTAATCTTTGAACATGGATGTCAACAGTCCGGGTATCTCCCACAAATTCAAACCCCCAAACCTTATCCAGTAAATCGGCCCTTGAATATACCTTTCCTTTGTTTTCTGCAAGAAACAGGAGAAGATCGTATTCCTTATTTGTAAGTTCAACTCTTGATCCGTTTTTTAATACCTCTCTTTTATCTTTAAACAATTCAATGCCATTACCTAGGCGAACTACTTCAAATTCATTCATTTCCGTCGACTCGGAGATCAACTCGATCCTTCTGAAAATGGCTTTGATTCTTACAATGACCTCACGGATATCAAAGGGTTTTGTAATATAGTCGTCGGCACCTAGTTCCATTCCGAGAATCTTATCGACGGTATCGGATTTTGCAGTGATCATGATGATGGGTATGATATACTCATTTGTAACTCTTTTACATATTTCAAAGCCGCTCATATCGGGCAGCATCAAGTCCAGTAAGATTAAGTGGGGTTTAAACTCTGCGATCAGCTTCAAACCTTGTTCACCATTGGGGGCAACTTTGGTGATAAAACCCTCTTTTCGGATGGAATAGGATAATAAATCGGATATGGAGACTTCATCTTCTATAATTAAAATTTTTTTATAATTCATATTTCTACCTCTTTCTCAATAGATAGCCAAGTCTGAACATAATGTTTGTTATCTATATCATAAACTATTTTTTTACTCCATGGTAATGGAAATAAATATAATTTACAAGTTGGATACAATTACTACAAATTTAGAAACAATTGGTTTTTATAATGAAAATATGATGTACATCAAAATAAAAACTTCATTTAATTACATGAAAAGGAGAGTATCGATCATGAGAAAAATACTACTAACGACTGCAATCTTAGCATCGCTCGTAATCACTTCAACTGCTGCCTTCGCAGCAGTAAACACAGCCGGCAATGCGGCTCAATCCGCAAGTAGGCCTACTGTACCAACTGCTGTGAAAAGTAATAACGAAGGAACTGTTGAGTACTTAAAACAAACAATGTTAAACAGCGACGGCAGTACAAGTGTTGTCAGCGAGACATGGGTAAACACAATAACTCAAGAAAGAAGAGAGGATTTTCGATTTAAGGACGTGGACGGTACGGATACCTTCACCAGTCATTATCTTAAAGAGAATGGCACAAAATGGATAGATATTTCAAGAGATGCTCAGGGGAATGCTGTTAGCGGTACATATGTAACAGTAACTGAAGAAGGAGTGAAAGCTTATAATGACTTTGCTGGGAGGTATTCCTTCTCAGCAGTGAAAGCAAGGTATACCGGACCTGAGTGGAAGGATGAAGGGACAGTACAGTCGGCGGACGGAAAGACACTGAAAAAACTATCTCAAAGGATAACGAGAAAAGTAGGTCCGAAACTTAACTCGGCGAACCCTGACAAAGTAATCAATTCAATACAATATGTTTATATCGATGTAGACACTGGATTTCCGGTCAAAAGCGAGTTTTACACGGAACAGGATGGCACAATGAAATTGCAGTCGTCACAGATTTTTGAGTACAAATATGTTAGTGATGACGGAAACTTGTTTGAAACGGGCGAGGTAGACCTGAAAGAGCTTAAATTTGAAAATGGAGTAGGTTAATGGACGTCTTTTGTTGACTTGAAGATATCGGGTTCAATGAAATAGTATTAATTACATAAAATCATTGAAGGCCTAAATAAAAGGTTCTGTACAAAAATGTACAGAACCTTTTATTTAGGGATACCTGTGGTAACTTCATACAGATCTATAAAGGCTAAACTGTGCTGGCTAAAAAGCTATTGAGTAAATGAGGTAAATCCTTTAAAGCAGGTACAGATAAAAAAATGTTGGATTTACTTTAAAGAGTTTTTTATACCGGGAAAGACCGGAGACTGTTCAGCGAATGTGCCTACTGCCAGATGAATAACACCGGCGTTCCGTAATATGTCTATAATAGAACATAGCATGAACGATATGTAAGGGATATATCAAGAAAAATACGGGCAAATCTGCGATTCAAGATACAAAAAGGTGAATATATCGGCCATGCACCTTATGGCTATGTCAAATCTTCACACATAAAAAATAAATTGGAGATTGATCCGGAATCTGCAGGAGTGGTTCGAAAAATATTTGAACTCTATAGGGAAGGCTATGGTTATTCCTATATTGCAGAATATCTAAACCAAAAAGGCTATTCATCTCCATCTTCCCGCCAGGGCCTCGTCAATGCAGCTGCAGCGTGGAACGCCGTAGCTGTACAAAGAATACTTTCAAACCGGGTATATATCGGTGATACCGTTCAGGGAGTCAGTGAAAAGGTCAGTTTTAAAAGTAAAAAAACAAGACGGCTACCTTCGGATAAATGGGTGATTACGGTGCGGACTCATGAACCCATCATAGCCCGTGAAGAGTTTGACGAAGTTCAAAAAATCAGAGCAGGCAAGGGAACACGGTCAGAGCCTCATAAGGGATATTTGCACATGTTCAAAGGGATTCTTTTTTGTGGAGGATGCGGCAGTACTTTGTTTGCAAGGATGCGGAAGGACCGACCGATGGCCTACATTTGCGGAAATTATAGTAAGGGTGGGAAGAATGCCTGTGAAAGTCATCATAGCAATGAAAAGGAACTCAATGATCTTCTGGTGGATCAACTGTATCAGATGCTTAAAAACAAAGATATAAGACAGGAAGTTATTCGAATACTGGAACAGGAAGCCAGAGAGGAAGACCCGTTTGAGGCAGAATTGGAGAAGCTTCAACAGCAGTTGGCAGTTAAACGGAAACAACAGGATACATTGTATATGGACCGACTGGAGGGGAAAATCTCTGAGGATTTATTCAACCGGATGAATACGGTTTTGGAGCAAAAGATCATCGGATTGAAGAGGGAAATAGAAACACTGGAAGTGAAAGAAAAATCAAAAAGGGAGTATGATTCGATTATAGATGAAATGTTGGAAGATTTGCTGAATAATGGGCTCCAATGTGAATTGGTGAAGCTTTTGGTAGAGAAAATTACGATCTATTGCGAAAAGGATTCAATCGATGGTTTAATTGGCATTCGCCATGGTAAAAATACAGACATAGAAACAAATGGAGTAGTATGTATAGATTTTAATTTTGAAAAGCCGACGATAAATATTTAAATCAGCAAATTTGTATGTCTTGCAATGTAGGGGCAAACAAAGTAAAATTATGTCGAAGTGTTTTTTAGGGTCGGTGTAAATAGAACTTCATCTGAAGTATTATTTTTACTCTCCCTTAATTTGGCAAATGCCGTAATGGAGTGGAGTTATATGTCAGAGCAGAGTATTTTTAAGGAAAAAGTAGAAATCAATATACAAAAACCGAAAATGTATAAGGTAGTTCTCCTCAACGATGATTACACTACCATGGACTTTGTGGTAGAAGTGCTGGTGACGGTTTTCCAGAAAAATCCTTCTGAAGCGACCCGGATTATGCTGGATGTTCATCAAAAGGGAAAGGGAATTGTTGGCGTCTATACCTATGATATTGCTGCAACAAAAGTCGCCTGTGTTGAGGAGATTGCAAGACAAAGGGAATTTCCGCTAAAAGCCGGTATGGAAGAGGAGTAGTTTATGGAACTAGATCGCACAGTTAACAGGATTATTACTGCCGCTTATAATGAAGCCAAATTTCAGAAGCATGAATTTCTGACGCCGGAACATCTTCTATACTCCTCCCTGTTTTTTGACGAAGGTTGTGAGATTATCGAAAACTGTGGAGGGAATGTAGATATACTTAAAAAGGATCTGGCTAAACATCTAAAGGAGCAAATACCAGTAGTGGATGATTCGGAGCCTACTCAGTCCATCGGGTTCAATAGGATTCTCCAGAATGCCGCCATGCATTGTTTTTCAGCAGGAAAGGATTCCATCAGGTTTCCCGATGTGCTGGTAGCCATGTATGGAGAAAAAGATTCCTTTGCTGTATATTTCCTAAAGAACCAGGGGATCACGCGGTTAACCGTGGTTGAGTATATATCCCATGGGATTCCTGCAAAAGAATCGGCTTCTCCCAATAGTGCGAAGCCTGTGGATGGTGCGGGAGACGATAAGGCAGAGTCAAAGTCGGAAGGTAAAGGGAATTTCCTGGGACAGTTTTGTGTAGAGCTGGTTGAAAAGGCACGAAAGGGAGAGATCGATCCCCTTATTGGCAGAGAAGAAATACTGCAAAGAACCCTCCACGTTCTCTCCAGAAGACTGAAAAACAATCCGATTCATGTGGGGGACCCGGGGGTAGGTAAGACGGCCATCACAGAAGGTTTGGCAGCTATGATTGCAGAGGGCCAGGTGCCTTCGAAATTAAAGGAAAGCAGAATTTACCACCTGGATATGGGATCCCTGATTGCCGGAACCAAGTACAGAGGTGATTTTGAAGAGAGGGTTAAGAAGGTTCTGAATGAATTGCAGAAAAAGGAAGGCGCTATCGTCTACATTGACGAAATTCACACTGTAGTGGGGGCCGGAGCTGTTTCAGGTGGAGCCATGGATGCCTCCAACATACTCAAACCTTACTTAACTTCAGGAAAACTACGTTTTATCGGCTCTACCACTTATGAGGAATATAAAAAGTTTTTTGAGAAGGACCGGGGTTTATCGAGAAGGTTTCAAAAAATTGAAGTGTCTGAGCCGACTTCGGAAGAGGCATTCAATATCCTAAAGGGATTAAAGAGCAAGTATGAGGAATTCCACCGTGTCAAATATGCAGACCATGCATTGAGGCTGGCTGTGGAACTATCCTCCAAATACATCAACGACAGGCATTTACCCGATAAGGCCATTGATGTAATCGATGAAGCGGGTGCCTGGGTACGGCTTCAATGTGACGAAGAAGAGAGCTTTATTGAGATTGGAGAGCAGGATATCGAAAGAGTTGTCTCCTCCATGGCAAAAATTCCTGAGCAAAATATTTCCAGTGATGAACTGGATGTACTCAGGGAGCTGGACGGGCGGATCAAAAAGCAAATCTATGGACAGGATGCAGCTGTTGATACAGTGGTTCGAGCGATTCGCCGTTCGAGAGCCGGATTTAATGAAGGAGAAAAACCAGTAGCATCTCTATTGTTTGTAGGACCTACAGGCGTTGGGAAAACGGAGCTGGCGAAGCAATTGTCCGGTATTTTAAACATACCAATGATCCGGTTTGACATGAGTGAATATCAGGAAAAGCATTCTGTCGCCCGGTTAATCGGATCACCGCCAGGATATGTGGGATATGAAGAAGGAGGGCTTCTCACGGATTCCATCCGCAAAACGCCCTATTGTGTCCTGCTGCTGGATGAAATCGAAAAAGCGCACCAGGATATCTATAATGTTCTGCTTCAAGTCATGGATTATGCTACTTTGACGGATAATACCGGGAAAAAGGCGGACTTTAGGAATGTGATACTGATTATGACCTCCAATGCAGGGGCAAGAGAAATGGGTAAAACGCTCATCGGCTTTGAAAAACGACAGGTTGATCAAGCAACCATGGGGAAGGAAGTAGAGAGAGTTTTCCTACCGGAGTTCAGAAACCGGTTGGATGAGATCGTGGTTTTCAATAGCATTGACATGACGATGGCGCTTAAAATAGCACGGAAAGCCCTGAGTGCTTTCAAAGAAAAACTTGCAGCTAAAAATGTGAAGCTGGAGGTTACGGAAGAAGGTTATCAATGGCTGGCACAAAAGGGTCTCTCGTCAACCTATGGTGCAAGAGAGATTTACAGGGTAGTGCAGGACAAAATCAAATCTTATTTTGTAGACGAAGTTTTATTCGGAGGGTTGACACAAGGCGGAGCTGCGCTGATTGGTGTAGAAAATGACGATGTAGTCGTAAAAATAAACTGAAAAATGAAGCTGCCTTCCATCCGATTATTGGATAAGAGGCAGCTTTTTTCTATTTATTAATAAATCGGTCCATCAGCGTATATCCTTCTTCAATAAGCAGGCCTGTACTTCCTGCTTGCAGTTCGTCATAGCCATTTACACCCGAAGGCTTTTGAAGGCTTTTCTGGTAAAGAATAAAAGGAACGGGCTCTCTTGTATGAGTTCTTAGGTCCAGCGGAGTCGGATGGTCCGGAAGGACAAGGACCCTGTAGTCTTCATATTCTTCTAAAGCTTTAAGAATAGGTCCTACAACCTTTTCATCAATCAACTCGATGGAACGTACCTTGTTTTCAATTTCATACCGGTGTCCACATTCGTCGGGGGCTTCGATATGTACGTAAACAAAATCCTTTCCCGATTTCAACGCTGCGATGGCAGCTTCCGCCTTGCCGGAAAAATTCGTATGAATATTGCCTGTGGCACCTTCAACGTCGATGGATTCCAAACCGGCACACATCCCAATACCTTTGATGAGATCAACGGCAGAAATGACTGCACCGCGAATGCCATACTTATCAATGAATTTCGGAATGGCAGGTTTTTTACCTTCACCCCAGAGCCAGATAGAATTCGCAGGCCGTAAGCCCCGGGAAATTCTTGCCTTATTCACGGGATGATCCTTTAAAAATTTGCTGCTTTCTACCATCATATCTAAAAGAAGTTTGCTGTGAGGCCCTTGGGGTAAGTATTCGGTAATCCTTCTCTCAAGAATGTCATGGGGAGGGGTACACATAAAACTACCCGGACCGTCTTTCCAAACCATACAGTGGCGATAGCTGATACCCGCGTAAAACGCAATTCCATTGGTCTTAAAGTGATGATTTACTGCTTCGATGAGTTGGGCTGCTTCTTCGGTGGAGATCTCATCGGAACTGTAATCTATCATGGTTTTGCCGGCATAGTCCTCCTCATCGGACAGTGTAACCAGATTACACCGGAAAGCAACATCAGAAGCGGAGAGTTCTACACCCATACTGACAGCTTCCAACGGAGAACGGCCGGTGTAATAGAGGTGCGGGTTATAACCCATTACCGAAAGGTTTGCAGCATCACTTCCGGGGGGAATGCCTTCGGGAACCGTTTTAACCATTCCTACCAGGCCATTTTGTGCCAATAAGTCAATGTTTGGTTTTTGCGCGCATTGCAGCGGCGTTTTGTTATTTAGCTGGGGCACAGCGTGATCTGCCATACCGTCACCCAAAATTACTACGTATTTCATCTCTCATATTCCTTTTCTACAATTTTTGCAAAGTGCATTTGCCCTTTATTTATCTAAACAACATTGTGATAATTATATCAAAATTTAGTTTTTAATTAAAGTAAAAAAGAAGAGAGAATAGAAAAAATCTAATTGAGAATATTATCATTTAGAGTTATAATAATATATATGAGTACCATAGCACAGTAAAAGGCATAAGATAAAGTAGTGCAGTTTTCCTGCACTCTCAATCTGAAATACTGGGATAAGGAAACGAAAGTATGGGTGATGGATATGGAGAATAAATCCTTTGATTTTAAAGAGCAATTGAAAGAAAGAGGCTACAAGATGACAACCCAGCGGCAGGCTGTGCTGGATGTTATCATGGAACATGAGGGGGAACACCTGAGCACCGAAGAAATCTATGAGCATGTAAAAAAAGCGCACCCTGAAATTGGTCTGGCTACAGTGTATAGAACATTGATTCTTATGGATAATATGGAAGTAGTCTATAAGCTGGATCTGGATGATGGCTGCAGCCGATACGAATTGAACCGGCATAAGGAAGATCACAGGCACCATCATCTGATTTGTACGAGGTGTGGAACCGTTGCCGAAGTGCAGGAGGATCTGCTGGAAAACCTTGAAGAGCAGATTCTTACAAAAAACCAATTTATTGTACGGGACCATCGAGTTAAGTTCTATGGCTATTGCAAGAACTGTACTGAATAGATTCTATGAATAAAAAAGAACGGACTGTCGTTCTTTTTTTGTGAACGGACAACCATTAGCATGTAAATTTGTTTGTGATCAAGTATATTTTGCAGCTGCTTTATGGTAGTATACTTGTAGGAAGATATTTTCGAAGTGAAGTCAAGGAATGAATGAGAGTCCATGAAAGACGAAAACTAACGATTTTTACTTCAAATAAAGAGTGAAGAATGAAAACAAGGATTCATGATGAATGGACAAAACTATCTAGGTGAAAAGTCCCTTATTCATCATAAAATACGAAGGGGAGAAGTCATGTTACACGAATTTTCGAGAACAGAATTGTTGATTGGTACGGAAGGTTTAAATAAGCTTAGGAATAGTAAGGTTGCCATTTTCGGTATCGGAGGTGTAGGTACCTTTGCTGTTGAGGGATTAGTGCGTTCGGGTGTGGGCAAATTTGTCCTGGTGGATGATGATTGTATTTGTCTGACCAACATTAACCGGCAGCTGCATGCTACACGGAAAACTGTCGGGAAACCGAAGGTTGAGGTGATGCGGGACCGTATTCTGGAAATCAATCCGAAGGCTGAAGTGACCATCCATCAGAAATTCTATATGCCGGATACCGCGGAGGAACTCATTGCTGATGATTACGACTATATCATTGATGCGATCGATACTGTTACGGCGAAGCTGGATTTAATCGTAAGGGCAAAAGAAAAGAACATACCGGTTATCAGCAGCATGGGAGCGGGAAATAAACTGGACCCTACACGATTTGAAGTTGCCGATATTTTTACCACTTCCGTGGATCCGCTGGCAAAGGTTATGAGAAAGGAATTGCGGGCAAGGGGTGTGGACGCGCTGAAGGTTGTATATTCCAAAGAAGAGCCCATAAAACCCGTGGAGACTGAGACTTCCAGCTGCAGTACGGGATGTATTTGCCCGAAAGGGACAACGAGAAAATGTACGGTTCGGCATCAGGTTCCAGGAAGTATTTCCTTTGTGCCCTCGGTGGTAGGTTTAATCATTGCCGGTGAAGTTATAAAGGATCTGGCAAAAAATCAGGGATAAAATCAGAAGACGGTAAATTCCATTTACCGTCTTCTTAAAAATTTAACTGTAACTTTCCTGCTCGAAAATGGGTAGGATGAAATGAGAGGGGATGAAGAGCCGGTGTTCGAAAAGAGAATCAGCATATTTACAGGACACTTTGGAAGCGGAAAAACCGAGATCGCTGTCAACTACGCGTGTGGTCTGGCTGAAAGATATGAAAAAACCGCAATCGTTGATTTTGATATAGTAAATCCATTTTTCAGAACAGCCGATGCAAAAGAGGAACTGGAGAAAAGAGGCATTAAGGTTATTCTTCCGCTGTATGCCAATACCAATGTAGATGTGCCCGCATTGACCGGAGAAATCAATATGCTTTTCGAAAGGAAGGAATTCCGGGCTGTGTTTGATGTGGGTGGAGATGATTTGGGAGCCAGAGCGGTTTCAAGGTATAAGCAGGATATTCTTCAGGACGAATACGAAATGTTTTTTGTCGTAAACACAAATCGCCCCATGACGGATACCGTTGAGAAAATTATTGAAATGTTCCGTGAGATTGAAGGAAGTTCCCGGTTAAAAATAACCAGCATCGTTAACAATACAAATCTTCTGGAGCACACCAGTGCTAAAGACATTATTGACGGACATAAACTGATTCTGGAGGCTTCTGAAAAATTGTCTGTCCCGGTTTCATTTATTAGCGGACTGCGCCCTGAAGTGGAGACGGCCGGCAAAGAGCTGGGGATGGACTATCTTGCCCTTAATAAGCTTATCAAGCTTCCCTGGCAGTAAACATAAAAGGGTAAGATGTAATCAAATTTGCAACCTAATTTTATTTTTTATAGGGGATTCTCGGCGAAAACTTGTAATTGCGCGCGAAGGGATTTATAATTATATTATGACCAGCTAATAAAATACCGCTAAAGAATTACTTCCACTTTTTTGCAGGGCCTTTACAGATGGTGAACTTTTTACCTTAATTCATTCGTAGCATCCAAATGTTTGGCAGTAAGAATAGTTGAATGCGGAGTGTTTTAGTATAAAGTTCGACAGCTATGGATTCCATGCAGGGGGTAGAAAACTATAGAGGAAGTTATTCTTTAGCAAATAAATTAGAAGAATGTGGGGGATAACATGGCTAAGGTTTCATTCAGTGAGGACCGATGCAAAGGGTGTAAATTATGTACCACTGTATGTCCAAAGAAAATTGTTATCATGAGGACGGACAAAATCAATCAGAAAGGGTTCCATCCTGCGGGTGTAGATGATATGGAAAAGTGCATTGGCTGTGCTTTCTGTGCTACTATTTGCCCGGATTGTGTCATTGAAGTTGAAAAATAAGTTTGACAAAACAAGGGGGGTACAAATTCCATGGGTCAAAAACTTCTTATGAAAGGGAACGAAGCGATCGCTGAGGCGGCATTGCGTGCAGGTTGCAGGCATTACTTCGGATATCCCATAACACCTCAGACAGAAATCGCACATTATATGGCAAAAAAAATGCCTCTTGTAAATGGTACTTTTGTCCAGGCAGAAAGTGAAGTTGCTGCTATCAATATGGTGTATGGTGCTGCAGGTGCAGGGGCCAGAGTCATGACATCCTCTTCAAGTCCGGGAATCAGTCTAAAACAGGAAGGCTTATCTTATATTGCGGGTGCAGAGCTCCCGGCAGTTATCGTTAATATCGTACGCTGCGGACCGGGCCTTGGAGGAATCTTACCGGCGCAGTGCGACTATTTCCAAGCCGTAAAAGGTGGCGGTCATGGAGACTATAAAATGGTGGTTCTGGCTCCTGCCAGTGTTCAGGAATTGTATGAACTGACGGTAGAAGCTTTCGATATTTCGGACCAATACAGAATCGCTACCATGATCCTGGGGGATGGGATACTGGGCCAGATGATGGAGGCTGTGGAATTCAAAGAGAAGGAAAGCAGGCTTCAGGTAGAAAAGGATTGGGCTACCACCGGGACAGGGATGAAGAGAAAGAACAATACCATTCAGTCCATCTATATTAATCCCGAGCAGCTTGAAAAACATAATCACAAACTGCAGGCGAAATTCCGTACCATTGAAGAAAATGAAATAAAAGTAGAAACTTACAATTGCGAAGGTGCCGATATCATTGTTGCAGCCTACGGTACGGTTTCAAGAATTGTTAAAAATGTCATTAAGCTGGCGGAAAAGGAAGGAATCAAGGTAGGGCTGATTCGCCCCATAACCTTATGGCCTTTCCCTGTGAAGGAATTTGAAACGTACGCAGAGGCTGCAAAGGCTTTCCTCTCAGTGGAACTGAGTGCTGGACAGATGGTAGAAGATGTGAGGCTGTCTGTGAATGGCAAAAAGCCTGTACATTTTTATGGCAGGATGGGCGGTATGGTGCCCAGCCAACAGGAAATACTGGATAAAATCAAAGAAATCATGAGTCAGGAGGGGAAATGAAATGGCAACCGTTTTTAAGAGACCACATGCTTTAAAGGACTTGTCCATGCATTACTGTCCTGGATGTACTCATGGGATTGTCCATCGTTTGATTGCGGAAGTTATCGATGAATTGGATGTTGAGGGAAAAACCGTAGGAGTTTCTCCCGTTGGATGTACGTATAACAATTATGAGTACTTCAACTGCGACATGCAGCAGGCTGCTCATGGTAGGGCTCCGGCAGTTGCAACCGGAATTAAAAGAGTTCATCCGGATAATGTTGTATTTACCTATCAGGGAGATGGAGACCTGGCAGCCATCGGTACGGCGGAAATTGTTCATGCGGCAGCCAGGGGAGAGAAAATCACTACGATCTTTGTGAATAATGCAATTTACGGAATGACCGGTGGCCAGATGGCACCTACCACACTGGTGAACCAGGTTACAACGACTTCTCCTTATGGCAGAAAGACGGAAGCCAACGGTTTCCCCATCAATGTATGCGAAATGCTTTCTACATTGGAAGGTGCTGTGTACGTTGAAAGAGTTTCCTTACACGATATCAAGAATATAAATAATGCGAAAAAAGCCATTAAAAAGGCATTCCAGGTGCAGATGGCCGGTAAAGGCTTTACGATTGTAGAAGTACTGTCTTCATGTCCTACGAACTGGGGGATGCATCCGGTCGAAGCCTTGAAGTGGATTCAGGACGCAATGATCCCGGCATATCCTTTAGGCAACTTTAAAGGAAAGGATTTGGAGGTGTAGGAGCATGGCACAGCAGGAAATTGTAATTGCAGGCTTTGGTGGACAGGGAATACTTTCGGCCGGAAGACTTTTGGCCTATGCCGGCATGCTGGAAAATAAGAATGTTTCATGGCTTCCTTCCTACGGGCCGGAAATGCGCGGCGGAACTGCGAATTGTCATGTTATCATATCGGATGAACCTGTAGGTTCACCTATATTAAACAGGGCAACAACATTAATCGTCATGAACGGACCTTCGCTGGAAAAGTTCGAGGATATGGTAGAGCCTGGCGGGGTTATCATCGTAGATAGTTCGCTGGTGGAGAAGAAGACCCACAGAACGGATGTGGAAACCTTTGAAATCCCGGCAACTCGGATTGCATCGGATATGGGTAATCTGACTTATGCGAACATTGTTTTATTGGGTAAGCTCGTAGCAAAAACCGGAATCGTTTCCAAGGAAAACTTTGAACAGGCATTAAAGCAGGTACTACCGAAAAAGTACCATGATTTGATACCGGAGGAAATGAAGGCGCTGGAAACGGGAATGGATTATTAAAAAATAGCAAAACGGGTGGAATTGTTCGAACAATTCCGCCCGTTTTAAATTTCTCGTTCTTCAATGAATGAAAAAGGACGTTGATGTTTATCAACGTCCGGTTTTATTGTTTTAGATATTACACATTAAACAACAAATCTCCGTAGGTAGGCATTGGCCAATACTCAGCGCCTACAAGAGTTTCCAGCTTATCAGCATCCGCTCTCAGCACACCCATCTGCTCGAATACATCAAAGCGATAGAAGGCAGCCTGTTCGTAAGTATCACCATGCAAATCAGTAGCTTTTGCAGTAGACTCTTCAAGAACTGCAATATTCTTCTTCAGGGATGCAGTCAGGGAAGAAACTTCCTTCAGCAGTTCAGCCTGTGCAGTTATATCAGCATCTACGCCGGTAGCTTTGATTGTGTTTATGGAAGCGGCCAACTCTGTTGCAAATTTAATTACAGCAGGCAGGATCTGACGTTTTGCGATATCAAGCGTAGTCAGTGCTTCTATATTGATGGTTTTTATATAATGCTCAAGAGAAATTTCATATCTTGAATGCATTTCAACTCTGCTGAGAACCTGATGTTTTTCCATAACTGCGAGGTTCTTTTCTTCCAGCAGCGCCTTAATGGATTCAACGGTAGTCTTAATGTTTGGCAAACCTCTTTTTTCTGCTTCAGCGACCCATTCATCGGAATAACCGTTACCGTTAAATACGATTCTCTTATGTTCCTTTACTACTTCCTGCAGCAATGTTTGTACTTCAGCATCGAAATCTGCGGCTTTTTCCAGTCTGTCAGCAAACTGACCGAGGATTTCGGCTACAATGGCATTCAAAGTAAAGTTTGGTGCAGCAATGGAAGCGGAGGAAGGAACCATTCTGAACTCGAACTTGTTGCCGGTGAAAGCAAAAGGCGAAGTTCTGTTCCTGTCGGTAGAATCCTTCGGAAGAGCAGGAAGCGTGGTAACTCCAATCTTTAATTCACCACCGGATATGGAGGAGGTTGCTCCGCCATTTTCAATCTGTTCCAGTATATCCGTCAGTTGATCACCAAGGAAGATGGAAATGATGGCCGGAGGCGCTTCATTTGCACCGAGGCGGTGGTCATTTCCAGGGTTTGCGGCAGAAACCCTTAACAGGTCTGCATACTCGTCAACAGCCTTTATAACAGCGCAAAGGAATACGAGGAACTGCGCATTTTCATGCGGTGTATGCCCAGGATCCAAGAGGTTTATACCATCATCGGTTCCCAAAGACCAGTTGTTGTGTTTACCGGAACCATTTACACCTGCAAAAGGTTTTTCATGGAGCAGACAAACCAGTCCATGACGAAGTGCGACCTTCTTCATAGTTTCCATAGTAAGCTGGTTGTGGTCTGTAGCAATATTGGTTGTGGTAAAGATCGGAGCCAACTCATGCTGTGCAGGAGCTACTTCGTTGTGTTTTGTCTTTGCAGAAACGCCCAACTTCCAAAGCTCTTCGTCAACTTCTCTCATGAAAGCAGCGATTCTTTCTTTAATAGATCCGAAGTAGTGATCTTCCAGTTCCTGGCCCTTTGGAGGTTTCGCTCCAAACAGTGTACGGCCAGTGTATATAAGGTCTTTTCTTTTTTCATAGTTTGCTTTATCAACGATAAAATATTCCTGTTCAGGACCAACCGTTGTTATAACTCTCTTGGAAGTTGTGTTACCAAAGAGTGTTAGAATGCGCAGAGCTTGCTTTGAAATTGCTTCCATGGAACGGAGGAGCGGTGTCTTTTTGTCAAGAGCTTCTCCGGTATAGGAGCAGAAGGCGGTAGGGATGCAAAGAGTACTATCCTTTATGAAAGCAGGTGAAGTACAGTCCCAAGCTGTATATCCTCTTGCCTCGAAAGTTGCGCGCAATCCGCCGGAGGGGAAAGAAGAAGCATCGGGCTCGCCTTTGATCAGTTCCTTGCCGGAAAACTCAAGAATTACCTTTCCGTCGGAAGTAGGTGATATAAAGGAATCATGCTTTTCAGCAGTTATGCCGGTCATTGGCTGGAACCAGTGAGTGTAGTGTGTCGCGCCTTTTTCAATTGCCCAGTCCTTCATTGCGCTGGCAACAACTTCAGCAACGGCAGGATCCAGTGGAAGTCCTCCATCAACTGTCTTTTTTAAAGCTTTATAGGTAGCTTTGGGGAGACGTTCTCTCATAACAGAATCATTAAAAACATTTGAACCGAAAACTTCATTTAATTTACACATTTAAAAATCCCCTTTCGTAATCAATTTTTATTTTTAAACATAAATTTATTTATCTAGTGTAAAAACGGAACTGCAAAAGCAAATAAAAAAGGACGTCAAAAATATTTGAAACGCCCTTGTTCTTCAAATTTATTGAATTTTCTTTTAAACACCATTGTATAAAAGAGATATGAAATTAACCTTGTATATATAATAACGGTTTTCAGGTGAAAATGCAAGATTAAAATTTGAAATATTCAAATTTTAAGATAACAAAAATTCGAAGGTTACATTGGGAATTTTTGTGGAAATAATCAAATAGGATTACAAATCGGCATAATAGTAGTACAATACTGATAATAGGCTTTACAATGTATAAATAAATGATACTCGAATAACAAGGAGGTTGACATTGCTCCCAGTGGATACAATATCAATTATTTTTATAGTAATATTTCTGATGCCCTTGCTGTACGGCCTTTTTCGTCCGGTAACCAAGCCCCGGCTGCAATACTTTATCGGAAGTCTGTTTGACAGTCTGGAGTTTTTGGGTGCACTTTTTTTGTCTATTTATTTTACAGGAAAAATCCTAGCTGCCGGCGGACAGGAGAATCAGAGTTCGCTATACAAAGGTATTTGGAACCTGCTGCCTTCGGATGTGAAAAATTTGTTGTATGGGCAGGGAATTTTGACCTATGTTGTTGCCGTACCCGTGATTCTGCTTTTGCTGCTTATTATTTTCAGAATCATAACAACTCCTGTTTACAAGCTCATTATAGAACCGGTAACCGGGTGGGTGTATGATTTCGTTGATAGTTTGGGATGGCTGGGGAGGTCTGTACTAGGTGCCCTATGGAGATTGCCGAAGGCTATATGTATGGTTTTGATCCTGGGTATCGGATTTAATCTCTATTCATACTACTTTTACACCCCGGAACTGACTAAAATGCTGAACCAATCACCGGTATACCAGGCTTTGTATGATAATGCCATATATCCTGCTATGAATTCAAATATTGCAAAGAGAATTCCGGTGATTGTGAACGATTCCTTTGCGAAAAATACGGTATCCGATTCAAATAATAATGCATCGGTGGCTGAGAAGCTTATTGGACAACTGGCAGGGAAAAATATCAAAGTGATCGAATACTTTAATGGTGTAACGCTGGATGAAGCCATAAAGTCAAATCCGGAGATTGACCAAACTGCCGTTCGTGTGGTGGGGAATGAGAAAAATAGTACAAAAAAGGCTTATCTGATTTACAAATGGGTAAGTCAAAATGTTAAATATGATTACGACAAGGCGGAGAGACTATCGACAAGCCCCAGTGGAATATCTTCAGGGTCCATCAACGCCTTCAACACACGAAAAGGGGTATGTTTTGATTATTCCGCCCTGTATGTTTCCATGTGCCGTGCCGTGGGATTAAAAGTACGACTGGTCACCGGCCTCGGCTACAGTGGAACAGCCTGGGGAGATCATGCCTGGAATCAGGTGTTTTCAGTGGAGGAAAACTGTTGGATTCACGTGGATACCACCTTCGGCTCTGCCGCAAACTATTTTGACAAACCTGATTTTCAGATTGACCATAAATACGACGATGTACAAGGAGAGTGGTGAAAAGCAGTTGACAGTTGATAGATGACAATTGACAGTTAGCAGTTGATCGGTTAGCTATAGTTGAGGGAAGTCGGTTGCATCTATATAGGTTCGTTAAAAAACTATAGAATATCCGCTGCTATCTGCTTCTGGGGATGAGACGACCTGCCGATAGCCTTTAATTGTCAATTATCAACTGTCAACTATCAACTATTCTTACCGGCTTCCCATAACCCATCGCTTGCTAATGGTTTTACCTGTATATTCCACATCTTCAAAGGTGTAATTTTTAAACCGATGCTCGTGGAGGCAGTTTGATTCCAGAAAACCTTCCATTCGGTGAATATGACCGTTGGCAGTTCGCAAGGGCAACCCGGTGAAGCCGGAAAAGCAATGTGTGTGCCCATTATAGGAGCAAACACTGTAAAAAAAGTGAAAATGGAAAAAATTGATTCCTATGGTACTGTCCGTATAACCCATCAAAATGTGTTTATGTCCATTTGAAGTTTCCGAATCAAACTTGTATTGATGTATATGGTAAATCATTGAAACCTCCACATAAAAATTTCCAAGCTTTATACATTTATAAGTTGTACATATTTATATAATTTATTAAGTGTATATTTTGGAAAAAAAGCATATAATGGAATGTTTAATCTTACAAATTTGTGGTAAATAAAAAAGGGCTTATCCAAGCCGTGTTAAATTTTCAAATTTTATTATTTAAATTATAGAAACAAAGAGGTGTCGAGATGAGTTACAACATTTTAATTGGTGGTTCAGCAGGTCAAGGGATGGACACTCTTGCTGGCATTTTGGAAAAGGTTTTAAAAAGGAAAGGCTTTGAAATCTTTACGATCAGAGACTATATGTCCAGAGTTCGGGGCGGGCATAACTTTATCCAGATCCGCTTTGGAAACGAGAAGTTGTCCTCTCATTGGGATGAACTGAACGGAATCATTGCCCTCAACAAAGAAACCATCGATGTACATATTGACAGGCTAAAAAAGGATGCTTTTGTCCTTTGTGATGAAGATATCACCTATGACGACGAAAGGGTCATACGGCTTCCATTAAAAACAATGGCAAAGAATGTAGGAAATCCAAAAGTTTTTGGAAACATCGCTTTAGGTGCATTTCTGGGGTTGTTCGGTCTCGGCCTCAGCGAAGTTAAAGAGGTCTTGCAAGAGATTTTTGAAAAAGAGGAGATTTTAAATCAGAATGTTTCTGCTGTGAATGAAGGCTTCAAGATGCTCTCCCCTAAATACAATGCAGACACTGCCGGCAGCGATGATAAAATAATTCTTAATGGTAACGAGGCCATTGCTTTAGGCGCGTTAGCTGCGGGATGCAAATTCTATTCCGCCTATCCAATGACACCGTCTACCAGCATCATGAACTATCTGGCGACAAAGATGACCCAGGCGGAGATTGTGGTAGAACAGGCCGAGGATGAAATTGCAGGGATTAATATGGCTATTGGAGCTTCCTATGCCGGAGTCAGGGCTATGACAGGCACTTCCGGAGGAGGACTCTGTCTTAAAGTAGAAGCCATCGGTTTATCAGCCATGCAAGAAGTTCCTCTCGTAATTGCAAATATCCAACGGCCCGGACCTACTACAGGACTTCCTACAAGAACGGAGCAGGCGGACCTGAAATTTGTCATATCCGCTTCCCAAGGGGAATTTCCCAGAATGGTAATTGCTTTGAGAAATCTTGAAGATTCCTTTTATCAGACGGTAAGAGCCTTTAATCTTGCGGATAAGTATCAGATGCCGGTGATTCTGCTGGGAGACCAGTATCTGGCAGACTCTACAAATACAATCAAGCCTTTTGACTTTAGTAAAGTGGAGATTAACCGATACCTGAACAACGAGGACTTCAACGGGGATAAGGAATACAAACGGTATGAAATCACGGAGACTGGAATTTCGCCACGGATTATACCTGGAAAGGTGCCCGGAAAAGTAGTTTTGGTAGACAGTGATGAGCATGACGAGTACGGCCACATTACGGAATCTGCGGAAGTAAGGGTGGCTATGAATGACAAGCGTTTGCGAAAGATAGAATATTTGAAAGAAGAATTGCAGGAGCCGGAATTCCTGGGAGAAGAAAATTTTGATGTTCTTTTATTGGCATGGGGATCCTTGTATGGACCTGTAAAAGAGGCTGTAAACTTACTGAATGCTGAAGCCGGGAAAAGATATGGCGCCCTCGTTTTCGGAGATATTTGGCCGCTTCCGGAAAAGAAGCTTCAAGAGCTTGCACCAAAGGCAAGCCAGATCATTAACGTTGAGCAGAATGCCACAGGACAATTGGCATCCGTTATTATGGAAGTAACCGGGATACGGTGCAATGACAGTATTTTGAAATATGATGGCAGACAGCTGAGTTCAAAGGAAATTTTTGATAAGTTGAGCAAATAATATACTTTGCAAAAAGCGATATAGCGGAGTATGAACCTCGCTTTTCGGGTGTACGGGAGCCAAGGAGGAAAGTAGTGCCCGGCTCGGTATAGGAAAGAAGAATAAACGTTGAATGGAGGACATGGGAATGTGCAATGATAAGTTTTGTACCACGGAGACGGCTTGGTGTCCGGGGTGTGGAGATATAGTAATTCTTGAAGCGTTAAAGGAAACTTTGAATCGGATGGGGAAGAAACCTCATGAAGTTCTTGTGGTAGGCGGAATCGGTCAGGCAGCCAAAACTCCACAGTACATAAATTCAAACGGATTTTGCGGGTTGCATGGAAGAGCCGTACCTGCGGCGGTAGCTGCGAAGATTGCAAATAAGGATTTGACGGTGATTATTGACAGCGGCGATGGTGATACCTACGGCGAAGGAGGAAATCACTTTATACATAATATAAGAAGAAATGTGGACTTTGCTCATTTTGTTCATGACAACCAGATTTATGGGTTGACAAAAGGCCAGGCATCACCGACCACAGCGTCCGGGCATGTTACAACAGTTCAGCCCATTGGTTCTGTAAATGAACCGATGAACCCCCTGCTGGTAGCCCTGTCCTTAGGTGCAGGATTTGTGGCAAGGGCTTTTAGTGGTGATAAGGAGCATCTCATCTCCATTATGACCGAAGCTATCAACTATAAGGGATATGCATTGGTTGACATTCTTCAGCCTTGTGTCAGCTTTAACAAGGTGAATACGTTCCAATGGTACAACAAGAGAATCTATAAGCTGGATGAAAATTATGACCCTACCGACCGGATGAAGGCCATGGAAAAAGCTATGGAATGGGGAGACCAAATACCGCTCGGTGTTCTTTACAAGGAAGAAAAGCCAACATATCATGACAAAATTCCTTTCCTGAGAGAGGGAGAAGCCTTGGTAGACCGCCAGGTTGAATTGGATAAGGTTAAGGCGTTCATGAATGAGTTTATATAAACTGTAGAGTATTAGTGCCGGTTTTATTGTCAAAACTTAAAAGATGAAAAAGACTCTAAATATATAAAGAAGATGAGGAGGTTTATCATTATGAAAAGTTTAAAAGGAACTCAAACGTTGGAAAATTTGATGAGAGCATTTGCAGGTGAATCTCAAGCCCGTAACAGGTACACCATGTATGGGTCCATTGCGGGGAAAGAGGGATATGCCCAGATCGAATCTTTATTCCTGGAAACGGCTGAAAATGAGAGATTGCATGCTAAAAGATTTTTTGACCTTTTAGTGGAGGGATTACAGGGAGAACTACCGGCTTCCGTAGAAATCCATGCAGAGTATCCCGTAGCAAAAGGAAATACACTGGAGAATCTAAAAGCAGCAGCTGCGGGTGAAAATGAAGAGTGGACCCGGGCGTATCCTGAGTTTGGAAATATTGCTTCACAGGAAGGATTTCCTGAAGTTGCAGCAGCTTTCAAGCTGATTACGAAGATTGAGGAAAGGCATGAAGCCAGGTTTTTGAAGTTAGCGGAAAATGTTGCCGATGAAAAAGTGTTTAAAAAGGATGGCAAGGTGTATTGGATTTGCAGAAAGTGCGGTCATGTACATGAAGGGACTTCCGCACCTGAAAAATGTCCGACCTGTCTGCATCCGAAAGGGTATTTTGAAATTTTGGCAGAAAATTATTAAGCAGGAACCATTTGATTCGCTTAGATATTGATGAATCCGTTTTGCTTTGTTATTTCTCAGGTAGTTGCCACATTTGTGTGGAGGGAGCAAAGTATATAAGAATATTGTTGAGCCGTGACGTATTGGTTTGGAAAAATACAGTCACGGCTCTGCTTTTTATTTCTGCCTGAATCTTTTTGTATTTACTTATAGACAATCCGAAGTATAAATGGTACTATTTACCTGAAATTTCTTATTAAGCTAAACACGTACCGTCTTTTTTGGTTTGATAAATGACGGGAATAATGAATCTAAAACCTCTATAATTTATTTGAAAGGAGGGCTGTTGATGGAATGGATTGACCGGCTTAACGAAGTTATCAGCTATATAGAAGAGCATCTTGATGGTGAAATAAGTAATGGGGTAATAGGGAAGATTGTTGCGTGTCCTGTTGGGTCATTTCAAAGAACGTTTTCCTTAATAACAGGAATTACTCTTTCCGAATACATTCGCAGGAGAAAGCTGACAAAGGCTGCTTTTGAATTGCAATCCACAGATTGCAAAGTAATAGATATTGCGGTTAAATACGGATATGAATCATCCGATGCTTTTTGTGTCGCTTTCAAAAAAATGCACGGCATTTCACCTGTAACTGCCAGACAGCAGAATATTAAGCTGAAATCCTATCCGTGCCTGGCCTTTACACTTACTATAAAAGGGGATGAAGAGATGAATTATCGCGTTGTTGAAAAAGATAGCTTTAAGGCCGCCGGAAAAGTTGTAACTTCATCATTGGAAAATAATATAATACCACAGTTTTGGGATCAGTGCAAAAAAGACGGGACTATTGAGCGGCTGCATGAAATCGGTGTAAATTTTTATACTCTCGGCATGTGTTTCGGCTACAACGATGAAGGCATAAACGATTATATGATTGGTATTGAAACAAACAGTGACTGTACTGAGGGCATGAAAACTGTTGTAGTTCCTAAAGCTACCTGGTTGGTTTTTGAATCCGTAGGTCCGGTAAATCCAACGCTTGGAAATACTTGGGGGAGAATATACGGGGAATTCTTGCCCCAAAGCATTTATAAACAGGCGGCACTACCTACGATGGAAAGGTATTTTAGCAACGATGTCGATGCTGATGATTATTACGTCGAAATTTGGATTCCGGTAGTTAAAGAGTGATTTTCTACCGCATCTGCATCCGCAGGGGTTTGCAGCAGCAATTAAAGTAGTGCATGCCGGGTAGGATAGACGGACAATTACTTTAGAGACAGTTCACTCCATCTTTCAAAAATCGTATATACATAGGGAAAAGCAGCCAAAGGGCTGCTTTTTGATTTCACTTCAAATGAGGTTATTTCTGCTTTCCTGTATTCCCTGTAAAATAAGAAGTACGATGGTGATGTTGGTGGTTTTTGTTGAATACCTTGTTATAGGCTTCAGTTGAAAACTCAGTATCACCGGTTTTGCTAAGTGCATTTGGTTTTATAAAAATACTGAATTTAGCCACGCGTTTGTACCTCCTGTATTCTTATTTGTCTATAGTTTCTGTTGAGTACTAAAATTTTATTTTAGTAAATAGTATCAAAAGCGAAATTCTTTTCTAAGAATGCCTTTTATATTTATATACGGAAAAGAAAGTCCGGATTTGTAAAGTGCTTGTAATTTGCATTTTTTACCTTCGTTTGTTATTATGGATGTAAGAAATTGTTAAATTTGATTGGGGTTGACTGAAATGGTGATTGTAAAGCATGTATCTACCGCAGAGCATTTTATTTTATTAGGAGCCTCCTATTCTTTTTTTAAGGATTCGAAGTCGAGTTTTTTTGGTGGAGATTTATTTCCTCACGAAGAGGAGGGTGAATTCCACATGACTGCGGTGAGTGATGGAAAAGGGGATATTTATTGGTTTTCTTCTAATGAATTGGTTGTGGTCAAGGTGGATGGCTATAGTCCCAAAACTATCCTGGAAGAGTTTCAGGGAGAAGTACAGATAACTGATAATGAGACGGGGGAAATAGAGGAACGATGCCCAGCCTGTGGAGAAAAGGTAAGAAGCATGGATAAGGAGTGCCCGGGATGCGGGCTGACTTTAATTGTTGAGGAGTAAAGTGCAAAAGAGGTTTGTCAATGGAGGGTAAAATGGAGGGCGAATGGAAAGCATTAAGTCTGCTAGCCATAATAGTACTATTGATCGGCTTTGTTGGCTGCAGTGGAGTTACAGGAGATACAAACAGAAAATACAATTCTGAGGATATTCAATTTTTATATGAAAGGTCTGACTTAGTTGTTAGTGCAAAGATATCTAACGTCAAGGAAAAGACGCCAAAAACATTTGGCGAACCTATAGGAGAGGAAGAAACTGTAGGTTTTACGACTCCTTGTATTATATATAATGCTGAGATAATGAATAATATCAAAAATATCACGAGTTTAAAAGACTTTGAATTCATCCTGCCGGATTACTATATTAACGGGATTTCCAAAGCTTCTGTTGAGCTTGGAGAAGAATACGTTCTTTTTTTGCAAAAATATAATAATTCGGATAAAGCTTATTATCCAGTAGATATTAGCAAGGTTTTCAGTAAGAGCGAATTCGATGAATTAAGAAGGCATGTAAAGGGATAGGAAGGATAATATGTTTACAGATCCCACCAAGGTTGTTGGAGTACTCTTCCTGGTAATTTTGGCCGTAATATATACTTGGGAATTGATTAAGATAATCAGAGGCCAAGCAGTAAAAAACAATGCAGTAATGAAAGAGTTCAATTGTATAGAGCGGGTTCCTGACTTGCTTTTTTCTATGTTTGTATTTAATGCATGGTTGGGAAGATTTGTTATGGATTTTTCCATAAATGTAGGTGCAGGAGTTACTGCTTTTATTATTGGGAATCTTCTGGTGCTATACCTCAATTATCTGTGTTTTAGAAATCGGACTGTGCATCATATTGCGGGAGTTAACATAGAGGATATGGAATGTATTTTATGCTCTACCTTGACCCAATATGGTGTGGAATACGAGATGGAAAAGCTTTTAGAAGACTGGAGAAGAAACATCAGAATACCGGAATGTAATGCTTTTATAAAAATCAGAGACAGTTTCTCTGGAGCTAGAAAACTGAATATGACTTTTCGTAGAGTAAATAAGCTTAGCAACTATAAAATGATTCTAAATGATATCTCAGAACAGCTCAGCCAATCCCCAAAGGAGTACAGCTATAAAAGTCGAGCATATGATGTTTTCCTTTTAACTGTTGCGATTGGACTACAGATGTTGATTATATTGCCAGCTGTTTTGATTTGATGCACTTATAAAAGGAAGAGTTAAGTGTAATATGTTTGGAGGGGTTACGTTGATGAAACTGATACTGGGAGTTATATTAATGGTTATAAGTTTTTGCGGATTTAAAGCTAGCTTTTGGATGTTGGGAGAAAGTGGCCAAGACCACTCGTTATGGAGTTATAGCCCACCGTTCATATTTTCGTCTATAGTTCTTTTTAGCAGTATATATTTAGTATTTAAAGGTTATAAGTTACTTGCTCAAAACAAAGGATGATCGGTTGTAGTTATAACTTTGAATGATTGTCTATAGGTGATTTAAAAGACAGAAGCGTATGCCCGGAAGAGTATGAGGTAAAGTGGATACATGGATGCCACCTGATTAAGTAATGTGTTCTCTTTGAATAGTAAAAATAAAATAACAATAAAATTTATTTAAACAAAAGTTTTCTTTTGTTTAAATGAAAAATTATTTGAAATGCCCTATATCCTAATAAAAAATGTTATAGGAAATTAACAAACCCAGGATTTAAGCATATTATCTAAATTTCTATAACTAAAGAAAATCAACAAGTTATAGAAAACCTTGGAGGTCTTCCACCTCCAAACCCCTGGAACACTATTTGGGGTATCGCCAACATTTTAACACTTTTATACACTAAGACAATATTTGGTAACGATACCCCTATTTTTACTACTCTAAGCCTGAGCCATAGGAATTAAGGTCATTTCGTCAAAGTTTTGTTGATTGTTTTGTTGATTTAAAATAAAGTTGTATAGTAATCTCTATTCAAGTCATTTGTAAATTGCCATAAATCAATTTCTCTCTAGAAATAAAGTTGTATAATCATTTATTATTTTTCTAAAACTAACTGTTTCAAATGTTAATAAAGTTGTATAGTTATCTGTATGGTTAATATTTGAGGTGATGGAGCATTCTTGATCATAGTTTGTTTCTCTAAACTGTGGCTCATACATTGGTTTATATCTGCATAACTGCTTGTTGGATTACTCTATCAACTGCCATTAGTACTCCAAGTATTCGCATATTCTCATTTTTCTTTGGTTTTTCTACTCTTAGGACTAGATTAGGGCGGTATTTGCTCTTATGAGCATCTTCCTTTAGCTTATTACCTCTATCCTAGAGATATTGTAGAAGATGCTCTAGATCCATCTCATCGACTCTGTGTTATCCTTTATTCCTCTTAACTTGCTTATGATTTTCTGAGCTTAAAATTTGCTCAAGAATTCTATCCCCCTTGGTGTCAGCATTGGTGATGTTGTTTTCAGTTTTCCTCTTTTCAGTAAGCGATCCATCATCCTCTTCGTATTCCGCACTATCCTTTTGATAGTAGCAATTTCTATATCAATGTATTATGTTTTTTTTCATTCCGATTTCGGTAACACTCATTAACTTTCACCTCCTAAGATTCATTACTCCGTGACATCGTCTACTATATCATCACTAAGGTATCTGCTAACTTTTCATAATAAATCTTTTTTCAACCATATTTCACAAAGCTTTCATATATCTGCCACGTTTACGACATGGACTTCCTGACAGTTTGGAGTTTTATTTGTAATGCAACCTTGCCCAATCTATGTTTGCCTGAAATGATTTCTGTTCGTGAGATCAGAAGCTGTTTACCGGCTTCTATAGATTCCTCATCACCGAGGATGCTCCTGCATTGGGCTATGCGTTTGGTGCTATCAGCCTACACTCGTGACTTTCAGTCGTCTAACTGCATCAATGTTGGCTCCATTTTCAATAGAGATAGTAAAATTAAGTTAATATTTTTGTTTACATTAGGGTTTTCTCCTAAAGTGGTTATATATTGTTATTTTAAAAATAATTGGAACGTATTTACTATTTTTATAAATTGTGGTAATATTTAATTGTAAATTAATTGATAAAGGAGGAGTTTTATGAAAAAAGCAACAGTTAAAGTGCTTCTAAGACTAATATTGGCTATTATATTAGTTCTCGGACTGTCACCAGTGCAATCTAATGCTGCGACAAATAGCGTATTTGCTATTTTTGCAGGGGATGCGATTTTTAAGGACGATGGCAACCCCAATACACCACCGGTAGATGACTCTATAGAAGATCTAAAAAGAGCAGGTGTAGATACTGTGATTCTTGGTGCGGTTCACATATATCCAAATAGCGACTTATATATAAATGGGAATAAAGTGTGTTCAGGTGGTCAGTATGTAGGAACAGATGATTATAAACAGAAATGGGCAAAACTCAAGCAAGCACCTACTGGTGTAACCAGACTAGAATTATATTTTGGTGGCGCCGGCTCAGGTACATTTAACGATTTGAAAAATACGATTTTGCCTAATACAACTCTCAAAAACACATTACAGCAAAATCTGAACGCCTTATTTGTAGCAACAGGAGCAGATGCAGCTTGTATCGATGATGAAACGACTTTTGATAGCACCAATACCACGACTTTCTGTAATATGATTGTGACTTCAGGAAAAAAAATTACTCTGTGTCCATATAATAATACGGCATATTGGAGTGCTGTTAAATCAAATTTGAGCACGAATTGCGATCGCGTATACCTCCAGTGTTATGATGGTGGCGCAGCTAACAATGCAAGTAGCTGGAGTAGCTCTTTAGGTGGTAGTAAAATCATTCCTGGATTTACAGCAGGCTCTTATACTAGTACGATTCAGGGAAAATTAGATAGTTGGGGTGGCGCTGGTACGAATTCATGTTTACAGGGTACATTTTTATGGAATTATGACGAAGTAATTCAGTGCAATAGTTCAGATAATATATATAATTTCGGCAATTTTTTCAACACTTATTTTTCAATGGGACGAGCTATTTCGAATGAAATGTATAATACGTCTGATAGAAGCAATGGTTATACAAATCTGTTAAGAAACGGAAATCCAATTGTAACGGCTAGCGGTCAAATTAATTCAGACTCTGCTCCTGGCAAAGCAGTAGACGGTAAAATGCTCAATTCAAAATGGTGTGATACAAGTTCTTCCTCAAAGTGGTTAAAGATCGATCTGGGGCAAGCCCAAACTGTCTGGCGTTGGGTAGTTAAGCATGCTGGGTCAGCATTAGAGCACCCAAAATACAATACAAAGGGTTTCATACTGCAAAAGAGCGATAATGGAATAGATTTTACAGATGTAGATACTGTAACTGACAATACTCAAGCTGTCACCGATCGAGGGCTCAATGCCTCTGTGACAGCACGATATTTCAGGCTGCTCATTACAAATCCAAATCAAGATGCAGATAATGCAGCACGTATTTATGAGTTTGAGCTGTATAATGGACCACAAGCTCCGCAAAATGTAGCTTTAAACAAATATGCATCTTCTCAGCAATTCGTAGGAGTATGCGGTCCGGAAAAGGCAGTTAATGGCACTTTGAATGATCTAAATGATAAGTGGTGTGCTTCAACTGATACTAGCAGATGGCTATGTGTAGACTTGGGTCAAGAATATGATATTTCTAGATGGGTAGTTAAGCACGCTGGTGCATATGGAGAATCAGTTGATTATAATACACGTGATTTCAGATTACAAAAAAGTAGCAACAAGATAGGGGATCCATTCTATTTTACCAATTGGGAGGATGTAGATACTGTAACTGGTAATACAGCTAATGTCACAGATCGTTCAGTAGGAACTTTCTCAACAAGATATGTTAGACTTTATATTGATAAAGCGACTAATTTCAGTGACAATTTTGCTCGAATTTTCGAATTTGAAGTATATGGTATACCTGGTACCACTCCTCCATCTACAAATGTGGCATTGAACAAAACAGCTACTGCAAACGCATATATACAGTATACGGAACCAAGCAAGGCAGTCAACGGTACAATAAATGATTTGAATGATAAATGGTGCACAATTTTTAATACAGGCGCACAGTGGCTTCAAGTTGACTTGGGTGACATTTATTCTATCAATCGTTGGGTAGTAAAGCATGCCGGTGCAGGTGGTGAAACGGCAGGCTACAACACAAAAGATTTCAAATTGCAATATAAGGCTGGCTCAGCCTGGATGGATGTGGATACAGTGACCGGTAATACTCAAAACGTGACAGATAGAACCGTTTCAGCATTTATCGCACAGTATGTACGCTTGTTCATAACTACACCAACAAATAATAATGACCCCGCGGCTCGAATCTATGAGTTTGAAGTATATGGATATTGAGATTAAAGTCGCAATAAATGGAGCATTCGAAAACGTTGTTAAAAATGCATATGGGAGAATATTTTTTATACAACTAAATATCACTAATGGCTAAAAAAGAATAACGGGGTAAACTGTACCCTTTGTCAAGGACAAATTGAAAGAGGCTGGGGGCTGTTGCACAATTAACGAATAAGTTAGGAGTGTAATAGCTTCCTTATTTTATACAAAAAAATAAAATGCGGGTCCCGAAAAACCCGCAAGTGTTGTAAAATTAAGTTATGTGAAAACTAAATATACAACAAAAGAATTATACAAAATTTAACGGATATTATCAATTGGTTTTGCCGCTTGATTTCGCAATCTAGGAGGCACCCTCCGCGCATTTTGGTAAGCTATAGAAGGAGAAGCGAACTCAAGAAAATATTGAGAGATGGAGGGAACTTATGGAGAAGCAAGAGTTAAAGACATTATTGAGAAATATAGAGTTTGACAGACAGCCTCAGTACATTTACATTATATGAGTATAAATATTAATGTACTGAGGCTGTCTGCTAGATTTCTTTAAAAGTTAATGTTTTTATTATCTTTTTTTGATATAGGTGAAATTTTGTTAAATTCATCAGGATTTATCTTGTTGTTCTTAAAATAAGCTAGTCCTAAACTATAATTTTCCAATTCTGTTTTCAACAAAGGGAAAATTTCAGCAATAGTTTGTTTTAGTGAATTAGGAAGTAAAATTAATACACTTTCTTCATTGTCCGTCAATCTTTCGAGTAGATATCTCTCAACAAACTCGTCCATTATTTTTGTACTCTTTATCAATTCCATAAATCTCTCCCCCAGTATATTATTTGTGTTCTAGGAAATCACCTTATAATAAATTATATTGTATTCTAGGAAGTATTTTAAGATACTCCTTAGAGTAGTGAAAATTCAGATTCAGCTTCCATATAATGTAATAGAGTAGGATTTTGTTAAAATGTTGGAGATACCCCTATTTAAATGCTATGAAACAAAAACGTTTTCATAGCGTTTAAATAGTCTGGAGAGGAAAATATTTGTTATAATATGTATTTATGATACCAAGATATGATATTGAGTGTTGGTATCACAACTTGGTATCATAATTAAATTTAGAAAATTTAAACTCTTTTCTATAACCATGTAGAAAATCAAATACAACTACCACCAGGATTTTACGGATTCAAGGAATTTTCTATAACTTGATTAGGATAATCCAAAAACCGCAAAACCTTCAAGGTGAAGATAAGAAGGTCTTGTGGTTTTTTGTCAATAGAAATAAATTACATAAATTGGTAGACTATTTTGTCTTTATAATTATTTAAATCCTAATTTTTGTTATTTGTGCAATTTATTGTCTATGTGTGTAAGCGTTTGTCCAAATGCTCTGTACGAATTGACGGTTGTTAATAGGTATGATAGCATAAACTCAGGTAAAAATTTTTACAAATACCGTAGTTATTGTTAGGTGCGGTGTAATCGTTAAAATAAGTACTATATCAAACAAAGTAAGTCATAGAAAGTATAGCTGTACGAAAGTTAAAATTTATGAAGCTTATCTATACCTATTCAGGTACCAAATTCAACTATATAGCAAAAATGTTTATGTAAGAAGTTCTAAAAAGCATTATTTAAGTTATTTATGCAGGGCTTTAATTCTAAAGCCTTAATTAACTATACCCATTTACGGGAAAGGAGGTGTTATTATGATGCGATTATTTACCCTGTGCATTTGTGATATGCCTTATACATAGGGGTTGCGTGGATGTCAGGGCAGGTTCGCGAGCTAAACCGGAGTGGTAAGCAAATTCGTTTACCCGGAGAAATCAGCACATTCAATTTTATTCAAGAAAAACTTACATGAAAGAATAAGGAGGCTAAATTATGGTAAAAAAGACAGTGAAGACGGTTATTCTTTGTTTTCTAGTATTTGCCCTCATTTTTTCCATCGCGATCCCGCAGCAAATCAGTTTTGCTGCTGAGGATACTTATCAGCAGCGGTTTATGGAGATGTGGGACAAAATTCATGATCCTGCTAACGGATACTTCAATTCCCAGGGTATTCCTTATCATTCGGTGGAAACGCTTATATGTGAAGCCCCCGACTATGGGCATGAAACCACAAGCGAAGCATTCAGCTATTATATGTGGCTGGAAGCCATGTATGGAAAATTTACCGGTGACTGGACAAAATTTGCCAAGGCATGGGACATTACAGAACAGTATATGATCCCCTCTGATCAGGATCAGCCGGCTACCAGCATGAGTAGGTATACTCCTAGCAAACCGGCGACGTATGCGCCGGAATGGGAATTACCCAGCCTCTATCCGGCGAAATTGGATTCCAGTGCACCTGTAGGCGTAGACCCGATTCATAATGAACTTGCGTCTGCTTATAACACAAGCACCATATATGGAATGCATTGGCTGCTTGACGTGGACAACTGGTATGGCTTCGGACAGCGCGGAGACGGTACATCAAAACCCTCCTTTTTTAACACCTTCCAAAGAGGGGCACAAGAATCCGTATGGGAAACCATACCACAGCCGTGTTGGGATGCCATGAAATTTGGCGGCAAGAATGGATACCTGGATCTTTTCACCGGGGACAGCACCTACGCAAAACAGTTTAAGTATACAAATGCACCGGATGCCGATTCCCGTGCTGTACAGGCAACTTACTGGGCAAACCAGTGGGCAAAGGAACAAGGCAAAGATGTCAGTACCTATGTTGGCAAGGCGGCCAAAATGGGCGATTACTTAAGGTATGCAATGTTTGACAAGTATTTCAGAAAGATAGGAACGCCTTCAGCGGCTGGAACAGGATATGATGCGGCTCACTACCTGCTTTCATGGTACTATGCCTGGGGGGGTGCACTGGATGGCGGCTGGTCTTGGAAGATCGGAAGCAGCCATAACCATTTCGGGTACCAGAATCCTTTAGCTGCATGGGTATTGTCAACGGATCCCGCATTTAAACCTAAATCTGCAAATGGCGCAACAGATTGGGCAAAAAGTTTGACAAGACAAGTTGAGTTCTATCAGTGGCTGCAGTCTTCGGAAGGAGCCATAGCAGGCGGCGCAAGCAATTCCAACAATGGACGCTATGAACCTCTTCCTGCCGGAACCTCTACCTTCTATGGTATGGGATATGAAGCGAATCCCGTATACCATGACCCAGGAAGCAATACCTGGTTTGGATTCCAGGCATGGTCTATGCAGCGTGTTGCCGAGTACTATTATAAGACAAAGGATGTAAAGGCAAAGAATCTTCTGGACAAATGGGCTGCATGGGCAAAAACACAGGTAATCCTTAAGGCAGATGGAACTTTCCAAATCCCTGCATCCATTGACTGGTCAGGCCAACCGGATACGTGGACCGGTACTTCTACCGGAAATCCAAACCTCCATGTCACTGTTACAGCATACGGAACGGATCTGGGCATAGCTGCATCACTGGCCAATACGCTGCTCTATTATAGTGCTGCCTCCGGTGATGACCAGTCTCGTGTGATAGCAAAGGAACTATTGGACCGCATGTGGAACCTTTACAGAGATACCAAAGGGCTGTCGGCTCCTGAAACACGTGAAGATTATAAACGTTTCTTTGACCAGGAAGTTTACGTACCTTCAGGCTGGACCGGAACCATGCCAAATGGCGATGTTATCAAGTCCGGCGACAAATTTATTGATATACGCTCCAAGTATAAAAATGATCCTGACTGGCCAAAGGTCGTAGCTGCTTACAATGCAGGTACCGCTCCTACATTTAACTATCACCGCTTCTGGGCACAGTGTGACATCGCTATAGCAAATGGTGTTTATTCCATGCTTTTCGGTACACCTGCCAATAACTCCAGCATCAATCCTACAACAGCTGCATTTGATAAAAATATATCCAAACAAGCGGATGTTATCGTTACAATCACGCCCAACGGAAATACCTTTGGCGGGATTAAGAATGATACGACAGCATTGGTATCCGGCACCGACTATGCAGTATCGGGCAGTACTGTAACGATACTGAAGAGTTACCTTGCAAAGCAGGCTGTAGGAACGACAAACCTTACCTTTGACTTCAGCGCAGGGATTGACCCTGTTCTAACAGTTACAGTGACGGATACAACGCTGGGTGCAAGTATCAGTCCTACAACAGCTACCTTTGATAAGAGCACCTCCAAGCAAAC
>ENA-OFCE01000279-OFCE01000279.1-metagenomes-genome-assembly--contig:-NODE-279-length-35017-cov-7.559922_pt1 | contig 35017 bp, 30 predicted proteins | sample MGYA00153388_OFCE01 | MGnify analysis MGYA00153388 | reverse complement strand
ATGACCTCCTGGATTTTATGATTTTTGTGCGTTTGCTAGGCACACATTTATCATAACAGGAGGTTTTTTATTTTTCAAAGTTCATTTCATGCATTACAGGAATGCTTGACACGGGTAGATCAGTTTAGCAACAGGCACTGACTATCCTTTCAAAAAATGCTTTTACAGGAACGTGTGTTCCTGTTATAATTCGGATGTAAGAAAATATTCCGTGGAAATAGTCTGCCTGGCATTCAGCCGGGAATAGAAAACAATAATAGGAGTGAGAGAAATGTCAGAGCGAATGAATAAAATACAGGTTCTGATCGAACCTTGGAGCAATGCCGACCTTGCTTTGCTTTGTCTTATAAATGCTCCTGAAATGATGGAACACCTTGGAGGTCCGGAGACCGAGGAGCAGCTCCTCGCCCGCCACAAGCGGTACCTTGAGATCGGTGGTAAGGGAACTGGACGTATGTTTAGCATCATTCTGCTTCCACATCTCGAAGTGGTCGGCAGTGTGGGGTACTGGGACAGCTTTTGGCAGGAAGAGAGCATTTACGAGATCGGTTGGAGTGTCTTGCCGTCATTTCAGGGCAGAGGAATTGCGACTGAAGCTGTCGCGGAAGCCATCACTCGTGCCAGAGCTGAGCGGAAGCACAGGTTCATTCATGCCTTCCCTTCCATCAATAACCCTGCGTCGAACGCTATTTGCCGAAAGCTCGACTTCATGTATATTGGAGAGTGCGACTTCGAATACCCGCCTGGAAGTATTATGCGATGCAATGACTGGCGGTTGGAGATCGCTGCTGCAACATAAGAATGCTTCCCCTGTCAGCGGGTATTTTGTCGTGAAAAAAGCACCCCAAAAAATCTACTATATTGGAGGTGCTTTTTCATGGCAAAATGATCTATCGAATTAAAATTTGAGATCCAGGTCTAATGACCCGCACCACTTAAATTTAATCCTATAGCCCCTATAATGATAAAGCCTATAAATATAACTTTCTGAATGGTAAAAGATTCCTTAAAGAATATTACTCCAATCGTTGTTATTAAAGCGATTCCAATGCCGGACCAAATCGCATACGCCGTTCCTGTTTCAATGTCTTTTAGCGCAAGTGAAAGCACACTCAAGCTCAAAACATAAAATAGCAACATCAAAACTGTGAACTTCAACTTGGTCATTCCAAAAGAAAGCTTCATGAAAGTAGTTCCACACACTTCAAATATGATTGCCAAACCCAGATACGCCCACCTCATGCCTTCACCTCATTCCAATTTGTCTTTTACAACTTTACCGATAAAAAATAATGGATATATCAACAAGTACAAATTAACCGACCACCAGGATATGTCAAAGTCCAGCCTTAAAGCCCAAAATGCTACGGCTTGCAGTCCCGAACAAAAAGTCAGTACCAGAGAAATCAAGCTTAACTTTTTCCAGAGTTGATTTTTCTTTGTGTAGAGATAAATACTTGACAGCCCGGTCGCGGAGATACACATATCCAGCGGAAAGAACGACCAGTTCCAGGCAACAAGAATAGGATTCGTGTAGTCCTTAAAAGCCCAGCTTTCCGGTATCAGATGTAATGCGGTGACCAGCCAGTACAGGATAAACCCTATATCAGTGATTAAGAAAAACGGTTTTAAGTATTTCATAGTTTCCCCCTAAACAATAAATATTTCAAAAGTATTATAAGGATTATCTCCTTAAGCTAAAGCTATACTACCTTTTTTATGCCCGGCGTGCGTACCAATATACTGCTGACAGCCAAACACAGGGCATAGGTGAGAGTAGTTACAATGACTACTTTAATCAAAACATTCATATCGATGTTACTTAATATTTTTTGCAAGGCAATGATGAAAAGCGATTGGATAATGTATATCGAATAACTGCATCTGCTGGCCAGTTCAAGGAATGGCTTCGTAAAGTTGAATCTGCGTTTAAAAGCAACCAGTAATTTCAATATAATGCCTATACCCACAAACGGTTCCCAGAAGGAGTAAAATAGTGATTCAAGCGTCGCACCTCCGTAAAAATTACTTACATCACCGGACACTGGCGTAGCAATTAAAAATACAACCGGAAGTAAGATTATAGAAACAATAGATATTTTTAAAAAAGTGGATGCAAGCTTTTCGTCGAGCTTGTTGAGCCAGTTATTTCTATAGGCGGCAACTCCCAGTATAAAAAGTACAATGTACTGCGGAAAATATCCAAAAGTAAAATCAAAAATATACATTTCATTGGTTCTAAAAAATAATCGAGTGATAAAGTTAAAACATCCCAGCAGAATAATGAAAGCAAACACTTTCCAAGCGTTGGGGAAATCCATTTCAGGAAGCCTGATTCTATTTATTCCTCTCCCCAAAGCATAGATAAGCGTAAAAATCAGCAGCGCCATTACAAACCACAGATTGTAAAAGCCAAGAGAAGAGAAATAGGCTTTCCGCTGCACAAAATTCACACACAAGGGGTTTAGCACAAAATAATAAAATAAAGCAGGGATCAACAATTTAGGTATCCGGTCTTTTAGAAAAACATAAAACCCTTTATTGTCATAGGATTTAGGAGAAAAATAAGCAGAGATGAAAAAGAATATCCCCATGAAAAAGCTCTGCAAAACCGCGTTGATCATTGTCAGTATTGAAGTGGAAATAAAGTCATCCGAAGCTTCAATATAATACCATCCGCCTGCACCGCCATAGGCCATACTTGCATGGACTAGAACGACAGCAACGGCAAGTAGAGCTTTTATATTATTCAAATAATGCAGTTTGGCAACACCCATTTCTTTTCCTGCTTCCATATCTCTATGACATAAGTCTATAGCACCCATACTGTCTCTCCGATGCTGCAGAATCACAGCCTCTCTCCTTTCAAAGGTTTACAGAAAATTATTTTTTACACCGCTTCCTTGTTTGCAACACCTGCAACATATGTATGGCTCAATTTAGATTTTATACCACCTTTTATAATTTTATCGATCTCTTCCCTGACTTGTATAATGATATCTTGCTCCCTTTGACGGTCGATTACGTCAATATATCCTGCTGCCGCGCCGGAACGCTGTACCCATTCCACAGCATCATCCCCGCTATTGCATGCCAGTATTTCCTCCCCTTCCCAGCACTCTACAGGATTTAACCCGCCTTTTGCAAACCACTTTTGCAGCGCCTGGGTATTGGCCGGCAGTTCAAGTTTTATATAGCGCTGCAAATAGGAGGGCTCTTCTTCCAGAACCTTTTCAAAGGCCTTCATTACTAGCTCTTCAGAATCAATACGTGTCTCAATAATTCCTACCTGTCCTTTGGGCTTTAGAACGCGCTTTACTTCTTTGAAAAATTCTACAGGTTTGATATAACAAATAGCCCACCCGCAGACCACGATATCTACACTGTCAGAGGGTATGCCTCGGAGCAGCTCCATCATATCTCCCTGCTGCATATTCAATTTTATGCCGGTGAACGGTGAAAGCTTCTGGCGTGCGATATTCAACATACCCAGTGACTGGTCAACCGTAGTAATCGATCCCTGTCCATTTAAAAGCCGTGCCATTTCAACCGTAAGAAACCCTGTACCGCAGGCTAGTTCAAGAATATTCATGCCTTCCTTAATGTTCATTTTTCTGAGTACTTCGATTGAATATTTACCCATCGTGCTGGAAAAAAAGGAATCGTAATCTCCGCTCGCCTTATCATAATCCTTTGCGCTGTCTGCATACTTTCCCGATAGCATCAGCTGCGCCCCACGCAATACAAGTTTTAATTTTTTTACCATGTTCCATCGCACCCCTTACCTTGATAAAATAGTTACGCACTTTTGTTTCCGGCTTTGCCGGAGAAATAATTTGAAAAAAGGGTTTTCAGATCCTCATGGGGATCTGTAGAGTTAGACAGCTTATCATACTTATCAAAAAGCTTTTCAAACAGTATTTTGTATACCTTGTTCATTAGAGGATTCCGGTGTTTCGAATAAAGAAGCAAGGGGACCAGCTTTGACCCCATTTCCAGTTTGGGACGGTAGCTGGTCTGGCTGAGATACAGCCTTTTTATACCGTTCTGAATTGCATATTCAATATTCTTATAGTGCAGTATGAAATAAAGATGATACTTGCTGGCATATTCATAATCAAGTCCGGTCCGCACATTGATACATACATCCTGCGAACAAATGATCAAGGAAAACCCTACAATCTTTTCACCATATCTTGCAATAATGACTCTCGCAGAGTCTCCCAAATTCCTTTTAATATTGATAAAGAAATCTTTTTTCAGCTTTTCAAATTTGACCGGCGCCTTATTGAATGTATTCTCATACAGTACGTATATGTCATCTACAATATCCTGAATTTCCTTCACAATTTCAAATTCTATACCGCCCTGCTTCTTGTACTGGTTTATCTTATTACGAATATTCTGGCGATATCTGATTTTTAAGTTTTGTACATACTCCTCAAATGAGTTCCAGTATAAGTCAATATATGTCCCGGGAAGGCTGTAAACCTTGAAATAGGAATGCTCCTCCATAGCACTGTGAAAATCTTCCGTATAATGGATGAAGTCCTTAAACATAATTAATTTGATTTTTTCTCTTTTAGCGATATCCTCAATCTCTTTTAGAATCAGAGCTACCATATTCCTCAAATCAATATCCTTTTTCATGTTAATTTTGTTGTATTCGGATATGCAGCAGCCGCAAAACAATACACGCTGCTTTAAAAAGCAGGGCAAGTAATTCCTGATGATTGAGCATAAATTTTTTGTTGTGCCGACCAACGGCGTATCCAGGTAAAAGCTGTCGGTTATGAATACCGGCATTGCTGCGACCAATTCTGCATCCGAAGCATACACCAAAATGTAATAATTACGATAGTCATTGATGACCGAATCTTCAATTGACTTCATGTAATTATAGGACATTTGAATATCCGATGGATCCACCAATGCATCCCAGGCATTTTTATCGATATCATCCAGCTTCGATATTACTTTAGCAAACATAGATTTTCCTCTTTTCCCCCTATAAAGTAGTTTACCGAATATTTATTTTTCCGATTTGCAGGTATTTTTAGAATTCCCGTATCGATGCAGTAATCATATGCCTTTTTGAAATATAGGTCGTCGATTTGAGGGCACATAATGCCTGAATGCTGTAATGCCTGACTGGTATTGGTTTTATCAAAGGTATGCGACTTCTCTACATAATTCAGAATAACATTTAATCGAAGGAGCAGTCGCGGCTTGATCAAATGACTATCGCACAGGGGTAAAAACTCAGGCACTTTTGTCCCGGCTGCCCTACACATGCTGTGAACAATCTCCCGTACCTTTGTATTTGTGTCATGAACGATATGAAATGCTTTACCGACCGCGCTTTCCTGTGATGATATGATTGCCAATGCATCCAGGAAATAATCAATCGGTACGATGTTAATTGCCGATTCTTCCCTGCAGAGGAAAACGGGTAGACTTTCTCTGCAAAATTGTCTCATGAAATCGAATAATATATTGGAGGGGGTAGTTTCACCCGTCATTGAATGGCTTCCAATAATTGATGGGCGAAAGATGATACACGGAAGTCCACTTTCAAGCTCCTGCAATACCTGTTTTTCAGCTTCGCATTTCGTCTGTTCGTATGTGTTTGAAAATGTTTGTCCAATATAGAATTGTCTCTCGTTGAACATGTTTTTTGCGCTGCCTGCCACATAAGCCGTGCTGATATAATTAAAACACTGTAAACCTTTCGTCCTATGGCATAGTTTTGCAAACTCCAGGACATTCCTTGTGCCCGTAACATTAATATCCCTTGCTTCACTCAAGGGTAAATTAAAATCTATGCTGGCTGCTGAATGAAAGATTGTACTGATTTTAGTAGACAAGTCGCGATAGACCGGTTCATCAATGCCAAGATTGTCACGAGTGACATCACCGCTAACTATGCTTATTCTGTCACTTCGTGTATCAAAAAAGTCCTCTCCCAGATATTTATTTAAAATATCCCTTGCTTTTTGCTCCGATGATACATTCTTACCTGGCCTTACAAGTAATGTTACGTGATTCCGTTTCTCCTGCAAAAGCTTTCTGATGAGATAAACACCCACAAAACCGGTGCCACCCGTAACTAAAATATTATTCATACAATCACCCAAATATGTATTATTATGCAATATAATGTATACTACATATAATTACATATATTTTCCATTTTGTCAATAATGTAACTATATGTAAAATTTAAAATAATTTTGAAATATTTTATTGACTTCCAGAAGCTGGAGTTATATAATTTGTTCTAGTTAGAAAAAGGAGAGATGGCCGAGCGGTTTAAGGCGCTGGTTATATTAGCTGGTATAGGCAAATGTCTATCGTAAGTTCAAATCTTACTCTCTCCTCCATGTAATTTACAAATACAGCCTTTCAATTTGCTTGAAAGGCTGTATTTGCATGCGTGCGGCCTTGCCGGGAAAATCCCCCTTCCAGTTGCTTGTTTCTTTACCTATTTGAATTTGAAGCTGCCGTCAAAATATCCAAAATTTTATAGAAATTTGTTCAAACTCACTTGACATAAATCCAGGTTTTTAGTACTTTAGTTATAAGGATAAATGTTAATAAAATCCTGCAATGGAATATCATACATACCAGGACAAGAAGCTACTGTAAACAGTTGAGAACGCTTTAACGATATACAGGCCGCAAACCACCCTACGGCGCTTTACATGCCGGCCACCATTGTGCTATTTTATTGGAATGAGGGATGAAAATGAGTGGAGCAGCTTTAAGTCTGAACAGTTCAACCATAGGGGTATCCTTCGACAGAATGAATGCAGCCAAAAGGAAGCTAGGCCGGGCTCAGGAAGAAGCCCAAGCCGAGAAGGACAGCCTGTCAAGGGCTATCAGCAGTCTGCAGGTAGAGGATGGAAGGCTGCGGCAGAAGGCCGAGGCGCTAAACAGACTGCGCAGCAAAGTAAGTAATCGAGTGGCTGACCTGCAAAGAGTGGGAAGTCATGTGGATTATGCAGTTCAAAGGTTTACGGAAGTAGACAATCAGTGTGCACAGAAGATAAAGACAGGCGGCTATGAAGTCAAGAAAACCGTAGGCATTTCCAACCAGGGAGGAATATTCGGCAATGTCCTCGGCGGACTGGTTTCTATCGCTGATAAAGGAAAAGCAGCCTGGGAAAAGGCAACGAACTGGGTAAAGGATCATAAAAGTGAAATCCTTAAGGGACTGGCCATTGGTTTAATCGCAGCAGCTTCCATCGCATTGGGAGTTGTGACTTTAGGCGCTTCCGTCCCGGCAGAATTAGCTCTGTTGAGCCTTCTCGGAGGCAGTGCCCTTGTAGGTGGGGGTATCAGTTTGGGTATGGCAGAGGCTGGGGACCTCCTGGGAGATGGAAAACTTAATCTGTCGGCAAAACAGTACCTGGGATTTTATGCAGGAGGAGCCGTTACAGGAGCGTTACTGCCCTTGGGAGGAGAGCTTTTACCCGCAGCCAATGCCATCTGGGGCGGAACCTGCGCAATGACGGGAAATGTGATTGAGCAGTACATAGGAACTGGAAAGGTGGATCACAGTCAGGCGATAATGGCAGGTGCTTCTGCCGGAGTATTTTCCTATGGCCTCAACAAGCTCATACCCGTTTTGACAGGCAGGAGTCCAAACCTGAAAATACCATCTACGCAGACAAATAAGGCTGCTGCGTTGGAAAGCCAAACTGCCAAGGAAACTAGTAGTCTTAGATTCACTGGTTCTGGAATGGCAGAGTATGACACCGCTGCAGAAGCTGCATATAATTCAATTAGAAGTGTTAAAATGAAAGATGTTCAAGCGGTTGCCCGTAATACTGGTTTAAGTGTAGAAGAGGTTACAACTATGAAAAAGCACCTGTTCTTTGGAAAGCACAAATTACCTCTAGAGGGAGGACAGGGGTGGAAACTTGAACGATTTGCTGCTGATGATGAAATTGCACATGCTTGGCAGAGCGCTCAAAATGGTGAATTATCTGCTGAGGGAAAAACATGGTTTAGGCAATTAGCTGACCATGAACTAGGGGAGAGAAAACTAATGGGGCAAGGGATGCCATATCGTAATCCTAACTCGTGGAATCCTGTATTAGAAAGGTTTGATAGTTTCCCTCCAGGTGCACATGATGCTGCACCTGCTCAACCAGGGTTTAACTTCCCGGGTTATGACCCATTTAAATTTTGGGAGTGGTAAAATATGAGTGAAAGAGTTAACAATGCAATAGAACGCATTAATAAGATTAAGTGGGATAATATTAAAAGTTCAGGGAGAGCATCAAATGGAGTATTAGTTAGAGAATATCTAAGAAGGGCAACTTTGTTTATTCATTCAGTAGGAGTAATGGTAAAGTATCCATTTTTTAACGCAGCTAAGGCTATTGGAAAAGAGCCAATAACTGATATAGTAAAGGTTTGTCCTTTAATTGAGAAGCTAGATAATGCCTTGTATAAAGGACTTTGCCAATCTTACATAGAATGGTCTGCTTTAGCTGATGAAGGAGAACCTACTGCCATTGAATATCAAGACCTCTATGAACCTTTAATAAAGTTGTTCGAAAGGGGCGGTGGCAGATTTAGTATACACCATGGAGAACTTATAATAGACAGTGCTGCTTATCCTCTTAATTACTGGTATAATAATGTTTCAGCCGAGCCAATGGACATAAGTGATAGTGCTTTAGATAATTATGACCATGGGCAGTGAATTAGCATGAAACACTACACTACAGAACATCAAGCAATAGGGTATAACGAAGCAAAGGAATCATTGAAGTTATAGACAGGACTTCTTTTAGGTCACACAGTTTCGACTGATGTGGATCCCGAAATTTATATTTTTCCTATTTTTGAGGTTGACAAAGTATACATAATTTCACGCCGTAAAAGCAAAGACTCACCAACCAGGGTGAGTCTTTGCTTTTCTGCATGTTATGCTCTATAACATGTCTGTAACCGGCATATGTTTCATGCCATATGGCTTGCTGTCATTGCGTTTTCAGAAAGAATGTCTCCTAATTATTACTACTTCTTCAAAACAGGTATCCATATCTCACTTTTAAAAGTCGGTGAAGTTACATCTTTATGCTCATTCCATAAGATTTCCGGTCCTTCCGTCTGTTCATAGTTTGAGGATGGAAACCATTCGGAATAGATGCGTCCCCAGACATTTTGCAGCGTATCGGGAAATGGCCCGACAGCTTCGAATACAGCCCATGTTGAGGCAGAAACATCGAGTTGCGTCAGGCTCTCCGGACACTCCTTCGTTGTTGCCACGCCGATATAATGGTCAAGCTCTCCTTTTTCTTCCATTCGCCCCTCGGAAAAGTTTGTTGAGGCACTAAGGATCCCCAAAGGCTCGACATTGGAAAGTGCTTTGAGAGTACCAATGGTTTCTGCATTTAAACTTTCCCACATAGAGGCAATCTCCGGATTAACTCCATGGAAAATGATAGGGACTCTTTTCTTGATGCCCACGATACGAAATGCCTCTTTTTCTTCGATTCGATAGTTCATTTCACTTCCTCCTTTAATCGATAATTGGAAGGTCATCCGCGGATACGCTTTTAGCGATTGTCCATTATTTCTGGCTTCCGACGGTGTTATCCCGTGCAAACCTTGAAACGCTCTTGTGAAAGAGTCCGGTGAGCTATATCCGTATTTAATTGCAACATCAATGATCCGAATGCTGCTGTTATTAAGTTCAAAGGCTGCAAGAGTAAGACGTCTACGGCGGATGTACTCCGACAGCGTAATGCCGGCCAGGAAAGAAAACATTCTTTGAAAATGATATTCGGAGCAAAAAGCCAGCCTTGCTACTTCTTTAAAGTCAATATCCTCCGTAAGATTTTTCTCAACGTAATTCAACGCTTCATTCATTTTTTCAAGCGAATCCATTTAAATGACCTCCTTTCTCCAATAGAATATCAGAAGTTCTATGTGTCTATCCGACATTTCGTGCACGATTATGTAGGGTTAATTCACTATTCTCCATTGTTCTCTCAAACTTACCAAAATGCACATGTAAACCCTCTTTATAATTCTATTTCATATTTCCGCTATAAGATACCACTGCAAAACCGTAGGTTTCAACACTTTGTAAACAGCGTTTCTCCTTCTTACTGCAGAGTCATAACCCAAAATTCCATTTCTCCTGCTTCCGAGATTCTTTTAAAGGAACTAACTTTTTTAAATCCTGCCTTCTCATATACTTTTATTGCACGTTGATTAAAAGCAGCTACAGTCAAACGAGTCCCTTTTGCAGATAATTGGTTTCGAGCAAATTCCAAGCCATTACTAAAAAAGTCAAAACCCAATCCTTGCCCACATAAATCAGGCTTTATTCCCAATCCAATATCAGTATAGTCCGTATCATCATATACCCCAAATTGTTTACCCGCCGGGACCTGAGCAGATTCACCAAAACAATAGTACCCTACTAGAGTACCTTCCTTGTCAGTCACTGAAAAATAAAGGCCATTAAGAAGTTCATTTATGCAGCTGTCACTTCCATCCATGCTGTAAATTGAATAGGGCGCTTCATAAATCCATTGTGAGATCAGTTTTGCTTCATCATAGTTTACTTGTTTTATAGTTAGTTCCATGAGCAATTCTCCTTAACTTTTCAATTCCTTATACTGTTATTATAAGCATTAGTGCAATACCTTGCTGTTATATTTTATCACATTATAGGGAAAATTTTGAAAAGAGAAAAGGAAAAAGTACAAATTAGATTCTGCGTGAGCAGGGTCTTCCTGTAGTTTATTTACAAAAACCAACCTAGCCTGACGTCGATGGCCCCTTCACTTTTTCCAGCTATACAAATTCGGATGGAACTTAGCTGATTCGTACCTCGTAAAGCCCGGAACCGTTAGCTGTACGATGCACAAATCAGCAGTTACCAATCCGATTGTATATAGCTTTTGCAGCTCATACCCTGGCAGGAAATCACCAAATTTCGGGTATACCATTTTTAGGTAGAAATAAGATCTTTTGTATCAAAGCACACTGAAGCCAAATAGTTTCCTTCCGGCTTTAGGTATTTAATATGGGCACTTCTCTTTTCCAGATCGTAATAGAAGCCCTCCGTCTGTTGTTCAAACTCAGCCCTATCTAGGTATTGAAGCAGACTCCTTCCTGCTGTAACAATCCTTAAGGTACCAGGGGCTGCAAATAACCTCCAGCGCTATTCACATCATCCGGATGTGCAATCAAGAGTGCAGACGTTCCGAAACCTTTTACAAAATACCTCAAATTTAATAATTCATCTTCTCCCTGCATATACTTTGTTGGGCAAATAAATGCTTTTCGCAAATTACTCCAGTTTATTTCAACACTTTTATTACTCATATATTGGTTGCCTTTTTAGCGGAAACCATTCAATCACTCTTTTTATATATTCATCCCAGAAATTCCAATCATGCTCACCCGGACCTTCCATATAAGCCAGCTCCAGGCCCAGGTGTTCAGCATGGTTCCTGAACCTGACGTTATCCTGATAAAGGAAATCCTCCGTACCGCAGCATTGGAACAGCTTCGGGACATCGGTATTTTCCGTTCTGAGTTTTTCAGCCAGATGAAACAGGTCGTTTTCACTTCCCTTTACCCTTGCAAGATCACCAAAGACATCGGACAGTTCGCTTTTTACCATATTGGTACTTTCAGGAGACTCTACGATTCTTACAATATCCAGCGCTCCTGAAAGACTGGCAGCCGCAGCAAATTTTTCAGGATTTCTCAGCACTACCTTGAAGGCCCCGTAGCCACCCATGGAGAGGCCTGCAACAAAATTATCCTCTCTTTTGTCAGAAAGCGGAAATAAAGCTCTTGCTACCCGTGGCAGTTCTTCAGATACATATGTCCAATAACGGTTTCCATGGGCCATGTCGGTATAGAAGCTGTGCTCCGCAGCCGGCATAACCACGGCCAGCCTGTTTTCCACAGCATACCTTTCTATGTTACTATACCGCAGCCAACAGCTTTGGTCCTGAGAATATCCGTGAAGCAGGTATAATGTCTGGAACTTAGTTCCTGCCTCATACATGTCTTTCTGCCCGGCAGCTACTTCCGAATAAGTAATTGTGGGTATGACTACAAATATGCTGGTCTGCACCCTGAGACTTGCAGACGTGAACTGGCATTGAATCAGTGCCATAATCTCACTCCTCCATGAAACTTTTCACTATTCCTTTGCAATTTTTATCGCTTCCGTCAGCAGCAGCAGGGTTAACGCTTGTCCATAGGTCATGGGGCATACAGGTATATCCTTGTAAAACTGCGCATCCTTTCCCACCGGAGTTCCATAGGACACTCCCTGAACAATGCCATCCGCAGAGATCTGTGAAAGCACTCCTTCTATCGCTTTCAGCCCCATCTCCATATATTTCGCGTCCAGATATCCTCTCCTGATGCCTTTTAGTATTCCATATCCGAAAGCAGCCGTTGCGGAAGTCTCCAGATAGGAGGTTGTATCATCAATCACCGTGTGCCATAGTCCGCTGCTGTTTTGATATTTTTCCAGAGCAGCTACCTGAGCGTTGAAAGTGTCCAATAGGTACTGCCTTAACCCAGGTTCTACTTCCACCATATCCAGGAAGTCAACTAAACCGCAGGTATACCAGGAATTTCCTCTCGCCCAGTGTACGGCACCATAATTGTGCATTTCGTTAAAATCCCAACCATGGTAGAAAAGCCCGCAGGATTTGTCATACAGGTATTTTATGTGAACCAGGAATTGCTTCTTCGCCTCTTCGACATATTCCGGTCTGCCCAGTACTTCACCGACTTTCGCCAGGAATAGGCATGTCATAAACAAGGTATCAATAAGGATTTGTCCGTCGTTGGGATCGCCTGTAATCATGTGCTGCAATGCCCCGTCCCCCGTGCGGATCATTTCCTTCATAATCCAGGTACTCCATTCATCGCATAGCTCCAAATACACCTTATCGTTATTCATCTGATAAAGTCCAATGAGGGTAAGCATAGGAGACATGGTATTCACATTTTTCTCGGGCAAGCCCTGCCGTATGCGTTCGGAATACCATCTGTGCAGGAAATCCAGAATATCCTGCCGTCCGGTATCCAGATAATACTTATACAGGCCATAGATGCCCACTCCCTGGGGCCATTCCCACAGGTTTATATCAATCAGACCAATCGGATATTTTTCTTCATAACCTTCATTCTTCAGATTCTTCATCCTGTCTGCCACCTTATCCAGCAGTGCAGCCAGTTCTGCTTTACTTTGCATACGTATCACCCTTTTCTCCATACTCAATCAACCCATCCGTTGAAAACCCCTTGTATTGTATCGGCTCGCCATTTACTGCCATCGACCCTTCCCAGGACGCTTCCACCCTGCCATATACTGCATCCGTTAGTTTGACTTCCTGTTGAGGACTTATGGTCAGTTGCATTTCCAGCATGCTGTCCACGAAAGCGTCAAAGTTCTCGAATTCATCCTTATTGGAAACTCTTAGTATCCATACATTTTTATATCCCGGACTTACCAGCTCCCGATCTCGGTTCAAGCCTCTGTACTGCAGGTATAAACCATTGTCGGCATAAATAGCTGCGAAGCTGCTTCCCTTGCTGGCGAAACACCAGTTTCCGTACTGGATGAATTGATCAAAGCTTGCTACAGGAAAATAAGCGTGGGTATAATTTACCGAGTGCTCCGGATTGATATCATAAATGACGATTCCCACTCCTTTGTATTGGGCAGCCTTGGGCAGATATCCGTTTCCAGCCCAGAAATTCGGCCGTCCGCTGCCATGGGCGTGAAGCTCACCCGGATGGTTGATCCATATTTGTGCCTCAGGGTCAAAGGTTGCCTGAATAATGTGCTCCTGATAGCCTTTGCATCCCGGCTTGAAACCGCAGGCCGTGGAGAGGATAAAGTCTGCTGTTTTGTAGGTATAAAGGTCCACATGCTGCATATAGCCCTGGGTGTTCCTGAATACCATATTCCTGCCTACGGGAACGTTCATGTACGCTGCATACTCCTGCGGGGGAACATAGTCCGACAAGCAGAAGGAGACCGCTGCCTTGGCCGATTGGTTCAGATACCCCTGCCCCCAACCAATCCAGCACATACTGCTGGTGCCGTTGATATAATTGCCTTTGAGCTCTTTTTCGTAGGATCTGCCAAAGGAACAGGATAAAATTCCATGAAAACCATTCATCGCCGTATAGTAGAAGACTTGATCCAGCGCTTTGCGTGCCATTGCCCGGATTTCCGCAGAAGCGGCCATATCATAAAGATTTGCCAGCCCCAAAACATCAATGGGAATATAAGCGCTGCAATTCCACTCGGTCAACCCTTCCTCATAGAACCTTTCAAACCAACCTGTCAAAAGCTGTTCTGCTTTCTGCACAAGCTGTTTTCCTGTTTTTCCACTGTTTGAGAACACCTCATCGGGGAAAGTCTGTCCGGCAAGAAGCTGACAGGTATGAAACAGGAGTGCATGGTTTTCGCTGAAGAACCACATGACATCGTCCCCGGGCTCATCCATCCAATATCTGAAGTTGATAATACAATCTTTGATTTTTGTCCAGAAATCCTCTTCAAAGATCCCTTGATCCCTGAAATCCTTCCATAATCGATAGAAATGAACCAGATGGAAATCGCTGCAGTCATATCTTTCGTTAATGCCGATCAACTGTCTGAGGATGATTTCCCGGGCTTCTTCAGGATCACCCTTTGCATAGAGGATCGCCATGGCCTTGTTGATATTGTCTTCCCCATGGACCGCCAAAAAGTCCAGGGCTGTCTTTTTCCGCACCGCTATATCCTGGCTGGTTTCCGGTAACAGGGACGCGGGATATACTTGCAGAGGCAGAATGCGGGACATGGAGATGCCTTCTACCGGTACGGTTATATCAAAATGGTTAAAACCCATGGAGAAATTTTCTACACTGCCCAAATCAACACAGCGGCTTTTCCCGTGCAGGACCGCATTGAGCTTTCGGATTCCTCCCTCTACGAGGTTTTCCTCGTAGGAACTCACAATATTGCACTTTAGATCGTAGTCAAAGGGATTTTTGACTATAAGCCGTATGTTCCCTTCTTTGATCGTATCCTTTTCAAATCGCGCATTGTAGACCGCATCCTCAACAGCTCTGATTTTTTCCCCGTCTCGATGGCCTACAGGAACAATGATCTCCAATTCCCGGCTCCCTTTATAATCAAGCCTGAAATAATACTGAGTATCCCTCTCCGCCAGGTCGTCAAAGCACACCTCCAGTTGGTTTATGCCTTCCTGCAATTCTGCCTGGAAATTTGTTATCTGTTCAATATTCCGGGTATAAGGGGTAAAATCCACTGCCAGCTTCCCATTGACCCAGACCGTGGCCCCACCACAGGTCCGCAGTTGAAAGTCCGCCCTGTGCGCTTCTGTGCTGCTCACGGTAGTGACGGCCCAGGTTCTCAGATAGGTGGGTACAAACCAGAAGGCGGATAGCTCAACATTCACATTGTCAAAGGGAAAGTATACCTTCCATTCCCTCTTCCCCTCTTCCAATTCCAACCCCTCGCCGGGTTGGGCATACAATAAATCCATCCGCTCCGGGGCCCTTTCTCTTCTTTTTACAACAAATTCTTTGCGGCAAGGGTTCTCATGGATGGAAAACCCCTCTTTCAGCCACAAATTTATATCACCCGACATTGTCATGGGCTCAAACCGCATTTTTTTCTCGTAGATACCAGCCAGGAGCCACCGGTTGATGGTTTCCCCCCGATACAGAGAATATATCAATTCATTCATAGTCCATTCTCCATTTATATTAGTTTTTTGTTATTTACTCCTTCATACCGGAAACCACCATACCCCGCACGAACTGCTTCTGGAAGATCAGGAATATAATCAGTACCGGAATCATGGTAAGCACGGCCATGGCCAGGAGGCTGCTCCAATCAACCGAATATTGGCCGGAGAAGTTTGCGATGGCCAGCTGCACGGTATAAAGCTTCGGATTGTTGATAACCAGCAGGGGCCATAGGAAGTCGTTCCAGCGCCACATGAAGGAGAATATGGTCAAAACCGCCAGTACCGGCTTTGCTATGGGCAAAATAATACGAACAAAGATGTGCGTCTCGGAAGCCCCGTCTATTCTGGCTGCCTCCAGAAGCTCATCCGGAACCGACATCAGGTACTGCCGCATCAGAAATACCCCGGTGGGCGTAGCTGCAGGCGGAATGATAATCCCCCAGAGGGAATTGTACATCTTGAATATTTTAAGCATCTGGAACAGAGATATCATGATGACCTCCAGAGGAATCATCAGCGTACCCAAAAATGCCAGGAACAGGAAATTGCTCCCTTTAAATTTGAATTTGGCAAAGGCATAGCCTGCCATACAGTTTATGATGAGTGTAATAAGGGTCGCTACAGTGGCAGAGTAGGCACTATTTAAAAAATACAGTCCGAAGTTGCCTCGATTTAATGCATTGGTAAAATTCTCAAAAGTGACTTTCGTAGGTAGAAGTAATGGGGGCCATGCCACCAGTTCTGTCTTACTTTTTAACGCACAGATTACGATCCACACAACGGGAATCATGAACAAGACAGCCAGTATGATTAATACTGCATAGAGCAAAAAGGATTTAATCATCGGACTTACCTGTTTCTTTGCTGACAGCATCACACTTCACCTCCCCGGTTCGCCTTAAATTGAAACAATGTCAGTGTACATAATATTGCGAACAATACCACAGACAGTGCGCTGGCGTATCCCATCTGGTTTTTCTGGAAACCGTACTCGTATATGCTCTGTACCAGGTAAGTAGTCGCTTTGTTCGGTCCTCCCGAAGTTAGCGAGAACACCATGGCATAGGATTTGAAGGCGTCAATCATACTGAGTATGAGCACAAGAAAGCTGGTAGGTTTCAAAAGAGGTAAGGTAACGTGCCAGAACTTCTGTACTGGGCTCGCGCCGTCAATGTCGCAGGCCTCATAATATGATGTGGGTATGCTTTGCAATCCGGCTATAAACATAACCATATAAAATCCGGTTCTACACCAAATGGTGGCTACAATGACCGATACATTGGCGAAAAATCCGTCCGTCAGCCATTTTACCGGTTCATGCCCTATCAGGGTCAATAAATAATTGATAATTCCGAAATCGTATCCCAATATCCATTTCCACGAAACACCTACTACAACAAAGGATATCATCGTAGGCCAGTAAAAAATGGCTCTAAAAATCCCCTTGAATTTTATTTCCCGAATTAAAAATCCTGCCAGTAAAAGTGACATTGTAAAAAGCAATGGTACCGTAATTACCGCGTAAGCAACGGTCCTGCCCAGGCAATCCCAAAATTCGCTGGTTGTAAATATTTCTTTAAAATTATCCAGTCCGACAATTTTAAATTTATTCAATCCATCCCAATCGGTAAAGGAGTAAAAGAAAACGGAAGCCGCTGGAATGACAATAAACATTAAAAAAATAAGAAAGTTGGGAAGAAGGAAAATATAAGGGGTGAAGGCATTGCCGTATTGTCTGCTTTTGGGGCGTTGAACCCTTTTCACTTTAATTCACCTCTTGACTATAAAATTGATTCTTGGTTTTATGAGTAGTTGAAGTTTTTCAGGAAGAACAGAAGGCAGAAATCCTTCTGTTCTTCCTGAAAAGCATGATGCTTCAAGTTATTTCGCATCGACGGCTTTCTGGCCTTTTTGAGTAACCTTTTCCAGCATATCCTTGGAAGTGGATTTGCCTGCAATAACACTCACGATACCCTCTTTCAAATCGTTGGAAATGGAGGCGGTCAGTGAGGGATGTGCCCAGTCCTTCGCCGCTTTTACAGGAGTAACCTGTAATTCCTCAGAGAAAGTTTTGAAGTAATCCTTCCCGAAGGAGTAGTTCAATTCGGCATTATCCTTTCTCGGGCTGAGGAACAAGGATTCCATACAATATTTGGCATTTACATCCTTGGAGGTAAAGTACTGGATGAAATCGGCAGCTTCCTTTTCCGCTTTTGAATTCTGGAAGGCTGCGATATATTTGCCGCCGGGTACTGAAGAGCGTATCTTGCCTTTGGGCATATAGGTTACGCCCCATTCAAAGTCCTTGATGTTATCCCTGTAGTTTGTCATCATCCAGCTGCCGGAGAAATGAATCGCCACCTGACCGGTTTTAAACAGGTCGTTGGGATTCTCACTTCCCACCCAAACAGACTCCGGCATGATTTTGTCCTTATGCAGCTGTGCCACAAAGTCAACTGCCTGAATGGCTTCCGGAGAGTTCAAAACCACCTTTGTACCGTCATCATTCAGCATGCTTCCACCGAACTGGTAGAGAATCGTTGACCATCTGTGAGTAGAATTGTCCATAACGATACCGTATTTAACTCCGCCTTTTGCCATAACCTGTTTCACTGCACTGATACATTCCTCCCACGTCCACACCTTGTCGGCAGAAGTAGGAACGGATACACCGGCCTTTGCAAAAGCAGTCTTGTTATAGATCATACCGTTTGCAGTAACATCGATGGGCGCTGCCAGAACTTTGCCGTCGATTTGGTAGTTACTGGATACCGAATCGACAAACTGTCCCACAAACTTATCTTTATCTCCAACATATTTTGTTAGATCCAGAAGGGAATTCTTAAAAGTGCTTACATTGGTAATACGGCTCAATGCCGGTGGTTCTCCGCCGGCTACCATCATCTTCAGCTTAGTTTCCAGATCTTTAAACGGAACTTCAATCAGATTAAACTGCAAATTGGTATTTTTTTCTTGATAGGTCTTGATGATCGCCTTTGTAACATCGCCCTCCACGCCATCGCTGAACCAGACGAAATCCAAATTCTTTGATCCTTTCTTCTCCGTCGGTGTAGACGAACCGCTGGGTGTACTACCGCCACCCTTATTTGCACAGGCAGGCAGCAAAGCTGCACCCAGTGCCAAAGCCAGAGCCATAGACATAAACCGAATTCCTTTTTTCATTCAATGACCTCCTCGTGTCCAGATACAATTAAACATTTGACATAACTTATGGTGTGTGATAAATGAATTGGCTAGCCTTACAATGAAATTATACTAATTTATCGTGCAAGGAACTCTTTAAATTTTTGTCATTTATGTTTAATTTTTTGACCTGATGCGCCTTGTTTTTGTTTATATTCACTAGGAGTCATGCCGCATTTCTTCCGGAACACCTGACTAAAGTAGCCTACATCGTAAAATCCTACCTTATCCGCAATTTCATTGTTCTTCATATCCGTAGTAGCCAGCAGCTTCTGGGCCTCGCTGATACGGATATCCGTGAGGTATTCCATGAAATTCAAATCCATCTCTTTCTTGAAAAGACGGCTCAAATAGGACAAGCTTAAATCCAACTCATTGGCAACGGACTGCAGGCTCAGTTCCTTATCCCCATATCTTTCCCTGACAATTTTCTCTACCCTGCGGATGATTTTGTTTCCGGCACTGGAGAACTTTTGAACCATTTGGTCGCAGGCATATTCCACAGCCTTTTCAAGATATCTGCTCAAAGAAGAAAAAGAATGGGTATCCGCTGCGCTATCCATGGACAGCTTTTGAAAAAGGAATCCGTTACTGGCATAAATCAGACTGTTTAACTGTCTTACCATATCGGAAGCTGTAGCCATGATGCGCTCCCGGTCTCCTTCCTTTTTCATGCCGTTCAATATCTCTTCCATGAATTCCAGCGCCTGCCGGGTATTACCTTCCGCCACCTTCTGGTAAAACCCGGTCAAATCCACATATTCCTTAGGGCTATTCTGCTTCCTTTGACCGGATTCTATGAAAAATATTCCCGCTGAGTTCTCAAAAAACCTCCTATGCAAAGCTTCCTGGGCTTCCAGGCAGAAGGAATGGATTTCATCGATGCTTTTGCTTACTTTACCGACTCCGGCAGAAACCTGTAGTCCCGTAGACTCATAAACATTCTGCCGTATTTCATTTCCGATATCCTTCAGCCTATTTTGAATTACACTATTGACAAGACTTTCATTAAAATGCACCAGAGCAATAAACATGTGATCTTTTTCCTTCAGGTCACACCGGCAGCCATACTTCTCAAAAACACTCTGGATGGTATTTTTTAGTGCGAAGCCATGGAGCTTGTTGATTTCCTTCCCTGCTTCAGGCTCCAGCTCAAAAACCACTGCCGCCACCTTCCCGATGTTCAGGTCAAAATATTGAAGCTTCTCACCCAATATCTCGATTTCACTGTTTCCATTGAGCGCGATGTTAAAAAGAAGGGTACTGTTCATAATGGGCTTTATCTCGGTAACCATCCCTTGAAGCCGGTTCACATCCGATTTTCGGGATTGGCTCTCCTTCAAACTCTCAACAGCTTTTTTCACAGCCCGGATGATTTCATTTTTATCGATGGGCTTTAGAATATACTCCTTCACACCGAATTTGATGGCCTTTTGCGCGTATTTAAAATCATCGTAAGCCGTAAGGATGATGGTAACCATGGACGGATGGCTGGAACTAATGTACTGAGACAGCTCCAGCCCATTCAACCCCGGCATGACAATGTCGCTGATGACGATATCCGGCAACAACTCATCAATCAGCCGCTTCCCTTCCAGACCGTCCGTCGCTATACCGCACACCTCACATTCGAGCTTTTTCCAATCCATTTTAGTTTGGAGTCCCTTTGCAATGATGACCTCGTCGTCAATGATAAGCACCTTGAACATACTAGTTCTCCTCGCTTTCTTTCACCTCAATTTTCAATTCCATCATAGTCCCCACTCCTCTCTGGCTCTCAATGCTGAGTCCATATCCCTTGCCATAAATCAACCGGACTCTGTCCATCACATTGCGCAGACCGCTTTGGGTACCTTGTTTTCCGGGATTTTCCGTTTCCTCCCTCCCAGGTTCAGCAAGTATATACCTTTGAATTTCTTCCTCACTCATTCCAACACCATCGTCAAAAATTTGGAACACCAGGCTGTTCCCCTTGCTAAAGCCTTTGATATGGAGGTTTCCGGGCCCCACTTTTTTCTTCAGGCCGTGGATAATAGCATTTTCCACCAACGGCTGAAGGATGAGTTTTGGAATGTAATACTCCAGAATATCCTCCTCAATATCCAGATAATAATTCAGCTTGTCCTGTAGACTTACTTTGTAAATCAGAAGGTAAGCCTTTATATATTCCAGTTCGTCCCGCACTTTTATTGTCTTTTTCCTGTTATTGGCACTCACTTTCATTAGATTTGCCAGCGCGATAGTAACACTTCGTATGTCGTCGGTTTTTCCGAATTCCGCCAGCCAGTTAATGCAGTCCAGCGTATTGTACAGGAAATGCGGGTTGATTTGCGCCTGAAGTGCCTTTATTTCCGCCTCTTTTAATTTTAGTTCTTCCTGATACACTTCTTTGATCAGGCTGTCGATTTTGTCCACCATCTTATTAAAGCTCCTACCCAGTTTCCCCAGCTCATCCCGGCCCAAAGCTTCCACCCGGACATCGAAATCTTCGTTTTCAACCTGCCCCGCCATGTAGGTCAATGCCTTAATCGGCTTTACGAGCTTGGTTGAACTAAACAGTGAGATGGAAACACCAATGGTAATCCCCAGCAAGCCTATATAGAAAATCCATTTTGCAATGACTGTCGGCCCTTTCGCAAGCTCTCCCAGCGATATTACCGATATGGTTTTCCAGCCTGAATAATCGGATGTACTCGTTGTAATGAGCGAAAGGCCAATGGTGTCAATACTCTGAAGTCTGCTCCCCTGAGTGTCATTGTCTTTTATACTGCTTAAAATATTCTGGAGCTTGTCCACCTTTTCGTAATTGTGAACAATAACATTTCCATACTCATCGGTGACAATCAAAAACCTGTTTTGATTGGATTGCAGCGCATTTATTTTTTGCTGGATATAGTTTTTATCCATAACCACCGTGAGGTATCCGATGGTCTGCATCGTATCCAAATCCCTTATGGTCCGGTTGAAGGAAACCATCCCATCCTTTACCATCACCTTGATGCTCCCATCGGATGTAAAACGGTCCGGGTCGGCAGTGTCATAAAATTTCTCATTCTCTCCGCTTTCATAATGTCTTTTGAAATACACACGAAGGTCCTTTGTATCATACAGGTAGAGACTATGAATTTCATTGACGGAAAGAGTCTGTTCCACCGCTATGGAATGCAGCCTGTAATCCAATTCATACTTACGCTGCTGGTCCAGCTCCGTGTCGTAATCCTCCTTCAGAAATCTTTGCAAATCCTTGTTCATGGAGACATAGTTATTAATTCGTTTAAAGGAAACAATCATATCCCTCAAACTGCCACTGATCTGCTCCACAATCTGCTCGTCGAAGCTTCTTACATCGGCAATCTGCATGGATACCGAGATGGAATAGATGATTGCCGCGATGAATATAACGACAGCGATTACAGTTGCTGTATGGGAAATGATTAGCTTGTTTTTAAGGCTTTTAGAATAAAAGTTTATCTTCATATTTTCCTCGCAATAATATAGGTTGTATATTATCTCTATAAGAATACTATATCATGTGTTTGATATAAAGTACAACAGTACAAATATAACGAACGGGCATATTTCACAATTGTACGCAGACAGACTGCTTAAGATTTTAATGCATAAGAATTATTCATAAAGCAGCACTTTACAAGTTTTGAGTAAACAAACGTTGAAACTGTATAACTTTGTTTTTAAAGTCATTCCCATCAAACTCTGCTTATATTTTTACACTCATTAAAAATGTCTATGTTTATATATGGAAATTTTTACTACACTGTAATAGTACTACGAAGCAACAAATCATAAGGAAATATTTTAGAAAGGTGGGTACATAGCATGATTAACTATCAAAGAACCAACGTCCTGGCACCGCAGGATATCGAGAAAAGAAACGCCTATCTCATCGGCGGAGGTATCGTGTCTCTGGCGGCGGCAGTATGGATAGCGCAGGCAATAATGGAATAAGGCGCTTCACAAATTCATTGCGAGACCAGTTTTGCTTCATCATAGTTCATTTGTTTTATAGTTAGCTCCATGTTCAATTCCCCTTAACTTTTCAATCCCTTATACTGTTATTATAAGCTTTAACGCAACACCTCATAGGGAAATAGTACCATTTTTGCTTTAGACTGTCCATAATTGAACAAAAAATACTGCCCCTTGCCGAAGCCAGGGACAGTATTTCCGTATCAACCTTCTCACCATTTCGCAATTTACGATTGGTGCTGCAACAATTCCTCTCAGGGACCTGCTGACACACTTCTCTAATTGCTTTCAAATTGAGATTTATCCTGTAAACCACTCCTCATATCCGTAGGAAACTTCCCTGCCGGATAAGTTCTTCATGGAGCAATTTTATATCGACGGCACGTGCACTGACTTTTTCCTTGGCAGCCATGGAGGCTGCTACGCCCCCCGCCTGCCCGACGGCTCCCAGGGTAGGAGTCAAACGGATAGCGGCCTGTGCTTCAAAGCTTGCAGAAATGCATCGCCCAACCGTAACAATATTATCGATTTTATCATTCACAAGGCAACAGTACGGAATACTGTAGAACTTTCCCCAATCCAGCTTTTTATGCTCCGTTCCGGCACCGTCAGGATTATGAATGTCAATGGGATACCCGGAGTGGGCAATGACATCGGGAAAATTCCTACACTCCAGCAAATCTTCTGCCTTCAGTGTATATAGTCCCTTGATTTGTTTGGAACCCCGTATTCCTATCTGCGGACCGGTATAAACCAGCACCGAATCCTCAAATCCCGGAATCCACTTCTTCAGAAAGCGCTCAAGCTCCAGTGCCTGCCTTCTTCCTTCCATTTCCGCCTTGCTCAAACTCCAGGGATCATTCGCATCATAACCGATAACCCGTGAGGTATTTACAATTACTTCACCCGGAGTATTTGCTTCAAAGAACAAAATATCTTCCCGTAAAATAGTAAATTCTCCTTGTGCCTTTGCACGTTCCATTGTCTTAACAAAGCCTCCGATGGAAAGACGGTTGGCCCGGTCGATAATGGAGGTATCGCCCTTCAGTCTCGGGAATTCCTCGGGATGCTCCTTGATAAATGCCCTTACCTTTTCAATATTTACATTGACCATGCGCATCTTCATGGTCATCGGCTGCGTTGCACCATCCGATTCCCGCCCCTTGGTATAATCCACACCTGCCCAGGTGGACAAATCGGCATCTCCCGTAGCATCCACGAAGACATTGGCATATAATTTGCTTAAGCCTGCCTTGTTGCAGACCGTAATGGATCGAATCCTTCCGTCTTCCACTTCTACACCGGCCAACAGGGTATGATAGAGGATATCTCCCCCTTTTTCCGTCACCATATCCTCCAATTCCCGTTTCATAGCCTCTACATCAAACGGTGTAACCGTATAGGTGAAGCCTGTAGTATCAAAGGTATGCCCTGGGGATTTCCCCTTTGACACCAGCCGCTCGATCAACTCTCCCGTGGTCCCCCGGATCACCTGCTCATCACCTGCATGAAAAGTCATCATGGGGCCTACCCCTGCTGCGGTCAGCATCCCGCCAAGAAAGCCATACTGTTCCACTACCAGCGTTTTCGCTCCGTTTCTGAGAGCGCCTACAGCTGCCATGGTACCTGAAATTCCTCCGCCGACAACGATCACATCATACATTTTTTCCAATTTCATCACTCCCCGGAATGTTCTATATCTCAAAAGTAAACTATTCTATCGGTTAAATTCCCTTAATCTTTAAATATTCTTCCCAGCTAACCCGGATTTTGTCTTTTCTTCCTCCAGGACTGTATTTTTCACGCAGATACTGCTTCCCTTCAGCCTTTAACCGGTAATATTCTTCTTCATCCCTATATCGGAGGATTTTTGCAGGATTCCCACCGACAATGGCCAGCGGCGGTACATCTTTTGTCACAACGGCACCCATTCCGACGATGGCTCCTTCATGTACGGTAACTCCCGGACAAATCATGGCCCCCAACCCAATCCATACATTCGAGTGTATGGTTACCGGTTTCAGTATATCATAAAAATCGTAGGGGATATATTCAGCCCCTTTGTAAAAGTTATGATTGAGGGTCCAAATCCTTGTTCTGGGTCCAAACATGACATTTTCGCCGATGCGTATTCCGCCTGTGGCATCCCAAAATGCACCGGGGCCAATATAAACATAATCTTCTATGGATATGTTCTTCGCTTCTTCAAAAAAGTACGGCTTCATAAGCACGACATTTCTGCCGGTATTCCCAAACATCTTTTTGAGGGAATTACTCTCATGTTCTTTTTTTACTTTATTCACGTATTTGCTAACTATATCAATCAGTGAGGACATGGAATCCCTTCCTCTTCATAAAATCATTTAATCCCTGAAAATGCGATGCTTTCAATAAACTGCTTCTGCGCGAAGAAGAACACCAAAAGCAATGGTATCGTTGCTATCACCGAAGCTGTCATCACAAGATTCCACTGGGTTCCTGCCTGATCTGTAAACATGGACAACCCCAACGGCAATGTAAAGAGCTTATCCGAGGACAGATAGATTAAAGGAGCAAAAAACTCATTCCAATTGTTAAGAAAAGTAATCAACGATAACGACCCCAGCGCCGGTATGGCCATGGGAAGCATGACCTTGAAAAATGTCTGCCACGGATTGCAGCCATCGATCTTTGCAGCCTCCATCATATCATCGGGGATGGTTATAAAATATTGCCGCATGATAAATACGCCGAAGATGCCACCTGAGCCTAAAATCGGGGGAATGATCAAAGGCAGATGCGTATTGATCCACTTTAACTTCGTCATCCAATTAAATAAGGGAATCGCAGTCGCTTCGGTAGGTATCATCATGCTGCTGAGTAGAACCAGAAAAATTGCGCCTTTAAAGGGGAAGTCGATCTTGGCGAATGAATACCCGGCCAGTGAAGCGATGATTCCCGTCCCTACGGTTACCAGCATAGCAATATACAGGCTGTTGAAGTAATACAGGGGAAAATTCGGCTGAAATTTAAACAATTCCACATAGTTACTGAAAACAACGGGATCCGGTATAAGCTGAGGAGGAAATTCGAAAACTTTTGTTGAATCTTTTAGAGATGTTACCACCATCCAGTAAAAAGGAAATATGACGATTACTGTCACTATCGTTAACAGTAAGTAAGAAAAAAATTTATGAATGCCTTTGCGATTACTCTTCATAGTGTACCCACCTCTTTTTCACATTCCACTGTACAATCGTCAATACCAGTATAATTACAAACAGAATAAATGCAGTGGCCGAAGCATAACCAAACTCATATAGTTTAAATGCTTGATCATAAATATAGTAGACCAGTACTTTTGTTGCATTTCCCGGCCCTCCGGCAGTCAGTACGTAAATCTGTCCAAAGACCTTTAGTGACCCGATCATGGTAATTATAAGCACCATGAAGATGGTTGGCGAAATCATCGGGAGCGTAATATTTTTCATTTTCCTCCATGACGATGCTCCATCCAAATATGCAGCTTCATAATACATCTCAGGCACATTATATAATGCAGCTAGAAAGAGAACCATATTATTGCCTAGATTTTTCAATACACTGACGACAATAACCACAGGCATAGTAAGATTCGTGTCGTAAAGCCATGCAGGGCCCTTGATTCCGATGTATTGAAGCAGTATATTAATTAATCCGCCTTCCGTGCCGAATATGAACTTCCAAATAATCGCCCACACAACAATTGACGTGACCACCGGTGTGAAGATGGCCGTTCTGAAAAAGCCGATGCCTGCCAGTTTTTGTTTCAATAAGAGCGCCAGACCGAATGCCAGAATGAGGTTCATGGGAACCAGTCCGACGGAAAAGTATAAAGTGTTCCAAAGAACCTGCCAGAAAGTTTCGTCTTCAAAGAGAATCTTTTTATAATTATCAAAGCCTATATATTTAAACTCACTCAGCAGCGACCAGTTTGAGAAGCTCATTATAAAAGCGGCTATCATCGGCCCTAGAATAAATAGCAGGAATCCCAGTACCACAGGTGCAATAAAAATATAGCCGAAAATAGTATCAGTATTCTTTAATTTTTTTAAGCTCTTCACTTTCGTCGATGTTGAAACGGTCATATCTTCCACCTCTTTATCAGTCTCGCCAGTCCGTTCGGACTGGCGAGCGTATTTAATCCATTCTATATTTTAACCGAATACCGTAGATGCCTTATTTCATCAAAGGTTCCACTTTTTCTTCCATTTTCTTTAATGCATCTTTCACCGTAATGGATTTTGTATAAAGCAAATCATAGAAAATCTGTACTTCCGTATTGATTTTTGCAAAATTCTTCGGTGTAGTGGCTACTTTAGCCGTGTTCAAACGGTCTAAAATAGTAACTTTGAAGCTTTCCTGTATATGCTCCGGATACAATTTTTTAAATTCATCACTGGTGAGAATGGATTTCCTCGGTGGCACAAAGTACTGCGCTGTGATTGCCATAGAATCCTTGGATGTCAGGTATTTGAACAGTGCAAGCTTTTCATCCGCTTTTGGATCATTATCAACTTTAAACATGGTATACGCAGCAAAACCTGTTCTTGTGTAAGTATTTTTCGGACCGACAGCCAGCGGTGCTATATCCCATTCAAAGTCCTTTATTGACTTCGCGATGTTCATATAGGAGAGCGTGTTGACATACATACCCAGTTTGCCCGACTCAAAGGTAATCTGGTCACCCGGCTTTGGATGAACTTCATCCTTGAACATCATATCGATATACATTTGCAGAGCCTTTTCACCTTCCGGTGAGTTAAACGTGAACTTTTTGGCATCTGCACTGAATACATCCCCACCAAATCCCCAAACAAGGTCAACGGTGTTTATATACCATGCTTTCCAGTCGGATACCACCAATTTTGCCCCATAAATCCCCTTGTCCTTATTGGTGATAGCTTTGGAGGCCTTCAGGAATTCATCATAATTCCATTTTCCTTCCTTAAACAGTTCAATCGGAGTTTTCAGCCCTTTCTCCTTAAACAGTGTCTTATTGTAAAACAAAAGGGTTGGAGGCGTCGAAAACGCTACACCATAATACTTTCCATCCTTTTTTACCGGATCGAAAGTTCCCGGGTTAATGTCTTCAAAGTCATACTCCTTGTCCGTTGTAAGTTTTGTAATATCCTGTAATTGATCGGTCTCCATAAACTGGGGAAGCATCATTTCCGAAAGCCAGGCTATATCAGGAGCCTGACCCGCTGCCTTTGTAATGGACATTTTCTGCTGGTAGTCATTAAAGGGGATCAGGAGAACTTCTGCGGATACGTGAGGATTTTTTTCCTTGTACTTTGCCAGCATCCCCTCGTACATTTTTTTATGCGCATCATTGCCCCATGTAGCAAGCTGCATGTTGACCGGCTTTTTTGACTGCTGTTGGCTCGTTGTCTGGGAACCCTTTTGCGTGCCTTTGTCTTCGCTTTTTGTTCCACAGCCGGTAAACAGTGTTGCGGTGATAGCGATAGCTGCCACAATACTAACTAACCTTTTCACAAACAATTCCTCCTTTAAAATAAAGTATTTCAGCTATGCTTTTATTATACAGAAGCTCGCGCATACAAAAAATCCGGTTACTTTATGAAATGGTACACTTTTTTACGAATCCACAAAATACTCTACTCCCTGACCCCTATATACTGATCTCTATAGTCCGAAGGAGTTATTCCGACGGTTTCCTTAAAAATAGACATGAAATATTTCGGGTTGTGGTATCCGCATAAACTGCCGACTTCGTATATTTTTAACTGCGTCTCCCGCAAAAGCTGTTTGGCTTTTTCGATGCGTACCTTTGTCAGGTAATCCGAGAAGGGCTGACCCGTTTCATTTTTAAAAAGTGCCGATAAGTGTGTATAGCTGTAATTCACCTTTTCCGCAATGGATTGTAAGGAAATCTCCTTGTGCAAGTTTTCACTAACAATTTCCTTTACCCGACGAATTACCTGGCGTTTATCCTTGTCTTTCGCTTCCTCATCCGTTTGGCTCCGTTCCTTATTGTTTGCGCCATCCAGTACTTCCCGCAGCTTATGGAGGGACTGGGCCAGTTCGACCCGGTCCACAGGCTTTAGTATATAGTCGGTTGCATTGCTCTTTAAGGCTTCCCGCATATATTCATATTCATCGTACCCGCTTAAAACAAAAATAGGGATTTGGGGAAGCTGCTGCCGCACCTTCCGGATCAGCTCGATACCATCCATTTCAGGCATTCGTATATCTGTAAATATAAGGTCTACTTTACAGGAAAGCAGGCATTCCAACGCTTTCTTTCCGTTTCCCGCTTCTGCAACCACCGTATATCCGCCAATGACCTCTTCCAGTAGTTTTTTTATTCCTTTCCGTATTCTTTCTTCGTCATCTACCAGTAAAACCCTGTATAATGTCATGAAATCGAACCCCTTTCATTTGAAAAAATCATCGGCATCTTTACTGTGAATTTGCACCCTTTTTCCAATGTATTGTCAACAGCCAAGCCATATTCTTCTCCATAAAGGATCTTTAACCGCTGATGTATGTTGCGAAGGGCATATCCCCTCTTTTTTGCACCAAATGCCTCCATGTCTTCATGAGAGCTTTCCTCTCCGTATATTTTTTCCTTCAAAACTCTACATTGTTCCTCATGAATACCTACGCCATTATCCGTTACCGAAATGTACAGATATTCACTATCCCTTTTCGCTTCTATGGTTATTTCCCCCGTATTTTCCTTGATTCCATGCTGGATTGCATTTTCAACCAGCGGCTGAATGATTAATTTCGGAATCAGGCAATACTCCAAGGAAGGATCAACGATGATGCGCGTTTGCAGCCTTTCACCATACCGAATGGAAAAAATCCTCAGGTATGCTTTTATAAACCGGATTTCCTCCTTTAAAACTACAGGCCTTTCCTTTTTATCCACCGTATACCGCAGAAGCCTTCCCAAACTCGAAATAATATCGCTGATCTCAAACTGCCTGTTCTCAATGGCAATCATGTTCACAAGCTCAAAGGTGTTGTAGAGGAAGTGCGGATTAATCTGACTCTGCAATGCGGACAATTCTGCGTCCCTTTCCCTTAGGCGGGCTTCATAGACTTCCTTTACCAAACGGTTGATTTTACTGACCATAACATTAAAACCTTCCGCCAGGCTGCCGATTTCATCGCGTCTGTAAATTTCAGCACGCTCTTCAAAATTTCCTGCTTGAACTTTTTTCATCTTTTTTTTCAAATGCTGCAACGGCGTAACGATGTTATTGGAGAAAAAAAACGCGATCAAAATAGCCATAAAAATAGAAATAATGGAAATAATCAACGTAGAATCAATCAATGCAACAGCATCTTTTTTTAATTCTCTTTCATCTACAAGGCCTGTGATGCTTAAATTCGTGTAATCCGATGTTTTACCTGAAACAATATAGTTTATACCTTCCATTTTCACACGTTGAGTGGTGGAAATGGAGAAGTTCTGCCCCAGTTCTTTCTCCGGGTAGAAGATATTACCCCGCTCATCAGTGATATATAACTTGCTGTTTTTGACAGCGTTCGAGGTAAAGATAGCCTTATCGAACATCTTCTGCGTCAGGTCAATTTTGATAATTCCTAAAAACCTGCTGTCGTAGGGGTCACGAATGGCTCGGATAACGGAAAATACCCTGTCACTATTATTACTATAATAGTCCGGCAGGTGAGGGGGAAGGATAATAATTTCCTTTCCCTGCTCTACAGACTTCAACAGCCAATTACTATCCCCTTTAAAATTCATATAGCTGGTTTCATCCAAACTGCTGAAGATGGCTCCGTCATTGGCGATGATGAACATTCCCCTTATTTCAGGCCTGTTATAGGAGATGGAAGACAAAAACAACCGCATCGTTAAGGATTCATTGGAAGGAATATAGTCTTCCTTATTCTCTACAGATACGTGATTGTTTAATATGGTTATGATTTTCGTTTCATAAAACGGAAGAAGTGTAAGCCTGTCGACTTCCTGAAAATAGTTATCCATGTTCATGCTGATCTGTGCTGTCAGTTGCTCTGAATATCTTCTCAAACTGTCTTCAATCGATTTCGTGTATTTTTTATACGTTATGAATCCACTAATCAGGAAAGGCATTACTATTAAACCAAGGAAGATGAATATCAATTTTGCCCGCAAAGGCAGAAAAAACCGTACCGGCTTATTAATCATAAGGAATCCCCCAAGTGGCCCTATCTACGGGTATTTGACAGTAAATATTCATTTTCATTGTATCATAAAGCCAGTCCAATATCAAAGAGTGTTTTTTGCCAGCTTCAATTTGTAATTTGCCCCATCCCCCTGCCCCCTGACTATGCTTTAACCACGTCATTAGAATACAATTACAATTATGCAAGACGGCTAAGATACTAACGAGGATGAGTGCATCTGTGATTGTTGCAATACAAGGCTTGTCTCTATTGGCAGGGAAACAGTCCGTGAAGAGCTGGAATCAGTCTGACATTATCTGTTATTCACTGTCAGGCTGATTTTGTATAGGGATGGAGGGAGCATCCGCGACGTTAACTTATCTATTGTATAGCGTCTGCCTTGCTATGACTGTTTGTTGATTCTAATGTAAAATAATTACATTATTGACATATGTTTATAATAATGTATAATAAAACCTATGAGAAGGAGGTTATATGACATGAATAAAAAATTTAAGGTTGTGCTTTCAATTTTTTTGTCATTGGTTATGGCAACCGTTTTACAAATGAAAACAGCGATTCCGGTAACTGCAACTCCAACGGATTATAGCTACTTTTTAAGCGATTATTCCTACAACTCTGCACTCACGACAGCTGACTTCACCCCTATCCGGATGAATCAAAGTTTTGGTGGAAGCATTATCAAAGTAAACGAAATTACGTATGCCAAAGGAATCGGGACACATTCAAACAGCACAATTGTCTACGACCTTAAGCAAAATTTTAACTTGTTCACTGCTTATGTAGGTGTAGATAGTGAAGTGGGAAGCGACAATGGATCCGTAATATTCAAGGTAAAAGTAGATGGTGTTCAAAAATATCAGTCCCCAACATTGACATACAGTTCCACCGCTCAACAGGTAATAGTGGACATAACCGGAGCCAGCAGATTGGAACTCATTGTTGATAAAGCCGATGGATCTTATTCCAATGATCATGCAGATTGGGTGGAAGCTAAAGTGACAAAAACAGCTCCGTCAAGCACCTTGACACTGACAGCGGATACCGGTCTTGCCGATAGCATAGCCCTTCAAGCAGGATTCCAGTGGGCAAAAGACAAGGCATTGAGCTATGTAAAAACCGCCAACAAATTTGATTACATCCCCAGCTACTTTGCCGCCATGCACGACGACAGCCCCAATAACAAAGGACAATTCTGTGCACGGGACGTGGCTCATTATATGGAAGGAGCACATCTACTGGGACTGGACCTGGAGAATTTCTCCATGATGAAGACATTTGCCTGGGGTGCAAACGGTCGGGTAGGACCACAAACTACGGATTATTACTGGCCGCGCTGGTGGTATAATTATGATTTGAAAAACTCCGACGGATCGCCCAATGAGGATTTTGGAAGCAGCCAGTGGCGGACGCTGCCTACGGCCTTTGACATGGTATGGCGGAGCTATGAGCAGTATCTTTGGACAGGTGACAGCAAATGGATCAATGATACGGAGATGTTCAATTTCTATACGAATATACAGACAAATTTCATGGATAAACAAGGCAAAAACACCCATGGAGCCGCAACGGAAACCAAACAGTTAGCCTCCTATTACGAGTTTCCAAACCCAAGCGAGCACTTTGTTGTTGCCGGAGACTCCATCGGCTGCCAGTACCAGTCTCTACTGGCGTATTCAAATATCCTTGCCAAAAAAGGACTCGCTGTGGATGCGCAAACCTACAAAGCCAAGGCAGATGCCCTTCGTTCCAATTTTGAAGCGAACTGGTTCGACACTGCGAATAACCGTTATGTCCGGGGATTCGGACCCGGTAAGGTTACAGGTACCCAATTTGGTACAGCCGGATCATATAACAATGATCCAAATGCCACTTCTGAAAAGGCAACGGATGGCAATATAAATACATGGTTTGATAGTCCAAACCCCAACGGAGATTACACCGGGATTGACCTCGGAGCCGGAAATGAGAAAAGGATCTACAAAATCAGGTACTATCCAAGGAACGGATGGGCCAGCAGAATGGTCGGAGGAAAGTTCCAGGGTTCCAATACCAGCCAGACAGCAGGATTTGTAGATTTGCATACCATTGAAACTACCCCGGCTCCCGGCGTCTTCACGGAGGTAACTGTGGGTGATACAACTCCGTACAGGTATTTGCGCTATTTATCACCTAATGGGGGATACTGTAATGTTGCAGAAATCGGATTTTATACATCCTCCGGAAAGAATTTCAGATCGAACTGGGGGCGTGAGAACAGTTTCTTTATGCCGATGACACTGATCACCGACAATGCTTCACGAACAGACAATTATCTGGAATTCATAAAAAATTCCGTTGATAATATGGAAACTTCCGGAAACGCTCTAAATATCGAAGCACAAACATATTTACCCGAAACCTTTTACAAGCATGGGAAGAACGAATATGGATGGAAATATCTGAAACAAATTATGGATTCGCGTCATAACTACCCGGAGGTGTCATTTGTCAGTATCGGAAGTACCATTTCCGGATTAATGGGTGTAACTCCCGATGCACCCAATAACACCGTCAAAACACTGCCACGGTTGCCGGCAGCTACGAAGATTCCGTGGGTGGAAGTCGACCATATAAAAGTTGGAGGTAATGACCTGAAGATTCGTCATGATGGGAACACAAAAACCACCCTGACAAATAACTCCGGAGGCGCAATTACATGGAAAGCATGTTTTGACGGAAGCATAAGCCAACTCTATAAAAATGGTACACCGGAAAATGCTACTCAAGAGGTACTGAATGGAAAGACAATCTCCTATGTGAGTGTGAGTGTGCCCGCCGGTGGAACAGTAGTGGTAAAAACGACTCCATGACGTTAAGGTTGTGACGACATTTAAAGTCCCCTTCCTCCGTGGTGTTGATTACCAGTAGACAGATGAAAAATTTAAAATTTATGCCCCTAAGGTCTGATTCCGATATTCCATTGGAGTCAGACCTTTTAAATTCTTCTGTAACCTTCTCATGTTATAAAATCAATGTGTTCATCAATTCCCTGTTTTAATTCTTCATAGTTATGAAATTTTTGCAGGTAATCCATTTCAGGCCTTATAATTCCCCTTCATTGGTCCATTGTCCATGCACCTGCTAATACAGGTCATACATCGATAACATATCAAAACTATCGCATAGAACGCAGAATTAAGCGTTTACCGTTATCTATAGCCTTAAATTTATTTATACTATGTCTTTGCATAAAAAAGAGGAACAGAAAATCACACTCTGTTCCTCTGCATTAGTACAAACATGAATTTGTAAAAATCATATAAGGCAATTTCCCACCGCGATTAGCTCTGCTTTCTATCTGTTCCCTCATCCAGCAGATGCCGCGCCAGCGCCCGGCCGAAGATACGGAAGCAGTCGGCAAAGCCCCGTTCATAGAAGAAGTCCTGGGCTCTGCCCACCATCAGGCTGAAGGCATCGTCATATAGCGAGAGCATTTCTCTCTCCGCCTCACGGAGCTGCTCATCCAGCTTCTTAAACATATCCTCTTTCACTTTTTCCACCTCCCGGTATTCTCCCCAGGCGGCGAACTCTGATTCCAACTGCCGCATGCGGCAGTCTCTGGCTGCTTCCAGCACCTGGCGCAGCCATTCTTCATTCAAGATTTCCTTCATCTATATTCTCCCTCCCAAGTTTTTATTGAGAGGGAAACTAAAAGCGCGCGTGAAGGTAAAACCGACACGTGCGCCAAATGTTATTGTAAAAAGGGTAAAATTGTACTATAATAACATTGTTGCGTGCGCCACGTTCGTGCGCTAAGTAATAGTATGGTAACTATATATGAAACGAACGCAATTTTCATAAGGAAAATTGAACTTTCCTGC
>ENA-OFCE01000276-OFCE01000276.1-metagenomes-genome-assembly--contig:-NODE-276-length-35431-cov-26.069708_pt1 | contig 35431 bp, 26 predicted proteins | sample MGYA00153388_OFCE01 | MGnify analysis MGYA00153388 | reverse complement strand
CCACGGGGGGATTGCCCCTACAAGAATTATGCAAATGATTTAGGATCGCTATATTGACATCACTGTCACTTCATGTTACAAATGTAATACAATAATAAATAAGCCAAATAAATCCTAAAAAAAATGCCCTACGAAAAATTAGAAATATCAACCCCAAAACCCGTCCTATCTTGGGCAAATCACGCCCTGGGTGCCAAAGAAACCAACATGGCAAAAAATGTAGCATCTTTGCCATTTGTATTCAAACACGTTGCACTAATGCCCGACGTACATTTAGGAAAAGGTGCTTTAGTCGGTTCCGTAATTGCTACAAAAGAAGCGATAATTCCGGCGGCTGTGGGGGTTGATGTGGGTTGCGGTATGTCTGCTATTAAAATGCCCTTCAAGGCTCACAAATTAGAAGGCAAACTCAAACAAATTCGCCTCGATATCGAAGCCGCAATTCCTGTGGGATTTGCCGAAAACAAAGAAGTCGAAAGAACTGTCACCAACTGGCAAGAATGGCGCGAGTTTAAAGAACTTCATCAAGGCGTACAACACCAAGAAACTAAAGCTTTAAAACAAATGGGTTCCCTCGGTGGTGGCAATCATTTTATTGAGGTTTGCGTTGATACTGAAGACTTTGTTTGGCTGATGCTGCACTCCGGTTCTCGCGGCATTGGCAATTTGCTCGCACAGCAGCATATTGAGACTGCTAAAAATTTAGCTAGACTGGCAGAAATTAGTCTTCCTGACCAAGATTTAGCTTATTTTGTAGCGGGTACGCCGGAGTTTGCGGCTTATTGGCATGATTTGCAGTGGGCGCAAGATTATGCTCGTTTTAATCGTGATGTGATGATGAATCGGTTTAAGCACATTGTGGAAAAGCACGTTGCGGGTGGCAAACCTACTAAGCCATTGTTAAAGGTGAATTGCCATCACAATTATGCGGAAAAAGAGGTGCATTTTGGCGAAGATGTGTATGTGACTCGCAAGGGTGCTGTGCGCGCAAATGTAGAGGATTACGGGATTATTCCGGGTTCGATGGGGGCGAAGTCTTTCATTGTTAAGGGTAAAGGTAATGCGGAAAGTTACTGTTCTTGTTCCCACGGTGCAGGGCGATTGATGTCTCGGACTCAAGCAAAAAATGTATTTACTCTGGATGATTTTGTACGGCAAACTGAGGGGGTTGAGTGCCGTAAAGATGCGGAGTTTTTAGATGAGATTCCGGGGGCTTATAAGCCGATCGAGGAGGTGATGAGTCAGCAGTCGGATTTGGTGGAAGTTGTGGCGACTTTGAAGCAGGTGCTTTGTGTTAAGGGGTGAGACGGAGAATTTGGTGCGATCGCCCGTTAGCGGAGCTTGCAGCTATTGGATTGAATTTCTAATGATATACTTAGAGACAGGAGTCGAGCCGAAGCATTAGCTGATCTTAACGATCGCTATAGTGATATCGAGCCTGTAAAAACTCAATTCTATCTTCACTAACAAGGTAAACAATACGATCGGTTTGAGTTAGTCGGCGCGACCATACGTTTGCATCCTGATACTTCAATCGTTCTGGTTTTCCCATTCCTTCAAAAGGATTGCGCCTAATCTCTTCCATAATAGATAATAAGCGGAGAGCCGTTTTTCTATTTGTGTCTACCCAGAATGTAAGGTCTTCCAGAAATCTAAGATCGAAAACCAGATCCCGTTTTAAATTTTCCTCTTGAGTCGATTCTGATTGAGGAATATCTTCTGATTATGTATTCTCAGACATAAACTTTTTATACTTCCTCAATCAGTCCAAAATTTTTACGCAACTCATCTAGAGTTTGAGGTTTATTCGTCCGTTTTTTGGCACGTTGTAGAGCATCTAGGAGACGTATGGCATTCTCATGGGACTGGAACAAATAAATGGTTTCAATCATTCTATTTAGCTCATCTGTAGGAATAACGGATACGCTTTCGCAGCCTTCCCGACTCACAACTACAGGTTCGCGGGTGGAGATAACTTCATCGTAAATTTGCTCAAAGTTTTTACAGACTCGATCGTAGGTTGTTTGACTTAGCATTGTTAGTTCCTCAGTCTATTAGTTTGATTGTATCGCATCTGGCAGCGAAGTTGTTACTTCCCAGGGCGATCGAGATTGATGAATTTCTTGCTATTGGTAGGCAAATACATCAACATTAATAGATTTAACAGGTTGTGATTTTCCATGTAACATTTGTCTGATTCGCTCTGTTGTTTCGCGGTTAAATGTAACTTCACCGCACCTGGAACATACCTGAGCGGGAATTTGTTCTACCAGATAAAATTTTCCATTGATTTGGAAAACTTCGTTTACTTTTTCTGTGTGAGATTCGGTTGCACTGCAAACATGACATTGAAACATTGTTACCTCCGTTGTGAATAGTCAATCCATCGATCGGGCTCTGGCTCATAAATAGTAATAATTTTGGATGTTTCTGATTGTTGACGTGAAACTTGGATGTGCAGAACTTTGCCCGATCGAGTGAATCCTAAGAGTAAGCAGCTTGGGGAATATTTATCTTCTGGGTAATCTTCAATGATTATAACATTTTCACCGACTTCTCTAATTTCCTGTTCGCTGATATTTCGTTCTACAGTACGCCTAAAAGCATGGCGACTAAATTCAAATTGACCAGCTTGGAGTTGATCGCGAATTTCTTCTATTTTTTTCACATCAATTTTCGGTTATTACTTTTTCAATCCATTGTATAATAGCTGCTACCAAGTCTTGTTGTTGGGGTGAAAAATTTTGCAAAGGAATATCCCCTGGTTCACACACCACACAAATCGCGCGATCGAATTTGCTTAAAGCATTGAGAAATGGCTCGCTAAATCCTGTGGGTGTGGCTGAGAGTGCTGTGGAATCGTAGCAGATTAAAAACAGAGGAATTTCGCTTTCTATCCTTAATTCATCCCAGTAATCTTGTAGTTCTGCCATTGTTTTTGGTTTGCCATCTTCACTTTTGTCACAACCTTGTAAACGCATTTCATTGTAAATTTTTGTAGCGGGATTTTCGGGATTACCGAATTTATAACTATCAATGCAAATTAGCTTTACTTTGTTGCATAAATGGGGTCGATCGTTAATAGCGTCGGCAAGGTATTGGGGTAAGTTGGCTAAGTTGAGGCTTGCTGTTGTAGAGTTGGTAAGATTGTCTTGGTGCCAAGCTTGATAGAAATCGGGGTAGGGCATAATTTGAGCGCAATGCCACATAATTTCAGGTGTTTCTGAATCTTTTATATAGTCTTTTAAACCTAGGACGACTATTGCAAGCAAATTGCTGTTAAGGATTGTTTTCAAGAAATAGATTGCCTCCCTTGCTAGGATAGGCTCATGAGTTGTGGTCAAAAGCTTAACTACAGCTTTTGTTGCGTCTATACTTTTAGACGCAGCCTTTCCTAAAACCCAAGTAATTTTTTGGCAGATATTTATGTTATTGTTAGAGTTCAGCATTTCTTCTAGCGTAGAAACAATACTAGATTGAATAGAAGCGATTTCTGCCAATCGATCGACCGCAAATGAATTTATAATGTTTGTTAAATCATAAAAAACATTTTTGCGATTTGTATTTAATTTGTTCAAAACCTCAATTAAAATATGAATATCTTCCGAATATTGAGAAGATGTATTGAGGATAGGGTTTGTTTCTAATAGTATAAACAAGGTGTCTATATCATCTAATCTACCAATAATTTCCTTAACCTTATTGAGATTTATTTCTTTTTTTAAGCGAATAAGGTTTTGGAATTTATCATTTTCACTAGAAAAATTGAGCTGACTGATATCTGACTCTGAAGGTATGGGCTTAGTTTGTTGTTTGTTTTGTGACGGCTCAGCCAGAGCAGCAGTTGCAAGAGGATGATCAGCACTAAACTTTTTCAAATGTTCTATAACTGGGATATGGTCAAAAGTAATTATTTTGGAATCCTCGAATTTTTGTTGAATCTGATCTAGATAGTTAACGAGAATTATGATTGCATCTGAATGTCCAGGAGCCACCTGGACAAGGCTCATTGCAATATCTGGAAGATTTTCCCGTATAGGGGTATAGTTTAGCCACTTATTTAGCGTGTTAACTACTTTCTGGCGATGGGTTTCTAACAGCGCTGCTTGAGAGGCATTTTGAATCGAAATAGGTACGTAAAAGTTATTATTTTCAGCGTTAAAAGCGCCAAACTTCCATTCAATAACTCGCTCTACAATCTCATTTGTATAGCTACAATCCTTAAACTCTGCAATTCCAGCAGCCGCAATAAAATACGCTCTGTACTTGTAAAAATCACCACACCTATCCTCAAAGTCGATCAGAGCATTAATAAATTCCTCCTTCTGCTCTTTTCCCATATCCTCACGTCCTAACCACAGTAAAATCACCTCTTTCCATTGTGGCTCGAAAATTCGGTAGGGTTTGTATTTACCTGAACGATCTTTAACAGGTCTATCTTTGTGTTCGCGAGGTAAGAAAAAATCCCGATCGCCAACAGCCAACGCAGCAAAATATTCCTCAAATGTGGGATGCCAGAAAGCATAAACTGTTTCATCGGGACTTTCTGCTGCCAAACCCACCTTGTTCAACCAACCTAATCGCAACGCTAACTCAAACAACCCCTCATCCGGTTTTACCAATACGTCACAAACCAAACTGTGCTTAAGTCGAAACCGGGATACAGTTTGGTCGATCGCCAATTTTGCCAACTCCCCCAATGCCAGATTTAATTGCTCCCGCTGACTGCAACTTGTCGGAAATTCCCTGCCTTTCCAATCATAAAACTTCTCCACAAATCCCTGATAAAGTTTCGCCTTCGTATCCGGCAGACCCCCGTGATCGCGCCACAAATTCCAAGTGCTGCACAACAGCGCTAACCGCAGGGGATTTTTCACCAAATCTTTGATTCGCTCTTTTCCTGGTTTGTCTAATTCCTGTCGCAATTCCTGACCTAAATTTGGCTGTTTGTTGAACCACTTGCCGATAAACTCTCCCACTCTATCCGGCGTTTGGCTATCCCCATAACTAAATTCCAATGTGCGATAAATCTCAAAATTGTCCGCCAGCACGTTGCGGTTTGCTTCCCAGACATTCAGCCGACAAGTCAGCACCACCCGCGCTTGTCCTACCCAACCTTTTAACTGATTAGAAATTGCCCAGAGGGGTTCTTCTCCCTGCACGGGCATTTCATCGACACCATCTAATAGCAACCAGACTTGCCCCTGGTTGCACAGTTTTTTCAGTTCGGTTTTCAGCGCTTCCGTCACTTCCACCATTTCCAGGGAGATATAAGGTAGCGCTGCTTTCAGCCATTTGTCGAGTAAATATTGCTCCAGAAACTCTTGTTTGGAATTAGTTTCTGGTAAATCTGCCAGGGAAATCGAAATCGGTAAAATTTCGGTGTTTTCCTGCACCCAAAAGGCGATTTTGCGTAACAGCGTGGTTTTTCCCGCACCCGGTTCGCCAATAATAGCGATGCGCTTACCGTTATGCTTACCTTTCCCGTCTTTGAGGATATCCAGCAAAAACTGTTCGTGTTCAAAACGCTGCTTTTCTTCGTATTCTGGCTCGTACAGGCGCGAACCTTGCTCTGCTTGAGTATCACCACCGATCAAATTAGGTTTTTTGCGCTCTACTAATGCTAGGGGTACGTGAATTTCTTCTAAGTCAAAGCGATCGTCATCATCCCGCATTAACTGATTGGTGGTTAGCGGTTTCTCAGCTTCCAACATGGCGAGGCAAATATTTTGCCAGTCAAACGTATCAGATTTTTTGAAGTTTGCCTCTACAGCTTTAGATTTTTCTGGTCTGCTATCTTCCCAGGCCTTATCAAACTGCTTGAGATTCTTTTCCTGATCTTTTGACCACAGAGTCAGCGTGAAATGCCAGGTGTCAACTCCCTTGGTTTTGGTACGGTTGTCCTCCAAAATCTTCAAGAAGTCTTTTAACAGATTCAGCGCTTCTCGAATTTGAGGTTTAGTTAACTTGCCAGGATATTTGTCTTTCGCTATCAACAACTCCAAAGTGACCAGTGTTGTTTTGACAATCAGTTTTGGGTTGGTACTGTCTTCCGCTTCCCACTTGGATTCAATATCAAAGCTTTCCTCAAATTCCCAATTGACGAAAGCAAGCAACGCCTCCAACAGGCGTTTCACTCGCTTTTTTACTGTATCCCCGTAAGTATTTCGCGGCATAGAAGTCCAAAAAATTACCACAAAGTTTGGGGCTACCCCAAATTATCTCTACCACCCCAAACCCCTACTATCCAGATTTTACAAGACTTTTCGCTGCGATCGCTACGACTTGATTAAGCTTACAACCCCAAAGAGAACCTGTTGATGTGGTTAATCAAACAAGGTTCCGAACATGAAAAACAACAGCCAAAGCAATCGACAAAAGTTCATCCGCCATGCGATCGCGATCGCATTTCTCACACAAGCCGCCATTATCGGCATCAGGGGCAATCTCGACGTGCTTTCAGGTAAACCCATCCTCGATGTTATGCCCTGGATGATTACTCAAGCTATAGAGTTAATCGTTAAAGCTAATCGCACCCAAAAGAGTGTTGAGGAGAGCGATCGCATTAAAAAAGATCGGATCGCCCAAAATCCCGACGATTGAAATCGCTTCGAGGCTGCAAATTCGATCGCACAAACAGCATCAAAAAGGGGAAATTGAACTGTTTTCAACTTCCCCCTATTGACAAACGCTTTGTTTTCTGAAACTTTTTCCTAACAAGCCATCTGCTTCCACTCGATTTCTAGCAAGCGCATCAGTCTTTCATCACCTTTGGCCTTGGCTACTTGCTGTCTACGATCGAGAATATTGCAAATATGCACCCGGTGGACTTGCGCCACTTCGGCAAATGTCGGCGAAGATTTAACCGCCGCTGGGGCGCTAACTGCTGCGGCATCCCGCGAACCGGCTTGAAAATCTCGCTTTGCTGTATGGTTTGTGCCCCCGTATTTTTTGGGGACGGGAATGTGTCTGGGATACCGATAGTTCCAGTTTTGACCCCGATATTTGCCCGCAACTTCGCCTTCGACCATATCCACTGTCGGAATGTCGTACTCGTAGTTGGCGCCGCGATAAGTGAGTTGCATATTTTTCGATCCTTATATTCAGATAAAAAGGGCAGTCCGGTCAGCTTTACTTTTGTTAGCTAAAACTTTTTTAGTTTCTGTATTCAATTATACTGTTTTTTAAGATAAAGCGGTTTTGTTTACAAGAATTAATATTTTGAGGGGGGAGAAGGCAGGAAAAAACCCGCCGTAGCGGGTTTAATCGAGCTTGTGATTAATTTGAGTCGCACTCAGCTCGCAATTGCTTGTGTTCCGAAGAACTACCCGACTGTTACTTGATCGGTTTGCACGCCTGCGGCACCTTCTTCAGCAGAGGCGATCGCCACTAACTTGTCGAGAATTGCCTGACTGGGAACTTGACCTTTGAGAACAACCGTGCCGCTGAGCTGAGCCACATAAACAGTCTCGATATCAGCAACTTCTGAATCGCCGTCAAAAGCTAAAGCAACCCGCTTCGCCAGACCACTTTCGTCAAAATTTCCGTCTGGGCCGACTTTAGCAGGAGCGATGGATTGCGCTTGTGCTGCTTGCTGTACTACTTGTGCCATCGGTTCAGCCGGGGCTTCAGGCTTTTCGAGTCCGAACAGTCTTTTAAACCAACCCATAGTGAGTCTCCAGAAAATACACTTTTTCTAAGATACCTCTAGAATTCCAAAAGACTCCTAATTGTTGCAAAACTCAGCAAAATTTCTCAAAATGTTTTCGGACCAGACTTTCAAAATCTAAAATCTTCAATGGTATCTCTATGTTGATGTTGCTATTTTATGTAGGGGACGATCGCTACGCCTTGGATAGTAGGCGCGTAGTCGAAGTAGTTCCCACTGTCACCTTGAAAAAACTGCACAACGCGCCGGAATACATTCCCGGTTTGTTTAACTACAGAGGACATCTTGTCCCAGTTATCGACCTGTGCCAAATGATACAGGGAACGGCGGCCCGCGCTTACTTGAGCACGCGCATCGTGTTAGTCAATTGCCAATTTCCCGATACTTCTGAGGGGAACAGCGGCAGTTCAAGAGGCCGCCTAATTTTAGGACTGATGGCGGAAAGGGTGACAGAAACTCTCGACAAACCGGAAACGGAATTCGTTAGTCCTGGGATTAAGATTGACAGCACTCCTTATTTGGGAGAAATGATCGCAGACGATCGCGGTATGATTCAATTTGTCAGGGTAGAACATCTGCTGCCTGAATCCCAAAAAACTTATCTGCTTCCTCAGTCAGAAAACTGAGATATTAAGGTAGAAAGCCTTTACAGCATATTTCATGTATATGTGGTACACACGATCGCGGGCGATATCTCGTGTAAGGTGCGTCGCCATCTGTAAATCTGCAAGTTCTATCCAAGATATAGGAAGCGACGCACCCTACAAACTGTACTAATGAGTTCTTCAGTCCTCTTTGAGAGGACTTTAGCTATTAGACTAGACAGGGAATTCATTCCCTGGCGGACTGTCGGGTGAGCGAGATACCAGTATCTTTGCAGAAGGCAGATTGCTTTGCCGGCAATAGCGCGAAAAAAGTTGATATTTTTACGGCAAATCTACGAGCAAAAATTAATGATACAAGCAGCAATTGAAGCTCTACTCAGACAAAAAATTGGTTTGGATGCCCTGACTGTTGGTTCTAATACAATTACTAGAGCAGTCAACCGTCGCATGACAGATTGCGGTTTAACTGATGCAAATGTTTACTTTGCAAAATTGCACACATCTGCGACAGAATTGGAAGAATTAATCGAAACTGTCGTGATACCGGAAACTTGGTTTTTTCGCGATCGAGAACCTTTTGTTTTTTTGATTCGTTACGCGGTTTCGGAATGGTTGCCGAAAAATCCCGGCAGAACCCTGCGCGTGTTGAGCCTTCCTTGTTCCACGGGTGAGGAACCTTACTCGATCGCGATCGCCCTGCTAGAAGCCGGTTTAAATCCGAGAAACTTCAGCATCGATGCGGCAGACATCAGCAAAGTTGCTATCAAAAAAGCCGATCGCGCAGTTTACGGCAAAAACTCTTTCCGCGACAAAAACTTAGATTTTCGCGATCGCTATTTTACTGGACTCGCGGGAAACCTTTATCAGTTGAACGACTTGGTGAGAGGGAAAGTTAATTTTATTCAGGGTAATATTCTAGATAGCTATTTTTTAGTTAACCAAATTCCTTATGATATAATTTTTTGTCGCAACGTGTTAATTTACTTTGATGAGGCGGGCAGAATTCAGACTGTACAACTTTTAAATCGATTGTTGAAAAAGACCGGAATATTATTTTTAGGTCACTCGGAAAGCGGGCAAAAATTGCCGAATCAATTTGTTTCGGTGCGTCATTCCTTAGCATTTGCTTACCGCAAAACTGATATTCCTGACAGCCCGTCAGTGCAGGTTAAGCAAGAGCAGACTAAGATTAATTCGACGCGGGTTAGGGAGTATAAACGCGCAGATCATAGCGATAATGTCCGTAGTTACAAGTTGCCAAGTCTTAACAGTAAATCTTCTATTTCCCATCAAAAATATCTGAGGGATGGCGGTAATTCGCAGATTTTGCCGATTCGGGCGATCGAGCCGGTAGCAGATGGCGGCAAATCTGCAAGTGCGGATTTAGACAGAGCGCGCCGTTTGGCCGATCGCGGACAATTGCAGGAAGCCGCCAAATTGTGCGAAACTTACCTCAGTCAAAATCGTACAAATCCTGATGCTTACGTTTTGTTGGGCCAAGTTTACCAAGCAACGGGCGATCGACAACAAGCCGAGCAATCTTTCCAAAAAGCAACTTACCTGAAACCAAATCACTATGAAGGACTAATTCACCTAGCTTTGCTCAAAGAAGAACGAGGAGATGTTGTCGGTGCTGCGATGATCCGCCAACGCATTCAGCGAATAGAAAAATAGCCTGACAGGCAATATTTGAGAATGGAATCATGGACAATATTTTCAAGAATATGACTTTGCAAAGACGAATGATCGCTGCGTTTGTGTTCATGGGGGCGATCGTGCTGAAACAGCATTGTGACGACGATAATTAGACATCTCCCAAAAAGCCTGTGAAGAACAGGCAGGATGCCTGTTCCACAATTATGGGAGAGGTCTATTATCGAGCAGGTGCAGGCGATCGCTCCGCGTTTTGCACTGGTAAATTAGGGTAGGGAGGCTCAATCGGTAGGAGCGGGGCAAATTAGCGAGGTGATGATGTATCTGAGTCAATCATTGTCGCAAACGAGGGGCGCGCTGCGCGATATTAACTGTGCTATCTTTCAATTAAATGACGCATCTCAAGGTTTACATCAAGAAATATCTCGGTTTAAAGTAAGCAGTAAGGAAGCAAAAAATGTTTAAAAATATCAGTTTCAAAAAGCGGCTAAATGCAGCGTTTATTTTTCTAGCAGTGATTGTTTTAGCAGTGGCTTCTATCGGCTGGAGCGGCAATTCTCGGCTCGCAGAGCATATTGATACGCTGGCTAATAATGTGCTGCCGAGCATTAGCGGATTGTGGAAAGTTAATGAAGGACAAACGCAAATTGAGTCGTCGGAACGGGCGTTGCTGGATCTAGAACTAAACTCAGAGGAAAGAAGCGCTGAATTGACGAGAATTCAGGAAGCTTGGGAGCAGATTAATCAGGGTTTTAAAGAGTACGAACCAGCCTTCAGGAGTGCGGAGGAAGACAAGGTTTACAAAGAATTGCTGGTAAAATGGGATATCTGGAAGAAAAATCACGAAACGTTTTTAGATTTCAACAAAAAATTTGAGAGTTTGGGGATTCTCAACCCGTTTAAAAGGCAGATCGAACTGATAAACCAAGGCAATACCAAGTCCCCCGATATCGAGGCGGCTAGAAGGGCGGGCGCATTTTACAATCAATTGAGCGATCTGGCAAAAGCGAACCGCCCCTCGTTTAAATTAGTTACTAACTTAATTTTGGAGGATATAAAAATTAATGAAGCTAGGGGAGAACTAGCTAAACAGCAGTCAAAAAATGATATTACTCAAACCACGTTCTGGGTAATTTTGGGCATGATTCTCGGGCCGCTAACGGCGGGACTGTTTGGACTGTTCCTCACGAGTGCAGTTTCCCAAACTCTGGAAAATCAAATAGATATGTCCGGCATCAGAATTAGCGGTTCTACCAACCAAATTGCAGCTTCTGGCAAGGAATTAGAAGCGACGATGAACGAACAAGTTGCCTCAACTAATGAGGTAGTAGCTACGGCTAAAGAGATTGCTGCTACTGCTATGCAACTGGCGAAAACAATGGATGAAGTCTCCGAGATGTCGCACCAAGCTGCTCAATCGGCCGGTGGCGGGAAACAAGAAATTGGTCGCATGGAATCAACGATGAATAAATTAGCTGATTCTACCAGTGCAATTTCTGGAAAATTGGGAGTAATTAGCGAAAAAGCTAATAATATTAACAGTATTATTACGACGATTACGAAAGTGGCAGATCAAACTAATTTGCTTTCGCTAAACGCGGCTATTGAAGCGGAAAAAGCGGGAGAGTACGGGTTGGGTTTTGCGGTTGTGGCTCGGGAAATTCGCCGACTCGCCGATCAAACAGCGGTGGCTACTTTGGATATTGAAAGTATGGTTAAAGAAATGCAGTCTGCGGTGGGAGTTGGTGTCATGGAAATGGATAAGTTTACTAATGAAGTGCGCCGGGGGGTGGAAGATGTACAAACTATTAGTTTGCAGTTAGAGTCGATTATCCAGCGGGTGCAAGCTTTAACTCCGCGTTTTGAAGAGGTGAATGAAGGGATGGACGCGCAGTCTCAGGGTGCTCAGCAAATCAGCGAGGCAATGGTGCAGTTGAGTGATGCTTCTTCGCAAACTGCTGCGGCGCTGCGAGATATCAATGGGGCGATCGGGCAAGTTAACGATGCTACACTCGGTTTGCGCCACGAAATGCTAGCCTTTTTAAAGTAAATAGGGCTGACGTTCATCAACTCTGTTTCTTTTGAAAATAATTAGCTGTGGGGAGAATAAATCTAAAATCGAATTGTTTTGTAAAATAAGGGCAAGTATGAAGACAATCTAAAATCTAGAATCTAAAATCTAAAATCTAAAATCGAATGACTGATGATTGCTGGAATCGGATCGGAGTTGGGGGCGATCGCACTTGTCCCCAATTAAAAACATTTATACACTGTCGCAACTGTCCTGTCTATTCCGACGCTGGCCGCAGTTTGCTGGAACAAGAATTGCCGGCAGGATATCTCGAAGAGTGGACTAATTTACTGCGATCGAGTCAAGGAGTAACTAACGCCGTCACGGCTGCGGGTACTATATCTGTAGGTATTTTTCGGCTCAACGGCGAATGGTTGGCTTTACCGGCGGCACTGTTTAAAGAAGTGACGCAGATATCTGTTACCCACACTTTGCCTCATCGCAGCAATAATATACTTATCGGTTTGGTGAATATTCGCGGCGAAATCCAGTTGTGCATTTCGCTAAAAGCACTTTTGGGATTGGAAGCGACCGATGCTAACCGTCAAAATATTAGTCCTGTTGTTTATGAACGGATGGTAGTTGTTGAAAGAGAAGGTAGCCGCTGGGTGTTTGGCGTGGATGAAATTTATGGTATTCACCGCATTCTGCCGGAGCAAATCAGAAATGTCCCGGCTACTGTTTCTAAAGTGCCAGATACTTATACTAAAGGGATGATCAGTTGGCAGGGGCAAAGTGTTTGTTATCTGGATGATGATTTGCTGTTTTATACGTTGAATAAAAAGTTTATATAATTAAGTTGCGAATAGGGAATGGGAATTGGAATTGGTAACAATTATGAGTAATTGTAGTACAAAAAAATTAATTATCGTTTACAGGACTTATACGCATAACTTCTATATTTAGGGTGCGCATTGTGAACTTTTTTGGGATGTGTAGTTAAATCTTTTACAGAATCTGTTGCCGAACTTACCTGTTATTTAGGACTAATAAAAATGAGCAACCAAGATATGAGCAATTTCTCCATGATGGATTTATTTCGTATGGAGGCGGAAACCCAAGTAGCAATATTAAATGAGAACATTTTGGCACTGGAAAATAACCCGAGTTCTCCTGCTGAACTGGAATCTTTGATGCGCGCGGCTCACTCGCTCAAAGGTGCGGCGCGGATTGTGGGGCTGGATGCTGCTGTGCGAATCGCTCACGTGATGGAGGATTGCTTTGTGGCGGCTCAGTCTGGGTCGATCGCCCTGGATGCAGCAGATAAGATAGATGTGATGCTGCGGGCGATCGACCTACTGGCCCGAATCAGCGTGATCCCAGAAACCGAGATCGAAAATTGGCTCCCGCTTAATCGATCGCAAATTGAAAGCTTAGAAACTGCCATTTTAGCAATTATCAACAACGAACAATTAGATTTTGGCAACCAATATGAAACAGAACAAATAGAACCTCCGACGATTTTTGAGAGCGAAAATTCGCCGGAATCAGTACCGGAAATCTATCTTGATTTTACGGCAGAAACAACAGACTATCCACAATCAAATCCAGATATTTTTCAAAATATTTTGCCAAAGTTGCAGAAGGTTGAAAGTCCAGAAACTCGGCTGCTAAAAACCGATGTATCGATGTTAGCTTTATTTTCAGGAGAAGTAGAAGCCCAATCAATACTGTTAAACCAAACTTTACTATCGCTCAAAAACAATCCCGATGAATACTTAGATTTGGACTTTCTTGTTAAATCCGCTCATTTAATCAAAGGTGCTGCTAGAATAGTTCAGTTCAATGAAGTTGTCAAACTTTCCCGGGCGATTGAAGATACATTTGTGGCACTTCAGAAGCACAAAGCTAGCTTAAATATTAGTCAAATTGATGATCTGCTTGCCGGAGTAGACTTTCTGGTAAATATGCGGGAAATTCCGGTTCTCGAAATTGAAAATTGGCTGGCAGAACGAGATGCTGAAATAGATAACATTGTCGCAGCTATCACTCTGATTTCTGAAGGAGTAAAAACTCAACAAGCAGCAATTGTAGCCGCAGTCGCCTCACAAAATTCTGCTAAAAAAACGCGTTCTCAAACAACGCCACCACCGCAACCAAAGCCTAAAAATAATGCGGGTCAATTAACAGAAAATAACGGTTATATTTCTCCAACTGGCAACTCTACCGAAGTAACTGTAGAGGAAGGCGCGACTCAAATGGCGATCGTCTCCGAGGGCGGCGCTAACGGCAAAGCTGCAACTTCCAATCTCAGAGAAAACGCTCAAAAGCCAAAAGCGGGAGACCGTGTAGTGCGAGTCAATGCCGAAAACTTGAACCGGATCATGGGTTTGGCTGGCGAATCCTTAGTAGAGGCAAAATGGCTGCAACCGTTTGCTGATTCATTATTGAAACTGAGAACTCATCAAGGACAACTGTATAATTTGTTGGAAAAGTTGCAGGAATCTTTAGGCGATTCTGTGCTGGATCAGCGATCGGAAGATTATCTCGGCAGTGCTCGCAAAAAAGCTAATGATTGTCGCCACATTTTGTCCGATCGCCTAAACGAACTAGAACTTTTTGCCCGCCGTTCTGCAAACTTGTCTGACCGCTTGTACCGAGAAGTTATTGCTAGTAATATGCGACCGTTTGCCGACGGCGTTCAAGCTTTTCCGCGAATGCTGAGAGATTTAGCTAGACAGTTGGGTAAGCAAGTAAAATTTGAAGTTGTGGGCAAATCTACTCAGGTCGATCGAGATATTTTAGAAAAATTAGAAGCACCGCTAACGCACATTTTGCGTAACGCTCTCGACCACGGTATCGAACTACCATCAGCGCGTTTAGCTGCGGGGAAATCGGCCGAAGGTACGATCAGGCTGGAAGCTGCACATCGGGGCGGGATGCTGTCAATTACTGTCTCGGATGACGGTAGGGGAATCGAACCGGAAAAACTGCGTCAAAAAATAGTGACTAAAGGGATGGTAAGTGCGGAAATGGCGGCGAAATTGACTGAACCGGAACTGATGGATTTTCTGTTTTTGCCGGGATTTTCTACTGCGAGTCAAGTTACGGAAATTTCTGGTCGTGGCGTCGGTTTAGATATTGTGCAGAGCATGGTGCAGGAGGTTTGTGGCATTCTCCGGGCGGTATCTGTGCCGGGAAAAGGTATGAGTTTTCACTTGCAGTTGCCGCTAACTCTGTCGGTAATTCGGACGCTGTTGGTGGAAATTTCGGGGGAACCTTATGCTTTTCCGCTGACTCGGATCGATCGCATTGTGATGGTTGATAGTGCACAGATTGCGATCGCCGAAAACCGACAGTATTTTACTCTCGACAATCAAAACATTGGTTTGGTGACAGCTTATCAAGTGTTGGAGTTACCGCCACCATCTCATAAATTGGATTTGCTGCCGGTGGTGATTGTGAGCGATCGATCTAGCAGTTACGGTTTAGCTGTAGACAAGTTTCTGGGCGAGCGCGATTTGGTTGTGAGGCCTTTAGATCCGCGTTTGGGTAAGGTTGCGGATATCAGTGCGGCTGCTTTTATGGAAGACGGTTCGCCGGTGCTGATTATCGATGTTGAAGATTTGGTGCGATCGACTGACAAATTGCTGACTGAATCTCGGTTGCAAAAAGTTAGTCAAACTGCACAAACTGCTGAATCAACAACTCGCAAGCGCGTTTTGGTAGTGGATGATTCGATTACAGTCCGAGAAGTCGAGCGAAAACTTTTAGAAAATCAAGGATATGAAGTAGAGATAGCTGTTAATGGCATGGACGGTTGGAATGCTCTGCGTACCGGGAATTTTGATTTGGTAATCAGCGATGTTGATATGCCGCGCATGACTGGAATCGAGCTGGTTAGTCAAATTAAAAATCACTCGGGTTTAAAGTCGATTCCGGTAATTATTGTTTCTTACAAAGACCGCGAGGAAGATAGAATTAGAGGCTTGGAAGTGGGAGCGGATTATTATTTAACTAAAAGCAGTTTTCACGACGATACGCTGTTAAATGCGGTCGTTGATTTAATCGGCGAGGCTTGACAAAAATCTAATTTTAATTTTTTAAATTAAAATGATATAAATTCCGGCGCTGCCGGAATAATATAGAGGAGACTGCACGTGCCGTTTCTGGCGCGCCAGATTAATTGTAGGGACACGGCACGTGCAGTCTCCTGATTTCGGGTAATATTAATTCTGATGCAATCGGAATTGATATGGGACCAAAATGTGTTATTAAATATTTAGATGTATCAGTTATGTTTTAAATAAAGTTCCGCAGAAAAAACTGTATCCGCCGACTTCGGCAACTACTTACAACCAAAAATTAATAAAATATGGTTAATTTCAACATGAAAATAGCGATCGTCAACGATACACTAATTGCGGCTGAAGCCTTACGCCGAGTTTTGGTGACAGTACCGGAGTATGAAATTGTTTGGATAGCTGGCGACGGGGCCGAGGCTGTAGAAAAGTGCGCCCGCAATACGCCGGATTTGATTTTGATGGATTTGATCATGCCGGTGATGGATGGCGTTGAGGCGACGCGCCTGATCATGAAGCAATCTCCCTGCGCGATTCTGTTGGTGACATCTTCGGTAATGGGTAATTCCGGTAGGGTTTTTGAAGCTATGGGATATGGAGCTTTGGATGCGATTAATACGCCGATTTTGGGGTCGATGGGCAATTCCCAAAGCGGCGGGTTGGAATTGTTAAAAACTATTTCTAAAGTCGCTAGATTGATTGGCAAAAGTAACTCGACTTCGATATTTCGCAGCGCCACTCCCAAATGCCTGACTCCGCCGCTGCTGGCGATCGGCTCTTCGACTGGCGGGCCCCAAGCTTTGGCGACTCTTCTGTCGGCTTTACCGGCCAATTTATCTGCGGCTGTGGCGATCGTCCAACACGTAGATGCTGAATTTGCTCCTGGTTTGGCAGAATGGCTGAGTCAGAAAACTAATTTGTCGGTGAGTGTGGCTGTTGCCGATCGACCTTTGGAAGTCGGTAAGGTGGTAATTGCCGCCACTAACGACCACTTAGTATTACAATCGAACTTAACACTTAAGTATACGAAGGAACCTTTAGACTATCCTTACCGTCCCTCAGTAGACAGTTTTTTTGAGAGTGTCGCCCAATACTGGGCGGGCAAAGGGGTAGCAGTGCTGTTAACGGGTATGGGTAAAGACGGCGCTAAAGGACTTAAAGTTTTGCGATCGGCAGGGTGGCACACGATCGCCCAAGACCGCGCGAGCTCAGTAGTTTACGGGATGCCGAAGGCGGCGGCCGAGTTGGACGCAGCCGTGCAGATTTTGTCGATCGAGTCGATCGGCTCAGCCTGCATGAAATACTTAGTGTAGAAACATCGCAGACCTATGGGCCATATGGCTTAAGGTCTTGAGCACAATGGCCGATGACTCGCGAGACTCTCGCCGAGGATCATCTATCTATGGTGTTTTGGAATTTTGTCGATCGTGTTTTGGATCTTGCAGCAGTCCGTAATTTCACTGGCAATTGCTAGCAAACAAAAGCCCGCTGACCGAAAAACTAGCGCCCGCAGCCGTTGCGATCGATGTCTTGCGTGCTAAGCTTTGTAAAGATTTTACAAAAATGAGCCGTTAACATTTTACCTTTACCTGGTATTATCACCACGTAAGCGTAATTAAAAAACACTGGGTCGCTATGGAAAATTAAAAAAATTTCAAGTAAAAGTTTTTATCCTTTTGAAACAATGGCCGTTGCCCGATTTAGTTATGAACTTAACTTACTCTCAGGCTATTGAATTCGATCGCAGTTATGCAGTAAATCAACGAGAAAGCCTAGAATTCAACGGCAACCTCGTAACGTTGAAGTTTAAGGATAGGGGAAGAAACGATACAAGAAACCCAGTTACAGCCAAAGATAGCGCAGTTGTCAGCAACATCAAGTTCGACAGCAGCCGTCACAGCATTGACTTAAAATTACCGTTAAATTCAGGAAGCAAAAAATCATCCAGCTTGACCGAATACACTGTGACAGTTTTACTGGTTGACGATCAGGAAATGATCGGCGAAGCGGTGCGCCGAATGCTTGCTAGTGAAAAAGATATAAAATTTTATTACTGTAACGATCCGGCTCAAGCAATTAATAAAGCATTAGAGGTGAAGCCAACAGTAATCCTCCAAGATTTAGTGATGCCCGAAATAGATGGATTGCAGTTGCTGCGCTTTTTTCGAGCGAATTCACTGACGCGAGACATTCCGATGATCGTGCTTTCGAGCAAAGAAGAAGCGGAACTAAAAGCGCAAGCATTTTCCTTGGGTGCTAACGATTATGTGGTGAAATTGCCAGATAAAGTCGAGCTGATAGCTAGAATCCGCTACCACTCCAAAGCTTATATGCACCTGTTAGAAAGGAATCTCGCCTATCAAACGATGCAGGATTATTTAGAAAAATTGGAAATAGAACAAAAAAAATCCCAGGAGTTGCTGCTAAATATATTACCAGAGGCGATCGCCGAAAGATTAAAAAAAGAACAAGGCATAATCGCCGACGAATTCGCAGCAGTCAGCGTCATGTTCGCCGACATTGTTGGCTTTACCCAGTTGTCAGCATCAATATTGCCCAAACAATTAGTACATTTGCTCAACGATATATTTTCCAAGTTCGACGAACTCGCCGAAAAGCACGGTTTAGAAAAAATTAAGACAATTGGCGACTCTTATATGGTAGTAGCCGGACTGCCAAATCCGAGAGACGATCACGGAGATGCGATCGCCGAAATGGCCATAGATATGCAAGCAGCCATAGCTAAATATAGAGAAGAACTAGGCCTGAATCTCAGCATCCGCATCGGCATTCATTCCGGGCCAGTCGTAGCCGGAATCATCGGTACAAAAAAGTTTATTTACGATTTGTGGGGAGATACCGTAAATACCGCTTCCCGGATGGAATCTCATGGTATCCCAGACGGAATTCAGATTACAGAAGCAACTTACTTGCTCATAGAAGACAAGTATGAGTTTGAAAAGCGCGGTTTAATTAGTGTCAAAGGTAAAGGACAAATGGCAGCTTACTTGTTGAAAGGAAGATTTGAAATTGATTTATAATGTTCGTAGTGAGGATTTTAGTCCTTATCTCAAATTCGGTGTCATGGTAAATAATATTAGATCAATTCCGGTTGCACCGGAATAATACGGAGGAGACGGCAGTGCCGTTTCCCTACCTCGATTAATTGTAGGGACTAAGGCCAAGATATAGAGGAGACGGCAGTGCCGTGTCCTGATTTCGGGTTATATTAATTCCGATGTTACCGGAATTGATTTGAGATAATATTGTTCTGCTTCCGACCAATTCAGTTTAAGCAACGAATCATCTCCCCATGTCAGCTTCTGCGAATTCGGCTTAGTTGCTTGTACTCCCAAAGCGCCAATAATTTGCGCTGCTACAGCTTTTGCCAATAGGGGCGGTACAGAATTTCCGACTTGGCGAAAACCGTGCCATTTTGTGACGTGAAATCTAAACCAGTCAGGATAGGAATGCAGTCGTGCCGCTTCCCTGACTGTAATGCAGCGAGGGACGATCGGGTGAATCGGTCTCGGCGATGTATAAGCCCCTCTAGCCCTGTCAGTTCCAGCCCTGAGAGTGTTGCAAACTCCGTCGGGATGCAGCTTGTAAAAACGACTGATCGGCTCTTTTTCGCCTTGTTTGGCAGCCTGAAATCTTTCCATACATTCCAGAGAATGTTTGGTTCGTGAACTACAAGAGAGGATTTGTCGATCGTACTCGCGATCGTAAGAATAATCATCATCCACATCATCAATTCCGCGCAATATACTCGCATAAGCGCTGTAATTTCCGTACTCCGCCATTACCCAATCTCGGTCTAGCAACTCGCTGTACTGTTCCACTTCCGGCAAATCTCCGATCGCATCCCAAACTGTCGGAACCGCTGGTAAATCAACTTTTTTATAGCGTTTAGGAATTCTAATTTTCGGCAGTACAGTGGTTGGCTGAGGATATTTTGGCAGCTCATATTTTTTTTTGCAACCAATCAGAAACAATCGTTTGCGAGCTTGTGGCACTCCGTAGCTAACAGCGTTTAGAACTTGATAGTTTTCTTCTACTTGATAGCCTTTTTTTAGAAAAGAGCTAATTAAAATATTCAGGAGTTCTTTGTGTTTTCCCGAGGCGATTCCCGGCACATTTTCCATTACAAAGAATTTGGGTTTTAGCTCCAAAACTAAGCGATGAAAGTGAAAAAGTAGAGAATTACGCGGGTCGTCCACATCGCGTTTACCCATCATCGAGAATCCTTGACAGGGCGAACCGCCGATTACTACGTCTATCTCGCGTCGCCCGATCGCCGATTTTGTCCGAATTTCCGCTCCCGTCAACTGTGCGACATCCTTGCACAAAATAGAACACAGCGGGAAATTAAACTCGTGTGTAGCGCAGTGAATTGGATCGATTTCGACTGAAGCAAGTACATCAAAACCTGCTTGTTCAAAACCCAGAGTCATCCCGCCCGCGCCTGCAAATAAATCGACAGCGATCGGTCGCTTTTTCCGATAGCTTGAAATCACCTTTTTATACCAAATTTGTTTTAATTTGCTGTATTTAATTTTAGATATTTGATTATTTCCGCAGCCGCGCGATCGCACACACCCGCATCTCCGAGAGTTTCCCGCATTTGGCGATAACCCGCCAAAGTTTCCTGGCGTCGATCGGCATTTTGCAGCAATTCCAGTGCATGGTTCACTATATTTTCCGCAGTCGCCTCGTCTTGCAGCAACTCAGGGACGATCGACTTCATTTGCACCAAATTGGGCGGAGACATAAACGGAATCGAAAATTTCAGCACGTGGCGAGCAATAATCGCCGTAATCAGACTGACGCGATATGCAACAACTTGCGGAACGTCGAGCAAAGCCAATTCCAGATTAACAGTACCAGATTTCGCGATCGCCAGATCCGCAGCCGCCAAAATTTCCAGACTTTGATTTTCTAGTAAAGTAGCCCGCAAACCGTAATTTGCAATAGCCTTTTCGATTTTGCTGCGGAAAGCCGATTGAGAAAGCGGAATCCAGAAATGAACTTGCGGCAATTTAGCCTGAATAATTTGAGCAGCCTCAAACATCACCGGCATCAGGTACTTGAGTTCTTGCTGTCTGGAAGCGGGGACTAGGGCGATCGACACCTGTTCCGGCCCAATTCCCAAAGTTTTGCGGGCAACCTCCCGACAGGGCGCAGATTGCATTCTATCCACCAAAGGATGGCCAACCCAACTGACTTGAGAGCCTTTGGCGCGATAATAACGAGCTTCCTCCGGGAAAATCGCCAAAATGCGATCGGCAATATTGACAATCAATTCAGTATTGCGAGGAGAAATCGACCAAACCCATTCTTGAGGTGCGATGTACCAAACCACCGGCAAACCAGGCAAACAGCGACGAATATAGCTACCAATACCAAGATTTGGAGTCAAATAATCAATCAACACAACTGCATCAGGGCGGAATTTTCTGAGATATTGTTTAGCTTTTTGCTGAACCTTGATCGTTGGCCAAATATAAGGCACTGATTCTATAATTCCCATCGAACCAATGCTCACAGTATCGCCTAAAATAGTAGCGCCAGCTTCCGCCATCAGTCGGCCGCCTAATGCAGTTATTTCTAACTCAAAACCAGCCGCCACAGCGTGACGTTTTAAGGCTGCAACTAACAAAGCTCCTTGCAAGTCGCCAGAAACTTCACCAGTGCTAATAAAAATTTTCATATTCTCAATTTAAACAGGTTAAATATTTGCTAATAACTCGGTCACAGCATCATATTGATCCGGCATATTAGCACAGCGCAGCAGTAATTCTAAGTCCAGATTGGGAAGGAATGTACTCCGGGCGATCTGCTGATAATTTTCACCTGTTAAGTAATAGAGAGATAACTGACTATTTTGCCAAAACCAGACTTCACGAACGCCCAATCTTTTGTAGAATTCTAGAGTATTGATCCCGCCACTGGTAATTACCACTTCAATAGCAATATCTGGGACTACTTTTTGGGTTCCTATGTCATAGGAATCATCCGGCTCTTTTCTACCGCCTAATTCTCTGTTACCCAGAGTCGGCCCGCCCTTACCGTAAAATCGAATCCTATTTGCTCTCATATATGCCTCTAGCAGCATACAGAGAGTATTCTTGATTATTTCGTGTTCGGGCGAGACAGTCATAATTTGCAGTATTCGATCGAGATAGAAAAATTTTACACCGCCGATGTCTTCAAAAGCTGCTTCTATCGCTTCAAATTGCTCCCAGCTAACGCCGTTGAAAGTCATGCAGCCATCTTTTCCTGCATCGGGAGATATAGATTTGGCTAAAGTAGATAAATTCATAGGGCAAGAATTGCTCAGTTAATTAGATTTATTCTACCTCATTCATTTTTTGGCTGGAATCAAACCGCGCCGGGGTTTGGTGATAGACTGTTGCACAAATCTGCGCAGGTGCTGCAAGTGGGGATTTTCTGGCAATAAATCCAACTGTTCCAAAGCTCGATCGAGAGTGTAGCCAGAATGATATAAAATCCGAAAAGTTTTCTTCAAAACTAGCAAATCTTCGGGGGTTAAACCAGCACGTTCGAGGCCTATTTTGTTGAGGGCTCGCACTCTCGAAGGATTCCCCTCGACTAGCATATAAGGAGGCACATCTCGATCGATCCTGCTCAAGCCGCCCACCATCGACAAGCGGCCGATGTGGACAAACTGGTGAACCCCCAAAACACCGCTCAATCGGGCTTGCGACTCGATTTTGACGTGTCCGGCCAAAGCTACAGCATTCGCGATGATTACTCGATCGGCGATCGCGCAATTGTGACCAACATGAACATAAGCCATCAATAGATTATGATTGCCAATTGTCGTGCTTTCTCCGGCTCCAGTAGCGCGGTTAATTGTCACATATTCCCGAATCAGATTATCGTCGCCAATATCCACCCTAGTTAGAGAACCCTCATATTTCAAATCTTGAGGTTCCAAACCAATAGCCGCACCGGGAAAAATTTGATTGCGGGCACCTATTTCTGTTAGCCCATCGATAATTGCATGAGCACCAATCTTAGTTTGCGGCCCGATTTTCACTCTTTCCCCAATTACAGCATAAGCTCCCACTTCTACAGTCGAGTGAAGTTCAGCGCGGGGATGAATCACAGCAGTTGGGTGAATCAAAGTAAGCATTTTTCAGTTTTCAGTTTTCAGTTTTCAGTTTTCATAGCAAATCAAGCTTAAATACCCCGTTTAGTTCTTAGTCTGCGGAGGCAGACTTCGCTTGTGTATTAGCGATTTCAATCGCCGAATCATCAAGGAGTAACAAACCTGGATTTAGTATCAGTAGTTCCTTGTCAATTGTCAATTGTCAGTTGTCATCAGAAATAAATAAAAATCTCTAAATAACCAATAACCAATCACAAATAACCAATCACAAATAACAAATTTAATCTACCATCGAAAACGTCAATTCTCCTTCACAAACTTTTTGTCCGTCTACTTCAGCTAGAGCCTGCATTTTTCCGAAGCGGCGGCGTTTTACCCAGAGCAGTTCTAGAGTCATCAGTAACTGATCGCCCGGTACAACCTGACGGCGGAACTTGACCTTATCAATTCCGGTAAACATCCACAATCCTTGTTCGATATCCGGTAACTGAGCGAGAACAATACCGCCAACTTGAGCCATCGCTTCGACAATTAAAACCCCAGGCATAATCGGCCTTCCGGGAAAATGTCCTTGAAAATGCGGTTCGTTGAAAGTCACATTTTTAATTCCTACAGCCCGCACTCCCGGCACGTAATCAACAATCTTGTCTACCAGTGCAAAAGGATAGCGGTGAGGCAATAATTTCTGAATTTCTTCGACAGTAAAAGTAGATTTAACCGCTGGAGAATCCTCACCGTTCTCGGTTTGAATCGATTCTGGATCGGCCGTATTGATAGTGTTAACTTCAGTCAGCGTAGACATTACTTGAAGATTTTTGAGTGTATTAGGGAAGAAGGAAGAAGGAAGAGGAAGAAGGAATCTTCAAAGATAGCAGTTGATGGGGCAGTTAGGACATTCAAGATTATTAAAACCATTAATAGTTAACGATCTTGACGAATGACTCCTGACTCCGGCTATAACCTGTTTTTTCCTAACTCGTCTCTAGCGTGGCTAGAGCTTGGGAGTTCAGGGCTTTGGCAAGCTGGACGTGCAGATTGTGACTGGCTTTGTAAGCCAAGTAGTGAGCTTTTGGCAAAGTGCCCAGCAGACTGAGGTCGCCTACTAAGTCTAGGATTTTATGGCGCACTGGTTCGTTGGCAAATCTCAAGGGCGGGTTTAGCCAGCCGGATCGATCGCAAACTAAGGCGTTTTCTAGGCTACCACCTTTGATCAAACCTGCTTGTCGCAATTGATCGATTTGGCGGGCAAGTCCAAAAGTCCGAGCCGGGGCGATCGCACTTGCAAAACTTTCGACCTCTGGCGACCAACTGTACCATTGATTGCCGATCGCCTGTTCCTCAAAATCAATTCCGTAACTAAACCGAGTTTCCGCCGACGGTAAAGCAGCTACAAAAGCATCCCCGTGACGCACCCAAATCGGCTCACTAACGACAAAGGAGGAAGTCGAGTCTTCCTGGGATGCTTGAGGGACTAACCCGGTATGGGCGATCGCCTCCACCCAAAGCAGGGCTGAACCATCCAGCAACGGCACTTCCGGCCCATCAACCTCAATTCGAGCATTATCCGCTCCCATCCCCGCCAAAGCGCCTAATAGATGCTCTACAGTGCGAATTTGAGCATTGATACCTGCCAGTTCAGTTGAAAGTGCAGTCTGAGAAACCGCCTCAATTTTTGCCGGAATTATCGGAGCACCGGGCAAGTCAATTCTGACAAAATAGCGACCTTCTCCGATAGCAGCGGGCAAGACTCGGACGCGAGTTTGTTCGCCGCTGTGCAAACCAATTCCCGACAGTTCAAATTCAGATTTTAAGGTGTGAATAGTCATTAGTTAGTTGTCAGTTAACTGGTTCCCAGGCTCTGCCTGAAAACCGATATCCAGAGGCTCTGCCTCGCGTGGCGAAGGGAAAATGGAGGCAGAGCCTCCGGATCTGCGTTGCCAGGCAGAGCCTGGTAACGAGTATTTAGAATCGTTCACCAATCCCAAAGTGAATTTGAGTACCGCCGGTGTCGTTGATACCGTAATCGATCCGGATCGGCCCTAGGGGAGATTGAATCCGCACGCCGAGGCCGTAACCGTAACCGCTACCGGGCTTTTTGCGGGTGCCTGCCGGGTTGCCGGGGACATCTTTGCCCGTACCTAAGTCAGTACCGGCGTCCACAAATAGCGCTCCGCCGATAAACGAAATAATCGGGAAACGGTACTCTGCACTAGCTTCTAGGAAGCTGCGGCCGGATCCGACTTCACCTTCGTTGTATCCGCGCACCGAGTTTGCGCCGCCCAAGGCAAAAGCTTCGTAGGGAGGCAAATCTCCGAATACGGTGCCGCCTCTAAAACTAAATGCCAGGGTTTGAGGGCCGGGGGTAAAGTTGGTGTACTTGACTGGGAGGTAAAAGCTGTAGCTGGCTCGGAGGCGGTTGAGCAGGATGCTGCCGGAACCTACAGGAATCGACTGTTCGACGCCAAACCTGAGCAGGGAACCGCTGGTGGGGCGGAGGGGGTCGTTGCGTCGATCGCGCACAGCACCTGCTTGCAAGGTTGTCAAGTCATCGGAACCGGAATTGCTAAAACTCAACTGGTTGCCGAGTTCATCTTGGGCTTCGCGCCGACTTTTGCGATCGGTAATTGAGACACGCTGGTACTGGAAGCCCACAGAAGCAGTCCACTCAGAATCGGCAAAAGGATTCCGCGACAGGGGACGGGTAAAATTGATGCCACCGCCGGTGCGATTGATGCGGGGTCGATCGCCATTGGGGAGAAAGACTTCCCGTTCGCCGCCGTCAAAAATCACGCTGATCGATCGTCTTCTAAACGCATTAATCGTATAAGAAGTCCGGTAAGGATCGCCCGCAATCCAGGGGTCAGTAAAACTCACATCAAACAGATTTTGGCGTTCCCCAACTTGCACCTCAGCACCCAACTTCTGGTTCCTACCGCCGAAGTTTTGCTGCTGGTAACTCACCGTACCAAACAAACCCGTCGCCGAACTCAAACCCGCACCCGCCGCGAGAGAACCAGTATTTTTCTCAATAACGTTGACAATTACCCTTGCCTTGCGCGGGTCAGTCGCTCCCGGTTCCAAGGCAAGCCGCACGTCTTCAAAAATCCCCAAACCAAACACCCGCCTCAAATCCCTTTCCGCCTTAGTGCGGTTAAAGATATCTCCGGGCTTGAGTTCTACTTCGCGGGTGACCACAAAGCGACGGGTATTGCCTCGAATCGTCTGACCAGTGGCATCAGTCGGTTCTCCTTCCTTGTTCAGGAAGCGAACATCAACGGATTCGATCTGGCCTTCTGCCACTAGCAAGGTGACTATTCCGTCATCTGCGACTTGCGGCGTCTCAGTGATTTGGCCCAAGACATAGCCGTTGTCTTGATACCACGTATTAATTTTTTTCACTCCCTCCTCAAAGCGGCGGAGGTTGAGAATTTTGCCGTACTGATCGCCGAAGCTTTGGTCAATTATGGTTTGGGGAAGCACTTGCTGGCCGGTGATTGTCACTCCCCGCAGTACCGGATTTGGCTGCACGATAAAAGTCACCCGGACGCCCAACGCGGTGTCTTCTGGTACGGCGCGCACGTTTCTGAAAAAGCCTGTGGCAAAAATGGCGTTGATGTCTTGTTGCAGTTGGCTGCGGTTGGTCGTGCGTCCCGGTTGGGTGCTGATGACTCGATATATCTCGCTTGCTAGGTCTCCCGTTGCGCCGGTGATGGTAACTTCTGCCACTAGCACTTGCGGTTCGGCTGGCCCGGCGGGTGCTGGGCTTTGTCTGGGCTGCGGTGCTGGGGCCGAGGGCAATGGGGGAACGCTGTTAGTCGGAGGGACTGTCGGGGCTGGTCTGACTGGAGCAGGTCTGACTGGCGCAGGTCTAACTGGCGCAGGTCTGACTGGCGCAGGAGTAACTTCGGGATTCTGAGCGATCGCCCCCAATTCATCCTGTTTCAGAGGCTCCACTGCCACCCAGGCAGGTGTTGCAGCGGCTTCCGAGGAGGGGAGCTGGCTGCCGGGTTGTACGTCTGACAGGACGTTTTCGCTGCTAGATGCGGGGGAAGGGTTGGCTGTTAGCTCGGAGTTGAGTTGAACACCCGCAGGCGAAACCGGGGAGGCCGGGTCTGTGACTCGGTTTGGGTGCTCGCGATCGTTCTCTCCTCTGGAAGGGGCCGCCGCTATTTTTAGGGCTTCGGCTTTGCTGGTTTTAGCGGCCAAGCGGTTTTGAGGAGGGTTTTGGGTTAATTCTGGAATGGGGCGATCGGATAGTTCGATCGACTGGGCGGGGGGAACGGCCGCGACAGTTGCCTCTCCTGATTCAGAGTAGGATGTTTGGCCGCTTGCCGAATTTGATAACCCGAATGTTGCTGAGGCAGTAAAAACTGCCACCAATACAGCAGATAAACGCATTTTTGTTCACTTTTTTGGAATCCACACACCAGATTAGTCATTAGTCATCAGTCATCAGTCATTAGTCATTAGTTATTGAGTCGGTTGAATTTGTCGCTGACTGCTAACTGTTGACTGCTGAGTGCTGAGTGCCTGTGACAAACTGTGCAATTCTAACGCATTGTTAAGTGCTCTAGACTTTCTGAGCCAGAACCCGTTGAAGAACTTGTTGGTAAGCGGTTTCGATCGATCCCAAGTCGCGACGGAATCGGTCTTTGTCCATAACACGCGCGTCGGGGTCGGTTTCTGCGTTGTCCCAGAGGCGGCAGGTGTCGGGACTGATTTCGTCGGCGAGAATTAGGTTTTGATGTTGGTCGATACCGAATTCCAGTTTGAAGTCTACCAGGGTGATGCCGCACTGGCTGAAAAATTCTTGAAGTATTTCGTTAATTTCGCGGGCGGCGATTTCTAGTTGGTCTACTTGTTCGGGGGTGGCTAGCTGCATTAACAGCAGTCGGCCCCGAGTCAACAGCGGGTCTCCCAAATCGTCGTTTTTGTAATAAAAATCGACCAGCGGGGGATTGACAATTGTGCCGAGGGCGAGTCCGGTTTGTTTGCAAAGGCTACCGGCGGCAATGTTTCTGACGACGACTTCTAAGGGCAAGATTTGGACGCGGCAGACTCGCATTTGGTTGGGGGCTGGCGTGTCGATGAAGTGGGTGGGAATGCCTTTGGCTTCTAGCATCCGAAACAGGTGGGCTGATATGGCGTTGTTGATTTCGCCTTTGCCGGCGATGCTACCGCGTTTCTGGGCGTTAAAGGCTGTGGCGTCGTCTTTGAAGTGGGTTAGCAAAATTTCGCTGTCTTCGGTGGAGTAGAGGATTTTGGCTTTGCCTTCGTAGAGTTTGCGATCGGCTGACAACATGGCGATTAAGTAATAATGTAGATGAGTTGTAGATTTTACCGTAGCTCTCTGAGGGCGTTATTGGCGAGTTTTTGTCGATCGACTGTCCCACTCCTACCTGTCACCAGCAAGTACGTCTGCGGATAGATACCGCCATCGGCCCAGGCGTAAATGATTCTTGACAAAGCACAATAGAGATTAGACCTGATGGGTTCGCGATCGGTCTTGACTGAACCTCGCCAACAGACTCGCGCTGAAAAAACATTTATGAAAATGGCTGATTTATGGCAGAAAAAAAAATTCATATCCTTTTGGTAGAAGATGATGAGGTTGATGTGATGAACGTCCAGCGAGCGTTCAAAAAAAGTAACATCCTCAATCCCCTGTACATGGCTGCAAACGGATTAGAAGCTCTGGATATATTGCGCGGCACAGGAAAAATAGAGTGTGCAATGCCTCAAGCGCGCCGATTGATCTTGCTGGACTTGAATATGCCGAGAATGAACGGGACCGAGTTTTTGCGAGAATTGCGTCTGGATGAAAATTTGAGGTCGATTCCGGTGATTGTCCTCACGACTTCTAATGAAGATAGAGATAAAGTAGAAGCTTATAATTTGAATGTAGCGGGCTATATTCTTAAACCTGTGACTTTTTCTAACTTTGTGGAAGTGATGGCTACCCTCAACAGATACTGGATGCTGAGCGAAATTCCCTAAAAAGAGGGAAAATTTAACAGAAAAAAATTCAAGGTGGTTTTTGCGATTTTTCAGCAGTGCATTTGTTTTAATTCCTTTTTGTATACCGCAGCTTTTGCGGTTTAATCCACAATTCGGTTGTTATGGACAAATTTATCAAAATTCTAATAGTTGATGACGATGAAGTCGATCGGCTCGCGGTGAAACGCTCGCTCAAGTCCGCTGGGGTTTCAGTAGAAGTTACAGAAGCAGAAGATTGCGCTGATGCCTTGGCAAAACTCTTGGTCAGCCGAAATAATTATACCCAGACGATACCAGATAAATCTCAACATTTAAACGAGCTTGAAAAAACCGAAAAATCGCTGCTATTAAATCGGATATTTGACTGCAAATTTGACTGCGTATTCCTCGACTACGGCTTGCCAGACGGAGACGGACTGTCTTTGGTGCAACAGGTACGGGAAGCGGGGCTGAAAGTTCCCTTAATTGTGCTCACAGGTCAAGGCAACGAACAAATTGCTGTGGAATTGATGAAGGCTGGAGCTTCTGATTATATCACTAAAGGCAAGATGTCTTCAGAGAGTTTGTCCCGAAGTTTGTACAATGCCCTTCGCGTTTACCGCGCCGAATCTCAGGCGTTCCATGCCAGTCAAAAACTTAAGGAAAGCGAGGAAAGGTACAGATTGGTTTTAGAGGGAGTGAATGACGGAATTTGGGATTGGGATTTAAGTAAAAATGAGGTTTATTGGAACGATCGCCTTTTGGAAATTATCGGTTTGTCGCGCGATCGATTTGGCAGCACGATGGATGCGCTCTACAACCGCCTGCACCCAGAGGACAAGGACGGCATCATTCGGGCGATCGGCGCTCACTTGGAACAAGAAATCGACTACAATGTAGAGTTCCGGCTGCTGCATTCATCCGGTGCATACCGCTACTGCACTTCTCAGGGAAAAGCTCAGCGGAATTCCCAAGGAAAAGCGCTGCGAATGGCCGGCATGATTAGCGACATTACCGATCGTAAACAGGCGGAAGATGCTCTAGAAACAGAACGGCAGCAACTAAAACAAATTATTACTTGCGTGCCAGTAGCAATGGCGATGTTCGATACGGAAATGTGCTATTTAGCTAACTCGCACAAGTGGCTGACTCAATATAATTTGGAGTGGCAATCTCTGATTAATCTCAGTCATTATGAATTGTTTCCAGACACGCCGAATCGCTGGAAAGAAATGTATCAAGAAGTGCTCGAAGGTGGCATAGTTTCTGTGAGCGAAGATGCTTGGGAACGAGCAGATGGCTCTGTGATGTACCTGCGCTGGGCCGCTCACCCTTGGTACAATCCCGACGGTCAAGTCGGGGGAATTGTGATGGTGGCTGACAAGATTAATGAGTTGGTGGAAGCGCGGGAAACAGCCCTAGAAGCGAGCCGGGTGAAGTCGCAATTTTTGGCGAATATGAGTCATGAAATTCGCACTCCGATGAATGGGGTTTTGGGCATGGCTCAATTGCTACTGCGCACTCCTCTGGAACCGAAACAGCGGCAGTCCGCTCAGACTATTTACCGCAGTGCTGAACATTTGCTGAGCGTGATTAATGATATCCTCGATTTCTCTAAGATTGAAGCTGGAGAAATGCGGCTGGAGAAGGCTGATTTTGATTTAAATAGCTGCATTGAATCGGTGATCGAAATGGTTGCGCCTTTGGCAGAGGAAAAAGGTATTGAATTGAATATTTTAGTTGATAGTTCGGTATCGCGAAAGTTGGTCGGCGACTCTGGCCGGTTGAAGCAAATTTTGCTTAATTTGACCGGAAATGCGATCAAATTCACCGATCGCGGTCAAGTCTTTGTTCATATAACTGTCAAGCGGGGCGATCGACTCAGCGACGATAAACAATCGGCAAAGTTACTATTTTCGGTGCGCGATACGGGGATTGGAATTTCGCCGGAAGGGCAGATAAAGCTGTTTCAATCTTTTTCTCAGGTAGATGATTCTCCTACTAGAATGTATGGCGGTACAGGTTTGGGTTTGGCTATTTGCAAGCAGTTAGTCGAGATGATGGGAGGCGCAATTGGGGTTCGCAGTTTTCTTGGCAATGGTTCGACTTTTTGGTTCGCTGTACCTTTGGAAAAACAGTTGCAAGCTGAGCCTCAGACTACCAAACTTGCGGGTAAGAAGCTGTTAGTAGTGTCTGCAAGTGCTTTGAGGAGGGCGGCGGTACGATCGCTCGCTCAAAGTTGGGGTGCTGGCTGCGACGAAGCAGAAACTGCTGCTGCTGCTTTGACTTGGTTGAAAAATGCCCAAAGTACAGTTTCTCAGCATTCGGGGAAAGGGGAAAAATACTGCGATGCGGTGCTTGTGGATTTGAAAATTCCCGATTTGGATGCTGAGGAATTTGCTTTGCAAGTGCGATCGAACCAGGGAGTTGGCTGGTTAATCGCCATGACTGCTTTGCGGGATCAGGCGAAAGCTGAAGCGCTTTGCAGTGTAGGTTTTAGTGGCTATTTGATCGAGCCTGTGCGGCCTTCCCGCCTGCTTGAAGCTTTGCTAGCTTCTGTGAAGGAAACGGGAGAGTTTGAGAGCGATGTGGCTACTAATAATTGCAAGTTGCCAGTTAATTCTCAATCTGTTACTTCCAATTTGCCCTCATCGCTGAGAATTTTACTGGCGGAAGATCACCCGATAAATCAACAAGTTATTGTTGAACAGTTGGCAGCTTTAGGCTATCATGCTGACTGCACCGCCAATGGTCAAGAAGCGCTGGATTTGCTAGCAAAAAAAAGCTACAATTTAGTGCTGATGGACTGTCAAATGCCTATACTTGACGGTTATGAAACAGCGCAAAAATTGAGGGAACGAGAAAAGGGCGATCGGCATACTTTTATAATTGCTTTAACTGCTCACGCTATGTCGGGGGAACGAGAAAAGTGTCTGGCGGCAGGGATGGACGATTATCTCAGCAAACCTGTAGATTTAGATGCTTTGGCGGTGGTGTTGAAAAAGTATGAAGCCCAAAATATTGAGTTTGAAAATAAGTATGGAATGAAAAGTATTAACTTGGAGAATAATGCTCAATTAGTAACAGACTATACAGAAGTTTTGGAAAAAATAGAGGTTGTGCCTGTGCCGACACCAAGGGCGATTCCCTGCGGGATAGCTTCGCTTCACGCACTTCAAACTTGGGAGCACGCAGACTGCGACGGACTGTTCGACAGGAGCAGATTGGAGCAACTCCGACGGGTTAATGTTAAATTGCCCGATCGGCTTTTGCAAGCATTTGTCGGAAATGCGCAAGCTGATGTCGCTACTGCCAAAATTGCCGTAGAAGCTCAAGATTGGCAAACTGTGGAATATCAAGCACACCGTCTCAAGGGAACTGCTGCGAATGTCGGAGTTGCTTTGATGTCAGATTTGGCCGCACAATTAGAGCATCAAGCCCGAGGTTTTCAATCTGAACTGCCAGCCACCCAATTATTAACTATTGAGGCGATTGAGAATATATTAGTGAGTTTGTCCAGTCATTTAGCCCGAGTTCAAGAATTTGTGGAAAATCGAATGTTTGGTTAATCTATTAGTCGATCGTAGGGACACGGCAGTGCCGTTTCCTCAGAGGTAGGGACACGGCACTGCCGTTTCCCTACTCCGAAATAAATTCTTTCTTTCTTCACTCTACGTTCTCTGCGGTTAATTCAAAAAATTAATTAATTTAGCTATGACCTACGATACCACTACAAACACTATTTTAGATAGCAAAATATTAGAAAATAATGGAGAACTGCTAACGCCTTTGATGGCTTTTAGTCAACAAATTTTATTGCATGAAAAAGAGGCAGAGCCTCTGGATATGCGTTGCCAGGCAGAGCCTGGTAACGAGGAAGTTGCAGTGGATTGGATTGTGGAAAAGGTGGCTCGCTGCTGTCGAGAAAGCAAAGTTGGTAAAAAATTACCTACGGCTTTTTATGTGCATATTTCAGCGTTAGCAACACTAAATCCTGTCCTCACAATTTACGAGAATTGTGCCAGACAAAATGTCCCAAATATTGATGCAGCAACCTTAGTTAAATTTCAGCTTCGTCAACCAAAAATATCTTATCTTTTTTACCCAGATTTTGATACAGATGCTCACCCGGCTTTACAAAGAAGTATCCAAATTAATCTGGAAACAGGCGAAGTCAAATGTATCGACTACAGCAACAGCGATAATCCGCCAGTTTTGCACCGCAAGGAAACTTTTATAACTGCGGATTATCCTAACTACGAGAAGTTTGCTCGACTGACTCGCAGCGAAGAGAAATGGGGACTGCTTGACAATACTAGCGTTATTGGTACTCGCGAAGGTTGGCTGAAATACTTGGGATATTGCGGTGTGGAAATCCAAGATCATACTGTGATTCAACCTGCGAAAGAGGAAAATAGCCAGTTATCAATACCGAAGATTGAGCGACACAAAGCTGCAATCATACGCAACTCTATTTCTAAACCTGTGCGTTTGGTTTTGGAAGCTGATTTATTTATTGATGGTGATACTTTCTTTGATTACGGTTGCGGCTACGGCGGGGATATTCAACATATTGGACAAGAAGGTTATGCTACTTCTGGATGGGACCCGTATTATCAACCGGATAGTCCGCAAATTAATGCTGATATTGTGAATATTGGTTATGTAATTAATGTGATTGAATCTTTGGGAGAAAGGCGAGAAGCTTTGCTGAATGCTTGGGGATTGACTAACAAATTACTAATAGTAGCGGCTCAGGTATTGATTGATGATGGCGAGCGAGGTCAAATTGCTTACGGGGATGGAATCATTACTTCTTGGAATACTTTTCAGAAGTATTATGAACAGGAAGAGTTGAAGGTTTATATCGACCAAGTTTTGAATGTTGATGCAATTCCTGTGGCTTTGGGGATTTATTTTGTGTTTCGAGATGCAGCGGAGGGTCAAGGTTTTCGCGCTTCTCGGTTACGATCGCACTTATCGACTCCTAGAGTGCGATCGCAAGTCAAGCGTTTTGAAGATTACGCGGAAATGCTGGCTCCTTTGATGGCTTTTGTGAGCGATCGCGGCCGTCTTCCTGTGAAAGGCGAATTAGCGGAAGAATCGGCGATTAAGGGGGAATTTCACAGTTTTAACCGCGCTTGGCGGGTGATTTTGCAAGCTACCGATGCGGATGATTGGGAGACGATCGCCGATAAACGCCGCCAGGATTTGCTAGTATATCTCGCTCTCAACGGTTTGGGCGATCGACCTTCGATGCGCCAACTCCCAGCTCAAATCCGCAATGACATCAAAGGTTTGTTTGATAATTATCAAAAAGCTTGCACTTTAGCAGATTTAATGCTGTATAGTTTGGGCAAAAGTGAGATTATTGGTGATTGTTGCGAAGATAGTGCGATCGGTTACAAACTCCCCGGTTCTCTTTCCGTTCACGTCTCTGCATTAGAAGAACTAGACCCTTTATTGCGACTCTACGAAGGCTGCGCTAATCGCACAATCGGCCGACTTGACGGCGCGACAATCATCAAATTTTATGCTAATCAGCCGAAAATATCTTATTTATTTTATCCCGATTTTGATACGAATCCACATCCAGTTCTCCACACTTCCATGCACATCAACTTGCGCGGTCTTTCTGTGAGCTATCAAGACTATTCTAATTTACCAAATCCGCCAATTTTAGTGAAAAAAGAAGCTTTTGTGGCTACGAGTTATCCGCATTATCAGAAGTTTGCGAAACTCAGTCGCCAAGAGGAAAAGTTGGGAATCTTTGATAAGTGGGGTGGATTTAAGGAGCGGGAATTGCTGAACTGTTTGGACGAAAATTGTGTCAAAATCAAGGGACATCGCTTGTTTTGGCGATCGGATTCTGACCCGGAAAAATTAAAAATGCTGCAAACAACTGCCTTGGAACGTCAGCAGAAAAAGATTGAGGTTAATGGGGGAAAGAGTGAAGGAACCGCAGAGGACACAGAGGATGGAAAAGAAGAGGGAGAGGAATAGTCATGGAAACGGAGAAAGTTTCTGCCTAACTACCCAAAATTGGGATTTTAGACAGAAACTTTCTGCTTTTGACCCTATGACGGGAAGGGAGTAGTTCCCAAAATCTCAAAATATTGATAGACTTAATCAAAGATATCTTGTTCTGTTTAATACCAATTTAATGTGAAGTTGTACATATCTCGATCCTCCCTCGCATCCCCCTTCTTACTTCCTTCCCGCCAGAAGATTATAGAATAAGGTTGTAGATATGTTGAATCGTCTTTGAAATTTGAATTGGAGTCTGCAATTGTTGAGTTT
>ENA-OFCE01000275-OFCE01000275.1-metagenomes-genome-assembly--contig:-NODE-275-length-35433-cov-6.854655_pt1 | contig 35433 bp, 31 predicted proteins | sample MGYA00153388_OFCE01 | MGnify analysis MGYA00153388 | reverse complement strand
TTGATAATTGATAATTGGGTTTTTAAGATGGGGTCTAAATCCCCATCTTAAAAACCTCGCTGTCTTGATTCGTTTGCAAGCTGTCAACTGTTTAACGTCGGGAATACTTTAGATCGGATTTGCAACCGCTAGAGTCAGCACATCTTTAATGTACCCAAATACCCCAAAAAGATTCGTACCTCTACTTATCCATACAAAACTGATAGAAAAGATCGGTGTCTTGAAAAGGTTGTTGATTAGATATATTTTTGAGCCAATTGTCATCAATTAATCTTTGTCCGAGGGCAACAGCCTGACTACGATCGATCCCTAGTCTGTCAGACATCCAATCTACTGCTTCCCTGCCGATTAAACAGCGAAGATATGGGAGGCGGAAGGTTTGCAAGCGATTCTCAATTTTGACTCCTTGGGGCGATCGCATTGCCTCAACTAATTGAGCTAAATCAAAATATTTGACTAGATCTTGTGCAGATTCGACTACTTTAATGATGTAGCGATCCTCATACCAAATAGTCACAACATCTCCATCCTCTACTAGCAGACAAGCTACTGCGGGTTCTGGATCGAGATAACTACGGCGCATTTCCGTAATCGCTGATTGACGCTGCTGTTGAGGATAAGAATTACCACGGACAAACAAATTACCTTGGTAATTTACTCCGCTGACAATTTCCGATCTAGTTCCAAACTGACGTACGAATTGACAATAACTTACGTCTTGTGACTTGAGTAACATGCCACCTGATTTCCTAATGGGACTAAATTAAATTAATGAATAACCATTGATGAGATTTGCAGTGAATTAGCTCCAAACAGTAAATTATCTGTTGGTATTTGGGGTGGCTGCATCACAACTGGCTATTTCTCTCAATATTAATATACCCCTCTGTGCCGTCGATATTAACCTCTTAAAAAAGATCCCAGTAGCGATCGTCGCTACTAGGATCTTTTTTAGTATTTTTAAACTATACTTGGGGATTAAAACTAGAGATCTTCAGCGGAAATATTTGTACTATGGCAGTCCTAAATCAGCTCCTTGGGTATCGATCCTGGTGCGTTACGGCTGAAGCCTAACACACCCTACATCAACATAGCTGATAATTTAGGATTGCTATATGGCAATCCTAAATTATTTGTGAGGTTGTGCTTTTGTCTAAGAGGGTGTTTGAAAAGTCAGAGAGAGGTATAAAACTATGCTAAACGACGAACCATAATACGAATCATCGCAATATAGATCCACATCTCAGAAGTTTCGGGCAAACCTTCATGATCTCGGCTCAATCGACGACACCAAGATAGCCAGCCAAAGGTGCGTTCTACAACCCAACGTTTTGGGAGGAGTACGAATCCTTGATGCTCTTGAGGTCTTAAGACCACCTGAACAACCCAGTGACAGAAATCCATGACCCACATCATGAATGTGTCGCCAGTAAAGCCACCATCTACCCAAATAGTGTGTAACCGTCCAATTCGAGTACCCTTGTCCTTGAGTTTTTGGAGCACAACTTTGCCCCCCTCTCGTTCAGTCTGACTGGCTGCTGTGACAAATACTGACAAGACTAGTCCCAATGTGTCTACTGTCACGAAGCGTTTACGTCCTTTAATCTTTTTCCCTGCATCATAACCAACAGATCGATTGAGCATTGCTGCCGTCTTCACGCTTTGACTATCAATTGTGGCTTCACTGGGATCTGGTTTTCGCTCTTGCTCACTCCTGATCCAATCTCGTAATTTCTCATGAATTGCTACCCATGTTCCATCTTTTCTCCAGTTCCGAAAGTAGGTATACACTGTCTGCCATACTGGAAAGTCCCCTGGTAGGTTTCTCCATGTACAGCCTTGTGTCAACACATAGAAGATCGCATTTAGCACCGACGATATTTCTACCTCTCGGTGGCGACCACCTGGTTTTGCTGGTGGAATCAGTGATTCGATTAATTCCCACTGCCATTCGGTCAAGTTACTGGAGTATGCTTTACTCATATCCCTTTCAGGGTTGCTGTGATTAAGTATCTTCAGCTTATACCCTGAAAGCTTTTTTACCACCTACCCCCCTTTTCAAACACCCTCTAAGATGTGGGTAGGGGCAATTCATGAATCAAATAGGACTGCTATATATTCGATCTAGTTAGAAAAACCCTAGATCCTTCTCCGTCAGATGAGGGCAGTCGGCAATCTCACTAGTCAATGAGGATTGCGACGGCGATCTAGTTGTACCCAGGTGGTAAATCTCGTTGAGCGAATGGCATCGAGCGGCGGAGATTGTCTAGAGCGTACTTGATATCCTCACCAGGATCGACAGCAATCCAACCATCAGCAGTAGACACCTTTGTCTCAAAGTGCAAGTGGGGGCCAGTAGAGTTTCCGGTGCTGCCTACTCGCCCGATGACGGTACCTTGTTCGATGATTTGTCCTGGTTGGACAAAAATTTCGGAAAGATGACCGTAGAGTGTCTGCTGGACACCATTGTGTTCGATCGTAATTGCTTTACCATAGCCGCCGAGCCAACCAGAAGACACGACCGTCCCAGATCCAGCAGCGACAACAGGTGCGCCCATCGGAGCACCGATATCTACCCCAGAATGGAAGCGGCGAGTGCCTGTAATCGGGTGGGTACGCCAGCCAAAGCTGGAAGTCGTTGGAGCGGGACTGGCGAGGGGATAAATTAATTCTATACCAGACTCATTTGTCCCAGTATTGGTAAAGGCAACAGACGAGGACTGTGCGGCGGCGGGGCGAACGCTGGGAATTGCGGGCACTGTTGGCACTACTTTAGTTCCAGTTAGTTGGGGCAGTGCGGCAACAGATTGGACTTCGATCCGCCCATCGCGCGGTGCGGGAATCGATGTCGATTTAAGTTCTGACTGGGACGATCTTCGAGCCGTTGCTGGGGACTTCATTGGAGTGACGCTCGTCGGTTTGATTCCAGTCACTGGTGTTCCTCGATCGGAAATTGAGGGACGATCGATCGGAGTTGAAATCGATCTGGATCGATATTTAGCTACCGGAAGGCTGACAACTGCTGGTACTGCTCGATAACCATCCGCCGATGCTGTCGTCGATTGTGGCTGAAGGCTAGTTGCAGGATCGGATCGATCGCTAGTGGGCTGTTGTCTGATGTAGCTCGGTTGGATCTGACTTCTAATCGCCGTGACTATTTCCCTAGATTGACTGGGGATAATAGTACTCAGGGGAGCCGAAACGGGAATATCGATGAATACCGTCTCTGGTGCTGCCGAGCCATTAACGCCTACGGTATCGCTGTCGGTGGTTAGTAAATCTGTATGTTGCGGACGGACGATCGTGCCTGTAGGTATCGAAGCTGACGCAGGAGTTACAGCAATTGGTACTTCCCGATTTGGCAGTTGTGCGGGAGTAACTTGAACTGGAGCTGGTTTTTGAGCGGTGGGAAGGTAAGAACCATATATTTCCCGTACTGGTTTAACAGCAGCAGTGTCAGCCGATGCGTCGCTTAGTGTCTGTACTTCAGATTGAGATGTGGATATTGGTTCGAGTGCCCAAACAATTCTAGTGCTACTGATGAAGCCGAGGCTACCGAGCCAAGCGACAATCGTCAACAGCAGGGGATTTCGGTAGAAGATGCTCAACCGAGGCGACTGGGGTGAGTGATGCGATGTTTTTTCTGTTTTGCTGCTCATAATTAATTTTTAATTTAACGCAGTCATTGTTCAGAACTATTCATCGGCTTTGGCAATGCAAAATCACTTAATTTCGCAGTCCAAAGTCCCTAACTCTCGTAGCCCAAGGTGAATGTACCAGGTGTAAGACAAGTTTCAATTATCTCTGTGGCAGTTGCAAAACCGATGCGTAACTCTCCTTGAGGTGAGATTCCCAACACGGTGCCCAACTTACCATTCACTATTACTGAGCGTCCACGAGCATTGAGTAGTTCCAGATAGTCCAACAGTAGACTGTCGATCGTTGCTGGAGTGCAACGTTTGTACCCACTTATAATTCCCCTAATAATACAGCTTGTTAACATCTCAATCGAAAAATTTAGGTAATTTGGCTGATAATTATTGCTTGGAGCTAAATTTATTGCTTTACCTTCTACTGAATTAGCATAATTAATTCCTACACCAACAATCGCGTGCTGAATTTTTCCTTTAGCAATGCGGGTTTCAGTCAGAATTCCGCCAAGTTTTCGCTCTGCTAGCATCAAATCATTTGGCCATTTAATCGAGACTGGCAGCCCTTGTTGCCTCAATTGATGAGCGATCCCCCAGACAATACCGATCGTCAATTGATGCACATCTCTAGCTAATAAATCAGGGGCGATCGCTAGTGATAAATATAACCCACCTTCATCAGACTCCCATTTTCTGCCGAGTTGTCCGCGTCCGGCTGTTTGTTGTTTAGCAATGACGATCGTCCCTGAAGGTGAATTTTCTTCAGCAATTAGTTGAGCTAGCTTTTCATTAGTTGACGTAAGTACATCGAAGCTGTAAAAATTAAAATTAAAATCTAAAGATTGGGCTAGCAAATCTAGTAATTTTTGACAATTCATCACATCTACTTCCTAAATTATCCTTAACATCCAATACTTAAATCAAGTTATCTCAATGATTTCAGTATAATCAAAGTCATTAGGACTATGCTTAATTAGCGGATATCGATGATAATTAAGCTCTAAATAATCTTCAGGACAATCTAATTTAGATGTATAGTAGGTCAAAATATATTGCCTACCAATTTTTGACTGCATTTCAGTTTCCACTTCATCGCGCCATTGGGTTTTAGTCACGAGGACAACAAGTTGATTTGCTAATTGAGGTAGAATTTGGGCGATCTGACGACGGGAGATCCGATCGAGACTGCCAAATGGTGAGTCCATCACGATTGGGAAGGTATTGCTCTGGGGTGCTGCAAGTAATTTTTGTTCGCTCCATTCGCGGACTCGATCGATAATTCCACCGATAAATGAGAGGCTGAGGATTTGATTCTCACCCGTAGATGCGGCGACAGTAGTTTCGATCCCTCTGGTAGTTTCAACTAATATTAGTTCGTATTTTTCAGTGATTTTAGGTAAGTATGGAGTGACAGAAATCGTTTGAAAGATTTGTTGAACGCGCTGTTCGAGTTCGAGCCGAAATTGTTGTTCTTGTTGCTGGCGCATTGTCGTTAATTCGGCGATCGCCGTTGTAGCGGCTTGTAGACGACGGTGCGCTAGAGTTTGGCGATCTTGGTTGACTTGTTGTTTAGTTATTTGTTTGGCTAGTGATTGAATTTGGACTTCAAGATGGATGATTTGTTGTGTATTTTGACCTTGGGCGAGCGTTAAGTCACGGACTTTGATTTCAATATCGTCTAGCCGTTTTTGGAGATTGCTAATTTCAACGTTAGTATCTTGGCGGAGTTGGGATTCGAGCCGCTCTATACTTATCTCTAACTGACTAATTTCGGCTCTAGCAGTGGCAACTATCTGCTGCTGAAGCTCGATCGCTTGCCAAAATTCCCCACCTTTAGTCTGGAGATCTTCGACTTGAGTAATCAGCCGCATAGTTGTCTCTTCAATCACAGCGATACTGGCGCGAGACAGCCAATTCTGAACTTGAGTATAGGCGGGAGTATTAGGCTGTAGTTTCATGCCGCACAGGCAATTTTGATGCTGGAGAAGTTGACTGAGAAATTCGCGCGAGATCCCTTGATTTAGCTCGCCGCGATCGCGTAATTGGGCGACAATTTTCTGAAAATCTTGAGTTAAATCTGTGAGTAAGACGGTGTGTGCTTGGGTGGAGATTAATTGCTTAATCGCTATCTGTGCTTGACGGAGTTGAGTTTGGTGGGTAGCTTTGGTGCGCTCTAGCTCTTGGCGTTGTAATTGAGTGGCTTTGGCGGCGGTGAGTTCGAGCAGGTAGCGATCGATTTCCTGCTCGATCTGTTTGAAATTAGCCACTTCTTGGACGATTTCAGCTTGGCGTTGCTCGATCCGATCGATCTCTTGTTGACACTGCTGCTGAGATTTGAGCAATTCCTTGGTAGTCGTATCGCCAATTTGAGCAAGTTCGGTTTCCAGTGTCTTTTTGGCTTTGCCCAAATGCTCGATCGATCGATTCAGTACTTCCACACCGAGGAGGATTTTGGTAGCTTCGGCGATTTCGAGTCTTTTATCCTGACGGACGATTTGCTCGATCCGTTCGCCATCAAAAAAGAAATATTGATGTAGACTTGCGGGTAAGATTCGCCCGATGATTTCGTCTGGTGGTTGTTGAGGATGGAGCCACTTACCATCCGCATCACCGATGTATAGATAGAGTAACTCGTTATTGACGATATTTACTCCGGTTTGCTGCTTGTAGGCGCGACACATCCGTTTGGCGCGGTAACGTCTCCCATCGTGTTCCCAGGCGACTTCTACCCAACAATCGATCGCACTACCGACATCTGCTTCGGCGATGGCGCGTTTATTGACTAGCTGCTGAGATTCGGCAAAGGCGGCGGTGAATTTTTCATAAAGTACCCAGGTAAAAGCATTGAGGATCGTGGTTTTACCCGCGCCGTTATTCCCGTGAATGATGGTAGTGTTGCGATCGTTATCCGTGGCGAGGTGGATTTCAGGTGTCTCGCCATAAAATTGGCGGAAGTTGCATAGGCGAATTGTAGTCAGTTTCATACGATGACTTCTTTGATGATTTTGAGGATATCATCATTGATCGGTGAGTTTTTTTTGCGATCGAGGCGATCTTTTTCGAGTTGGAGGACGCGCTCGATGATTTGGCGGACTTCGGGAGTGATTTGAGTCATTGTATCGAGGGAGCGACGGCTCAAAGCATAAAGTGTAAACGATTAATGTTCGGATGGAACCTTTGGCAGTGATGAATCGTCAAACTTTATACTCGCAATAATTATTATCACATATGAAAAAGCTTTTTTTATTACCAGCAATCCTGATGGCTCTGGTTGCGACAGCAGTTACCCAATCGCCTCAAGCGGCTCTAGCTGGTGGTATTGGCAACAATTATATCGCCCCATCAGTCTCTTTTGGCGGTGGATCGAGTGTATTTGGGATCGATAGTAAGTTTGGTATCGCTGACAACGTTTCGCTGCGTCCTTATGTCACTTTTCCATCGGGTAACACACAATTTGGTAGCAGTATTACTTATGATTTCGATCTGCGTCGAGCATCCTTACCCATCACACCATTTGTCGGTCTGGGTTTAAACCTTGAGACAGGTGGTGCCAATAATACCACTACTGGTTTTGCTCAAGTTGGTGCAGATCTCAACGTCAGCGATAGTGTTGCCTTATTAGGTTCGGTCGCAATTCCATTCAATAACAACAGTAGCACTAGCGTTACGCTGGGTGCTGGCTTACGCTTCTAAGTAGGGAATCAAAACAGAGGGGCAATTTATGAATTGCCCCTCTGTTTTGCCGATCTTGCGTGTAAATCTTGGCATTCTAATCGTTCTTTTTGGCTGCGGTTGGAGCGAGTTCGATCGCCTTAATACTCAGTCCCTCTTGATGCTTGAATGCGGTATATTTACTCGCACCGATCCGTTGAGAGCGGTAGATACCAGAGTGTCCAGAACATAAATAGCTACAGATACAAGCGATCGCGGCATAGCTACCAGTATCCGAGCCAAATAATTCGATCGCCATCAAGAGCGAAGCCAATGGCGTATTTGCGGCTCCAGCAAATACTCCCACAAATCCCATCCCCGCCACTAATGGGGCTGGTAATCCTGTCAGGGGTGCGATCGCATTGCCCAAGGTTGCGCCAATATAAAATAGTGGAGTCACCTCACCCCCTTTAAATCCCGCCCCCAAACTTAGTGCAGTAAACCCAATTTTGGCAGCAAAATCCCAGGGCGGAATCTGGGAATCAAATGCACTGACGATCGTCGGAATACCTAAGCCAATATACTTAGTCGTACCGACGAGTTGAATGGCGATCGCGACTAATATACCGCCAACAAAAGGGCGTAAGGGTGGATAACTAATTTTAGCTTGGAAATAACTACCGAGCCGATGTGTCACAGCGGCGAATACCTGCGCCGTCAGTCCAAATATCGTTCCTGCGACAATTGCTGTCAGTAGTCGCCACAGTGTCAATTGTGGGACGAGCGGGATCTGATAAACTTGATGGTGTAATCCCCATGCTAGGGTAATTCGATCGCCCACAATCGCCGCCACCAGACAGGGAAACAGCCCATCATATCGCAGCTTCCCAAAAGTTAATACTTCCAACCCAAATAACATTCCGGCTAAGGGTGTCCCAAATACCGAGGCAAATCCACCACTAATCCCCGCCATTAATACGATCCGCCGATCTGCACCATCCAGCCGCAAGATCTGCGTCAATCGATCGGCTAAAGCTCCACCCATCTGTACCGCAGTGCCTTCTCGCCCCACTGATGCCCCAAATAAATGCGAGATCGTCGTCCCCAATAGTACCAAAGGTGCCATCCTCAAGGGAATTACCGTTTGAGGATCGTGAATTTCTTCGAGCAGGAGGTTATTACCTGCTTCTACGCTCCTGCCCAAATAATGATAAATTAGCCCACTCAACAACCCACCCAAGGGTAGCAGCAAGACAATCGAGCGATGTGACTCCCGCCATCCTGTTGCCCAGTCTAAGCTAAACAGCAGGGCTGCGGATGTCGTTCCCGCCAGGATACCGATCGTCCCCGCGATCGAGCACCATTTTACTAAATAGAATATGGCTTTAACCCATCCAAATCGAATCCAGTTAGTCATATACTTTGCCATTTAAATTCTCGGCATAATTGCTGCTGTCACAATCTGGGGCGAGGTGTTTGCTTTGCCTGAGTTTGTCAAAATAGATACCACTAAGCGGAATTTACGATCGATCGGGAATAATTACGAGATCGACGCGGTAATATAGAGATCGATCTGTTAGTATCGAACATTACGATCGAATGATAATTACCATAGATCGATCGAGCAGTTAGCATCTACATCTGCAACAATCCACATAAAATTTCCAGTCAAAATCCCGTCTAGATAACTTTCAGTTTAGGAGCAATAAATCAAAATGCAATCACGCGCAGTCCGAGAAGGTTCAGTTGGATTGATGCTCATCGCTGGGTTAGGAGTCTTTGGGGCGATTTTCCTATGGCTCAAAGGATTGACACCTGGAAGTCAGACTTACAATATTATCGCGCAATTTGCTCAAGCACCAGGACTTCAGATTGGAGGTGTTGTTAGATTTCGCGGCATTCGGGTTGGTAAAATTTCCAAAATTGAACCTGGAGTCAATGGGGTTGAAGCAGTAATGCAGATGGACGATCCCAATCTGATAATTCCTAAAGATGTGAATGTGCGAGTCAGTCAAACTGGGCTAATCGGTGAGCCAGTTGTAGAAATTACCCCTCGGAGTTTGACTCCAATTAATACTACTTCGCTTGCTAAAGCATTGGACAGTAAATGCGATCGCAATTTGATTCTTTGTAATAATACTAAGCTCAATGGAGAGATCGGCGCGAGTTTCAATGAATTGATCGAACGGGCGACAAAATTAATTGAGTTGTATAATAATCCTGAGGTGGTGAGAAATCTCAACAATACGCTAATCAAGACAGGGACAGCAGCCGAAGATTTCTCACGATTGAGTAAAAATCTCGATCGGGTAAGTAGGGATTTTTCCAGCTTACCTAAATCTGTCGAATCTGGATTAAATAATTTGTCAGTTAAGGCAAATACTTTAACGACATCAATCGATCGCACTAGTACTAAAATTGGTCAAAGTGCCGATAAATTTAATGTTACCGCCGCCCAATTAACCGCGACTGCGGCAGAGTACAAGAAATTAGCAACATCGATCGATAGTTTAGTTGTAGAAAATCGTAAAACATTCTCATCTTCTTTGAGCAATTTTGATAAGCTCAGTGTCGATTTGCGAAAGACAGTCAATGCCGTGAATCCCTCGATCGGTAAACTTAACACTACCCTGTCGAAAGTAAATACAGATAAATTAGTTAAGGATTTGGAAAGTGTATTGAGTAATGCCAATCAAACCACACTCAATCTCAAAGGTGCTACCGCTAACCTGAACGATCCAAAGACTGTATTGATGTTGCAACAAACATTAGACTCTGCTCGATCGACATTTCAGAATACCCAAAAAATCACAGCCGATCTAGACGATCTCACAGGTAGTCCAGAGTTTAGATCCAATCTGCGGAATTTAGTTAATGGTTTGGGTAAATTAGTATCCTCTACCGAACAATTGGAACAGCAAGCTAAACTAGCCCAAACGATCGAGCCACTAGGTATATCGCTCAATAATATTAGTCGATTACCACTCCCAAATTCTTTAGGTCAAAATTTTGTTAGCCCAAATTTTAACAATCCGATAATCCAGGGGAAATCTACTACAGGTGGCGATGAACAACCATCATTTACACCAAACGATCGCTCCAACAGTGATAATAAGATTACCATTCCCGATCTGATTAACAACCTTCCACCAACACCACCTACAAACCCGAAAAATTAGCGATCGCTCACATCCTGTACCAGCACATGAAGACTAGTAAAAGCTGATATCTTAGGGTACCCACAAGGGGTATCTTTGCCCCGAACTGATGGTACGATCGGGAAAAACCTGTCGGGTATGGAATTTCCTGTTTATTTAACCATTGGAGGGATGAAGATTCATCCGCATCCAGTATTTGAAAGTATTGCTTATTTTGTCTCGCTGCGCTTGGCACTACGGCGGTTTCGGAAGAGTGACGTGGAGCCACAACAGCGGGGGGTAGTCATTGTCGGTGGTTTGACGGGTGGAATGGTGGGAGCTAAGTTGCTGGCGGTGGTACAGCATCTCGATTTGTTGTGGACGGGACAAGTAAATGTTGACGTGCTGCTACTGGGTGGTAAAACGATCGTCGGTGCGTTGTTGGGAGCGGTGTTTGGGGTCGAAGTTACCAAGAAATTACTCAAGATTGAGACGGCGACGGGGGATGCTTTTGCTTATCCATTAATTATTGGTACGGCGATCGGTAGAATTGGGTGTTTTTTGACTGGATTGAGCGACCAAACCTATGGTACGCCTACGACTCTGCCTTGGGGGGTAGATTTTGGCGATCGCATTATGCGTCATCCTACTCAGCTTTATGAGGTAGTATTTATGGTGGGTTTATGCTTTTTTCTCAAGTACAGAGAGCGCAAGCCATACCTTCAGGGTGATTTATTTCGGTTTTATGCGATCTGCTATCTAGCGTTTCGATGGGCGATCGATTTTATCAAACCTGACTTTCACCCACTTTTGGGCATGAGCGCGATTCAAATTGCCTGTCTACTGGGATTGGTATATTATCGTCAAGCCATGCGTCGGCTCATCTAGCCCCGATCGCAACTTCGCTGTTAACCATAGCAATCCTAAATCAAATCCTTGGGTATCGATTGTGGTGCGTTACGGCTGTCGCCTAACACACCTTACAGCAATCTATCTTCTCATTTAGGATTGCTATATCAACTATCAACTATCAACCATCAACTATCAACTATCAACTATCGTATGTCTACTCGCCCTTATTTATTTTATGGTCTGACGAATAGCATTTGCTCCCAATGTTTGGTGAAAGTCGAAGCCAAGATTATCTTTAGGGATGAGGCTGTTTATTTAGTCAAACATTGTCTCACGCATGGGCGAGAAGAGGTGCTGATTGCTGACGATATTGAGTACTACAAGCTCTGTCAGGACTTTATCAAGCCGGGAGATATGCCACGTCATTTTAATACGCCGATCGAGCGTGGTTGTCCGTATGACTGCGGATTGTGCCCAGATCACGAGCAGCATAGTTGTGTGACGTTGGTGGAGATCACCGATCGCTGTAATCTCGATTGTCCGATTTGTTATGCTGATTCTGGTGCGGCGGCGGTGTCAAATCTCACCGATAAGCCTCGCAATCATCGCAGTCTCGCTGAAATCGAACTGATGCTCGATGCGGTAGTGCGAAATGAGGGAGAGCCGGATATCGTGCAGTTGAGTGGTGGGGAGCCGACGGTGCATCCGCAGTTTTTCGAGGTGTTGGATTTGGCGAAGACCAAGCCGATTAAGCATCTGATGATTAATACTAATGGGGTGAGAATTGCGACCGATCGCGCATTTTGCGAACGATTGGCGGGATATTTGCCAGGGATTGAGGTGTATTTGCAATTTGATAGTTTTGAGGAGAAAGCACTGCGGGAGCTGCGGGGGGCAGATTTGCGGCAAATGCGGCAACGGGCGATCGCGAATCTCAATGAGTTTAATATTTCGACAACCTTAGTCGTGACGGTTAAAAAGGGCTTGAATGATGGTGATCTGGGTAAAATTATTGACTATGCTCTAGCCCAAAAGTGCGTGCGCGGTGTGACTTTTCAACCGATTCAAGTGGCAGGTAGATTGGAGGGTTTCGATCCTCAAGTCGATCGCTATCCGCTGACTGCTGTACGTCGATCGATCCTCGAACAAAGTCCACATTTTAAGTCTGAAGATTTACTGCCTGTTCCCTGTCATCCTGATTGTTTGGCGATGGGATACGCGCTCAAAGTAGATGGCAAAGTCATCCCCCTAGCTGGATTGGTAGATCCGAGTACATTTTTGAAATTGATGCCCAATTCGATCGTGTACGAGCAAAATGACACGCTCAAACAGAAATTATTCGACTTATTTTCGACAGGCAATTCACCGATGATGTCAGCGGTAAAAATGGAGCAATTATTATGTTGTTTGCCTTTAGTCGCCGTTCCCCAGGGGTTGACTTATGAAAATGTCTTTCGGATTCTGATCGTCCAATTTCTCGATCCTTACAACTTTGATGTGCGATCGGTTAAGCGATCGTGCATTCACATGGCGCAGACTAACGGGCAATTAATTCCGTTTGATACTTTCAATATCTTCTATCGAGATGGTGCGCCAGGAGCACATTTAGTTACCAAGGCTGGAGACAGATCGTGAATCATCAAATCCCATTAAAATTTCGAGCGATCGCGGCTGGACTTCAGGCGATCGCCACTATCCCAGCAGCATCAGTAGTTATCAGCCCAATTGCATACACCACAATTATCAACAGCGATATTTATCCTGGGTTTACTTATCTAGCGACTGGATTTAGTCTCGCTCCACCAATTATCACTTGGATCTTATGGCTATTTACCAACAGCATCCATCCTTTTGTCGATGAATCTGGTCGAAATGCTATTAATTACGCACTCAATAGCTCACTGGGGCTATTGTTTTCAGTATTATTTTCTGTCTTTGTATTTGCAGTAACTTGTGGTAGCGGAATTGGAGGACTTGTAGAGTTCGGATTAGTGGCTATCTCTTTATGTGGAATTATTTTTTGTTGTGTTGCGATCGCTTATTTTATCAGTTCGATCGTGGCTGGTATCAATGCCTGGAATGGATCGTACTTCAAGAGCAGATTTATCTATCCTTTTTTTCGATGACTCACATCTTGCACCAGCAGATCGCACTCAGTCTGTGCCTACGGCAGGCTTACGCCAACGCCAACGCGAACGTCTACAGCAAAGCCCTAGTGTTTAGCGATCCGCTGGTGCATGTGAGATTAAACAGTTGCCGCTTCCGTTCCGGTGTCACCGTAGCAACTGCGCCAAACGCCGCTAGCTACTTTGCAACAGCCAAATACCACTATTAGTAATACCCGAATCATCGGGAGTTACCAATAGAAAATGTAAGCCGTGTACGAGCCGTTTCCGTGCTTCATAAAGTTTAGCGGCTTGACTGACTTCTGAATCATTAAATGTTAGCATTACCCATCGATCGGCTAAACCTGCATCCAGAATCAAACCGCCAGGATCGTCACCCAGATAATTAAGGCTGACAGGCTCTGTTTCGGCGATCCACCGCGCTAACCGCATCGATTGTCTACCCCCGTAGATAATTACGCCAGGGATGGCTACATTAGCTCCTAGTCCCCAATGCGGCGGTAATAAATAGTCTGGCATCGAGACGATCGGCAGCGGTCGATCGGCAAAATCTGCCACCAATTGTCCGGCGGTGAGCGTCACAAACTGCCACTTTTCACCCACTAAATAATCGGGAATCGGTAATGGTGGTGGCGACTCGATCGCTAGTGGTTGATAATTAGAACCACCATAATTTTGTACCTGTTGTTGCAACAATTTTTTCAAGGCAATCGTTCGCCGCGTTGCTACTACTTCAATCCCTAATTTGTTACCAGCAGTCTGAATTAATCCCCAACTCTGCGGGCGAAAGATTTGGATAACTTGGGGTAATTTGTCTGTCGCGGCTAACTTGAGCTGTGCCGCAATCCACTCAGAATTCACTTGTTTTTGGGGACAGATCGCCGTGTGGAACCACTCCCCATCCGCCGCACAGATAACTAGTTCCCAGATGGTTTCTCCCTGTTCGTTGTGCTGAGGACGACTAGAAATATCTGCTTGCCAAATAGCCATGTAGAAAATGGGGGATAGGGGATCGGGATTGAGGTAAACTAGGCATTGTTAAGAGTCTCATCCCAAGCATGGAAATCACCTGGCGATCGGTCAAAACATACACTGATATCCTCTATCATAAAGCCGATGGCATCGCAAAAGTGACCATCAATCGTCCCGAAAAGCGAAATGCTTTCCGTCCGCAGACAGTATTCGAGATGTATGATGCCTTTTGCGATGCGCGGGAGGATACTAGCATCGGCGTGGTATTGCTCACAGGCGCAGGCCCCCATACAGACGGTAAATACGCCTTCTGCTCTGGTGGCGATCAATCGGTGCGCGGACAGGGGGGTTATCAAGGTGCCGACGGGATTCCACGCCTAAATGTGTTGGATCTCCAACGGTTGATTCGATCGATGCCCAAGGCGGTAATAGCCCTAGTTGCGGGTTATGCGATCGGTGGCGGTCATGTGTTACACCTGATTTGCGATCTGACAATTGCTGCTGACAATGCCATCTTCGGACAAACAGGGCCGAAAGTAGGCAGTTTTGATGGGGGATTTGGGGCGAGTTATTTGGCGCGAATCGTCGGGCAAAAGAAGGCGCGCGAAATCTGGTATCTGTGCCGTCAATATGACGCTCAAGCAGCTTTAGATATGGGCTTAATCAATTGTGTGGTACCTGTAGACCGATTAGAAGCGGAAGGGATAGAATGGGCACAAGAGATTTTGGCTAAAAGTCCGATCGCGATTCGCTGTCTCAAAGCCGCTCTCAATGCCGATTGTGATGGACAAGCTGGTTTACAAGAACTGGCAGGTAATGCCACTATGCTCTACTATATGACCGAAGAAGGTGCTGAAGGTAAGCAAGCATTCTTAGAAAAGCGACCGCCAAATTTCCGGCAGTATCCCTGGTTGCCGTAGATGGCGGTGCTGAAGATAATTCTAGAGCAGAAATATCCGATCGATGTTGTCTGACTCAATATATATTTCTGCTCTGATGGATGAATCGATCTCGATTACTTAGGTGCAGCTTGTTCCTTTGATTGCATTCTTCTTAACCGAATTTCTTGCTCGACGACTTGCTGCTTGAGCAGTTCGAGTTGAGTTTGGGTAATTTGTTTCTGAGATTCAAGTATTTGGGTTTCTGCTTTGAGTTTTGCCATCCGCGCATTGTGATCGTCTGTGCGCCCTGGCTGATAGGTAATTCCTAGATATAAGGTCACATTACGCCCATCGTAGGTATTAAGTGCGCCGCCCAAATTCAGACCAAAATCATTTTCAGTATTGATCGGATTCTGAATTACAGGACTGAGTGGAATATTGGGATAATTATAAGTAGTTTGCTGACTATTATTCTGGCTATTTTGAGGATTAGTTTGGACGACTGTATTTCCATTTGAGCTACTGCCGACAGTAGAAGTTTGGGGGGCATTTAGAGTAGAAGTCTGTGCCTGGGTAACACTAGCTTCTAAAAGTAACCCTGAAATAATTAATGTAGCTGTAGATAGATATTTGGCGATCGCGATTTGCACTGTAAAGAAGTTGGGTAAAAAGGTATATCCAATCTTAACTTACACATAAACACTCACAAAATTTACATGGAAGGGGCAATTGGTATTTGACGAGCTACACCATTACCCCTTCGCCTTTAGCCCAAAGCTTGCTGGATGCGCGGCACTGCCAAATGATGTTGGTGTAACAGCAGCAAAGACTGGATCAGATCTGGGCCGTGAACTTCGCCTGTGAGGGCAGCACGGAGACTTTGCATGACTACACCTTTTTTAACATTTTGCTCTTTTGTCACCTGTTTAATCAGATCCTGTGCCTCGATCTCGGTAAAATCAGACTTGGCTTGCATCGCTTTCAGGAGACTAGTTAAAACTTCCTTAGCACCTGGTTGAGCGATTTTGGTAGCAGCTTCTTCATCAAGCGTCACGGTATCTGTAAAAAATACTCGACTGATTTCGACACACTCATCTAAACGTGCCAGACTAGCACCGATTAGGCTGGTAAGCTGAAGCAACCACGATCGATCTACGTCTGGCTCTAATTTGAATCCCGCAGCTTGCCAATAGGGAATTAATTCTGGTAAGAGCTGCTCGGCTGGCATCGCATGGATATACTGACTATTAATCCAGTTGAGTTTATCCCAATCAAATTTTCCCCCAGCTTTGTGCACTCGATCCAAATCGAACTGTGGAGCTGCTACATCGAGCGTAAACAGCTCCTCAGCATCCGGGGACGACCAACCCAAGAGCATCATATAATTGACCAATGCTGGTGCGATATAGCCCATCTGCTTGAAATCATCGATCGAAGTTACGCCATCGCGCTTCGAGAGTTTCTTGCCTTCATCACTCAAAATTAGGGGCGTATGGGCAAACGTGGGAACTGCAACACCCAACCCTTCATACAACAAGATTTGTTTGGCTGTATTGGCAATATGATCCTCACCGCGAATAATGTGGGTAATTTGCATATCGATATCATCGACGACTACCGCTAGATTGTAGAGTGGTTGTCCTAGCTCGTGTTCGTCAGCAGCGCGGGAAATCACCATATCCCCACCCAAGTCGCTACCTTTCCAGGTAACTTCATCCCGAACCAAATCTAGCCACGTAATTTCGCGATCGTCATCAATCTTAAACCGGATCACTGGACGACGACCTTCGGCGATGAAGGCGGCTTCTTGTTCGGGAGTGAGATCGCGGTGGCGGTTATCGTAGCCTGGAGCTTGATGATTTGCTTCCTGTGCTGCTCGGAGCGTATCGAGTTCTTCAGTGCTAGTGTAGCAACGATAAGCACTACCATTGTCTAATAAGGTTTGAATCGACTGACGATATAAATCTAGGCGTTGGGATTGAAATAATGGCCCTTCATCCCAATTTAAACCCAACCATTGCATCCCATCGAGGATATTCTGAGTGTATTCAGGTTTCGAGCGTTCTGTATCGGTATCTTCAACGCGTAAGATAAATGTGCCCCCATGATGGCGGGCGAATAACCAATTGAAAACGGCGGTGCGGGCTGTGCCGATATGTAAGTTACCAGTTGGGCTGGGAGCGATGCGAACTCTGACTGTCACGGCTAATTATTTTGAGCGGTACATCTCTGATTGTAAATGGTTCTGTTTGTGGAGATCTCGATCGATCTGCGCCAGAGAAAACTATTCGATCGCATTTACTGCTACGGCAATCCTAAATCAGATCCCTGGTATTAAACATTGGTGCTCATGCGACAGCAGCCCAACACACTCTACTAAATCAGATCCCTGGTATTAAACATTAGTCTATTGGTGCGTTACGGCTTGTGCCTAACACACCCTACTAAATCAGATCCCTGGTATTAAACATTAGTCTATTAATGCGTTACGGCTTGTGCCTAACACACCCTACCTCAACCTAGCTTTTCATTTAGGATTGCTATAGTATCCCAGCTACACGCTTCAACTAAAATAGACACCCTTTTGAGGATGTCTTGTTAACGCAAAGTTTCAGTTCGGTTGTATTTTCAAGATCCGCTCACTCGCGAGTAAATGGATCTCACAAATCCTCACTCAACTTAGCGGAAACCAACAGCAGCCTGCCAAACGAAGGCTAGAGCTAGAAATAACACTGGGATAATTGGCAGAACATCGATGAGGGGATCGAAGATGGCATATGCTTCTGGCAATTTGGCAATTAGGAGTGCTGCGTCCATATTTCGTTAATCCTTGTTTCCAACACGGTTGTTATGGTTATAGTATATCTTACCATGTCTGGGGTCGAGGAGAGTACGCACAATACTGACTAGATCGGGTTCGATCCCAGTATGAAATCGACGAATAGATCATTCAATCTGAGCCGATTGTCAAGCTTGAGACGGTTGCAAGCTCGACGCTCGATATTAAATGCGCTCAAAAGGTAGTGATGATAATGCAAATGAGTCCCTCAGCGATGGATCGATAGAATAGATATAATAAAATTATTGACGAGCATATTCTAGATCGTTATTAGCCGTCGGCATCGCGAAAGGGTGAGCTTCATCTTCTCCTAAAACGATCAGTTGTTGGCAGGGTATTTTATCTGATAAAATAGAACTAGCCATCATGCCAGTATGGATTTCTAGATAACCGTAACTGGGTGCTTCAAATATGAGTCGTTGCCCAGGAAAAACAACTCGCTCAAAATACCAATTGTGAACATTGGTAATTCTGGCAACTTGAATCTGGCTGGTGCTATTGACATAGCAGCAACAAATCTCATCAGCATTGTCTTGGGGTAAGGGGTCGAGAGTGTGAGCCATAATAATCTATTTCACCTGGTGCCCAGAAAAAGATTTACACTCTCAAGGTATCACTCCTATTTAGCTCAAAGCTGTAAAGTCTACTACTTTTTGAATCTACTGGGGATCGTTCGCGCTCAAGGTACATCGGAATAGTGAATGTCCATCTAATCTCACTCTGAGCCTACCTTTCCCCTCAAATTTTGTGTAAAGTTATATTAAAGGCGTTCATAAATCCTGTCAGTTGAGACGGTGGCTGAGATCCCGATTCCGCCGAGGCACATTCCAGATCGATCGGCTCAACCGTTCAAACATTGTCAAAAAACTACATATATTTAACCACTAATTGGAACCCGCGCTATTACCTAATTTCCTAACTATGAACACCCGAATTCTTTACTGTCGCTTACCTTGCAATCCAATTTTCCCGATCGGGGTTGTATATTTATCAGATCACGTTCACAAGCAGTTCCCTGATGTCGAGCAACGGATCTTTGACGTGGGAGCGGTACCACCACTAGATTATGGTAGTGCACTGGATGCCGCGATCGACCAGTTCCAGCCTAATTTATTAGTTTACTCCTGGCGGGATATCCAAATCTATGCACCCGTCGGTGGACGCGGTGGAAATCCGCTTCAGAACTCCTTTGAGGTGTTCTACGATCGCAACCCCTTAAAGAAGCTACGCGGTGCCTTAGGTGGGGCGCGGATGTTGACTAGTCACTATACCGAACTGTGGCGGAATATGTCGCTGATTAAGCGCGGACTAAAACGCGCCAAAAAATATCATCCCACTGCTAAATTAGTTGTCGGTGGTGGTGCTGTGAGCGTATTCTACGAGCAGCTAGCTAAGAGTCTACCAAAAGGTGCGATCGTCTCGATCGGCGAGGGAGAAGCCTTGCTAGAAAAGATTATTAGATCTGAAGATCTCAGTAGCGAACGCTGCTATATCGTTGGCGACGCGCCGCGCAAAGGCTTGGTACACGAACCGCCGACACCGATCGAAAAGACGGCATGTAACTATAATTATATCGAGACAATTTGGCCGGAATTTAGCTACTACCTCCAAGATCGGGATTTCTATGTAGGGGTACAAACAAAACGCGGGTGTCCTCACAACTGTTGTTACTGTATTTATACAGTCATTGAAGGTAAACAGGTGCGGATCAATCCGGCTGATGAAGTCGTCGCCGAAATGCGCCAACTTTACGATCGCGGGATTCGGAATTTCTGGTTTACAGATGCTCAGTTTATCCCAGCGCGGCGGTATATCGATGATGCGATCGAATTATTGCAAAAAATTGTAGCTAGCGGGATGGAGGATATCAAATGGGCGGCTTACATTAGAGCTGACAATTTGACTCCCGAACTCTGCGAACTGATGGTAAAAACGGGGATGAATTATTTTGAGATCGGCATTACTAGCGGTTCTCAGGAACTAGTCCGAAAAATGCGGATGGGCTACAATCTCCGCACAGTTTTACAAAACTGTCGCGATCTTAAAGCTGCTGGTTTTGAAGATATGGTATCGATCAATTACTCATTTAATGTGATTGACGAACGCTTTGAAACTATTCGTCAAACGATCGCCTACCACCGTGAAATGGAAAAAATCTTTGGTGCAGATAAAGTCGAACCAGCGATATTTTTTATTGGCTTACAACCTCACACTCATTTAGAAGAATATGCCTTCAAAAATGATGTCATAAAACCTGGATACAACCCAATGAGTCATATGCCTTGGGTAGCCAAAAAACTCCTATGGAATCCCGAACCATTAGGCTCGTTCTTTGGCGAAGTCTGTCTCCAAGCCTTCCGCGATAATCCTAATGATTTTGGACGGGAAGTGATGAATATTCTCGAAGCCCGACTCGGTAAGTCAGAGCTGGAAGCAGCACTTACAGCACCGATAGAGGTGAAGCATTTAACTAAGGTTTAGGTATTATTTTAGCATTAATTTTGGCAGCCCGATCGACACATTTAGATCTCGATCGGGCTGCTATTTATTGAACAGTCGATCTAGATTTACATTGGCTCTGGTGTGTTATCCCGCAGGGTAACGGACCCTACGGTTGATGTAGGGTGTGTTAGGCGGAAGCCGTAACGCACCAGCACTCTGATTTAGGATCGCTTAGTCGATAGTTGTTGTGAATAAAAATGAGGTGACTAGCTGGTGAGAATACGTACAAAAACATGCGATCGATGTCAGAAGCTCTCAGATATTTTATATCGAATTCAAACCGATAACTCTGGTAAATGGCAATTCGCTTGTCATGATTGCTGGCAACCGCTCAGTCAAAATAACCCCAATTATGTCTATGGTGGTACTTGGAAAGCACGCAAAAGCTAAAGCTTATCACCTTCATATCTATAGTTTATCAATGATACTTTACCAATCGTATACATCACAATATCTCATCGATTAATGGTTGCGCGATCGAGAGATTCCAGGTTAGTTTAGATCGATGTCCCTTATTGCAGGAACTATAGATATGAAGCAGTCACTTATCGCTCCGATTGAAGCTAACGCTCCTGTTGCAGGATCGATCGCACCCTGGTATGCCAAATTTAATCGCAGTCATATCGTGCGGGTTTTAGAACTGGTGCAAGATACAATTGCTATTTCTCTATGTATTGGATTATTTTGTGTGATGGTACTGCAACTAAAAGAGATCTTTTTGTCGCTAATTACCACCTTGAACTTTCATGATATCACCGCAGATATTTTATTTATTTTAATTTTAGTCGAACTGTTTCGACTGTTGATTATTTATCTGCAAGAGCAGCGAGTTTCGATCGGGGTATCGGTAGAAGTGGCGATCGTATCTGTACTGCGAGAGGTAATTGTTAAAGGGATATTGGAAGTCCAATGGCAGCAGGTGATGGCGACTTGTGCATTTTTGATTTCGATGGCGATCTTGCTGGTGGTGCGGGTATGGATTCCACCGACGTTTGAAGGGATCGATCCAGAACACCAAGTTTCCAATCGGCTCAAGGTGAGCAAACATCTAGATTAGACCTACTGCAAAAGTAATTGAAGATTGGCTTGTGCTAACAACTTGAGCCGATCGGTCAAATTAAGTTGTTTTGAACTATTCAAACTGTTGAACTACCCGCTACCCTCTCGTCACAGTTAACCTCTGACTTTCGCAGGAGGTCTATTGAAGTCAAGCTGAGGTAATGCAGGGGTAATTTATCTAGATCTCTATCGATTGAGCGATTGATAATTAGCAAAAATGTAGTAAAAATGGTTCATGTCAACTTACCAAAAATTAATGACCATGAAATTGAACATGATGCAGCTAATATCTAATCTCAGACGGTCTGCAATGCAAGCGATCGGGGCTATAGTACTGACGATCGCCTTCTGGCAGGGACTATCAATCGATATTGATGCGGCGATCGCCGCGAGTGTGCAGCCAGGAATTGGTAGCAGCACTACTATCGTCAAACAGGTAGCCAATATGGAACGCGAACCAGGGCGGATGGACTCAGCCATGAAAAATGACAAAAATCCGGCCAGTGCGCTGCTAGAGACAACAGAAACTGGTGTCAAGATCGATGCTGATAAAGCAGAAAGACCGATCGGTGACACCCCAGAGCTAGTCAAAAAAACGGCAGAGCGCAATTCCAAGCAAGCTGAGGAATTTTCAGAAAAGACTACGAAAAAAGTTAAAAACTTTTTTGGTTTCTAGAGATCGATGCGATAAAACTAACTGTTCAGATATCCTTTAAGAGATGATGTGGGAGGGCGAGTGCCCTCCCACATCGATAAACCATCGATGTATTGGTGCAAATGCTCGATCGCCCGATCGAGATAGACATCAGTACCGTACAATTTGCTCATCATGATTGCACCTTCGATTGTCACAAATAGGATGGTCGAAACTTGCTCGTGGTCGGTGCTGGCAACTATCTCACCCTGTCGAATCCCTAGCTCAACAATACTACAAATGAAAGCGCGAATATCATTTACTGCTCCCTGAACGTGTCGCCGTAGTTTTGGGTGAGTATCATCACTTTCCACCGCCGTATTTAAAATCGGGCAACCACCTACAGCGATCGGTTGTGTGGTGAAGCCTTGAAAACTATCCACAAAGGCGTGTAATCGATCGATCGCCGTACTTTGTGTCGATACTTTTGCCATCACCGCTGCTAGAATCAAGCCGAGTGTGTAGTCAAATGCTGCAACAGCAATCTCATCTTTACTTTTAAAATGATAATAGATTCCACTTCTTTGTAATCCTGTCAACTTCATAATGTCAGCGATCGACGAGCCTGTGTAGCCATTTTTGTTGAACGTAATAGCAGATTTTGCGATTATTCCTTGCTTAGTGCATTCAGCTTTAGACACTACAATTAATTGACGAGAGAATTACTTGATATCGTACTACGATTAATATAGATGTGTCAATGTCAAGCAAGACCTTTAAGACGCTCCCCTTTTTGTTGAGGAGCGACTAATTAATTCATAAATTTTAAATAACTACAATTGACACGAGCGACATATTTCTTGCCAGATCCGATCGAGTGAATTAGTAAGCTGATGGTCGCTCTCCCATTCCAGCAGCTCTACCCAAGGGCGATCTGCTCCAAAATCTCGACTAGCAGAAATCGGGATTACATCGTCATTAGTACCATGAATAATTAGAGTGTGAAGGACGCGATCGATCTGAGCAAGAGGATATTTACGAGCGTCAACAAGGAAATCGTGATGTAGGGGTGATAAATCTTTAAGAGCATGATGATAAATTGGTAGATAGCCGCTAGATTGCCAAGAACTTAATTCTCGACTACCAATTTTTGGTAGCCAATGATTCAGAAAATCAAACGCAGGTGCTAGTAAGATTAAATTATTGACTTGGAGATAGTCTTGCGCGATGATGGCTGAAATCCATCCCCCCAAACTAGAACCAATTAAGGTAACTGGAGTTCCATCGTTGGGAAACAAATCAACAACTTGAGCAATCTGCCGAGAAACCGTCAAATGAGTAAAGTCATCCTGATTGAGATCTGGAACTAGTAATTCAATGCCGATGCGAGCAAAACGTTCCTGAATGTATCTAGCTTTAGTAGATCCAGGCCCAGAAGCAAAACCGTGTAAGTAAATGTACATCGTTCCTTAATTTCTTTAATTAGCTTACCCATATCACCCGCCAGAATTTTCAATTCACCATAGTATTTTTCCTAATCACTGGTAAACTTGCGCTCTGACTCCTGAATAGACACATCATTAATACTCGCTTCCCGTCGCTGCATCAGTCCACTCGCTGCAAATTCCCACTGCTCATTCCCATAGGCGCGATACCATCGCCCAGCCTCAGTGTGATATTCATACTCAAACTTGACAGAGATCCGATTGTCAGTGAAGCTCCACAGTTCCTTTTTGAGTCGATAGTCCAACTCTGTCCGCCATTTACGAGCGAGAAATTCCCGAATCCGATCGCGTCCGCTAAAAAATTCAGAGCGATTCCGCCAGACTGAATCTTGAGTATAAGCCAGAGCCACTCGATCGGGATCGCAGGTGTTCCAAGCGTCTTCCGCTGCTTGAACTTTGGCTTGAGCAGTTTCGAGGGTAAAAGGAGGAAGAGGGGGTTTAGTTTCCATAAATTTTGTGTTGCTAAAACTTATACTGTGCCATGACTTGTCAGCACATTATATATTAGTCGCTAAGGGAGTCGATCGAATAACTTAAATTAGGATTGCAGGTAGGATCGATTCTCAATAGAGGCTGATGGGAACGAGTCGTTACCACCCTACTCCAGCTATCCGTGCAGATAACTGGGTAAAATAGATTGAGTACAGATAGATCTAACAGTTGTCACGACCTTGATGTCACTGTCAGAAATATGCAATTTCCAGGGAACAGCCTACCCATGTCCAACGCCGAACAGCCAGAGAAAATCCATCTACCCAAAACCAGCGAATCGGAAACCCTCAAGAAAATTAGACACACTACCTCCCATGTGATGGCGATGGCGGTACAGAAGCTGTTTCCCAAGGTATTAGTGACAATCGGCCCGTGGATCGAAAATGGGTTCTACTACGATTTTGATAGCCCTGATGCCTTTACAGACAAGGATCTGAAGACAATTCAACGGGAGATGATCAAGATCGTCAATCAGAAATTGCCAGTCGTGCGCGAAGAAGTCACCAAAGCCGAAGCTGAATCTAGAATCTCTGCTCTCAACGAACCCTACAAATTAGAAATCCTCGCTGGATTGCAAGAACCGATTACCCTCTATCATCTTGGTGATAAATGGTGGGATTTGTGCGCTGGGCCGCATCTCGAAAATACTGGCGATTTGAATCCCAAAGCCTTTAAACTCGAAGCAGTGGCGGGTGCATATTGGCGCGGGGATGAAACCAAGGCGCAACTACAACGGATCTACGGTACCGCTTGGGAGACTCCCGAACAGCTCGCCGAATACGAACGCCGCAAAGAAGAAGCATTGCGCCGCGACCATCGCAAAATTGGCAAGGAGCTAGGCTTATTTATCTTCTCAGAATTGGTCGGCCCTGGTTTGCCATTGTGGACACCCAAAGGGACAATTCTGCGGAGTACCCTTGAAGACTTCCTCAAAAAGGAACAGACTAAACGGGGATATTTACCTGTAGTCACGCCCCACATTGCCAAAACCGATCTATTCATGAAGTCGGGGCACAGGCAGAAATATAAGGAAGATATGTTCCCAATTATGGCGGACAATCTCGAAGATATTGCGTCCGATACTGGCTTTGTAATGAAGCCGATGAATTGTCCGTTTCATATTCAAATCTATCAAAGCGAATTGCGTTCTTATCGGGATTTACCGATTCGTTATGCTGAATTTGGAACGGTTTATCGGTACGAGCAATCCGGCGAACTTGGTGGTTTGACTCGCGTACGTGGCTTTACAGTCGATGATTCTCACCTATTTGTAACTCCAGAACAGTTGGATGAGGAGTTCCTAAATGTCGTCGATTTGATTCTCTCGGTATTTGATAAACTCCGCCTAAAAAACTTCAAAGCACGGCTAAGTTTCCGCGATCCAGCTTCTGATAAATATATCGGTACTGATGATGCTTGGAATAAAGCCGAAGGAGCAATTACCCGCGCTGTTGAAAAGCTGGGTATGGATCATTTCATCGGGATTGGTGAAGCGGCTTTTTATGGCCCTAAACTCGATTTTATCTTTAGTGATGCACTCGATCGCGAGTGGCAATTAGGCACCGTCCAAGTAGATTACAATCTACCAGAACGGTTTGAACTAGAATACATCGACGAACACAGTAGTCGCCAACGTCCGATCATGATTCACCGCGCCCCCTTCGGCTCCCTCGAACGCCTGATCGGGATTTTGATCGAAGAATATGCTGGTGATTTCCCGCTGTGGATGGCTCCAGTCCAGATGCGATTAGTTCCTGTGGCTCAAGACTTTATCCCCTTTGCCAAGGAAGTCTGTGCAAAGTTACTGATGCTCGGCGTTCGGGCAGAAGTAGATACCAGCAACGAACGATTAGGCAAGATGGTTCGCAACGCTGAGAAAGAGAAAATCCCCGTTGTCGGCATCGTCGGGGGTAAAGAGGTAGAGGACAATACAATTAGCATTCGCACCCGAATTGGGGGCGAATTGGGAGCCATTAGTGTCGATGAAGTGGTGAAACGGATGGTGGATTCGATCGCTAATTTCAGCGATTTCTAATTTATGGGCGGGAGACAAGTTAAATTTGTCTCCCTCCAGCAGCTAATTTTTAGAGTAGTTTAACGTCAGTTTCTCCCGTTAGTGCACCAGTCACAATGATAGTTTTAGCCAAATTTGGGCACAATACTAGCAATGAGATAGGTGAGTAAATGCGACTTATTGCGGCACAGTCAATTAATGCCATTATCGATAGTATTCAGGCACAAGTAAATAGTGAGATTAGGAATAAACAACAGTTAGACAATCTCAGCTCTCTAGTTTCGATCCAAGCACTACAAGATCTAACTGCGAGACTAGCCAAGATTCGGAGCATTCTCAATATCCAACGCTATAATCTGGTATTTATCGGGCAAGTAGGCGCAGGCAAAACGACGGCAATTTGTCATCTATTGAATTTAGTCCGAGAAGTTGATGTCGAACGCACACTACGAAGTGGTAAAAAAATCAAGATTAAGCAAACTAAAGAATTACTCTCAACTGGTGCGGGTAAAAGCACAATTTGTGAAGTAGTAATTCGTCCAGCTAAATTTACTTATGTAGAAATAGATCCGTATGAATCTAGCGAACTGCAACAATTAATCGAGGAATTTGGGCTGTGGATTTGGCAAAAAGCACATCCAGCAACTGTTAAAATCCGAGTCGAAATACCACCGGATGAGTTACTCAGAGCGATTCGGAATATTGTCGAGTTACCAGAGACGATCGTTCATGGCAAGATTGAAGATTGTGCTTTGGGATTTGCCTCGTATTTTACGATCGATCGCTACGATGATTTCAAGCAGGAATTAATTCAACGTGGTAAATTATCAGCAAGAACCGAAACTAACATCCGTCCCGATCGAGATCTAGATGAAAAGTTATGGCTGGGTGAAGTATTTCAATTTCTGAATGTTGCTAAATTAGCTAATTTTTCTATCCCTAAACGAATCTATCTTAATTTGTCCGATAAGATTTTAGATTTTAGCCATCAACGGATCGGGAACATCATCGATACTAGAGGATTGGATTTAGCTACTAAAGATCGCCGAGATTTGGCTTGTTATATTCGCGAAAGTGATGAATCGATCTGTGTATTTACTGAAAGATTTCCATCAGCACCAGCAAATGTTATTCAGATTATTGGTAAGTATTTGACTCCAACGTCAAAAGATATTAACACAAAGATTGCACTATTAGTAATGCCCCGCAAAGGAGAGCCGGAAAAAGTAATCGGTGCAGATGGTCGAGCTGTTGACGATCTAGAACAGGGATTGGCACTGAGAAAAGCAAATATTGACAATGTATTTAGTAATGAAAATATTAATTTACCATTCGGCAATATCTTATTTTATGATGCTCTCCAAGGATATTTAGGTGATGGGAGTCTAGATCGATCGGATGAATCAATAGATATCGAGCTAGAGCGTCAACATGTATTTATAGAAATCGAGCGGGTTATCGTCGATCGAGAACGACAGTTAGAAAACGAAGTTGAAATTCTTGCCCAGCAACTAGAACAGATTAGATCTGGTAGTGACTTTTCCCAATTCGAGCATGAGATCGTCATAGTTTCTGGGCAAAAGATCCGTGAATTTAGTAACTTAAATTTAGGAAGAAATAGTTTCTCAGCAGACTATGTAGATATGCTCCCAGAACATCATTGCGTACTCCGTGCTACTAATAATCGATACGGGCAATATGAATTGAGAGATATTGATATTTATTTTAATGGACGATATCTAGCTGAAAGTTTAATTCGTCAAAGTACCCAAACATATAAGTCCGATATTTTAGAAATTATTAGTTTTATCGACACTAAAATTAGTGCTGGTTCGACTCTAGCCCCACTGATGCAGAGATTGCGCTCTCAGATTGACGAAAATTACGAACGGCTAGCGATCGATCTCGGCGCGGAAATCGAAGCTATTTTGAGCGATCGACTATTTGCACCTAAAGATTACGATGAGTCTCAATTCTGGCAACAAACAATCGATCGCTGGGGGCAAGGTTCGGGATATAAAGGAGATGTACTATCCCTATACACTCAGCAGGTAAAATCGCTCGATGAAATCTTTGTTGACTCGATCCAAACAGCCTGGAGCGAGCGGATGATTCAACCGATTTTAACCTTTCTAGGCGATCGATAAATTATAGGTTGTAGGTTACGCCAACGCATTACGCTCTATCCAACCTCCACTGAGGAGCTTAATCTTACTCCCTCCCCTTTACAAGAGGAGGGCTGGGGCGATGCACTGAGCGTAGCCGAATGGACGGGTCTCCCGAAGCGACGTTTTGGCGTTAGCCTGCCGTAGGCACAGTGTGGGGTAAACATCCCCCCTGCAACTCAAGTAAACTAGCCGCGTGCTGCCATCATCGCACTACAGAGATAAGTTAGGACATTCTTTAGTACAGCTTTAGGCGGACTGAGATCTAAGCATGTGTTAACCACCTTGGCGGTTGCCATAGCTTGCCACAAGCAATTAGACATGACGCTTAATCCGATCCAACGTAACAAAGTAGCAGAAAATACCGATCGAAGCAACCCGAATGTACCCAAGTTATCAGATGATAGAGGTTGTCTAGATCGATATTGTCAGGGCGGTAATGGTGGAGATCCCCATCAAACCCCCAGTGATGACGATCGATCTAGACGGGATCGCTATTTTTAGAGGTGATTATGAAAAAAGTTTTAGCAATGGTTTTAGGTGGTGGTGCAGGTACCAGGTTATATCCCCTGACAAAGCTGCGGGCAAAACCAGCCGTTCCACTTGCAGGTAAATATCGGCTGATTGATATCCCTGTCAGCAACTGTATCAATTCCGAGATTTTCAAAATCTACGTCTTGACTCAATTTAACTCCGCTTCACTCAATCGGCATTTATCCCGCGCCTACAACTTTTCGGGATTTAGTGATGGCTTTGTCGAAGTCCTCGCTGCTCAACAAACTAAAGATAGCCCAGACTGGTTCCAGGGTACAGCCGATGCTGTGCGTCAGTACTTGTCAACGATCGAAGAATGGGATGTCGATGAAGTCGTGATCCTCTCTGGCGATCACCTTTATCGGATGGATTATCGGTTATTTGTCGAACGTCATCGCGATACCAATGCTGATATTACCCTGTCTGTGGTACCGATCGGCGAGAAAAATGCTTCAGAATTTGGGTTGATGAAAATCGATCCATCTGGGCGGGTAGTCGAATTCAGTGAGAAGCCTAAAGGTGACGAACTGAAAAATATGCGCGTAGATACGACTAAATTGGGTCTTAATGCCCAGCAAGCAGCCGAGAAGCCCTATATTGCTTCAATGGGGATTTATGTCTTCAAGAAGCAAGTCCTCGTAGATTTGCTCAAAAAATCTCTAGAGCAAACCGATTTTGGTAAGGAAATCATTCCTGGTGCCTCTGCTACCCACAATATTCAAGCCTACCTCTTTGATGGTTACTGGGAAGATATTGGGACGATCGAATCTTTCTACGATGCCAATCTCGCGCTCACTCAGCAACCGACACCACCATTTAGTTTCTACGACGAACAAGCCCCCATTTACACCCGCTCTCGTTATCTCCCACCCACCAAGTTATTAGATTCCCGCATTACCGAATCGATGATTGGCGAAGGTTGTATCATTAAACAGTGTCGGATTCACCACTCAGTTTTGGGTGTCCGATCGCGAGTGATGGATGGTTGCACGATCGAAGATTCGCTCTTGATGGGTGCTGACTTCTACGAAGCCGCCCCCGAACGCAAAACTCAAGCAGAAACAGGCGGCATCCCCATCGGTATCGGTGCTAATACCACGATTCGCCGTGCCATCATCGATAAGAATGCCCGTATCGGCTCCGATGTGATGATTATCAACAAAGAAGGTGTCCAGGAAGCCCAACGCGAAGAGGATGGTTTCTACATTCGCAGTGGCATTGTAGTTGTGCTCAAGAACGCGACTATTCCCAATGGGATGACAATCTAGATTAGTGGATGGTGGATGGTGGATGGTGGATGGTTGATAGTTTTTATTCAATAGGGCTTTAGCTTTACCATTCACCATTGACACTATGCCTACGGCAAGCTACCACCTGACGGTAGGCTATGCGCCAAAGCACTGCTATGCCAACAGTGCAAGCCATTCACCATCCAGCATCCACTTTCCACCCTCTAACTCAACAACTTCACCAACGGCTGCGTCAACCAATTGAACCCAACCTTGAGCTGATGCTCTAGTGTGGGGAGACGATAGAGATAGACGAGGCGACGGGTAAGATAAGCTAGAGGGCCATCAAATTGAATCCCAAAGCTAGATAGAACGGCATTGTCATCACCCAAGATCATCATTTCACCGAGATCGGTATAGCGAAATGGTAGCAGTGGTCGATCGGTTAGCGACGACCAGACATTCCAAGCGACAAAATCAGACTGTTGAAATGCCACCTGAGCCGTGGTGGGAATAATTTGACCGTCATTGAGAATCGCCGCCGCATCACCTAGAGCGAATATTTCGGGATTGTCTGTGACTTGCAATGTGTCGGAAACGGTAATTTTTCCCTGAGCATTTAGTGGCAATCCAAAGTGATTGATTGCTGGACTTACCTGATTTCCCACTGTCCACATCACAATCTCGACCGGAATAATATCTGTTTTATCCTTATAAGTCAGCCCGATCGAGTCGGCGGTAATCTCCGAAACATTAGTTTCGAGGTCTACCCAGATTCCCCGCTGTTCTAGAGCCTTGAGGGCGGCATTCCGGTTGAATTCTTTAGCATTGGGGAGGATGGTATTTCGCGATTGGATCAGGCGAATCCGTCCCCGTTCTTTGAGCCTGTCAGCAAGTTTACAGGCGACTTCTACCCCAGTATAGCCACCACCGACGATCGCGATCCGAATTCTTTCGATCGAAGATGCTTCGAGTACCCGCAATTTAGCATCTAGTCGGTAGGCATCCTCTAGAGAGCGAAAGGGAATCGCATTTTCAATTACGCCAGAAACGAGATCGGATGGAGTTTCACAGCCCAAAGCCAATACCAAGCGATCGTAAGGAATTTCCGTCCCATCTTCCAAAGTGACAGATTTTTGGACTTGTTGACTGAGATCCGCATCAGCCGCGACTTGCTTGACAGATCCTTGCACAAAGCGAATATCCGTTCCTTTCAGGAGTTCGGCAAATGGTGGCGCGATCTCCCAGCTCTGCATTTCGCCTGTGATTAGTTCGTAGAGCAGGGGTGTAAATAAAAAATTAGTTTGACGATCGATCAGGGTAATTTCTGGCTTTTGTCCTGGCTCCCAGATGAGTTGATGCAACCGGAGGGCAGTATACAAACCACCAAATCCCCCACCGAGGATACAGATACGCGGTACTGAAGTCATAATTCAATGGTGTTTAGCGATCTTGGAGCTTCTTCATTAACTGTAACAATTTTGAGGTCGCTCGGTTGAGGGCGGTATTGAATTAATTGATAATTGATAATTGGGGTTTTAGGATGGGGATTTAAACCCCACCTAAAAACAATCCACCTAAAAGGTGGGGGATTCAAACCGTACTCTTTGTTGAATTAGAGTAATTTCAATAGCATCATTACCTCTCGCTCGCTGTTCCGATTGCCACGTTTTTGCTAAAGTGTGGCAGCAGCTTGAAGTGAGCTTCTAGCTTGAGCGCGGTCATTCAATCCGATGTATGCTAGTCCTCGGGTAAAGTGCGAGTCAGGAGATACAGGATTGATGGCGATCGCCCGATTGGCATCAGCGATCGCTCCCTGGAAATTTTTGGCACTGATATAGTAGATCGATCGACCTTGATAGGCAGTGTCATTACTCGGATTGATTTGGAGTGCTTTTTCGACATCAGCTAGACCTTGCTGGTAATTCTTTTGACCCATATAAGCCACCCCCCGATTAGCGTAAGCCCCATCGTGATTGGGCTTGATGGCGATCGCGCGGTTAAAATCTGAGTCAGAGCCTTGACGATCGCCAATCAAATACATAACTACTGCCCTGACACTGTAGCCATCGCCGAGATTGGGATCGAGTGCTAGTGCTTAGTTAATCGATCGAATTGCCTGATTCGGATCGGCGTATTGCACCTGCGATCGACCGCGATACAGAGTGTAGTTGGGCTTAGTCGCGATCGCTCTGAAACTTGACTATTGCTAAATCGACATTACCATTAGCTGCTAATTGCCGCGCAGTAACGGGGTACTTTTGACCATCACCTAACTCGATCGTATACTGGCTATCGGTTTTTTTGACTACATGGGCGGCTGTGAGGACGGTGTAAGTATTGCCAGTGCGATCGATAATTGCTCCAGAGCCGCGCTCGTCGGGCGTTCTAATCGCGACAGTCACACTTTTGGCGATTTTTGCTACTTCTGTCGAAGACATCGCCGCAACAGGTAAGACAATAATTAATGGAGCGATGCCACATGTCGTCAGCCAATCATCATAACTGCGATTTTTTAGTTCTAATTTTAATAAATTTCAAACTTATTCACTAGTTTTAAAATAGTGTAGGGTAGGCAGTGCCAGCCCTACAAATCTTGAGGCTCTACTTCTCGCTATCTAGCATCTTTATTAGGTTCTCGTCATAACGGGTTCCGGCGATCGCCGACGGTTTAATTAGCTCTTCGATCTGAGCTAATTCTGCTGGGGAAAAATCAATTTCCAGAGCGGCTAATGATTCTAACAGGTGAGTGAGTTTCCGCGCACCGATGAGAGGGACGATATTTTTACCTTTGGCAAGTACCCACGCGATCGCGATCTGAGTTGCACTCACCCCTTTTTGAGTGGCGATGCGATCGAGCTGGGCGACTAAAAGCTGGTTTTGGACGAGATTTTTACCACGGAATCGGGGAAGATGGGCGCGTAAGCCATTGGGAGTGGTAGAGATCGAACCACTCAGTAAGCCGTGTGAAAGGACACCATAGGCAGTCACCCCAATTCCCAACTCTGTGAGTAAGGGAAAAATTGCGGTTTCGGGGGCACGGCTGATGAGGGAGTATTCGATCTGAAGATCGCAGATCGGATGAATGGCATGAGCGCGGCGAATCGTATCGACACCGACTTCGGATAGTCCGATCTGCCGCACATAGCCAGCTTTGACTAACTCAGCGATCGCGCCGATTGTCTCCTCGATTGGCACATTTGGATCGAGACGGGTGAGCCGATAGATATCGATACAATCTACACCCAAGCGTTTCAAACTATAGGCGACAAAATTTTTCACCGCTGCCGCTCGCCCATCCACTCCCAGCCAGCTACCATCAGGCGCACGCAAAGCACCAAATTTAACCGAGAGCAAAGCTTTGTCACGGCGATCCTTGAGTGCCCGCCCGATTAACATTTCATTGTGTCCATAACCATAAAAGTCTGCTGTATCCAGCAGGGTAATCCCACGATCTATGGCTGCATGGATAGTGGCAATACTTTCATCATCGCTGGTGGCACCATAGCTTCCAGACATACCCGAACAACCTAGAGCTAAGGAAAAAACCATCGGTCCTGTTGAGCCAAGTTGACGAGGAGCGATCGCATCTTTGGTACTCATAATCTAACTGGATGGATTTGGGAGGAGTTTTTGAGTGAGGAAGAAAACACCTTTGATATTAACTCAATAATTTGGGGATTAAAATTCTGAGTTATGTTTAATGTAAGAAACCTTGCAGCGAACCGAAAATCAGGAATAACCCGATCGCCAATCGATACCACACAAAAATCCAGGTACTCTGATTCTCCAGATAAGTGCGATTCGTTGAAGTATAAATCACGGTGAAAGTCCGTACATAGTGCTTCCAGGCTGGCTACCAGACATGTAGCATTTTAAGGCTTGAACTGTCCGATTGATGAGGGTGTAAGTCCCTCCTCTTAAACTCGAAGATGACTGCTTATCTGCCCACACCGAACAGACTCGGAATTCTGTAGAGTGAAGCTGGGAACAGGGCGCAACCAGATACTTCGATTAAAGGTAACACTGGCGCTAATAGCGAGTCCTCATGGTTAAACATAACCTAAAAAAGCAACCTAGAGAAAGGCAGACGTTAATCCTTGCAAGAAAGGGTCTGACCTCACTAAAGATTAGTATCCCGCCGCATTTTTATCTAATAGCGGTAAGAGTATGGGGTTTTAGTGGTTGAAGTGGTTAAACCTAAAAGGACAATCAATCGATTGGACGGAACGAATAAAAACGTGTTTGAGGTCCGCAGGTGGTCGCACTTGCGGTAGATCAGACGAGAGAATTAATCCCTCAGACGCGGGTAGGATGACCCGTAATTGGGTCAAGGTATTCAGAATAAACAAATTGGAGTAAATCATGATTGGACGCAGCATAACAGCTAGCGAATTATGGAAAAGCTTCAAATGGAAGAGATTCCAGAAGATACTTTTCCGGTTACAAAGACGAGTTTACAAAGCAGTTCAAGTTGGAGACAAGCGAAAAGCGCGGTCTTTACAAAAGTTGATTCTAACATCTCAAGCAGCCAAACTACTAGCCATTCGGCAAGTAACGCAGTTAAATGCTGGAAAAAAGACGGCTGGAATTGATGGTAAAAAGTCCCTCTCATTTGAGGAACGATTTGCATTAGCTACAGAGCTAACACGAAACCAGTCTGATTGGAAACACAATGGTTTACGAGAAATTCCTATCCCAAAAAAGGACGGAACCACACGGATGCTCAAAGTTCCCACAATGGCGGATAGAGCTTGGCAATGCCTCGCGAAATACGCACTTGAACCAGCACACGAAGCCACTTTCCACCAACGAAGCTATGGATTCAGAACAGGACGCTCGGCACACGATGCCCAAAAAATCCTGTTCCTTAACCTACGTTCTTTTAGTAATGGAATAGATAAAAGGGTCATAGAACTGGATATCGAAAAATGCTTCGACCGGATTAACCACTCTGCAATCATGGATAACCTTATAGCACCAGCAGGACTAAAACTCGGTATTTTCCGATGTCTAAAAGCCGGAACGAATATAGGATTTCCAGACCAAGGAACCCCACAAGGAGGAGTAGTTAGTCCACTGCTAGCCAATATTGCACTCAACGGAATCGAAAGCTTACATGGATACAAGAGTACCGATGGAAGCTGGATAGAACCATCAATCCGATACGCGGATGATATGGTGATTATCC
>ENA-OFCE01000274-OFCE01000274.1-metagenomes-genome-assembly--contig:-NODE-274-length-35541-cov-6.812715_pt1 | contig 35541 bp, 31 predicted proteins | sample MGYA00153388_OFCE01 | MGnify analysis MGYA00153388 | reverse complement strand
GGTTCTCCTGTCTGACGAGATTCGTGTCAGACAGGAGAACCGTCCCCGCGTCCCTTCTTCTTTTACCTCAATCTTATAAAAGTAGAAACCCATTCCCGCAGCCCTGCCACATGCTGGATGGTGTGAAACAACGGAAACAATGCCAAAAGAAAGACTTCCAACCATAACAGCCGATTCTCCGTTTGATTTTTTCCCAACTTAAAATAGCTCTCTGTGATGGACTGGAGGTTATCCATCTGGCCTTCCAGCACTTCATACCGGTCTTCCAATTCGTAGTACGCTGCCATTTGGTCATATACCTGTCTTGAAAGGATTCCCCCGTCAGCCTCACGGGGTCTGTCCAGTATCTTTATGCTTTCAATTCCCCGGTATCTGAATCGGACGGTCCGGGCTACCGTAGAAGTGACCCGCTTTGTATTGGCGCGGAGCTTTCCTTTCTGAAGGTAATGAATGAAGTTTTCCGTTTCATCCAGAAGATCGGATAATTCCACCTCGATTTTATATAATTCCGTAGATTTTGCCAGTATAATGGCAACGATATCGTCGATCCCTTCACTCCAGGGCACCCTTTCATCTCCGCTAACCCAGAGACTGCAGGTGCCGTCATCATACAGTTCCATGGAGTGACTCTCATTGAATCTGGAAAACAGAACATAATCCAGTTTCCCCACCAGAGACTGCAGAAACTCCAAAAAGGTATATACCTCATCCTGATTGAAGTTTACAAAAGTCATGCACCCAAACTTGAAAATATAGGCTCTTTTCTCTGTTGTGCTGTATTTCAGCACCTTTTCCAAATTCACAGAATCAATGGCGATATATTCTCTCCAGCTTGCAGTATTCTGAAATTTAAAATACTCCGCGATCCTTCCCAAGGGGAACCGATCCGCTACCTTGTATGTGCTGAAAGTAATCTGCTTCATAGAATCATATCCCAAATCATAAGAATTACTTCGATAACGATAAGTCCCACAATCACCCATTCTACAAAGAGTCCTCTTATGGAATGGCTGATGGAACCAAGCCCGTCAATAATACTTTTGAGAATTTCGGTTTTTCGCTTTATAATCTCATACCGGTCGTTAAGTTCGAAAAACTCCGACATCATGCTGTAAAATTCTTCTGCTTCACTGTTAACCCAGGTTATGTCCGGCTTATCCAGGATCATGATATAGGCAATGGTATTATATTCGTGTCGAACAATCCGGGATGTAGTTCTTGCCAGCTCCTTATTGCCGATATTCATCTTTCCCTTTTCCAGATTCTCGATCTTACTCTCCAGATTATCGAGAATTTTCCCCAATTGTTCTTCCGTTCTTTCCAGTGCCACTGATTTTGCCAGAACAGTAGAAATCAGTTCGGGATAAAAAACCTGATACTCAGACGCCACCACATACTCGTCTGTCAGTTCGGTTTCCTTTTCTGCCTCGATATGGAGTGCGTAATCATCCGAATATCGTTCGAAGTTCCGCAGTTCGATATCACCCTTAATTTTCTTCAAATAGCCTAAAAACCGGGCGATATGCTCCGGTGTCGAATTGATATATACAAAGCTGCCAAAAGAGAAAACCAGGACCTTTTCATCCTTTCCGGTCTCCTTATTCAGAATCCTCCCCAGAACGTCATCCTGCAATATCAGCGGCTCCTCCCAGGTATATTTCTTCGGAATCCCGCACTCAATGGCAATCTTATTCAAATCAATCTCGTTTGTAACGGCAAAAGCCTTAAATGTCAATCCTTCCATGTCACCACAATCTTTCAAAACAATATTATCCATCATTTTACATTTTCTATTTCTACTTGTCAATTGTAAATTGCAAGCTGCGCTGCTACCTATGGGGCACAAGGGCGCTTATTTCCTGCCTGAATTGTTTCTTTACCCGCGCCGGCGCGGTCCGGCACCGATTCTTCACCTATTAACCCAAGGAGTCTATATTTCCACAACTTCTCCATTCCAAAACAAGTAAAGGTACTTTTCCTTTACTTTCATACCGGTAATGGTTTCAAGCGCCCTCTTATAGTATTCGATTTGAAGTCTGTACTTATCCTTTATGGAGTCAGTTTGTCCGGCCTGAACATAATCGGTTTTATAGTCCACCAGAACGGCTTCTCCCTCCTCTTCAAAAAAGCAGTCGATCACTCCCTGCAGCAGGACAGACTCCTCTTCACATTCTCCAACCCGGGACTTCCCATAAACCTCTTCACAAGGGATTTCAAGATTAAACGGAACTTCCCGGTTCACCCTGTCTGCCTGCAGCATTCTTTTTCCCAGGGGTGAATGAAAGAATTTCATTATCTTTACCGTAGTGATTCCCTGTACCTGCTGTTCTGTAAGCAATTCAGCCCTTACCATTTCCCGGATCTGTTCCTCAACCTCTTTTTGACTGGCCACCCGATGCAAATCCAGATGCTGCATGACGAAGTGCATGATGGTCCCTTTCTCTGCAGCGGAAAGGCCTTTTGCTCCTTCCAGGAACACAGGTTTTTTAACCAGTGCGGGAAGGTAGTAAGTCTGACTCTCGCTTTCTCCGGTACCCCCCTCGTTATAAAGCCGCTTTAGCTCTGTAACTGTCAGCTTTGCCGCCAGCTTTGAAGAAAGAGGATATTTATATTTCCAGCTCAACCGCCTCTCGATTTCATCCCCGTAGGTACTATACACTTTTTCCAGGTCCAGGGTTCTGAAGCTTTCCTGCTGTACCTGCCCTTCCTCTCCTTCTCCCGCTTTCCCTGAAACCAATTCGGCAACACTCCATTTTCTGGCTTCCCATAAGGAAGGGTCTTCCAACAAATTGTCCGCCTTCTGTTTTGCCAGTTCTTCCACCCCTGCCAGTCTGCGCAGTCCGTCAAACTCCTTGTGCCGTATCAGCGAAGGGCCGATCCAGTCCAGATAGTTTCTTGCCTTCAACATATCATATTCAGGAAGCTTGTTTCCTTTGGATTCAAGGCATCGCGCCCATCGTGAAAGCGTCTTCTCCGTATTCTTTACAGTCCCTGTAAGTATAAGTTTCTCCCGGGCCCGGGTTAATGCCACATACAGGATTCTCATTTCCTCTGACAAGCTTTCAATCCGGGACTTGTACCGGAGAGCCTGTTTGGGAATGGTTGGGTAGGTAATCCGTCTTTTGTGGTCAACAAAATCAGGTCCAAAACCCAACGTCTGGTGCACCAGTATGCTTCGGTTCATATCCTGCAGATTGAAGCTTTTGCCGCAGCCTGATACAAAGACAACCGGAAATTCCAGTCCCTTACTTTTATGTATGCTCATAATCCTTACGACATTCTCATTTTCACCCAGGATTTTTGCACTTCCCATATCGCCGCTGCTGCTTTTCAGTTTGTTGATGAAATTGATGAAGTTAAAGAGTCCCTTGTAACTGGTTTCTTCGTATTGCCGCGCCCTTTCAAACAAAATCCGCAGGTTGGCCTGCCGCTGAATTCCACCCGGCATGGCACCGGCAAAGCTGTAATACCCACTGTCTTCATACAGGTACCATATAAGCTCATCCGTGGGCATATACAGCGATTTTTCCCTCCACAGCTGCAATCGATCCAGGAAAGTCCGGGTCTTTCTTCGGGCCGTTTCACCCTGCTCCCCTGCGGCGAACTGTTTCATGGCCTCAAAGAATGATCCTTCCCGGTCCGTCATCCGTATATCAATCAGTTCTTCTGCGCTAAAGCCTCCGATAGGTGATTTGAGCACTGCCAGCAGCGGAATATCCTGCATCGGATTATCAATAATTTGCAGCAGGGATAGTATAATTTGCACTTCAATGGTTCTAAAGTATCCGCTGGCTGAATCCGCATAGGCAGGGATCCCCTGGTTCCCCAGTTCTTCAACAAAGGTTTCCGCCCAGTTTTTGGTAGAACGAAGCAAAATGACAATATCTCTGAACTCCGGTTTTCTGTATGCGTTGATGCTTTTATCAAAGACATGAAGATGTCTGCCTTCCCGGTCCGCTTCCATAAGCGCCTTGATTCGCCTTATAACCACCCGGGCCTCGGCTCGGATCGCATCCGGAAGTTCCTCTTCCTCCTCAGGGACTTCCTCTGCATCTGCCTCCTCCGACACCGGCGTTTCCTCACTCTCTTCCTCCATGCCTTGTGACTCCGTCCGATCCAGGAGGTGTAATTCAACATTTCCGCCAGCCATGGCAGTAGGGTCCTCCACCTTCTCAAAGCTTGCTCCGAGGTTCAATGCTTCCATATCGTTATAATCCAGCTCTCCTGCGTTCGAAGACATGATCTGTTTAAATATGAAATTGACACTGTTGATCACTTCCTCCCGGCTTCTGAAGTTCTTAAAAAGCAGGATCTTTCGACTGGCAGCACCTCCCTCTCCCGGATAAGTTTTGTATTTTTCCAGGAACAGTTCCGGGTTTGCCTGCCGGAACCTGTAAATACTCTGTTTTACGTCTCCTACCATAAAGATATTGGGAGTCTCACTATTACTTCGCGAGATCATTTTCAACATGACTTCCTGTACCAGGTTACTATCCTGGTATTCATCCACCAGAATTTCCTCAAACCGCTCCCGCAAACCCAGCGCAACATTGGATGGAAGGATATTTCCTTCTTCATCGCGCACAGATAGTATCTCAATGCACAAATGCTCCAGGTCGTTAAAGTCCAGCAAAGCCTTTTCTCTCTTTTTTGCCGTATATTTTCTGCCAAACTCCTTTACCAGCTCGGCCAGACCCTTTATGGCCGGGTAAATGGCTTGAAGGTCGCTGACGATTTGTTTCGAGTCATATACAAACAGGTCCTCATATATTTTCTTCACCCGCTTCTTCACTTCATCCCGAATCTGCTTCACCTGTTCCTGCTTGGTCTTATCCGCATCCTTGCCGCAGCGGCCCAGTTTGCCGAAAGCAAAGGCAGAAAACGCCTTGCAGGTTTCATCCCATCCACCTGCACAGCTTTTCTCCAAAACCCGCAATCCGCTCAAATCCTCCTGAAGGTTTGCTGCATAGGGCTCGAGCCCCTCAGAGCTTGAAGCCAGCTCCAAAGCCATGCGGATCATGATACAGAGGCCATCCAGTTCGATTCGAAGGCTCTTCATCAGCACCTCGGCCCAGGGAGTGCTTCCAAAGTCAGTCCCTTCCGCCAGGTTAAAAGCCTCCGACTTTTCTTCCAGCCATTGGTCCGGCCAGGGAGAACTCTGTACAAACTCGTACAGGGACAATACCATTTCCTGAAGCAGACTGTCATCCTTGCTTCCCGCGTAGCATTCCACCAACTGTATAAATTCTTCTGTACGGTTCTCCTCCTCATACATCCCGTCAAAAAGCTCGTCCAGCAGTTCCGTTTTCATCAGCGTACATTCTGTATCATCCGCAATTCGGAATCCCGGGTCCAGATCAATACAGTGGAAATTATTCCGTATGACATCCAGGCAAAAGGAATGTATGGTGGTAATGCTGGCCTTGTTTAACAAGGTCATTTGCCGCTGCAGCGTGTAGGAATCCGGATTTTTGTCCAGTGCCCTGGCAATGGCATGTCCGATCCTTTCCCGCATTTCCGCCGCCGCCGCGTTGGTAAAGGTAACTACCAATAATCGATCAATATCTACAGGATGTTTTTCATCCGTAATCTTCCGTATAATTCGTTCAACAAGAACCGCTGTCTTACCGGCTCCTGCCGCAGCCGCCACCAACAGGTTGCGCCCGCTCTCCGTAATGGCCAGCAGCTGCTCCTCCGTCCACTTTGCCTCTCCCATAAAGACCCTCCGGGTCAATTGACAATTGACAGTTGACAATTGACAGTTATTTTTTATCGGTTTAGTTAATTTATTTTTATCAATTAGAATATGTACTCTATCGTTTAGTATAAAAATTGAGCTCCCGCCTCCAACCCCTCCCCTATGCTTTAACTATAACGTTGGAATACAATTATGTAATATGGCATAAAACACTAATTAATCAGTGCCTTGCGGGCCTAACCCTCATCCCCTAGCCCCTTCTCCCAACATTGGTAGAAGGGGAAATCCGGATCATCTTCCATTCTCTCCCTCTACCAATTTTGGGAGAGGGAGTTGGAGGGTGAGGGTTAAAGCATAGCAACCGCAACCAAAGAGACTATTGCCTCCTACATCCCCATTTAAAATTACCCTTTGTGCCTTGCTAAAAGGCATGTACAGTTAGGTTTAGAGTTCTCAATTTTCAATTCTAAGTTCCTCATTAACTTTTTCCCACACCTCATCATCTTTGAAGTCCTTCAGCATCTTATATTTGTTATCCTTCAACGAGGGGTCAAACTGGCATATGGCTGAATAGCTGCAGTACTGGCAGGAGGTGACCCTCTTCTTTTTGTAGGGGCTGATGGAAACATCGCCACTCAGCATTTCCTCCCCAATCCGGGCCAGCAGTTTTTTTACATACCGGCGCAATAAATGAAACTGCTCCAGCGTAGCGGCAGAAGATCTTCCCAGCACATCCCCCTTATTGATCCGGGCAGGGATGATCAAGGAATCTCCATCAATCTCGCGGTCCATTTCCTTAATGAGTTTTACATCTGCCAACAGCAGTCCTTTCATTTTTAGCTGCTTCATGATGGATTTTTCAATCTCTTCCTCCTGGATCCCTACCGCCCCGCGAACAACAGGATCATCAATTCGGAAATACAGGATACCCCCAGGCAGTATGGGCTTCGGTAAATCCTCCGTCTCGTTTTCCCACACGGCATCCAGATAGGTTATGAGCTGGATCTGAAGGCCATAATATACGTCAGAAAGCTTAAAAGCCTTGCTTCCTGATTTATAGTCAACAATCCGCAAATAGGTGCCCTCTTCCGTCCGCATGGCATCCAGGCGGTCGATTCTCCCTGTCAGCTTGATCTCCTGCCCGGAGGGAAGCACTATGGTAATGGGGGCAAAACGTTCCTTTTCTCCAAATGCCATTTCATAGCCAATGGGTTCAAAGCCGCTTTTCCGCATATGCTCGGCAATAAGCCAAACAGCCCTGGACAGCACTCTTTTCAGCCTGCCGGCCAGATATCTGTAACGCTGGGAACTATTTAAAATGGAACTTCCCATTTTCATCAACAACTGCTCAACGATCTCCGATACGACCTCGGTGCACCACTCCCGGGTACAGGTTCTCCAGGTCATCCCGGTCCGGTCAAGATGCCGGGCAAATTCGTCCAGCACCTCATGCATAAAGGTCCCCAGATCCGGTGCGCTTAATTTGAATATTTTCCTGTCCTTTGCCTTAAGTCCATACTGAATGTAGTAGGAAAAAGGGCACGTAGCATACCTTTCCAAACGGGAAACACTGGAATATACAGGGCTTCCATATAAATCCCCCACCTTCTCGGGGCTGATTCTAGCAGATTGATTGGTATAATGCAGACCGGAGAGAGCCATGTCGCATTTCTGCTGCCACTGTTCATCCTTTACATACCACTTGTAAACATCCCACCAGAGGGGATTTACACTGATTCCTTCCCAATTCCTTCTCACTGTGGATACCAATTGGTGAAAAACCGGTGCCGGCGCTGCCAGCAAAGAGAGATTTTCTTCGTCGGTATCCATGGCTATGATGTTGCTGGATTCCCGTATACCCGGGAATATCTTCTTAATTCTTGAAATTATGATGGAAGGTCGCAGGGATCTCCCTTCATGGTTTGCTATAGGGTAACTCAACCGGAGATACTTTCCTGAGGTAGACAGGGCCCTGTAAACGAGGAATTGTTCTTCAAAAGCCCGGGTCCTTGTATCCTGTGCCAGTTCAACCCTGGATTCTTTAAGGGCTACTCTGTCTCGGTCCGATAAAATCCCTTCTTCCGATCCTGCGGAAGGAAAAACCCCATCGTTAACTCCAAGAATGTAGAGTGCCTTCACCTCATGGCTCTTGGACCGCTCGATGCTTCCTACCAATACCTGGTCCAGGGCCGGCGGTATAAGCCCTGTCTTGTATTCTCCGAATCCGATGGACAGGATCCGGGCAAACTTATCCAGAGTAATCCCTTCGTCCCCCATGACCTCAACCACCTGGTCAAAAACGTCCATGACAATGTTCCACACCTGGCTATATTCATTGGCAAAATCCAACTGCCCCTGATCTCTGAATCTGGTAATCCATGTTTCCATCCGATCAGGCACTCCGATATCGCATAAAAACTCGTAGAGCCCCGCGCAAAATTCCCTGGCGCTTTTTCTTCCTCTTACCTTGCTGCGAAACTTCCACAAAGGATCTACCAGTCGGCTTCGAATTTCATTTATTTTTCTTAAAAGTTCCTGTTCCTTCTCCGGCAGCCTTCCGTCATCATCGGCTGTCAGAACACTGTAATTCCACTCTCCCTGGGTCCACCGGTTCCCCCGGATTCCCCAGGCCAACGCATAATTTTCAAGAAGATCCGCTTCTTCCCGGGAGATGTTGGTTAAGCCGGTCTTTACATAACGAAATACCGTTTCGTAGGACCAATGGCTGTTAAATATCTCCAAAGCCGCGTTGATCATCATCACGAGAGGGTGACTGTTCAAGTCCCTCTTGGTATCGATAAAATACGGTATTCCATGCTGCGAAAACAGGGCGGCAATGAGTTTTTTATAGGCCTCCAGATTTCGGGTAACAACGGTAATATCCCTGTACCGGAGCCCCTCATCCCTCACCCGGTGCAGAATATCTCTCGCAGTATCTTCTACCTCTGAATAAATGGAAACAGACGAAAAAATGCTCAAACCAGTAGTTTCCTGCTTATATATACTATAGGGAAAAGCGAAATAATTTTTTTCCAAATGGGCCAGCTCCAGGCTTTCCTTGAATCTTGGCAGTATCTTTTCCTGCGGATCCAGTCGAATAGGCTTGTCCACCGGAATGTTATTTCTTTCTGCCAGGCTCGAAAGCCGCCTTGCAGCATACTGGGACGGTGAAAATATGTACGTTTTATCCATCACTTCTCCCGATGTCAGGCAATCGGTACAAATGGTTATATTGATCCGTTTTACGCACTGGAGAAGCTTTTCAATGACCTGGTATTCCTGGGGCGTAAAGCCGGAAAACTCATCAATCCAAATCTCCGCCTCACGAAACTGCCGGGATTTGTCCAACCTCTGCGCCAGCAAGGTCAACTCATCGTCAGCATCGATATACTGCCGGTGCAAGGCCCCGTCAAACTCCTCATAGACTGTAGCCAGGTCCTCTACCTTCCTCTTCAGCAAATCCTCGGCCCTGAAACCCTGTCCTGCTTCCCGAAGCTGCTGAGGGGTTACATTGTACCTTTTAAACTCTGCAATCAACTCGGACATGGTATTTATAAATCCCGGCTGTCTGGCTGCTTTTGAGAAGATTTGCAGGTTATCCCGCAAGGTATCAATGACTTTATATAAAATCATGCACTTACCGGCTGAATTCATAGGACTCCGGGTAATTCCTCCTACCTCGTTGAAAACCCTGTGAGCCATTCGCCGGAAAGTCAAAACATCGGCTCGCATAATCCCTCCGGAACCTGCCACTTTCACCAGGTTCTTTTCCGCCTGAAGGGAAAACTGTTCCGGCACCAATAAAATCAGCGGAGTGTCCCCACCCATCTGCAATCGGTTTTTTATATCCTCCAGGCATAAAAAGCTCTTACCGCTTCCTGCCCTTCCGTAAATCAAACGTAAACTCATGCTCCACCATCTTCTTTGATCTTTATTCTTATTCCCTATTTTACCACATTCCGTGAATAAAACAAAGGGCGGAGAATACTTGTTCGGCATTCTCCACCCTTTGTTTGCTCACTTTCATCTTATGCTAATGCTACCATAATAACGCCTGCCGTAATCAGCACGGTTCCCAATCCATTCATTACGTTCAGTTTCTCACCCAGGAATAGGACCGCAAGAATAATGGAAATAACAACACTTAGCTTATCCACCGGAGCAACCTGTGAAACCTTCCCAAACTTTAACGCCAAAAAGTAAAACAGCCAGGAAGTAGCTCCTGCGATACCGCTGAGACAGATGAAGGTTATGCCCTTTTTGTTGGAAATAATTTCCGGAATTTCTCCCAGCTTCCCCTGAATGGCAACCACTGCAAAAAGAAACACGGCCATGATAACCGCCCGAATTGCTGTTGCTGTATTGGCGTCCAAATCCTTCAAACCGACTTTTCCGAAAATCCCCACCAGCGATGCTGCTGCTGCAGATAGTAAGGCGAAAACCAGCCATAAATACTGCTGCATACTCGATCCCCCTCCCTAAAACAATCCCAATATCTACCTAACCATTCTATGATACTATATCGGATGGGTGTGATCAATAAAAAGCAAAAGTAATTTTTTCTCGGCTCTCATCTGTTCTTACCTTTCTTTTTAGGAAGCAGCTTCAATACCGCAGCTCCAAGCCGGACCACATTGATGGGGGACTTGTAGAGGATGTGCCGAATACCGGGAAATCCCACTGAAGACATGATAATGTCGTAGGTTAAATGATTGGCCCTGTCAAAAACCTTTCTAAACTCATGCAGTTGTAAATGGCTTTTAACAATTGGCTTTAAAAGCTTTTCATAATCTGCTCCCGTTGCAATAGACCGGGCAGCCAAAACTCCCGTCGCAATTGCATTCATTTGTCCAAATCCCAGGAAAGGATCAATAACGCCTGCTGAATTTCCTGCAAAATAGATATTTTTGATTTTGTGAGGATACACAAAACCGCTCTTATGATTGAGTGTAAATTCTTCCTCTATGGCATACCGGATATTTTCCGTATCGAGAAATAATTTCCAGTAAAGGTCCACTTCCGCCTCGTTTATATCCGTAACCACCAGGGCTAGGGCAGCTCGCTTATTATCAAAGGGCGTCAGGTAGGCATACCCTTTTTTGCAGTAATCCTGGTTGATCCAGACCATCAAGGTCTCCGGATCAAAATCGCCATAAACCCTGGCTCCTTTTACGTATGTATTCATCCATTCCTGCCAGCATCCCAGTTCTTCCGTATAATTATTGTTTCCATTGGCGATGAGGACATGATCGTACTCTTTGGAAAGAGTTTCATAGTCCCCGTATTCATTAAACAAAATTTGTGTATTTTTCAACTTTGAGTACAGTTGGTTTTTTACATCCAGTTCTGATTTGTCCCTTTCAAAGAAATACCCGAAGTCCCCTTTTATTTCCTTCACTTTATTAGGTGAATAATGAATAATCCCTTTTACTTTGCCTATGGGCTGGATATCCAACGCCAGCTTCTTTTTAAAATATTTGATGGCATCCCCCTGCTCCCTGCTTACAATTTCAAGGATGGCTGATACATGGGGATGTTGCTCACCGATAAAGCTGTTTCTCTCATAAATAACCGGGCTGATTCCGTGCCTCTCCAATTCATGGGCACAGCTTAACCCCGCCAATCCTGCACCTACAATAGCAACTCTCATGGCTTCTCACCTCCAAATTTTTTAAGGACTAAAAACCAGAGACATACCCCTACGCCTACCAGTATAGTACCAAACACATACGCATACATACTCATTTCCAGCGTGTCCCCTTCTCTTCAATTATAATAGCAGCCACCCAGCTTATGATGATCATAGAAGAAATATTTACCATCAGACTGTCTGTATAATGCCATTGATGGTACTCAACAGCCCCTCGGGCAATGAGCAGCCATTCCTGGGTGGAATACAAGGCTGCAAAGACAACCACATTTGTGATTCGTAGCCATTTCCTCAAAGGGTGAAGCTGTCCAATGAATACCCCGATAACAAATGCCGGCCCCAGTGTAAAAAAAAGCGATGAACCTAAAATTTTCACTATAGGCCTGTTTATGACATAAAAGTCATGGGATATTGCACTAGTGTCAAACCCCATCTGCAGAATCACAGCAGTAATTCCACACCAGATGTTATACTTTATTTTTTTCCAATCAATAAAAAGAAAAAACAATATCCAGTTTGCTATAAATAATATGACCCATTCCATTTTTACCTCCGTACAGCACTAGTGATAATAAATTTTCAATTTCTTGTTTTGGCAGGCAGCATCCTTGCAATAATCGATGGTTTTGTCTGTAGTCTTTCAACTTTCTGCTGCAGCTTTGAAATATTCCGCATTTTGTCATCCCGAATCTGAATAAAAAGGTGCCTTGCTTCCGGGTTCCTTATATTGATGGCTCTCTCATTAAAATAAATCTGCATGGACGTCGCCGTCTGCAGTAAATCCTTAACAATATCCAGTTCCTTCATAGCATACTCTCCTTATACTTTGATATTCAGCTTTATCATTTTGTCTTTCATGGTTTTTATATGCTCCTGGCACTCCTTCTTCATATCCATTATAAGGTTGACTAAATTTTCATCCTTCAGTTGATCCGCGTAATGATTGCACTTTCGAATCAACAGTTCTTCCATATCCACGGCGGAGCTAAATGAAGTGGTAAGAATGTATTCCTGTGATAACTTGTCCATATATGCCTCCTATCGCTGTATCGTTGTTTGTTTTGTAAACTATTAATTCAATAATATTTTTCAATCTTTCTGCAAATATTATTCAATATAATAGGTATCGTACTTTGAATCTGAATTTTTCCAGTAGGTAAAACGCCCCAAAACCCGGGCGTTTTACCTACTGGTTATTATAAGGTTCAAAGTACGCTACCTTTATTGGTTAGTATTATATAGATAAGGATCGTGATTTTAATGAATGTTGCCATTATCGGAGCTGGTATTTCAGGTCTGTCCTGTGCCTTTGAACTAAGAAAACACGGGATTATTCCTCATATATATGATAAAAGGCCACGTATTGGCCATCCCCTTGAAAATACGATTACTACCTTTAATTTACTGGAACTAACCCCATCCGATCCGCTGAAAATAATACAGCGAAAGTTCGGACTCTCACTTTTGCCCTTATATACTTTGAAGAAAGTAAAGATAAAAAGTACCAATAAAACTGCGACTCTTCGCGGAAACCTGGGATATGCATTTAAACGGGGCAGTGAATCCTATTCGCTTGAAAATCAGATTTATGCGCAGACAGGACTGACGGTTGAATTTAATAGCTTTGTAGATATACACAAAATCAAGGATCAATATGATGCCATTGTAGTAGCAACCGGAGATGACTCCATTCCAAGGCAATTAGGTCTTTGGTCCGACTCATTTACTGTTTTTGTTCGAAGTGCTACCGTTCTGGGGGACTTTACACCGGGAACTATGGAGATTTATCTGGATGCAAATGCTTCAAAGATATGCTTTATTTACCTTTTACCTGTAACTGCAAAGGAAGCATGTATTCTCTTTACCGTAAACGACTCCATGGGCCATGAAGCGGAATATTACTGGAAGGAATTCCTTTTTACCCGCGAAATACAATATAAAATCATTGAAACCAGAGACTGCATTCGAAATATAGGCTCCCCCCACTCCCTCAAGACACCGGATAACATATACTTTACCGGAAACCCGGGAGGATTCATCGATGACCTCATGGGCTTCAGCTTTCTGAGCGCCATCAAAAGCGGTATCTACGCTGCACAATCCATCGCACTGGGAAAAAAATATTCCGTCCTGACAAAGCACCTTACACAGAAAGCCCAGGAAATCACCAGGTATCGAAGAACTTTTAACACTTTTAACAATGAAGATATTAATGAACTGACCAGCTATTTTGATATGCACGGAATAACGAAATCGATTTATCGAAGCCCTTTGTTTTGCAGGAAGGATTGCATTGTACCCCCGGACCTTTCCGGGAAGTAACCGCTTAAATGACGGTATGACGGATATAAACTTAAGGAATTGACTGGAGGATTTTGAAATGGCCTATCTATTTTTCTACGCTTCTATTCTTATCATGTGGATACTTCTATTGATCTGCGTGCGGTTCAGAACCCCAGGTACTGCTCATACTGTCATTGCCATAGTTACTGCAGCCATGTCCATTGTATATGATACGACTTTGGGTGAATATATGGGCCTATACTACTATATTCATCCACAGGTTTCCGTAATACATACATTGATAGCAGCTCTGTTGATCTATCCCCCTGCCAATGTCATTTATACGCTATTCCTTCCGAGGGATGCGCGTTCTGCTGTGGTGTATACGATTCTCTGGATTGGTGTTATGCTGGTGTTTGAGTATGCCAGTGTGTTGGCTGGAACTGTAGTATTTACCGGCTGGGATCCCTTCCCCTGGTCTCCACTAACCTATGTGGTCACTTACCTGTGGGTGTATTTTCTTTTCAATTATCTGAAAAACCGTCATTACAAGCTGCAAACATAACAAAACAGCCTCTCCCGGCTCCTTTAAGAAACCAGAGGAGGCTATTGACCGCTAGCTTGCAATTTCCTCTTCCTTCACCATGTCACCCAATTGATTTTCATACTTTTTCAAGGTACTTACGAATTCAGCTTTTAACATTTTAATTTCTGATTTTATGTCTACTAACCTTTCTTTTTCCTCTTCAATCAAGCCTTCAATACGCTTTTTCTCCAGGTTCGATTGATTGATGGCCTCTTCCATAATGGCCGCCGCCTGCTCCTGGGCTTTAATCAGGACCTCTGCGATCCTTGTCCTGTCATCATTGATCTGATTCGCTTTTTGCGATAATTCTCCATATTTAGACTTCAAGTCTTTATTCTGCGTTTTCAGAACTGATATTTCCTCGTCCTTTTGCCGCATTTTATCATCAAATTCCTTTAAGATTCTTTCAATATATAAATTTACATCGGATTTGTTAAACCCTAGAAGGGAAGTTCTAAAGCGTTTTTCTCCTGCCATTTTTATCCCCCTTTATCAATTCCTGCAAGTTTTGTCTTTCTATACAGTATAATATATTATTTCCCGACAAAAATCCAACAAAAAAGTTTCTATCAAAACTTTTTTTCGCGCACTATATAGAATTCGGTTTGAACCAACCAATTCAATTTCGCAAGCAACCCCAAAAACATTGGTTGCATGCTCGTTGAATTGGAGGTTTCAAATCCGATTCTATATAGGTCATGGGACTCATCTTCTCGAACAAGGAGTATTCCTTTTCCGTTAAGGAATGTCCCAAATTAAATGGTTCCCTTCGACGGAGCTAACGCTCCTGAACACCCTCCTTTACACCGGGCAAAGGGGAATCCCCTTTGCAAACCCCATTTTCCAAGTATGTACTTAGAAAATAAAAAAACCGCCAAAGCGGTTTTTCATCTCTGTGAGCAATCTATATTCATTACAGACTCTTTTCAATCAGTTTCGCAAATTCGTCCTTTGACCTGGCTCCGATGACTTTATCCACCATCTCGCCATTCTTATATAACATAACGGTAGGGATACTCATGATCCTGAACTTTTGTGCGATTTCTCCCTCATCATCCACGTTTAATTTACAAATCTTTGCTTTACCATCAAACGCCTCAGCCAGCTCATCCATAATAGGAGCTACGGCTCTACAGGGTCCACACCAGGTAGCCCAAAAATCTATCAATACCGGTTTATCTGATTTTATTACTTCCTGATCGAAATTATCCTTTGTTAAAACAACTACTTTTTCACTTGCCATACTGACGTCCTCCCGATTTCTTGAATTAAATAAATTATAATATATAGTATTCACTTTACTGCATATTTTTACCCACGCCTGAGTAATATAAACAAAAAATTAACGCAGGATGTTTATTTTCCGTCAATATTGTCTATCTTTAGTGTCTTTCCATCCCTTGTTACGATATGCTTACTGAATATCTCCACAAAATTTCCTTCATAGGTTATTTTTTCACCGGTTTTCAAATTGTACACAAGTTTCTTATCTTCTACTCTCTCATATACGGTTCCGTCAGCGGTAATAAAAACATTCTCCGGTAGCACAGGCGTTTTCAGATCGACAGTATTCCATTTGTCAATGGCCTGGTCTACAGTTCCGTAGCGGATTTTTACGACCTTTCCCTCTCCATTCAACTCTCCGGCATAAACTTCATCATCCAATCCCACAACTGCAAACAGGGCAAGGCGTTCCTTATAGGTCAGCTGTTTTGAAGATGCCTTCAAACCGTCCCAGACAAACAAACGATTTTTATCATCCTGATATACCATTTTATTATCATAGTTCATTTCCTTCATAACCATTTTTTCACTGGTATTCATAACAAAGCTCAGTTCCGACATGATGTCATATTTATAGATCTTGGCACTGGTACTCCCGGTGGTAACCTTAGCATAAACCACGTTTGTCAGCGGAGACAGTTCAATATCCGTAATCTCACTCTTGGCAGGAACCCCTGTGATTTTCGGGTAGGCATGTTCTACCTCCGAATCCATATTATAGGTCACTACTTGTACTTTTCCAGCCTGGCTGTCCGGTGCCTTTATAGCGTAGATTACCATATTCCTGTCCGGCAGCCAACTATATAAAGTGATTTCATCCTGTGCATACTGGATGGTTTTCACGACTTTTTTATCCGACAGGTGCATGATCTCCAATTTACCGTCAAGCATGTAGGCAGCAAAGGAATTGTCGTAGGAAACTCTGATCTTCGAGGCATTTTGCGGTATCTCCACCTTTAGGTTGTTTTTCGGTTTTTCTTCCTTGGTTTCCACCAGAGTCGCAGTAGCTTCTCCTCGCCTTGCAAGATATACATTATTTAAGAAGACCAACAGTATCACCTGGCATATTACGGATATAATAATCCACCGATAGATTCTTCCTGCTCGTTTCATTTTCGTCCCCCTTACTTTACGGTTTCACAATGAAGGCTGTAGGTACAGCCCTCTCACCCAGTCCATCCGATGGTTTGTTAATTACCTTGCCCCCATAGTACAAAGTGGCGGAAGAGCCTCCATCCAGGTTTACCGCATTTACACACTTAAACTTGTTCAAAAGAATATCCTGAACATCCCGTAAGGTAGCTCCCAAAATTCCTTTCAACGGGTCTCTCCCGTCAATAACGATCATAACAACGGCTCCATCTGCCCTTTGTCCGATGGCGGTTCTCGGCGCCTGCCCATTCCCCCCGTCTCCCTGGGTAATGGTAGGCTTTCCATTTACAATCAGGGCCGGTCCAAAGCTGATGGCTTCAGCAACATCCATTTCGTTTAATTCCTTAACGGAATGCCTGCCTACGATAAGCATTCCTTTTTTTGTAAAAGCGGCAGTATCCTGCTTTGTGTTTTCATTCTTCAATTGATCGTAGATGAGTTTCCCGCCGCTAAAAATGACGCCTGTGGGATTCCCCCCCGTACCGGCCCAACCCTGATCGATGAAACCGCCTCCATTGATAGCTGCAACAGCGCCATTCCTTTTTGCAATGGCACTGGTGGTTTCCCCCGCTTTTGGCATAAGACTGGAGTAACCCACGACGACGCGGGTGGGATCAAGGACCACCATGGCTTTTCCTGAAAAATCTCCACCATCAATATCGTAAAGCTGTATTTTATCCGAATGGTTTACATTAAAATCCAAATCTTCAATCTTTTCACCCGTCCAGGTCGGGTCAACGGCAACACTGCTTCCGATCAAGTTGTCAATGGCCTTATCCGATAAAAACATTTTCGCCACAAAGGGGAACCGCCGGGTGGTGAGGAAAGAACCTACCACCGTCTTCTTTACCTGGGTAAAGGGACCGTAAAATACTAAAAGCGGCAGAGTAATCCCTGTAAATATAAATTCAAAAGCCAGGAAAATCAAAAAGCTCTTCCATATGGATCTTCTTTTTGTTCCTTTGGATTTATTCGCTGCACTATTTTGGACATTTTCTCTATTTCTCAACATAAACTCACTTCATCCCCTATCAAAACAAAAATAAAGAACTTTACCTTATGCAAGTATAAAGTTCCTTTTAGTGTCTATACCTTATAATATTAGGAAGTGATGAATTTTGTCAAGTTTTAAATAATGTCAGTAGTTTCTGAAAAAGTCGTTAATCCGTCTTATCCTATGGCCTTATGCTATTTTATAGTCATCCAGCCTGTTATGCACCCACTCAAAGGCCAGCCCGGCAATAAACCATGCCGGTGCATAATCAATCCGCACAAGCCCGTCGATGGCAAAGGGTCCCGAATAGTACCATGGAGTCACGCCTACAACCTGAGTTAGGAAAAGCCCGCTTGCATATTCTATACCCCATATGATGACAACCCATATAATTCCTCGAAAAGGCCACCTCCATCTGCTGATTATATGGTGTATGGGTTCAAGAACAAATACGGCAGAGCCATATACAAAAAACATCCATAACGTTGTAGCTCCCTGCATATTCAAATCGCCACTGAAAAGCGAATGAAAACCCGTCCAGAATACCTCTATATTCCATCCCAGTAAACCGTAAATTACAAATCTCTTCAACATAAATTTATTTTTTGTAATTTTGGGATTTTTAGTAGTTGTAAAAAATACTAATTTTTTATTGAATACTTTTTAAACTTTTCCTTCCCCTTCCTGCTTCTTTATTTCCTTTTCCGATTTTTTAAAAAATTTTTGAATGTATTCCTTATTCCTGGGAAGGTTATCATCCCACGGATGTCGGTTCTTATCCTCTTTTCCGCTCATTGTATCACCCCTCCTTCGGGTATTCCTTGCATCAAGCAAAATTTGCTTTGTTCATTTTTACTCTCCCTTAGTATAACCCGTTTTATAAATGAGAAAACTAATCTTAGGATTGGTGAAAAATTACTTCCCCAGTCATTTTGCTACCCCGGCACGGATGCCACGGCAGTTCAAAAAGTGGAAGTAATTTTCCGCTGCACCTTGACTCTGAATTGGGAGGAATTATATGAAGGACAAACACCTTTTGAGGCCCGCAAAGCAGCCCCCTGGATTTCGCGGAGAATTAGTTCCTGAGAAAGATGAGATGGATTTGGACACTAGCGGTAGGTATTTGAAGAGAAATCCATACAAAACACCGCCAAACAACCTGACTACGAAAAACAAATAACTTCACATAAAACTGTCGCAGCACACTCCTGCGGCATTTTTTTGTCATATTTTCCTTGACATTTGGGAATATTTGTTCTACAATATTCATGTTAAGAGGGAGTAGCTGGTAGGTATAAAGTCAACATTCGGCGGTAAGAACGCCTGGCTTTATACTCCTGATCCACAGGAAGCAAGACTTTTAACATGAACCCTTATGAGTTCGTGTTAAAAGTCTTTTTTATTTTTCTACACTTTAATATTTTTATCACTGTTGACGCAAATTATTTACAGGAGGTTTGATCCGATGAAGGAAACAGTTGAGAATTTGAGTGAAGCTATGTTTCATACGCTTACCTCAAGTAAGGCTATGGAAGTGCTTGAAAGCAGTCCCAATGGATTGTCAGAGGCAGATGTGGCAAAAAGGCTTGAGAAGTATGGAAAAAACGAATTACAGGAAGGAAAGAAGAAGTCTCTGTTGATGAAATTTATGGAGCAGTTCAAGGATGTTATGGTTATCATCCTGCTGATTGCTTCCGCTATTTCAGGATTTCTTGGAGAAATAACGGATACTGTCATCATTCTTCTTGTAGTTATAATTAATGCAGTTCTTGGCGTTTTACAGGAAAGCAAAGCTGAAAAAGCTTTAGAGGCATTGAAGCAGATGTCATCCCCTTATGCCAAGACAAAAAGGAATGGCGAAGTAAAAATGGTAAAAACGGAAGAACTGGTTCCTGGAGATATTGTTCTTCTTGAAGCAGGAGACTACGTACCTGCCGACTTACGTCTGGTTGACTCCGCCAGCTTAAAAATTGAAGAAGCCGCTTTGACGGGAGAATCGGTTCCCTCTGAAAAATTTGTCCAGGAAATTGATAAGGCCGATACTCCTATTGGAGATCGTAAAAACATGGCCTACCTGGGAAGCAGTGTTACGTACGGAAGAGGTTCGGGTATCGTAACCGGTACAGGCATGAAAACGGAAGTGGGTAAGATCGCCGGATACATTTCCAAACAGGAAGAGGAGCAAACTCCCCTTCAGCAAAAGCTTTCCGAATTGGGCAAATATCTTACCATCGGTATTGTTGCCATCGCAGTCATTATATTTGTTGTTGGCGTTCTTGAAGGAAGAAGCGCCCTGGAAATGTTCCTCACCGCAGTAAGCCTTGCAGTTGCAGCAATCCCTGAAGGCCTGCCTGCCATCGTAACCATTGTACTGGCCCTGGGTGTTCAGAAAATGGCTAAACGAAACGCCATTATTCGAAAACTCCCGGCGGTTGAGACTCTGGGTTGTACCGAAATCATCTGTTCCGATAAAACCGGTACTCTCACCCAAAACAGGATGACAGTAAAGGAAGTTTACCTGGGAGACAAAGCAATAAAAGCGGAAGAATCACTGGGAGAAACACAGGCTACCGCAGTGTTCATGCAAATTATGACGCTTTGCAACGACTCGAAAGTAGCAAGAACCGGCAAGGAAAAACCGGATGTTCTTGGTGATCCCACTGAAACTGCACTGGTAACCTTCGGCTTCGAAAAGGGCTTCGTCAAAGATGAAATGGAAAAAACCATGCCCAGAAAGGAAGAAATCCCTTTTGATTCCGATAGAAAGCTGATGACAACTATCAATGAGATTGAAGGAAAGCTCCGTATTATGACCAAGGGTGCTCCCGATGTATTGCTCCAGAGATGTACCTCCATCCTGATCAACGGCAAAGTGGAAACCATGGATGCAAAAGCAATACAAAATATCCAGCAGGCCAATAGTGCCATGGCAGGAAAGGCTCTTAGGGTCCTGGCAATGGCCTATAAGGACACTGATAGTATTCCGGACAATATGTCCCCGGATCACGTGGAAAACAATCTTGTTTTTGTTGGCTTGGTCGGTATGATCGACCCTCCGCGTGAAGAGGTGAAGGAAGCCGTAAGAATTTGTCGTGAGGCTGGAATACGGCCTGTTATGATTACCGGAGACCATAGGGATACGGCTGCTGCCATCGCAAAGGAACTGAATATCATTAAGGACGACAGTGAAGTTATATCCGGCAGCGAACTGGATAAAATCAGTGAAAAGGATTTTGAGGAGAAGGTAACAAAGTATTCCGTTTATGCCAGGGTTTCGCCGGAGCATAAGGTGCGAATCGTTAAAGCCTGGAAGGACCGTGGCAAAATCGTAGCTATGACCGGGGACGGCGTCAATGACGCTCCCGCACTGAAGACCTCCGACATCGGGGTAGGTATGGGAATAACGGGTACCGACGTGTCAAAAGGCGTATCGGATATGGTCCTTTCGGATGATAACTTCGCCACCATTGTTTTTGCCGTTGAAGAAGGAAGAAAAATTTACAGCAATATCAGAAAAGCCATCCAGTTCCTTCTCTCTGCCAACGCAGGAGAAGTCATCACACTGTTTGTAGCTACCATGTTGAACTGGACCATCCTCTTCCCGATCCATATTTTATGGATTAACCTGGTAACGGATACATTCCCCGCCCTGGCTTTGGGTGTGGAAAAAGCGGAAAAGGATGTTATGAAGCAAAAGCCGCGTAAAGCCAGAAGCAGTATTTTCTCCGATGGCGTGGGCTTTAACATCATCTATCAGGGTATTATCGAAGGCGGTATCACACTGTTAACTTATTACCTGGGTAAAACCTGGTATTCACAGGAAATAGCTATTACCATGGCCTTTGCAACGCTGGGACTTATACAGTTGACCCACTCCTTTAACGTCCGGTCCAATACCAAATCGGCGTTCAGTATCGGGTTTTTCTCGAACATGTACCTGGTAGGCGCAAACCTGTTTGCTGCACTATTACTTGTACTGGTCATCATAATCCCGGGACTTAACACCATCTTCAGAGTACAGCATCTGTCTCTGGAGCAATGGGTCATCGTTGTTATCGCAGCCTTTACCATTATTCCCATCGTGGAGATTGTGAAGCTCATTCGTAACAAATTTGTAAACAATTAGTAGATTTATTTTAATTTTTATAAATGAGTTTTTGTAGTATAATATAGAGACGGGGATTCCGTCTCTATATTTTTCAGCAGGGGGTTAAGGATTTGAAAAGGAAATTTTTACACAAACTATTGGCTGCTGGCCTGCTGGCCGTTATTCTGTTTACTACTACTGTCTTTGCTGCTGCCGAGCCGGCTCTATCAGCACCTTCTGCTATATTGGTAGATGCGGCCCGTGGACAAGTACTCTTCCAGAAAAATACTTCCACAAAGCTGCATGTATCTACTGCTTCCAAAATCATGACGCTGCTTCTGGCTATTGAAAAGGCAAAGCTGGATGCAAAGGTTACCATAAGTAAGGAATCCACTGAAACGGAAGGTTCTCTGGTGAGCCTGGAAGTGGGCGAGAAATATGCAGTCGAAGACCTATTGTACGCCATCATGCTGGCATCCGCCAATGATGCTGCAAACGCCCTGGCGGAATCCATTGCCGGAGATACAAATAAATTTGTAGATATGATGAATGAAAAAGCCAAGACTTTGGGGTTGAAGGATACTCATTTCACGAATCCTACGGGGCTCTTTCAGGAGGGTCAGTATACAACAGCGCAGGACCTGGCGAATTTAATGAAGAATGCACTGGCCAATCCTACTTTTAACAGTATCTTTTCTACCTCTGCCAAGCCCTGGGTCAGCAAAACGGGCTCGCAAGTGCTGGTGAACCAGAATAAGCTCTTTTGGTCGGGATATCAGGGTGTCGATGGTGGAAAAGTGGGTTATGGCAACAATTCCCTGGCCAATGTCATCACGACTGCAACCCGGGAAAACCAGCGGCTGATTTGCATCGTATTGGAAACGAAACAGGACTCTGCCTTTGCAGACTCTACACAGCTTCTTGACTATGGATTCAACAACTTCCATCGAGGCATTCTGGTAAGCAAGGATACCCTGTTAAAAAAATATGAGTCAGGTGACTATGACCTTTCGCTGGCTTCCATGGAGAATGTGTACTATACCCACCCTGTTGGAGACAGTTATATAAAGAATATAGAGTTTAATGTGAATAAGGATTTGAAACCTCCCATTACCCGTGATTTGATTGTAGGCGTTGCCCGTTACACATTAAATGATGAAAGTACCATTGATGTGAATCTATATAGCACCAACGAAATTCAGCCGCCTTCCAAACTCCTGACCATCGCAAAAAGCCGATTGCTGGAAAACAGAGACGTATTTTATATTTTGATTTTATTGTGTATTATTGAAGTCATTATCATTATCGCAAACATAAGCAAATACATTAAAAAGAAGGTATACAGATAGCCTCTGTATACCTTCTTTTTTACTGTACTACATCTATACTTTTTCAAATTTCTCAACATCCAGCACAAATATGGTGCCTCCGCCTACCAGTACTTCCATGGGAAATGGGGTATACACAGCCCCCAGCTCTCCTGTGGGCATCGATGTATTCATGATCTGCTTCCTACTCCTGGACTTTTTCTCGATAATCTGTATAACCTCATCTACCTTTTCTTTTTCAACACCTACCAGCAATGTGGTATTACCAGCTCGCAGAAATCCTCCGGTGGAACATAACTTGGTCACACCAAAACCATTTTTACTGAGTTCACTTATTACAGCAGAACCATCTTCATCACTGACTATCGCAAATACCAGTTTCATATTCTATCACCCCACATTATTATTTATGTTTTTGTTGCTGTTTATTATTTACCCTAAAACTTTTCTGTTATAACTCTGATTTCTGGAAGTGTTGTTTTTTTGCAAATAATCCATCAGCGCTTTTTCCAGATTCAGAACATTATTCATTTCAAAATACCCGGATTTGCCATGTACAAACTTAACAGCTTTGATGGCTCCCAGCGCAAAAGCCTTTCTTGAAAATGACTCGTGAGAGATTTTTATCTGGTCGTTTTCTCCCACAATCAGTACTTCATGCTTTCCGACTACTCCTCCAGCTCTTATGGCGTTAATCGGTATATCCTCTTCCATGATCTCGTTTCCCGCTGATTTTAAACCCTTGGCAATTTCTCCGGCAATTTTTATCGCAGTTCCAGAAGGTGCATCCTTCTTATGTTTATGGTGAATTTCCATAACTTCAAAGTCATAATCATTCAATAAATTTGCCGCCAAATTTGTTAAAAACATAAGCACATTGACCCCAAGGGTTATGTTAGGAGCATAAACAATCCCATTATGATATCTGCGCGACAGGGCAAAAAGCCTTCGTAAGCCCATCTTTGAGAAACCGGTGGTTCCTATTACGATATTAACACGCATTTTGGAAAAAACCTTCGCATTTCTAAGTGCCGATTCCGCGCTGGAGAAATCGATGACTACATCGGGTTTTGATTTAAACACAATTTCCTCCAAGTGATCCGAACCATCTACCCGAACTCCTATTTTCTCACCGAATAGTATCTCCCCGACATCTTTTCCCTTCTTGGCACTTCCGGGGCTGCATATGACTGACACCAGCTTCATGTCTTTCTGTTCCAACAACACTTTGGCAATTTCCATTCCTGTCTTGCCGAGGCCTGCCAGACAAACTCTTATCATCTCAAACTCCTCCCCCACACAAGTTTTTCAATGCCGATCGGACAACGAACAAAGGTAGCATTGCCACTTTTGTTTGCGCATGTGCCTTTCCGAAACATGAGGAAAAACTGGCACGCGCATAAATTCAATGTTTTTTTATTGTATAGGAAAGTTCTCTTTCCTATACAATAAAAAAAGCTGCAGGAAAGTTCCTGCAGCTTACGTAGCCCTTGTTGGAATACGAGCATAAAAACCACACTCCCTTTCTACGCTGACGAGGTTAGCTGACGGATTCGGATCGAAAGAGCATTGACCCTACGGCATTGAATACCGATTCACCCCAAAACATTGGTTCCCCCGCTCCTCTGCAATGAAATAACCCCAGGGTCTTTTCACTGCATTTTGGATTAAGCGATAAATTATTTGTTTTTCTATATTGTATATTATATTGCTTTGTTTGTCAAAAATGCGTTACAAAATGGTTAAATTTCCCACTCATTCGATTTTACCATAGGTTCCGCCGCCCCCTGCTTCTATCCCCAGCTTCCCTTCACGGGCCAGAATAATATTTTTGGCGATTTCCTCCTTAACGACGGCTGCCAAATCTTCGAAAGTCGCATCCTGCAGTATTCTCATCTCATTTCCAAACTTCTCGATCAACTTATCGATGGTCTTAGGCCCCACCTTCGGCAGGAACTCCAGAGGAATCTGGTAATGATAAGGCGCTCTTCCCGCCATATTGAGCTCTTTCCGGTCTTTTATAACCTCCAGCCGGTCCTTTACACCGATAACAACGCCATGCTTTTCCGAAACCGGACAGCGAAGCACCGGAGCTTCTCCCTCCAGAATTCGGTCACAGACCAGGCAAAAGGTTCTGTGATATTTCCCAAGCTGCGGGTTCAGCCCATAATTGGCAACGATATGCCGACCGTCCTCTCCTTTTAAAGCTTTTAGCACTTCCGCATAGCTGGGATGGTCCATTTCGAAAATATTGTACTCCCTTCCCATCTTTATGAGAGAATGAGCATCGGAATTGCTGGTAAAGGATTTACCGTCCAATTCACTCAGTTGGCTTGCCATCATGGCATCGGCACTGAGCCCCAGTTCTACGGAAGGTATTTTATCAAAAGAGGCGTCGTTAAAAATATCATGCAGTGAATCACAGCAGTTCCCGTAAAAGCTTTTATGAGGTGTAAAAGCATGTGCGGGCATAAAGACACCTCCATGACCATCCACGATGTCGAAAAGCTCCTGCCCCGTTAATCGGCTCATGGTGCTGTTCACTCGAATACTGCGAAAATGCTTGCTCATTTCCCCGGAGAACTCTTTGATTTGTTTTAAGGTAGGGAAGAAGCACAAACTATGTGAGCTGCATCCATGTTTCTCATGGGTTTCCACTTCGGCCCCCAGAAGAAGCGTCTGTCCTCCCCTATAATCCATTCCACCATCCTTTTTCTCAACCAGTTCGCCCTTTTCCACCAAAGCTTCGATATCTTCAATGATATGCGGTGAAATGCAATCTACAACACCGATGACATGAATCCCCTTTCTGTAATAGGACTCGTGGGCAATGTTCTCAAAAGTGAGGTTGTTGGCTGTTGCCTTCTTCACCTCTACCCCTTTGGAGGAACGACCGATATGGACGTGAAGGTCGACATAGTACTTATTCATGATACATCCATTCCTTTCAACAACTGCCAAAGTTTATTCTCTCCTTCTGCCAAGCTGCTATGTATTCTGTAACTAATGCAGGTTCTACATCGCCAATAAAAGTACTCCCTCCGTCAGCTTCGCTGCCACCTCCCTCTGAGAGGGAGGTACTCCTATTCAGACCTTTAAAGTCTCCCTCTTTGAGGGGGATGTCACGAAGTGACAGGGGGAGTAGGTTCCCTTATTTCATCACTTGCATATTATTCCCATATCAGTAAGCAGTATATGGGTAAAGCTCGGAAGAAGGGCTCAGGGATTGCGGGTTAACCCGCAGTCTCCGCTTCCTGAGCAGTGCTGACCTGTGCTGCCCATTTCCCGCAGCGGTCTCCCCAGCGGGCGATGGCTTGCCCGTTGGATGAAATTTCAATAACCTCGCACATGTTGGAACAATCCTTGCATTCCAAACTTTTAGCCTTATAATCATTATCCATAGCGTTAAAGCCGTAAAAGCCGGTAGTTAGTCCGGAAGAAGACATCTTTTCCATGGCAAGGAGAGCTGCACCATATGCTCCCATAACATCATGGTATTTAGGAATTACGATCTTCTTTTCAAGGGCTTTTTCAAAGGCGGACACGATGCCGACATTGGCAGCTACTCCCCCCTGGAATACGATAGGTTCAGCGATTTCCTTTCCCTTTGCCAGATTGTTCAAATAATTTCTGACCAATGCTTCACATAAGCCATTGATAATATCTTCCACACTGTGACCCGTCTGCTGCTTATGAATCATATCCGATTCGGCAAACACGGCGCATCTTCCTGCAATTCTTACAGGAGCCGCAGACTTCAAGGCATAGGACCCAAACTCTTCAATGGGTATACTCAGCCTGGAGGCCTGCCGATCCAGGAAGGACCCGGTTCCTGCCGCACATACCGTGTTCATGGCAAAATCATATACAACTCCACTTTTTAGAATAATAATCTTTGAATCCTGTCCTCCGATTTCCAGAATGGTTTTTACTCCCGGAACCAGTTTTTGAGCAGCCACCGCATGGGCAGTGATTTCGTTTTTAACAATATCGGCTCCAATCAAAACACTGGCCAGCTGCCTTCCGCTTCCTGTGGTACCGACACCTTTTATCTTTATATCGCTATCCAATCGTTCGGACAGTATGGACATCCCCTCACGCAGTGCCTTGATAGGCTGCCCTCCTGTACGAAGATAAAGTTTTTCGATAATCATTCCGTCCTCGTCCATAACCACCAGGTTTGTACTGACGGACCCTACATCAATGCCCAAATAATAGGCTTGTTTCTTCTGCAATTGAACTTCGCTCCCTTCTTTTTTTCAATAAATCAATAAAAGCTTCCAGCCTTGTCATATACCCTGCTTCACCCGTCAATTCATCAATGATGAGTGTTAATATCGGTATGTTATAATCCCTTTCAATGGCCGGTAAAATGCTCTGTGCTACGATCTCCGGCATACAGGTCAAAGGATAGATCTGCAGTACTCCATCATAGCCTTCTTGAGCATATAATATGGTGTTCCCAATGGTCTCCTGCGCATGTCCACCAATCATGGTTCCAAGGTAGGGCTTTGCCGCATCGATATGTCTTGTATCCCGCGGCAGATGAAGTGCAGTCTTAATAATATGGTCTATAACCCATTCACTGATGGTAACCGCTCTATCTACCTCGATTCCCATGTTTCCAAGTTTTGCATCGATATTAAAACAGGTGTAAGAATCGATGGTTGTATAAATCTCCCCGACAATCCCAATCTTGAGCGGAACATAATTCCTGTCAATCTCGACATTTTCCAGTTTCTCCCGGGTATCCTTAATCAGTTGCTTGATCTGCGAGGCACCCTTCATTTTCAAAACCTGATTTTGAAAGTTTTTATAGAGTCGATCAGTTGTTCCCTTTTTTATCTCTCTGGGCCGGACCTTATACGTCAGCTTTTCAAGCTCATCAACCATTACCGAGATCTGCGCTACATTTTTGAGCGTTTTTGTAATCCTGAAAACATTGAATCCACCGGCTATTTTTTTAACTCTGCGTACCAGTTCACCGATGCCCTGATCCGGCATTTCAAGGGCAATTACATCCATTTCGTATCCGATGTCCTTCAGGATTTCCCTTTCTATCTCACAATAATATCCAAACCTACAGGGCCCACACCCCCCGGTAATCAATACGGTATCAGCACCCTGTTCATAGGCCTGAATATAGTTGCCCAAATTTATTTTCAGCGGTAAGCAGGCCATCTCAGGGGAGTATTTAGTTCCAATTTCCAATGCTTTCTTGTTATTGAACGGCGGAACAACATACTCCACTCCTAATTCATCCAACAGTACCTTGCCCGTTATATAGGTATTACCCATGTGCGGAAACGTTATCTTCATCTTTGTCCCTCCATCTTATCATATCGATAAAGGCTTCGATTCTTGTATTAAGACCGGCCTCACCGGAATGCTCATCTATAGTGATGATCGTAAAAGGTATGTTACTGCTTCGTCGTATCTTTCTTTCCACAAAATCACATATAAAGGAATCAACACCGCATCCGAAGGCCATAAGGTAGATGATGCCGTCGATATCCTCTCTTTCCATCAGGTGCAATGCGGCTCCTGCGGCTTTCCTTCCAAAGTTCCAAAACATCCTTTTTTGGAGGGTGGCACTTTTTTCATTAATGGTATCATTATCGATCATTTCCACGGTCAGGATATTTACATCCTCTTTTTTAAGCTTCTTGAGCATATCCATATTGACATAGCTATCGTAGAGGTTGTAGCCATGTCCGATGACTGCTATATTCAACATCTTTTTTTGCGGCTTCTTCAGCACCGAAAACTTTTTATCCAGAATATCGGTGGGAAGTGCTCCGTTCAAAACCTGTCCCCTGTAATCCCGGTAGGTTTGAACCGCATTTTTATAAGCCCGGGTTATTTTAATGGGATCGCTGCTAAAAAAACTTCCTACTTCCAACGCCGCTTCCATTGAATTGGTTTTGGATTTACGCATGTTCACCTCCGTATCGATTACACTGGGCAATCCCGTCAGGCTGTTTTTTATCATGTCCGGAAGACCGCCAAATTTGGGGCAAATATATTCATTTTTCGAAATACTTGTATAGCGGGGTATAAAAAGATAATCCACCTTGTCTTTTAGATTCAGTACATGACCATAAAACACCTTGACAGCCAGACAGGCCTCATCAACACAACTTTTGGACCCATCATCCAGAATCTTTTTTGTGGTATAATCCGAAACCACCACTTCTGCCCCCAGTTCTTCAAAAAAAGTTTTCCACAGGGGGTAATACTGATAGTACATTAATCCTCTTGGGATTCCTACTTTTGCCATACACACCACCTCGAGGATAGTATTGACATCGAAGAAAATTGTTATACAAAAAAACAGAAACCCTAAGTTAGGGTTTCTGTTTTTTTGTATAACAATTTTCTTATTACGCTTTTCCTGCGCAACCAAGCACGTTAACCAGCTTGTTTTTAACCAGTTCCTTGATTGCTGCTCTAGCAGGTGACAAGTACTGTCTTGGGTCAAAGTGAGTTGGGTTTTCTGCGAAGTATTTCCTGATGCTGGCTGTCATAGCAAGTCTCAGGTCGGAGTCGATGTTGATTTTGCATACAGCCATGGAAGCTGCTTTTCTCAACATTTCTTCCGGAACACCCTTCGCACCTGGCATTTGTCCGCCGAATTGGTTGATCATTTCAACATATTCAGGGATAACGGAAGATGCACCGTGAAGAACGATGGGGTATCCAGGAAGTCTTCTCTGAATTTCTTCCAAAATGTCGAATCTCAGTTGTGCTTCACCCTTGAACTTGTAAGCACCGTGGCTGGTTCCGATAGCAATAGCCAAGGAATCAACACCTGTTTTGCTTACGAATTCTTCTACCTGGTCAGGATCCGTGAAGGCTGCGTCCTTTTCAGATACGTTTACCGCATCTTCAATACCGGCCAGTCTTCCCAGTTCGGCTTCAACAACTACGCCCTTATCATGAGCATATTCAACAACTTGCTTTGTAAGCTTGATGTTTTCTTCAAAGGAATGGTGTGAACCATCGATCATTACGGATGTAAATCCGCCGTCAATACAGGATTTGCACAATTCAAATGTATCACCATGGTCAAGATGCAGACAGATCGGAAGTCCTGTTTCCTGAATGGCTGCTTCTACGAGCTTTACAAGATAGGTATGATTTGCGTACTTTCTAGCTCCTGCGGAAACCTGAAGAATCAAGGGAGCATTTACTTCCTTTGCAGCCTCTGTTATACCCTGGATGATTTCCATGTTATTCACATTGAAAGCACCAATGGCGTAACCGCCTTCATAAGCCTTTTTAAACATTTCCTTAGATGTAACTAATGGCATGGTTTTCACTCCTTCATAAAGATTATGTAATTATTATAACCATTAGGGTCGGTAAAAATATAACTTCCGCTACAATTGTGCTACACCCTGCATGGACACCACGAAGGGTCCGCACAAAAGCAGAAGTAATATTTCCACTCTCCCCTACAACACCGCTCTTTCAGAAGAAAGGCTATAATAATTATGGCAATATAAGAAAAAGCAGTAAAGTTGTTAAGTTTTTATCATTTATATTTTATCAGATTTCATTTTAAAATCAAGGTTAATTTTTTACTGTCTTCAATTCGTAATTTGACCCATCCCCCTGCCCCTCCTCTGCCACAGCCAGTTCAAACCAGAACTCTACCCCTTCCCCTACATTATTGACTCCATAGTTCTGGTGGTGTGCTTCCTGAATCGCACGCACGATGGCGAGTCCCAGCCCGGTTCCGCCATAATCTCTGGATCTTGCCTTATCTGCTTTGAAAAAGCTGACCCAAATCTTATCCTGAATGTCCTCCGGGATAGGATCGCCGGAGTTATAAACGGAAACTCTTACTACATCCCTTTTGTTTTCTATACTGATTCTGAGAATTTTTTTATCGTCTACGTAATTTACCGCATTACTCAAATAATTTATCAATACTTGCTCCACCCGATGCAGGTCCGCTTTAACAAAAATTTGCTTCTTACAGTCAAAATCAATGCAGATCCCCTTTTGTTTGAAAAGAATGGCATTCTTTTTCAGTACATGGGCTGTCAATTCCACGATATCAAAACAGCTCACTTCCAAGGGCATGCCTCCGGATTCCAACTGGGATAAATCCAGCAGCTGCTTTACCAGACGGTTCATTTTATAGGCTTCATCCATGATCACTTCGCAGTAAAAGTTTTTATTCTCTTCATCTTCATTTACATTCACTTTCAGACCCTCGGCATATCCCTGGATCAATGCAATAGGCGTTTTTAGTTCATGAGACACATTGGAAATAAACAGTTTTCGCATTTCATCAATTTGCCGTTCCCGTTCAATGTCTGCTCTTAACTTTTCATTGGCATCCCTGAGCTCTGAAATGGATTTTTCCAGCTGCCGGGATAAGGAATTTATACTCTTTCCCAACTCGCCAATCTCATCCTGGGTTGTAACAGGATACCGCTGGCTGAAGTCCAGGTGCGACATCCGCAGGGCGATTTGGTTCAGTGCCAGAATGGGCTTTGTGAATCTTCTTGAAAAGATATAAACCAGGATACAGCCTGTAATGATGGTGGCAATGCCAGTGAATAGAAAAAACTGATTTGCGGTTTGTACACTCCCATGAATCGCAGCAACGGGAGTACTTATAAAAATGTATTCCCCGCTATCCAGTACAGCTAGAAGGTTTACAAACTCCGAGTTTAGCCGTGGGTCCCGCCCTTCTTCAATGATGGGCTTACCTATGCTAAGTTCCTTAGCTTTGTTTTTTATCCAGAATTCGAACATGCCCAGCCCTTCATAGGGAGTTGCAGGCCCTGTCCCCCTGCCCCGGAATTCCCGGACCTTTCGCTGGGTATTATAGAGGGTTTCAAAGTCCTTGCTGACAATAATGATTTGAAGCCCTCTCATTCGCTCCAGTTTCTCAATCCCCAAGGAAACTTCTTCCAGTTCTTTATTATAGAACCGGTTGATTTGGCGATAACTTTCCATTAGCTCCTTTTTCTTATTATAATGATAATACTTTTCCAGGAATTGATTGTTCAACCCCCATGAAAGCAGTACAAACATTAGAATCAGTCCACTGACAGCCAGGAAAAGTTTATTGCGAATGGAAAACCTCATTCTATCACCTCAAATTTATACCCCAGTCCCCGTATGGTTTGGATGTAGTCCCCTTTGCTTCCGAGTTTCAACCGAAGCTTCTTGATATGGGTATCTACCGTTCTGGCATCGCCGAAATAGTCAAAATCCCAGACGGTATTCAGGATTTGTTCCCTTGACAAGGCGATTCCTTCATTCTTCACCAGATACAGCAGCAATTCATATTCTTTGGGGCTAAGGTCCACTCTTTCGCCATAAATCGATACCGTATGCCCTGTCTCATCCACTTCCAGTCCGGAAATAACTTTAACTTCCCGCTTCCCGTTTCCAGCCCTTCGCAGCAGGGCCTGTACCCGGGCTACCAGAATCATGGGGCTGAAGGGTTTTGTAATATATTCATCCGCACCAAGATCAAATCCAAAAATCTCATCCGCCTCCTCCCCACGGGCTGTCAACATAATAATGGGGAGGGTAGAATTCCTGCGGATTTCCCTGCAGACCGTCCAGCCATCCAAACCCGGCATCATAACATCCAGAATCACCAGATCTATATTGGGATGGCTGTTATAAATCTCAAGTGCTTTTTCTCCGTCCTCGGCTTCCATCACCAGGAATCCTTCCCTTTTCAAAAAATCCGAGACCAGTTTTCTCATTCGCGCCTCATCATCGGCTATCAGGATTTTTGTCGCTGCCATATCCTCTCTCCTTGCCAGAAAAGCTCTTTTTACCCTATAGAAATTCCATCGTAACTTCTATAGTATACCCTTGTATTATAAAGTAATCAACGGTAGTTAACCCTCCGATCCGCCCTGCAAAGGGAGGACAGGAGGGTCCTATACTACCAGCCTCTACTCTCTATATGAATTTCTCCTATTCTTTTATTCCGTCAGTACCAGGACTTCAAGTCTTCCCCCATAGTATTGAGGTTTGTCGATGTACGCCGCGACCTTTCCGTACGTGAGGGCCAGGTCAATATCTTCCGTACCGATGGTAACTATGGTGTCCGACATGCTGTCTTTTTTATATATGATGGCATTGCTCCGGAACCAGTACACCCTGTTATTGATCATAACTCTTTTGGAATCCACAGCCTGCACTGTCTGCGCCTCTGCTTCCGGGTCTTTCACTTCAATCAGTGAATCTACTTTTCCTTCTCCCATCTTTACCTTAAAGACAGCCCCTGTAGAAACAGTAGGGATGTTCGGACCGCTGTAGGTGTATTCCTTCCCGTCGATTAGCAATGTATAATTTTTTGTATTTCCATTGCCACTGATTTTCTTGACTACTCCCAACCGGCTCTTTTCGTCAAAAAGGTCATTGGTTACCATGACATTGATGTCCTTAAATACACCGGATTCATTAATAAATAGCACTTTGTTCGCCTGTACCATTCCACGGGGTATTTCATTCCAATCCACCAGTTTTACCTGAGCCTCTGCACCCGAGTCATTGGAAACCAGGTTAAATATTTTTACGTTTTCCGCCACATACGTATCATCCAGCAGCCTTTGGTCGGTGCTAAACATATGCTCCTCCGCTTTTACATATTCTACCTCTTCCAGATAGACTCTTTTATCATCCAGACGCTGGTAGATAACAAGCTTTCCTTTATGTTGGCTGGGCTGGCTGTCTACATTATAAGTAGCTGTGGAACCATCCGTCAGCAGTAATTTTACATTGTAAATAATTTTACCGTGATCACTGCCTGCACTGGATATGGTATATCCTGTATTCACTACAAAGGCAAAATTGGAATTATCCTGGGTATCCCGGTTCAAAATATCTACGGCTCTTCCATCACTTCCCAGCAAAAGCGTTACGTCGTCTCCCACCTTGAAGCTTCCGGGTGTGGCGTTTACCTTGTTCACAGTAAAGTCTTTTCCCAGCTCATAGTCCTTATCATTAATCTGTACTGTTTTGGGTGCAAATTTATCCGGCAGTATGGCTGTAATCTTTCCATCCACCTTGTTTTGAACTACAAGAAAATACTTATTTGTGTTCCAGATATCACTGATTTGGTATATTACATCCTTATCCTCCAGGTCACCGAAACCGATGAGTTTTCCATTCTTCACCATGGTCCCTCCCGAAAGATTCAGGCCTCCGGAGATTTTTGCATCGACTCCATATCCGGAAACAATATGGGGCTGACTATATACGGGGTCAACAATGATACCGCACTCAAACCCGGTTTTATCATCATTATAGGAAAGTACGATGGAGGTTCTTCCCTGGAGTAGATTCTTGAGGTTTTCATAATTCTGCTTCACGCCTTGGTAATAATATATTGTTTTTTCCGGAAGCGTCATGGTTTCGGTCTTTCCGGCATTTTTATAGGTAATTTTCGTGTCTACGGCACTTTCAACTGAAATATTCACTACCGATCTTACTACCTTGTAGGCATTTGTAATTACATCGTTTTTGACCACCAGCTTATATTTGTTTCCGACTTCCAGTTTGACATCTTCATTCCCGATGTAATAGGTTCCTTTATCCGTCAGGACTTCCCGCTCCGTTAACTTGCTGGAGATCTGGGAGTTTGCCAGCACGATGCAATCCGTATATAATCCTGAGGAATCGGCGAAGGTTTTTGCCGTACCGGAAGCTGGTGTTTTCACGTTGGTAACCAGCAGCCGGTCAATCATGACAGCGGCAGCCCATCGCGGCAGTGCATCGTTAGCGGATAAGGAAAGACCGGGAGCCAATCCCAGAGTTTTGGCCTTCTCAATGAAATTCCTGGGCCACAATCCGGTAATCTCCTGGTCTGTATATCCCAAAGCCCTTACCAGAATGGTACACGCCTGCGCAAAGGTAATGCTTTCCTCCGGATGGAATTTTCCATCTGCCATACCCGCTATGTATCCTTTATTCAAGGCCGCATTGATATAACCCACAGACCATCCATTCGGGTCTATATCCGGAAATATGCTGGTGCCGGCCAGAGACTGTGCCAGTTCTTCAAATCCAGCCGCTTTTACGATCAATGTTGCAAATTGTTCGCGGTTGATGGTCTCCCCGGGTTGAAAGCTTCCATCTCCCATGCCTTTCACAATACCCAGGGCGGAAATTCTTTCCACTGCTTCTGCGTAGCTTGCATTTTGTGGTACATCCGTAAAGGCTCCCAACGCGCTCACCGAGGTGAACATCAGCATAAGAGCCACAACTGCACATAGTATTTTCTTTCTTATCAAATCCAACACGTCCTTCCAGTTATGATATTCCTGTTTTCTTTTGTTTGGGGTGCACCCTTCATCCCCTGGCCCCCTCTATCGAACATGCTATGCATTACCCACATCGCAGGAAAAGAATGAAAAGCATACTTTTAAGCAGCTTTTGTAGCTTTAACCCTCACCCTCCAACTCCCTCTCCCAAAATTGGTAGAGGGAGAGAAT
>ENA-OFCE01000272-OFCE01000272.1-metagenomes-genome-assembly--contig:-NODE-272-length-35642-cov-4.434119_pt1 | contig 35642 bp, 37 predicted proteins | sample MGYA00153388_OFCE01 | MGnify analysis MGYA00153388 | reverse complement strand
TCGTCCGGCGTGAAGGGGCGCTTGTACGCAAAATCGTAGTAGAAGCCGTTTTCGATGACCGGGCCGATCGTCACTTGAGCTTCCGGGAACAACTCTTTGACGGCGTGGGCCAAGAGGTGCGCTGTGCTGTGACGGATGACTTCCAGGCCGTCGGCATCCTTTTCCGTGACGATGGCCAGTTGCGCGTCGGCCTCGATGCGGTAGCTCAGGTCGACGAGCGGGAGCCGTCGGGGAGCGTGATGTTCAACATGTTCTTGACCTCGAAAGACAAAAAAGCGCGGGTTGAGCCGCGCTTCGTCTGGGAAAAGGGATGGGCGTGACAGCGCTGCCGCTCAGGTCTTGTCAAAGACCTCGGTGAAGCAAAAGCCCGTAGTTCGCGGTGTCATAACCCGAACTGCCCTTTCTGTTTCTGGATGAATATTAAACATACACGTATTTTACGACAGCTTGCGCAAAGCCTTATGGGCTGCCCGGCGGCTTAAAGCCCAAGCCCAGGCAACTGGGGCATTCCGTGATGACGGTTTGCTTTTCAACTTCAAACTGCTCGTTGATGTTTTCACTTTCAAACCGCAACTCGCCCGAGCCGTTGCAGTCAGGGCACGGAATACGCTTAAAACTCACGGTGGCATCTGACATGGCAAGTCTCCTGTCGTTTTGATTACAACTGCACTTTACGCGAATTCGAGCCAATAAAACAGCCCCTTTTGCTGCTGGCCACAGATCTAACGTCCCGTGACTTTTTTGATGGTGGGCTTGATGCTGTCGCGGCGTGCCGGGAGCACCGGTGCGCTTTCGCGCAAGGCGTTCAGCACAATGCAGGTGGCGGTTTCAGTCATGACACAAAACTTCGTGACCACCGCATCAAGGTGGGCCACATCGATCACGGCAATCTCCAGCACCCAGCTGTCGTCACCCGTCACGTTGTACGCCGTGATGACTTCAGGTGTTTGCTCAACCAGTTTGACAATTCGGGCGTACTCAGCGCGCCCGACACGCACCACCGCGCGAATGCCGTAACCCAGGCGCTGGTAGTTAACCTGGGCGCGGTAGCCTGTGATAACGCCTGACAGCTCCAGTTTGCGCACCCGCTCAGTGACTGCAGGTTGACTCAAATGCACCAGCCTGCCCAATTGGGCCATGGTGATGCGGGCGTCTTTTTGCAGCGCAGCCAATATGCTTGCGTCGTACGCATCAAATTCAGTGGTTTCTGCCAAAGTGTTCATAGACATTTAAAAGTAAGGTGATCAAGGTAAAACACCGTTAATTTTGCATGGCGAATCCCAACCTGGCAAATTACCATAGTTCCATGAATGTCATGACCGCACCACTTGATCGCCCCGGCAACTCCCCCCGTTGGCTGATTCCCGCTTTGCTTGCCTGCTATCTGGTGTGGGGCTCTACCTACCTTGCTATTCGCTTTGCACTGGTGAGTTTCCCGCCTTACTTTCAGATGGGTTCGCGCTTTATTGTTGCCGGTATGCTGCTGATGCTGTGGATGCGTTGGCGCGGCGCAGCCTGGCCCAGTTGGATTGAATGGCGCAACGCTACTGTCGTCGGCAGCTTGATGCTGGCGGCAGCTATGGGCTGGTTGGCCAGTGCGCAGCAGCACATCGGCTCGGGCTTGATTGCCACGTTCATTGCCATCGTGCCCATGGTGGTATGCGCCTTTGGACTGCTGGCGGGCAAACGCCCCACCCGGCTAGAGCTGGCCGGTATGGCGCTGGGCGCACTGGGTGTGCTGCTGCTGGTTCGCGGGGCCAGCTTTTCAGCATCGCCAGTTGGCATTGCTTTAATTATTGGCTCCGTCATTTCTTGGTCGCTGGGTTCGGTACTGCAAACTGCGCGTTTGCCGCTGGCACCAGGCCCCGTTGGCTTTGCCAGCGAAATGCTTTGTGGCGGCGTTGTGCTGATGGTGATTTCCCTCGTTCTCGGCGAACAGCCAAGCTGGCCGCCGCAGCCCGCTGCGCTGGCGGCTTGGGTGTATCTGGTCGTGTTCGGCTCGCTGGTTGCGTTTAGCGCCTATCTGTATCTGCTGGCCAACGCAACACCTGCGGTGGCAACCAGCTATGCATTTGTCAATCCGGTGATTGCATTGGCGTTGGGCGTGGCACTGGGTGGCGAGGTGGTCAGCGGCGAGGAATGGCTGGCTTGTTGTGTGATTCTGTCGGGCGTTGGGTTGATATTTTTGAGTAAAACGAAACTGTCTCAACACCTTCATTAACACCACAAGCAGTGCCATAAAAAAAGGGGCTCAATGGCCCCTTTTTTGTTGGATGACGAAGCCCGCGGCAGATCAGTGGAACTGCTCTTCTTCGGTAGAGCCTGTCAATGCTGTTACGCTTGATTTTCCGCCCTGAATCACGGTAGTCACTTCGTCGAAGTAACCGGTACCGACTTCCTGCTGGTGCGATACGAAGGTGTAGCCACGGCTGCGGGCTGCAAATTCTGGCTCTTGCACTTTCTCGATGTACGCCGTCATGCCGCGTGCCACGTAGTCTTGCGCCAAGTCAAACATGTTGTACCACATGGAATGGATGCCAGCCAGTGTGATGAACTGGTACTTGTAACCCATGGCGCCGAGTTCCTTCTGGAACTTGGCGATGGTCGCGTCGTCCAGGTTTTTCTTCCAGTTGAACGATGGCGAGCAGTTGTAAGCCAGCATCTTGCCGGGGTGGACTGCATGCACCGCATCAGCAAATTTCTTCGCAAATTCCAGATCCGGCGTGCCGGTTTCGCACCACACCAAATCGGCGTAATGGGCGTAGGCTACGGCGCGCGAAATGGCCTGGTCCATGCCTTTCTTGGTCTTGTAAAAACCTTCAGCGGTGCGCTCCCCAGTGATGAAAGGCTTGTCGTTCTCGTCGTAGTCGCTAGTCAGCAGGTCCGCCGCTTCTGCGTCGGTACGGGCAATCACTAGGGTTGGCACGCCGCAAACGTCTGCAGCCATGCGGGCTGCAATCAACTTCTGGCAGGCTTCAGCGGTCGGCACCAGCACTTTGCCGCCCATGTGACCGCATTTTTTGACCGAAGCCAACTGGTCTTCAAAGTGAACGCCAGCCGCACCGGAATTGATCATGGCCTTCATCAACTCAAACGCATTCAGTACGCCGCCAAAACCGGCTTCAGCATCAGCAACGATGGGCGCGAAATTGTCGATATAGCCTGCATCACCAGCATCAATGCCTTTGGAATGCTGGATTTCATCCGCGCGGCGGAAGGTGTTGTTGATGCGCTCCACCACTTTTGGCACCGAGTCCACTGGGTACAAAGACTGGTCTGGGTACATGGCGGCATAACCGTTGTTATCAGCAGCGACTTGCCAGCCCGACAGGTAAATGGCTTTGACACCCGCTTTGACCTGCTGCATGGCCTGGCCACCGGTGAGTGCGCCCAGGCAATTAACGTAAGGTTCGTTGTGTACCAAATCCCACAGTTTTTCAGCGCCCCGGCGAGCCAGCGTGTGCTCAATGTGGAACGAACCGCGCAAGCGCACCACGTCAGCCGCGCTGTAACCGCGCTTGATGCCTTTCCAGCGGGGGTTGGTGGTCCAGTCTTCTTCAAGCGCAGCGACTTGCTGCTCACGTGTGACTTGGTCATTGAGGGTTTGGGGCATGGTGGACTCCTGGTTTGAAAATGGCAAAAGGTTGGGGCAAAAATTGCGCCACTGCAAAAAGGGACAATTAAGCGATTGGGAATTTTAAGTCTTATACAAGACTTATTCAGCTCTTATGTCTTATATAAGACGATTAAATAATTCAAATTGAATCAACGACTTAGGCGCGTACGACCGTAATGCGGAAAACCAGTTCTCATATTGAGAAATTATTCTGCAATGCAGCATCTTGATTTTTCACAATACAAAATAGCACAGAGTAATGGTGAAATACGTGCTGACATGCGCAAACGCAAGGGTGTTCAGGAATACCCAGGTGCGACAAGTTGCGCCGTGCGACTGCAATGCCAGATACCAAAGTAACGCAAAATGCTATCTAATAAGTAGCTGCTTAAACGCGTATTTACTGCGCCATAACCTGTTTTAGTTCGAAAAATGGCGTTTTTTATCTAAAACGCGACTTAGACAACCATTTCAAAACTTTGAACCCAGCTCCCGCTGCCGTGTCGCCAGTAGCGCCCCCAGCCACAGCGCAAACGCAGAAAAAACGAGGCCGCGCTGCAGACCCGCCAGGTCGCCGCCTGGCCCCGGTCTATCGGCAATCCATCCGACCACTGACGGACCGATGATTTGGCCCGCCGCAAACACCACCGTAAATGCGCTGATACCTGCAGCCCACTGGCTTTGCGGCAGGCTGGCGCTGCTGCGGCAGGTTGTGGCGTACCAGCGCCGTGGTGCTGGCCACCACCGACAAAAACACGCCACCAAACAACACGCCAGACAAAAGTACCAGCGGCCAGGCGGCGGTCATTGCAGGTAGCACGGTGGCGCAGCCCAGCAACGCATTCAATATCGCCAGCGCTTGCCCGCCCTTGAAACGGTCAAGCAACCGCGCCCATATGCCGGACGATGCCATCACCGCCAGGCCCAGCAACGCATAAAAACCGGTAACTGCATTCGGCGCAACGCCCTGCTCCCGCAGCAGCGCCAGCACAAAAGTCATGTAACCGATGTAACCCACGCCAAACAGCGCATAGCCCGCAAGACCAGGGGCAAAATCACGCCACGCAAACAACCGCTGAACTGGCATGTTGGCAATGCTGGCCGGAGGCGCTGTCAGCATCTGCAGCCTCCGCCCCACCCAGCCTAGCACCACCGTTGCCAAAACGCAGCAACCTGCCAGCGCCCACCACGCCCACGCCCAACCGTGCGGCACTTGGCCCGCCGCAAGCAACGCAGCAGGCACCAGCAGCGCAGATAGCAAGATGCCCAAGCCCGTGCCGCCGTAGTACACGCCCAGCAGCAAGCCCACGCGCGTTGGCACCAAAGCGCCCAGCCGCGCAGCCAGCACGCTGCCGCCGACCAGCACCTGCACCGGCTCAAAGCGCTTGAGCAACCAAGGCGTAGCCAATGCGCCCAGCAGATATCCGAGCGCGTTGGCAGTGTTCATCGCGCCCGCCAGCGTATAGGTCCAGCCCAGATCGGTGCGCATCGTGGGCAACAGCAGGCCGTATGCAAAACGGGTAATGCCCAAAGACACAGCCGCACCCAAAGACAGCGCGGCGGCTAGTGCGAGCAACTGGTTCAGCCGGGGCGAAATTGAAGTGTTTGGACTTGGTCTGGCGGCTGATGGCATCGTGCTTCAATAGTATGCCAACCAGTTTGCTGTTTATCCAGGAGCTGCTTACAACCGCATTTATTGCGCCAAACGAAATTTGCGTGCTAAATCTGCACCGCGAAGTACAGTATCGGCAAAGAAGGCGAATACCGACCACTTGACAGAAGCAACTAAACACCAGGTAACGATGAGCCCACCTTGCATGGCGGTTTTATGTCTCTTCTCGTTTGAACGAAAGGGCATCTTTATTGCGCAGGCAATGCCCTATCGCTTTAGCCAATCCCCAGAGGCGATGACCTGCATGCCAACTATGCGCTGCTCGGAAATCTCATAGGTCAGGCAAGTTAACTCGGTATCGCCGCCAGCTGCGTCTCGCACCTGAACCGTCACTTCCCGCCGAACGTATTCACCTGTCGGTACTGGCAACACGTGCTCAATTTCATCGAGCTTGCGCTCCAGCTCGGGGGTGATTTGGTAGACCTCGCCCTGCACCGGATTTTTCTCGCCCAAACGCAGCCCCGGATACGCGCAATCACCCAGGTGGTACAGCACGCCTGGCGTCTGGCTTATACCCACAAATACAGGTGCGGGCCGCAGCAAAGTGATGTCGCGCTCTTCGCCCCTGCGCAACGTTCCATAAACAAAAACATAGCGCGAGTGACTGGTGCACTGTTCAGCGGGCTGTGTGGGTTCGGTTATCGTCAGAGTCATGAATCGAATTGTGGCTTATGCCTGCCTTGCCGCCAGTATGTCCTTGGTGGGCAGCTACGTCGCCCTGTCCAAACCCCTGGTTGCTGCCCTCCCCGTTTTTTTACTGGCTTGGCTGCGGTTTGGCATTGGCGGCGCGGCCATGCTGCATTGGCTGAAAAAGCCGGTGGGCGAATTGCCCATGACTCGGCAGACCAAACGCCTGTTGTTTTTGGAATCTTTTTTGGGCAATTTTCTGTTTTCTATCTGCATGCTGTTTGGCGTCAGCATGACAAGTGCGGTCGCGGCTGGCGTGGTGATGGCGACCATTCCGGCGGCGGTCGCCGTAATGAGTTGGGCATTTTTAGGTGAGCGTATTAGCCTGCGCACCTGGGCTGCGGTAGTATGTGCCGTACTTGGTGTGACATTGGTTTCACTATCAAAACAGGAGCTGCTTACGCCCGTATCTAAAGCGCTAGAGGCCGATTTTTACCAAGAGAATGCACTTGTGGGTACTTTTTTGTTGCTTGCTGCGGTACTTTGTGAAGCGGCTTATGCCGTAATTGGAAAAAAGCTCGTGGGCACGCTCAGCCCAAAACGCATCACCGCGCTGATCAATTTATGGGGCCTGGCGCTTGTGACGCCGCTGGGGCTGTGGGCGGCCTGGCGGTTTAACTTTTCAAGCGTGCAAACGTCAAGTTGGCTGTTGCTGGTGTTTTACTCCCTGGCCGCCAGCGTGTGGACAGTGTGGCTGTGGATGACGGGCCTTAAAACAATTCCTGCGGGTCAGGCGGGCGTGTTCACCGTGTTTCTGCCGGTCAGCGCGGCAGCAGTAGGTGTGGTGTTTTTGGGTGAGTCGTTGAGCGGCATGCAGGCGGTTGCATTCGGCGTGGCATTACTGGGCGTGGTACTGGCCACGTTGCCGGGCAACCGTTAATTTAAAGCCCCAACTTGACGCATTAGCCCGCCTGCCTACGCTTTTGCCGCCGCAGCGTGTAAAGACTATAGGCAATGATGCCGATGGACACCGCCGCAATCAGCAGCGTAGCGGCTGCGTAAATGGTCGGGTTTACCCCGCGCCGCGCATAGCTGAAAATCACTTGCGGCAGCGTGGTGACACCCGGACCAGACAAAAATTCAGACAGCACCACATCGTCGAACGACAGCGTAAATGTCAGCAGCCAGCTGGACACCAGTGCAGGCGCAATGCTCGGCAGCGTCACCAGGAAAAAAACCTGTACTGGTCTACAGCCCAAGTCCATCGCGGCTTCTTCAATCGAGCGGTCTACATCTGCGAGGCGCGATTGAATGACGGTAGTGGCGTACGCCATGCCCAGCAGCGTGTGACCAATCACCAAGGTAGTGAAACCGCGCTCCGGGAAACCAAACATGCGCTGGCTGGCCACCATCAACAGCAGCAATGACAGGCCAATCACGACTTCAGGCATCACCAGCGGCGCATTGACCATGCCGTAAAAAGCGGTGCGGCCCGCAAAGCCGCTTGAGCCCCTGTACCGCACCAGTACGAACGCCGCGAAGCAGCCCAACACCACCGATAGGGTACCGGTAAGCAACGCCACTTTCAGCGACAGAAAAAAACCTTCCACCAGCCGTGAATCGTTCATTAGCGCTTCGTACCAGCGCAATGAAAACCCAGTAAATACTCCGTCCTGTCGCGTACTGTTGAACGAAAAAACGACCAAAAAAACCAGTGGTATGTAGAGAAACAGAAATACCGCAGCCAGCCAGAACTTGCCCGTGTGCTTTCCAAAAAAACCGGTTGCAATCATTTTTCTGTAGCGTCTTTGGCCCGGTAGTAAAGGGCTAGCGGCACCAATATCAACGCGATCATGACCACTGACAAAGCTGCAGCCCGTGGCCAGTTGTTGTTGTTGAACATTTCGTCCCACACTACGCGGCCAATCATGACGTTTTCAGCGCCACCCAAAAGCGACGGAATTACGAACTCGCCCACCGCAGGAATAAACACCAGCATGCAGCCTGCGACGATGCCTGCCCGACTCAACGGCACAGTCACCAGCCAAAATGCCTTGAAACTGCTAGCACCCAGGTCGTGTGCGGCCTCTAGCAGGCGCATGTCCATCTTCACCAGATTAGCGTACAGCGGCAAAACCATGAACGGCAAGTACACATAAGTCATGCCCACCAGCATCGACACATCGGTGTAAAGCATGATCAAAGGCTCTTGAATCACGCCGAGGCGGAGCAGCAAATTGTTCAGCACACCCTGGTCCGCCAGAATTCCTTTCCACGCTGACACACGCAGCAGAAAAGACGTCCAAAACGGCAGCATGACCAGCATCAAAAGCACGGGCCGCAAAGACGCACGAGCCCGCGCCAGAAAATACGCAAAAGGGTATCCAATCAGCAAGCAAAGCAGCGTGGTCAGTGCCGCAAACTTCAACGATGTCTGAAACGCGCCAACGTAAATAGTTTGCCCACTGCTTGCGCCTGCACCACCTTGCTCATCGCTGAAAATAGAAATGTAGTTTTGTAGCTGCAACACAAGGCGCCACGACTCTCCGCTGGTATCCACCAGCGCAGCAAACGGGTCGATACCGCTGCCCATATCCGTCACGCTGATGCGCAACAAAATCAAGAACGGCAGCACAAAAAACAGCAGCAGCCAAACATAAGGCACGGCAATCACAAAACGGCGGCCTGGGAAAAACTGGATTTTCATGCGGCGGTGCTTACTGCGTCAGCACAACAGGCGCAGTGTCTGGCCACCAGAAGAACACCGCGTCGTTCCAGGTGATTTCCTGGCCATCGTTGCGGGTGACATTGGTCTCGGTGATTTTTACCTTGGCGCCGTTCGGTGTTTCGACAATAAAAGTGTTGTAGCTGCCAAAGTAGGCAATTTCAATGACTTTGCCGACAAACAAGTTTTCGCCCACCGCTGGCCTGCTTTTGGAGATCAATATCTTTTCAGGCCGAATGGCTACCGCGCAACCCATACCCTGCGTACCGCTGATTCCGTGCCCAATACTGACCACCCCCTGGACTGTTTTTACTTCACAGCGGCCCGCCTCATCCACCGCCAAAGTGCCGTCCCACAAATTCACGTTGCCAATAAAGTCTGTCACAAATCGGCAGTTGGGGTACTCATAAATCTCTTTGGGTGTGCCCACTTGCAGCACGCGCCCCTGGCTCATCACCGCGATGCGGGTTGCCATTGCCATTGCTTCTTCCTGGTCGTGCGTCACCATCACACACGTCACGCCTACCGCTTCCAAAATATTGACCAGCTCAAACTGCGTGCGTTCGCGCAGCTTCTTGTCCAGCGCACCGAGCGGCTCATCAAGCAACAGCAATTGCGGCTTTTTGGCCAGGCTGCGCGCCAGCGCAACGCGCTGCTGCTGGCCACCTGACAGCTGGTGCGGTTTGCGCTGCGCAAAGTCCTGCAATTGCGTGAGGTTCAGCATTTCATCAACACGCTGGGAAAGCTCTACTTTGGGCATGCCGCCACGCTTGAGTCCAAATGCAATGTTCTGCCAAACCGTCAGGTGCGGAAACAGCGCGTAAGACTGAAACATCATGTTGATGGGCCGTTGATAGGGCGGGATACCCGCAATGTCCACACCATCAAGCGTGATGCTGCCAGAGGTGGGCGACTCGAAACCCGCCAGCATTCTCAGGAGCGTTGACTTGCCGCAACCCGAGCTGCCCAGCAGTGCAAAAATTTCTCCCTTGTTGATCGAAAGCGAAACTTCATTAACTGCAGCAACGCCATCAAAGCGCTTGACGAGCTCTGTCGTCTTCAAATAACCGCCCACACTGCCCACCTTTTCACGCCCCTTTTTTGAACAGCGTAAACACCTGTCCCATCGACTGACGCCCCTCGTTGCTGAAACTGCTGGGGGCCACCATTTTTTCTAGGTTAGCCGCGTCCGGAAAAACCGCTTGGTCCTTGGCTATTTCAGGGGTGACGCTTGCCAGGCTCGCTTTGTTAGCGGTGGGGTAGCCCAACTCGTTGGTGAGTGCGCTTGACACTTCTGGCCGCAAGAAATAGTTGATGAAGGCATGCGCGTTGTTTGGGTGTTTGGCATCTTTGGGGATGGCCAGGTTGTCGAAGAAAATGAGACCACCCGTAGCCGGCAGCAACGCCTCGACTTTGTTTCCATTTTTGTTTTCAATCGCCCGCCCCCGCGCTATGTTGATGTCACCTGCCCACCCTAAAGCAACACATGCTTTACCGCCGGCCAAATCATCAATCATGGTGCTGGAGAACAAGCGCACATCCGGGCGTACTTTCGCCAGCAAGTCGCCCGCAGCCTTGTGGTCGGCCGGGTCATTCGAATACGGGTTTTTGCCTAAAAAGTGCATGGCGGGCGGCAATACTTCGGTGGGAGAATCTAAAAACGCGATACCGCAAGACTTCAGTTTGCTGGTGTACGTCGGGTTAAAGACAAGCTCCCAGGCATTCGCTGGCATAGGGGTTGCACCAAGGGCTTTTGCCACTTTGGCTTGATTGATGCCCACTGTTGTGAAGCTCCAGGCCCAAGGAACGAGGTAAGCATTCCCCGGATCCACTGCAGCCAGCTTGCCCATCAGCGATGTGTCAAGGTTGGCGTAGTTCGTAATTTTCGACTTGTCCAGCTTTTGCAGCAAACCCGCATCAATTTGCGGCTTGGCAAACACCGCCCCCGGAACCACGATGTCATACCCCGTATTGCCGGCAACCAGCTTGGCCTGCAAGACTTCGTTGTTCTCGAAGGTTTGGTAGTTGACCTTAATGCCAGTTTCTTTTTCAAAATTGGCCACCATGTCTTTGGCAATGTAATCCGGCCAGTTGTAGACATTGAGGATTTTTTCCTCGGCGCCAGCAGCAGCTGGTGCGACTGCAGGCATGTCTTGTTTTTTGCCGCAGGCCACCAGCGCAAAAATTGAAAATACCACTCCACACAACTGCTTGTTCAACATGTCTTACGTCCGTAAAAGTGTAGCGGGCGGAACCCGGAAAAGCGGATTGTAAGAGCTATTTTGTTGGCAGATGGGTGCTGGCTGAGCTGCAGCTGCGCACAAAATTAGGGCGCAACGCACCACGGTGCAGTGTTCTGCACCAAGCCCATCCAAAGCGCCCATGAAGAGCTTGCAAAAAGCGCGAGGCCGGCAATACGTATCGCCCACTGGCCTGAGCCCGGCCTCCGCAGGCGAAGCCAAAGCCAAGGCCCTGCCATCAATGAGACCCCGCTGCCTAAGGCGAAAAGCGCCATCACACCTGCGCCCTGTGCAGCGCTACCGGTCATTGCCGCTACGAGCAGGGCCGAGTACAGCAGACCGCAGGGCAGCAATGCCCACAGCACACCCAAAAGCCCGGTAGATGCCAAGGCTGCACTGCCGTTGGTATTGCCATTCGCGCTGCCGGTCAGCTTGCGCACGCCGGCCCAGACTTTACGCGCAGAGTCCTCAAGCCAGATCGGTTGACGAGCCTGGTAGAGCAACATCAAACCTAAAAATGCTGCCGCTACATGAAACATGGACCACACTGGGCGCAGCGCCGCAGCATGCACACTGAGCCAGCCCAAGCCCTGTATTGAAAACGCAGCCAAGGCACCCATCGCTGAATAGCCAGCAAGTCTGCCGACCTGAAACACCCACAAAGCCCGTTTGCTTTGGCCAGTCTGCGTTCTACCAATGCCCGCGCAGGCTGCGCCGCACATGGCCACACAATGTGGCCCCCCTGCAAGGCCCATTAGCAGCGCAGTAAGAGCCAAAGTGGTCTGCATCTCAAAAATCACACGAAAAAAGCGCGCACGGCGCTTTGTCCTGCACGCCTGAGCTAGGCGTCATTACACACTGTGGATTCATCAGGTCGAGTCACGAAATTCTTTCAGTTTAATTTGTATCATGCGGTAGTCTGGTTTAAAGGTTTTGATGTATCGCAAACTTTGCTCAGTCCGTACAGCAAAAAATTTAATAAGCGCGGGAATACACCATGTCATCAAGCACCACTTCTTTTGTTTCGCCGGCAACACCTCTTGTTGTACGATCAAGATCTCTGGTTTTAAGGTCGACTGTGGACCAACTCTCTATCAAAATTGCCTGCTCAAACTGCAATATGCGCGAACTTTGCATGCCCATTGGCCTGAATGCAGATGAACTCCGACGCGTTGACGGGCTGGTGACAAGGCGTCCGTTTGTCAAACGAGGTACTGCTCTTTTTCGCACAGGTGACCCCTTTACGTCGCTGTACGCCATTCGCAGTGGTTTTTTCAAGACTTGCGTTGGAACAGAAGACGGCCGGGGTCAGGTAACCGGGTTTCAAATGGCGGGTGAAATCCTGGGGCTTGATGGTATTGCCGCAGACGTACATTCTTGTGACGCTATCGCGCTGGAAGATACCGAAGTCTGCGCCCTCCCCTTTGACCGGATTGAAGAAATAAGCAGAGAAGTCCAAGCGCTACAACACCACGTACACAAACTCATGAGCCGCGAAATCGTTCGCGAACACGGCGTTATGCTGCTTTTGGGAAATATGCGGGCAGAAGAAAGGCTGGCGGCGTTTTTACTGAACTTGTTGCAGCGTTTGCAGCTGCGCGGGTTTTCAAGTTCTGATCTGGTGCTGAGGATGACGCGAGAAGAAATCGGTAGCTATTTGGGTCTGACGCTCGAAACAGTCAGCCGTACTTTTTCAAAATTTGCTGAGGATGGCGTCATCACGGTCAATCAGCGTCATGTTCATATTGAAAATGCTGCCGCGTTGAAACTGCTCGTTAACCACGAGCAGTGTCGTTGACATCCCGCGGCGGTTTGCTTAACCACACCACAAGGCTGCTGCAGCCAATGGCGACAAGCCAAAAGCTGAAAAACGCTGCTGTGTAAATCGCCTGGCGAGACGGCTGTGCCGTCACACCTGGCCAATGGACTTCCGCTGGATCGATTGTTGCGAACACCATAGCCTCGAGCAAGCAAGCTGCCAAAAAAGCTGGCCACGTAACGATTATCCAAAGTTTGACCCGGCGCGATTTTTCCAGATCAAGGCTTGTCATGATTTTTGCCCCCTGTGGCACTGTGGTTTCGGCCTGTATTTGCGGGTTGCATGGCTGGCTTTGCCACTTCAACCTCTTTGGCAAGCGCAAGGCCCTCTTTGTAGTAGTCCTCAGACACCACCGCGTCGGGCCCTTGAAAAATGAAAACTGCCGTCACGGCGCAGGCTAGAACAACGGATACCGGCCCAGAAATCACCATCCAGACGTAGAACTCCTTGAACCACGGACGCTCTATCGGCGTATTGTTCGACTGTGTATGAGGCGGCACCATATCTGGATTCCTTTAACGTCTTTTCTATCGCGGCACTAAAAATATCGATTTTTCAACCACTTCGTCCCCTGGCGGCGTCAGCGTTGAAACCACAAAAGTAATGGGGTGGGAGCCTGCCGACATGCCTTGCGGCGCCTGCACCCGAACGGGCACTGAACGCGAGCCGGCCGCTTCTACCGACACGTCCGATGCGGGACTGACCGTAGCGCCCTCTAAGCCCGCCACCTGAATTGAATAGCTTTGTCGCGCCTCAGTGGCGTTCATGATTTGCAGTCTGTACACATTTTCGATCTGGCCCTGCCCTACCGCGCGAGTCATCAAGCCCCGGTCTCGCTGGACATCAACCTTGAAGCTATCGCGGGTCAAGAGACTCAACCCCATACCAATCGTGACGATACCCAGTACCGCTGAGTACACCAAAACGCGAGGCCTGAAAACGCGCCTGATCATTTGTGACCGCGTAAAGTTTTGCTCTACCCCATTTTCCGTGCTGTAACGAATCAGTCCGCGCGGGTAATGCATCTTGTCCATCACGCCGTCGCACACGTCAATACAGCCCGAACAACTGATGCATTCGTATTGCAGACCTTCTCGAATGTCAATGCCGGTGGGACACACTTGAACACACAAGCCGCAATCTATACAGTCACCCAAGCCTTTGGCATGGTACTGCTCAGGTGTATCACTGCGTGGCCGGGCCCCCCTACCCTCGCCGCGTTGCAAATCGTAGGTCACAGTCAACGTGTCCCGGTCAAACATGGCGCTTTGAAAGCGTGCATACGGGCACATGTATTTGCACACCTGTTCACGCATCCAGCCAGCGTTGCCATACGTGGCAAACCCATAAAACAGTACCCAGAACAGCTCCCATGGCCCCAAAGCAAGATTGACCACCCCACTTGAGAGCTCACGAATAGGTGTGAAGTAGCCCACAAATGTAAAACCAGTCCACAAGCCAATCGCAACCCACACCACTTGCTTAGCGCTTTTGCGGGCAATTTTGTTCAAGCCCCAAGGGGATTTATCTAGCCGCATGCGGGCAATGCGGTCACCTTCGATTTTGCGTTCGACCCACATGAAAATTTCGGTGTACACCGTTTGCGGGCAGGTGTAACCGCACCACAGCCTCCCTGCGACGGCTGTGAACAGAAAAAGCGACAGGGCACTAATGACCAATAGACCCGTCAAGTAAATCAAGTCCTGCGGGTAAAGCACAAGATTGAAGATGTAAAACCGCCGCGATGCCAAGTCAAACAGCATGGCTTGGCGGTCATTGATCGACAACCACGGAAGGCCGTAAAACACTAACTGCGTTGCAAACACCATCGCCCACCGCCAGTAGTTAAACCACCCGGACACACTGCGCGCGTAAATTTTGGCGTCTGACTGGTACAGCGATGCCACGCTGGACGAATCATCCACCGCGATCGGGATAACTCTTCTTTGGCTAGGGATTTGCTCGACGCTATCTACCATCGTGTGAATTCAAAAAATCAAGGCGCCTTGGGCGTAACCGCTGCCACCGTGCTTTGCGACAGGCTCAAAACATAAGCCGCCACCACATGAATTTGCTCAGCCGACAATTTTGGAGACTGCGCTGGCATGACATTGTTCTTGCCAATCTTGATGGCGCTAATAATCGCGGCCTCGCCCCAGCCGTGCAGCCAGTAGTTGTCAGTCAGGTTCGGGGCCCCCAAAGCTTTGTTGCCCTTGCCATCTGCGCCGTGGCAGGCCGCACAGGTTGTAAATTTCGCTTTACCACCAAATGCTTTGATCTCGTTGTGCGGGCTACCAGACAAGGACAGCACATAGTGCGCAACATCGCTCAGTGCTGCCTCGTCACCGACGGCCGCAGCCATGGGCGGCATGAGGCCTGTGCGTCCGTTGGTCACGGTTTGAACAATATGAGCGCCACCACGCTCGCCGAGCCAGGCTGCATTGGAGTTGGTCAGGTTGGGAAAGCCCTTGCTACCACCTCCGTCAGAGCCATGGCATTGCGCGCAATTGTTCATGAACAGTCGCTCACCAACTGCCATCGCGCGCGGGTCTTTGGCCAACGCCTCAACCGGTTGTGCAGCAAATGCTGTGTACAGCGGTGCTACTTTGGCCCGAAGCTGAGTCACGTCTTGCTGGTGTTCGCTATCGGTTGACCACTTTAAAAGTCCTTTGAAGCTGCCCAAGCCGGGGAACACCACCAGGTAGACCAGGGAAAAGACGATGGTCAAAATAAACAGCCACAACCACCAGAGGGGCAAAGGGTTGTTGTACTCGCGCAGGTTACCGTCCCACACGTGCCCGGTGGTGTTGTCATCTTTCTTACCATCATGCGCCATGACGGTAGATTTTCCTGCGAGGTACAGCAGCAAACCACAGGCAAGAATGGAGACTACGCTGATTGCTGCAACGTACCAAGACCAAAATCCATTGACAAAATCACTCATGATCGCGGCTCCTGCTCTGCGACAAAAGGCAGCTGGGCAGCTTCGTCAAATGCCGCTTTTCGGGAGGGTCGGTACGCCCAAAAAGCAACAGCGATGAAAAGGACAAAGCCGGCTGCTGTGACCAGGCTGCGGAGAATGTTGATGTCAAAAGAGCTGTCCATTTTCTTTCCTTTCTATTTCAGCGCAAGTCCAAGGCCCTGAAGGTACGCTATCAATGCATCCAGCTCTGTTTTACCTTGTACTTCTGCGGGCGCAGCGGCTATCTGCGCGTCGGTGTACGGCACACCCACTCTGCGCAGCGCTGTCATGTGGGCTTGAATGGTTTGGTGGTTTGCCGCTGTTTTCTCCAGCCAGGGGTAAGCGGGCATGTTGGATTCAGGCACCAAATCGCGTGGCGCGGTCAGGTGCAGCCGATGCCACTCGTCGCTGTATTTGCCGCCTACCCGGTGCAAGTCCGGACCGGTGCGCTTACTGCCCCACTGAAATGGGTGGTCGTATACAAACTCGCCCGCAACTGAATAATGTCCATACCGCAGCGTTTCGGCCACCAGCGGCCGAATCATTTGAGAATGACAGTTGTAGCAGCCTTCACGCACATAGATATCGCGGCCCACCACCTTCAAGGCGGAATCCGGAACGATGCCTTTAATCGGCTGCGTGGTGGACTTTTGAAAGAATAAAGGAACAATCTCCACCATCCCGGCGACTGCGAGCACCAGCAGAATCAAAACGATCATCAATGCGTTGTTGGTTTCAACTTTTTCGTGGGTAAATGCCATGTTCCGCTCCTTATGCGTGGGCTAACGTCGCCGTGGTTTCAGCCGGAATGCGCGCATCCGCTGGCTTGCCGGCACGTACCGTCATGAAAACGTTCCAAGCCATCACCAGCATGCCCACCAAATACAAAACACCGCCAAAAAAGCGAACTACATAAAAAGGGTAAGTTGCCTTAACGCCCTCAATAAATGTGTAAGTGAGAGATCCGTCGGGGCTGATGGAGCGCCACATCAGGCCTTGCATCACGCCCGCAATCCACATTGCCGCGATGTACAGAACTATGCCCACCGTGGCTACCCAAAAGTGCAGTTCGATGGCGGGCACGCTGTGCATTTTGGGTTTCCCAAACAGACGGGGTACGAGAAAGTAGAGTGCGCCCATTGATATGAACCCTACCCAACCTAGCGTACCGCCGTGAACGTGCGCAATATTCCAATCGGTGTAGTGCGAAAGCGCATTGACGGTCTTGATCGACAGCATCGGCCCTTCGAAGGTTGAAATACCGTAGAAAGACAAGGCCACAATCATGAAACGAATGATCGGGTCATCACGCAGCTTGTGCCAGGCGCCTGACAGCGTCATCACGCCGTTGATCATGCCGCCCCAGCTTGGTGCCAGCAAGATAAGCGAAAACACCATGCCCAGTGACTGCGCCCAATCTGGTAGCGCTGTGTAATGCAAGTGATGCGGACCTGCCCACATGTATGTAAATATCAGCGCCCAAAAGTGAACGATCGACAAACGGTACGAATACACCGGCCGCTCTGCCTGCTTGGGAATGAAGTAGTAGACGATGCCCAAGAAGCCTGCAGTAAGGAAAAAACCCACCGCATTGTGCCCATACCACCACTGAATCATCGCGTCTTGAACCCCGGCGTAAGCTGAATAAGACTTCATCCAGCCGGCAGGCATGACCGCAGCGTTAACAATGTGCAGCATGGCTACAGCAATAATGAAAGCGCCGTAAAACCAGTTAGCGACGTAGATGTGTCGTACCTTGCGAATGCCAACCGTACCGAAAAATACCACGGCATATGCAATCCAAACTACGGCTATCAAAATTGCGATTGGCCATTCCAGCTCTGCATACTCTTTGCCGCGGGTGTAACCCATGGGCAGAGATACAGCTGCCGCAACAATTACAGCCTGCCAACCCCAAAAGTGGAAGGCCGCCAACTTGTCAGAAATAATCCGGGTCTGGCAAGTGCGCTGCACGACGTAGTAGCTGGTCGCAAACAGCGCGCAACCGCCAAATGCGAATATCGCAGAATTTGTATGCAGTGGGCGAAGCCGCCCAAACGACAGCCACGGGATACCAAAGTTGAGTTCGGGCCAAGCCATTTGTGCGGCGATAAACACGCCTACCAGCATGCTCACCACGCCCCAAACAACCGCCATGATGCTGAACTGGCGCACCACCTTGTCGTTGTAGACCGTCGCCTTCGAGGCGGACCAGATTCGGCCTGGTGCTTGCGTAGTAGGAATTGGCAGTACTGCTGTCATGTCGAATATCCTCTTTCCCTAACGTTGTACCCTAGTGTCCCGCTGTGCACCTGCCGTCGTATTGATCTGCATCAAACTTGCATCAGCAAGTGGCAATATTTCTTCTGGCGCAGTCAAGATAATTCGCCCGCCTTCGCTGTCGAGCTCTTCAAACTGACCCGACCAGACAGCCCAAGCGAGCACACCCATCACTGCCAGTGCCAGCAAAACCGAAAGCGGGACAAGTAAAAACAAAATATCCATCAAACAGTCGCCTTAAGTCGCGACAACCGCGCCGCATTGGCCACCACCAAGAGAGAACTTGTTGCCATACCCAGCCCTGCAAGCCACGCGGGCAAAAAACCACCCAATGCCAGCGGCACACACGTGGCGTTGTAGACCGCAGCCCAAATGAGGTTTTGCTTGACGATGCGCATTGTGTTTTTGGCCTGGCCAAGCATGGCGGGCAGCATCAACAACTGAGCACCAGGTATGACGAAGTCGCTTTGCGCTTGCGCCAGCGGCACAGCCGTACCAATGGCGATCGAGACATGCGCGGCAGCAAGCGTTGGCCCGTCATTCAAACCGTCGCCCACCATCAACACCTTGCGGCCATCGGTTTGCCGATCCTTCATCAACGCCAATTTGGTTTCAGGCGTGCAATTGCCCTGAACGTTTTTAATACCCAGCTGCATGGCTACCCTCGATGCGGTTGCATGTGCGTCGCCTGAAAGCATGCAGACGGTCAAGCCACGCGCCTTTAGAGCTGCAACCGTTTCAAGCGCATCGGGTCTCAATGTCTCTTCCAATTCAAATGTCGCCAGCCACCCGTGGCTGTCGGCCAGATAGACACGGCCCGAAGCACCCATTGCTGTGTCAACGCCACAGTAAGCGCTGGAGCCCAACCGCATTCGGCCCGACAAGCCTTCAGCACCAGCGCACTTTTCGTCAAACTGACCCTCAAGGCCAAGACCTGAAAACTCTTTGACATGTGTAACTGCAATCGCAGGAATACTCCCTGACGCTGCGACCAGAGCACGTGACACGGGGTGCAGCGAATGATGCGCCAGGCTAGCCGCCCACTGGAGGGCTTGATCGCGCGTAACGCCATCGCGGATATGTATCGCCTGCATGCGCATGTTTGTTGCGGTCAAGGTACCCGTCTTGTCAAAAATCACCGTATCAATACCCGCCAGTGATTCAATCGCCTGCAAGCGCCGCACCAGCACACCATGGCGTGCCAACAGTCCGGCAGTGGTCAGCATCGAAGTGGGTGTGGCCAGCGAAAGCGCGCACGGGCAGGTTACAACCAGCACGGCGACCGCAGCCATGAGCGCCATGGCCGGATCGGTGGTCCACCAAAACGCTACGGCACCCAACGCTGCAATCAGTACAAAGATCAAAAAGGGCTTGGCCACCCGATCAGCCAGCACTGCAACGCGCGGCTTGCTAGTCGATGCCCGCTCCATCAACAAAACGATTTGCGCATAGCGCGTGTCAGCGCCGAGCTTGTCAATACGCACAGTTGCCGCGCTGCCAACGTTGTAGCTGCCGGCCAGCACTGCGTCGCCCACATCGCGCGCTACTGGCCGCGACTCACCCGTCATGAGCGCTTCGTCGACAAGCGTGCCTCCCGCCAGCACGGTTCCGTCTGTCGGGAAAGCCTCCCCCGGCAACACGCGAATCACATCACCAAGAACCAGGCGACGCACCGCTACCCGTTCAAATTCGCCACTTGGCAGCAGCCGCAGCGCACTGGCCGGCAGGCGCTGCATCAGCGCGCCCAACGCACCTGCAGTACGGGCACGCAAGCGCTGCTCAAGCCAGCGCCCGGTCAGAAGAAAAAATACGAACATGGTCAGAGAGTCGAAATACACCTCTCGCCCCCACCAGCCTTGGGGCTCAAAAGTAGCCGCTGTGCTCACAGCAAACGTCACCACGATACCAGTTGCCACGGGCAGGTCCATGCTGATATTGCGTTTACTCAAGTCCCGCCAAGCGTTACCGAAAAACGGGCCGCATGAAAAAAGCACCACCGGCAAGCTCAATACCCAAGACGCCCAGCGCAAGAGCCTTTCAATGTCGGAGGTGATGTCGCCGGGTTGCGCAAAATAGCTGGGCGCCGCGTACATCATGACCTGCATCATGCAAAACCCGGCAACCAGCCAGCGCCATAAAGCAAGGCGCGACTCTTGCCGCTCGCCCTGAACGGAAACAGCGTCTTGAACTGGGAAGAGGGAATAACCTCGTGCAAGCCCAGCATCCATCCATATCGACGGCAAAGTCAACGCTGGCGACCACGTGACGCTGGCGCTGGCGCTGGCGGCACTGACCTGCACCGCGACCACCCCCTTGACGCCTCGCAGAGCAGACTCCAGCGTCAGAGCGCAGGCCGCGCAATGCATGCCGCGAACCGCCAGAAACGACTGGACTGTTCGGGATTCAGCCCCATTTGTAGAGCCATCCATAACCTGGCTGAAAGCGATCCACTCTTCAGGCTCGTCATACAGCGCAAAAGGAGAATCAGTAGATGTTCGTTGCAAAGCGCCTTGCCCAAATCCGGGAAAAGTATCGGCTGTGGACGCTTGCATATAACAAGATTATCGCGTGCCGCGCAGACAAGTCTTGATATGGATCAAGACTTGCTGCATTGGTTGGTCGTACGCTTAAATTTCAAACTACCGGAGACCCAGCATGTACCAGAAAATCCTGATAGCCACCGATGGCTCCAACCTTTCAAAAAAAGCGGTCACCAGCGGGCTGGAACTGGCAGCCCTCGCTGGCGCAAGTGTTGTCGCTCTCAAGGTGGTTCCGCGCTACCCTGTCAGCTATTTTGAAGGTGGTATCGCCTTGTCTGTCAATAATGTTGCCGGTGTCGAAAAACAGTGGGCAGATGCCGCCATGGCTGTTGTCACCAAAGTAAAGGACGCTGCCGAGGCGGAAGGAATAAAAGCCAAGGCCGTGACTGTGTCTTCTGACTTCACCGCAGAGGCCATCATCAACGCCGCAAAAAAACACAAATGCGATTTGATTGTGATGGCATCACACGGCCGCAAGGGAATGAAGCGGCTGCTGATGGGCAGCGAAACCATGCATGTGCTGACGCACTCGCATATCCCAGTGTTGGTGCTCCGATGAAAGCCGCTGTCGTAGAGGCGTTCGATAAACCTCTGGTACTGCGCGAATGGGATACACCAACACCAGGCGAAGGGCAAATTTTGGTGAAAACCGAGGCTTGTGGTGTCTGCCACACCGACTTGCATGCTGCGCGCGGCGACTGGCCAGTAAAGCCCACGCCGCCGTTCATTCCAGGCCACGAGGGGATTGGACTGGTCGCGGCTGTGGGCAAAGGCGTTACTGGTGTTAAAGAAGGCGACCGTGTCGGTGTGCCGTGGCTGTATTCAGCCTGCGGGCATTGCGAGCACTGTTTGTCGGCTTGGGAAACCGTTTGCGCAAGCGCGCAGTTTGGCGGCTACACCGTAAACGGTGGGTTTGCCGACTACATCCTGGCCGACCCACGCTACGTGGCGCGTATTCCCAAAGGCTTGTCTGCCATAGATGCAGCGCCGATCATTTGCGCAGGCGTCACCACGTACAAAGGCATCAAGGAAGCCGCCACCAAGCCTGGCGATTGGCTGGTTGTGTCTGGCGCGGGCGGTTTGGGACACTTAGCAATTCAATACGCCAAAGCGATGGGTTTGCATGTTTGCGCGGTAGACATTGACGATACAAAACTGGTGCACGCCAAATTAATGGGCGCTGACGCCACCGTGAACGCCAAATTACCCAACGCGGTTGAACTGGTCAAAAAAGCCACCGACGGCGGCGCGCACGGTGTGTTGATCACTGCACCATCGCTTGCGGCATTCAAGCAGGGCGTAGCGATGACCCGAAAGCGCGGGACATGCGTTTTAACCGGACTGCCACCCGGTGAGTTCCCATTCCCACTTTTTGACGTGGTGGTGAACTGTATTACCGTGCGGGGATCTTTCGTTGGCACAAGGCAGGACATGGCTGAAGCACTCGCGTTTGCAGCAGAAGGAAAAGTCAAAGCCGACATTGAGCTGCAACCTCTGTCAGCCATTAACCAAGTGATTGACCGGCTGGGGCGTGGTGAAGTAGCAGCACGGGTGGTGCTGGACTTTGCCGCGACCTGAGTTTTTTATCATCACCAAGAACGGACACTCAAATGAAAATTTTATTGGCAGCCGACGGAAGCGTCTATACGCAAAAAGCGCTGGACTTCATCATTGAGCACAAGCATTTTTTGGGCGCAGATCGCGAACTTGTGGTCATGCACGCTCAAATGCCACTACCCAGCGGGTTCAACGTCATCATGGGGTTTGATAAATCGCAGGAGCTTCACGCCATTGAGGCTGAAACCGTATTCAAGCCAGTCAAAACGTTTCTAGACAAGCACGCCATTAAATACCGCTGCCTGACTGCAATCGGCCCGATTGTCAAAGAGATCATTGATGCGGCAAAAGCCGAGCATGTTCACCTCATCCTCATGGGAACGCACGGGCGCGACTTGGTCGGCCGCGCGTTGATGGGCAGTGTTGCGCAGCGCGTAGTGGCGCAGAGTTCGGTTCCGGTTTTGTTGGTGAAGTGACTACTGCACATCCGGCGCGGGGAAGCCAGGAGGAGCATGAGAACAAGACTGAAAATGCTTCCTTGATGACGGCGCACACCCTGAGTGCAGACGACGTCGCAACCCAATCAAAGGTGGTGCCAGCAAATGGTCTCACCGACGCCGTCGTTCGACAACGGCAAACCCAGTTTGGGCTAAACCAGCTACCCACAGCGCCTCCACGGCTCGCATCCAGCGTATTTGCAGCGCAGTTCAAAAGCGTCTTGATTCTTATTTTGGCTGCTGCATCGGGTTTGTCAGCGTTGATTGGCAATTACAAGGATGCTGCCGTCATTTTGGCAGTCATGCTGATCAATTCCACAGTTGGCTTTTACCAAGAGTGGCGAGCAGAACAAAGCCTGCTGGCGTTAAAAGAGATGTTGCCGCTGCATGCCCGCGTGCGCAGGGGCGGTCAAAAAATTGATATTCCTGCTTCCAACCTTGTACCCGGCGATGTGGTGTTGCTGGAAGCTGGTGATTCAGTCCCCGCAGACGGGCGCATTTGGTTTGCTGCGGCGCTTGAAATAGACGAATCAGCACTAACAGGTGAATCACAACCTGCCAGCAAGCAGGCTGACGCGCTGCACAGTCATGAGTCAGTTCTGGCAGACCGAAGCAACATGGTCTACCTGAATACGCTGGTGACGCGCGGGCGGGCTGAAATCATCGTGACCAGCACGGGAGTGCTTACCGAGATGGGTCAATTGTCTTTGCTAATGGCAGCCACAACAGAAGCACCAACGCCACTGCAAATTCAGCTCGACCAACTGGGTAAACGACTTGGCACCATAGCGCTAACGCTGGTGGGGCTGTTGGCGGTCATTGAGTTTTTTCGCGGCACAGCGTTGGCACATATTGCCGTTGATGCCATTGCGCTGGGTGTAGCTGCCATGCCCGAAGGTCTGCCTGTAGTGGTCACAGTAACTTTGGCTCTTGGCATGCGCAACATGGCGCGCCAACATGCCATTGTCAAACGCCTGGCAAGCGTTGAAACGCTGGGATGCACCACCGTCATTTGCTCAGATAAAACCGGCACGTTGACGCTCAACCAAATGACGGTGTCTGCATTTTGGTATCAAGGCCAGCACTTTACAGTGACAGGTGAAGGCTATGGCTTAAGTGGTGTAATTTCTGATGCCGCTAAAAAAAGCCGGGAAACTGCTTTGTCGGCGTCTGTAGATTTGCAGCCGCTCACGACTGCGGTTGTCAATTGCAATGACAGCCACCTGGCTGAAGGCAAAGTCACTGGCGACCCGATGGAGGCGGCACTGCTGGTGTTGGCGCGCAAAGCCAACGTATCGTCAGCACAGATTGCTCAACCATCGCCCAGGATTGCTGAAATTCCGTTTGACTCTTCGCACAAGTTCATGGCGACCTTCCATCAGGACAAGGCGCTGGCCGGGGTACAGATATTCATCAAAGGCGCGCCTGATGTTTTGCTGGATCTATGCAGCCAGGAATTGACCTGTAACGCGGAGCAGGCGCTAAGCACTACAGCAAGACAGAGCCTCCATGCGCAGTACGAAGCGTTCGGGGCGAAAGGTTTACGCGGACTGCTGATAGCGTCACGAACAATTTCAGAGCGCGAGTTTGATGCCGCAGCAGATCTGATGCCGTGGATAGCTGATTTAACATTTGTTGGTTTGGTGGGGCTGATGGATCCGCCGAGAAGTGAGGCGCGGATAGCGATTGCCCAGTGCGCTGATGCGGGCATTAACGTGAAAATGATCACTGGCGACCACCAGGTCACAGCGCTGGCCATTGCGCGTGAATTGGGTTTAAAAGGCCAGGCGATGACAGGCGCGGCGTTTGACCAGGTTAGTTCTTCTGACCTGCCTGGGGTGATTGAAAACGTGTCAGTCTTTGCCCGTGTCACACCAAGCCATAAGGTTGCCATCGTTCGCGCGCTGCAAAAAAATGGCCATGTGGTGGCCATGACGGGTGACGGCGTCAACGACGCCCCCGCTTTAAAGTGTGCAGACATTGGTGTAGCCATGGGCAGCGGTACGTCAGTTGCCAAAGCTGCTGCAACGATGGTGCTGACCAATGACAATTTTGCAACGCTGGTCAGTGCGGTCAGACAAGGCCGTACACTGTACGACAACATCGTCAAGTTTGTGCGGTTTCAGCTGGCCACCACGATTGGCGCGATCCTGACAGTACTGCTCGCGCCGCTACTTGGCTTGGCAGACCCGTTCACCGCAGTGCAGATTTTGTGGATCGCCATCATCATGGACGGCCCACCTGCTGTATCACTCGCATTAGATGCCGCGCGCCCTGGCATCATGCATGAACCGCCACGCAGCCGCACCCAGCCATTGCTGACCCTCGCCCGCATTGGAAAAGTAGCCGCCTACGGCTTGACCATGACTATCGGAACGCTGGCGGTGATGGTCTACGCAGGCAGTCGAGGCATGACCGAGCAAGCGCCAACACTGGCTTTTACAACCTTCGTTCTGTTTCAGTTTTTTAATGTTTTTAACTCGCGTGTAGAACGCGGCACTGCTTTTAACCGTTACTTTTTTAAAAACACCATGTTGTGGGCGGCGCTATGTGGCGTGATTGCTTTGCAAATCATCGCCGTTCAATGGCCACCTGCACAGGCGCTATTTGGAACGCAGCCGCTCAGCCCTGCGAATTGGCTTTTAGCAACAGCCGTCGCATCTTCAATTTTGTTTTTGGAAGAAAGCCGCAAGCTTCTTGCTCTTGTGTTTCAAAAACTCTTTGGGGCAGCAAGACCGCCTCGCCCCACCAACTATTTTTCATAAGTTTTTACAGCCGCCCAGGAGTTACTGCACAATGAAAATAATGCTACCCGTAGACGGCTCAGAAGCATCATTTGATGCTGTACGCCACGCGATTTATTTGTACCGTCAAGGCCTAAACGCAAACTTTTTGCTTGCTGCTGTCCAGTGGCCTGTACGAACGTATGAAATGATACTTGCGCCAAATTCAAGTGTTCTCGAACGTCTGACGGGCGCTGTCGGCGAGCGCGCACTTGCAAGCGGCGAGGAACTGCTCATGGAAGCCGGGGTAGCCTATCAGAAGGAAATTTACTCGGGCGACCCCGCTGAAACCTTGGTCACCATGGCAGTTGAGCAGGGTTGTCGGGCCATCATCATGGGGGCTCGCGGGCGGGGAGCGCTGCGCAGTGCGCTACTCGGCTCTGTATCCATGACGGTACTGCAAACCTCGCCTGTGCCCGTCACAATTGTCAAGCGCATCAGCACTGCCAAAGAACTTATTTGAAACGGAACACGTCGTGTTCCAGCACGATAGCAGGCTGCTCAACTACGCGACGCAACAAATTTCCTGCAATCTATTGATCAGTATCAATATGAGTTGCACGCGTCCAGCACAAACTTGCATTGCTGGCTTGGGTACGATAGCCATCGGCATCAAAAACCCAAAGAACCCAAAGAACCCAAAGGATAAAAAATGAAAGTTCTATTAGCAGCTGACGGCAGCAAACACACCAAAAAAGCGTTAGCATTTTTGGCAAATCATGAAAGTCTGGTCAACAGTAACGATGAGCTGTTTATCCTCAACGTCCAAATACAAGTACCTGCAAGAGTCGGAAGCATGCTGGGTTCGGCCGAAGTTGCAGCCTATCACCGTGAAGAAGGTGACAAGGTGCTTGACCCTATCAAAAAGTTTTTGGACAAGCACGCGCTGAACTACCGCTGCATGTCAGTTGTGGGGCATCCTGTCGAAGAAATTCTTAAAGCTGCCGAAAAAGAAAAATCACATTTGATCGTGATGGGCACACGCGGTCATGGGTTGATTGGGCGCACGCTGATTGGCAGCATTGCGCAGCGCGTAGTGTCTGATTGCGACATACCCGTGTTGTTGGTGAAATAAATGAATCAATTGGCATACAAAGGGAAGAAATCATGAAAATCTTATTCGCCGCCGACGGTAGCACCTTCACAAAAAAAGCACTTACTTTTTTAGTCGGTAATAAAAACCTGCTGGGCAAAGACGATGAGCTGGTGGTCGTACACGTGCAAGATGCCATATCTGCGCAGATAGAGAGCAAACTGGGCTCCGCTGAAGTCACCGCCTACCAAGCCAAGCAGGCCGATGCAATCCTCAAACCAATAAAAAAGTTTTTGGATAAACACGGTGTCAAGTACCGCTGCCTGTGGATTGCAGGCTCAGCTGCCAGTCAGATCATTGAAGCAAGCAAACGCGAGCGCGTACAAATGATCGTGATGGGAACGCACGGGCACGGCTTGTTGAGTCGGATGTTCATGGGCAGTGTGGCTCAGCGTGTACTGGCAGAAAGTGAAATACCCACACTGCTGGTGAAGTAATCTGACGCGAACCAGCAAGTAATGAATTCTTTATGAATTGGGAGCTAAAACCATGTACAGACGAATTTTGGTTGCCGTAGACGGTAGTGCAACTTCAAAAAAAGCACTTTCTGCTGCTCTTGAAATGGCCAGCTACTCCGGCGGCAGGTCGGTCATCAGGTTGATACACGTGGTCGATGAAATGGCCTATTTCACCGGTCTGGACCCCTATGCGGGTCAGTCCTATTCAGTCATCAGCGTTATGCGCGACGCTGGCGCAAAAATACTTGCTGACGCTCTGGCCATTGTTCAATCTGCTGGCGTACAGGCAGACACGGTACTGGTTGACCGACTCGGAGCACACTTGGCGGAAACCGTAGCTGGGCAAGCTACAGAGTGGAATGCCAGTTTGATCGTGGTGGGCACTCACGGCAGGAAAGGGATAGGACGAATACTGATGGGCAGCGGGGCAGAGCAGATTATTCGGCTTTCAACTTGTCCAGTGTTAGTGATACGCAGTGACCAAAATCCTCAATAACAGCACGCGCTACGACTGGCTGTCGATGGGGCTGCATTGGTTGATGCTGCTGCTTTTGGTGGCGGTGTTTGCCGCGATGGAGTTGAGCGACGGCTTTCCTAAGGGCAGCGACACCAGGGCATCACTCAAGACCTTGCACTTTACGCTGGGCTTGACGGTGTTTACGCTAGTTTGGGTGCGTCTCATTGCCAAACTGGTTAGCCCCGCACCACTCATTCATCTACCGATTGCCCGCTGGCAAGAAGTCACGGCTAAAGTAGTGCAGGCGCTGCTTTATTTGCTAATGATTGCCATGCCGTTGCTGGGCTGGCTGATGCTAAGCGCTTCCGGCAAGCTGATTCCGTTTTACGGCTGGCAGCTGCCAGCTTTGATCACCGAGAACAAGGCTCTCGTGGAAACGATCAAAGAAATTTATGAAATAGGCGCCTCGGCGATTTATGTACTGGTCGGCATTCCTGCGGCGGCTGCCCTGTATCACCACTATTTTGTGCGCGACAACACGCTGCTGCACATATTGCCAGAGCGAGCCTAAGCACTATTCGTAAGCTGTAAGGGGATCGCAGAAACACCCTTGAAAAAGATTCCTTCTTTAGGCGCTGGCGTTCTCGGTAGCCTGTATGCAGCTCGCTTAAAACAATCAGGGCAAGATGTCACGATTCCTGCTCGCGGCACACGACTAAAGGACATCAAGGAATACGGCATCATTCTGGAGCATGTACGCACCGGAAAAAGAGAGGTTGTGGCAGTACCAGTGGTTGAACACTTGCTTAAAACCGACCGTCATAACCTGATCGTGGTGCTGGTTCGCAAAAATCAATTGGTGTCGGCATTGCTCATACTGGCAGCTCACAAAGGCACACCCGATATTGTCTTCATGGTCAGTAACCCGTCGGGGTGGGTTGATGCGGTGAAAGCAGTCGGCCCGGAACGACTCATACTGGGATTCGCAGGCGCAGGCGGCATGCGCATCGGTCACGTGGTGCGCTATGTGGTGGTCTCGCGCCTTCTGCAGCCCACCACGTTTGACGAGCTTGATGGCTCTAAGTCTGCGCGCCTTAAAGAAATCATGCAGATTTTCAGCCGTGCAGGGTCTTCCACGGCATCCACACCCAAAATGGACGCGTGGCAAAAAACCCATGTCGCCTGGATCAGTCCAGTAGAGAACGCAATGTACAAGGTCGATCGGAACCGTTTGGCATCTCACGCCGCTGCTGCTGATGGGTCGTTCACTCACATGGATCGCCTGGTGGTGTTTGTATGCGCTGACATCTCGAATATTTATTGTTTGGCTATACAACAACACCGGAAAAAGCGTGTTTGCAGCTGCGCTGTTTCACGCTACGGTGAACACGGCCTACATGTTGTTTCCAGTTTATGGGTCACACTTTGACATGCGCTTTGCAGGCCTGGTGATGGCCGCTGCCGCAGTCATGGTTATCGCGGTTTGGGGGCCTGAGACGCTCGCCAAGTATGGCACCAACAGCCTCCGCCAAAAGCCGCTGGAGCCTTAGACGCAATGCTTTTGATTTTTGCACTTCAACTATTCTTGCCGCTGCTCTTTGTCGGATGGTTGTGTTTTGTACCGCCCCGCGGTAGCCTTGCGTTTTTTGCGCAAGCCGTCGCCACCAGCGCTGCACTGTTGGCAGTTATTCTGACCGGGCTCTGGCTTTTCCCGCCATGGTGGGCATCGTGGGTTTTTGCTCTGCTGTTATTAGTGGCGGTTTTGATCGGCTGGCGACGACGATATCCGTTTGAGTCAAGGCTACCGTCAGGCTGGCTGGCATGGGTTTTCATGACTGTCTTTGTAGGTATTGGCGGCTGGGGTGCTTACCAATCTGTACTGGCCCTCGCTGGCCGCGCATCGCAACCGGGTACGGTGGTTGAGCTTGCGTTTCCGCTCAAGAGCGGCACTTACCAGGCGGTAAATGGTGGCAGCAGTCTTAACGTGAATGCCCACTTGATGACGCTTGACGCCAGCATGGCGCGCTTTCGTGCCTACCGGGGGCAATCGTATGGTGTGGACATAGTCAAGCTAAATGGCTGGGGACTGCGTGCCAGCGGCTTGCTGCCGTCACAGCCAAGCGCTTACAACATTTATGGCGAGCCGGTTTACGCGCCGTGCACTGGTCAAGTGGTTGCTACGCAAGATGGTTTGCCAGACATGCAAGTGCCGCAAACTGACCGCGAACACATGGCTGGCAACCATGTGCTGCTGCGCTGCAAAGATGCAGACGTGTTGATGGGACATTTCAAGCCAGGCAGCCTAAAGGTTGCTGTTGGTCAACAAGTGACAGTAAGTCAGCATATTGCAAATGTCGGCAACTCTGGAAATACAGGCGAGCCTCACCTGCATGTTCATGCCCAACAGGCGGGAACAGCCGCAGCACCCTTTTTCAGGCGAACCGCTACCCGTTCGCTTTGATGGGCGGTTTTTAGTGCGTAATGCCCATGTTTCATCACTTTAAGCAATACATCAGCAAAGCACGAACACCACATCACAAGGCGTTAAAAAAATGACTGGTACAACAACTCAACCCACCAAACCCAAGCTTGTATTTGATGTCATAGCCCAGCGCCTGAGCGCCCACGCCAGTCAAGCCAGCTGCAAGCGCGCCACCATCGCGCTGGATACAGACATGGCGGGCAACCCTGAAGCCTTTAATCCAGCCGAGCTGCTGCTGGCAGCACTGGCTGCCTGCATGATCAAAGGCATAGAGCGGGTGGTGCCGATATTGAAATTTGAGTTGCGCGGTGTTGAAGTGCGCGTACACGGCATACGCCAGGACGTGCCGCCGCGCATGGAATCCATCAGCTACGAGATTGAAGTCGACACCAATGAGCCCGAGCACAGGCTGTCGCTGCTGCATGAAAACGTTAAAAAGTACGGGACGGTGTTCAATACCGTGGCACCCGGTACGAATTTGTCTGGTTGGTTGGTACGCAAAAACATGATTTAATTTTTAGGCAATGAAATACATCATCAAATGCTATTATTTCAGGAGCTTTTTGCGCCCGTATTGATTGGTCTGGAGGCCTATTTGATACCCCAAAAGTGTCGTTTTCAGCCATTTCCAGCACACTATCGGCTTTTTCAAGCGAAGCAGCCCGCACCCCCAGCAAGCGCAGCTTTTTGTCCAGCGGTATGCGCTTCAGGCACTGCCCAGCAGTTAGCCGAATGGTTTTGGCATCCAGGGTGTGGCTATTCAGCGTCTGGTCACGCGTGGCGATTTTGAAGTCGTCATACCGCAGCTTGATGCCAATCGTTTTAGCCGCATAGCCTTTGCGCTGCAAATCTGCAGCCAGCTTGCTGCACAGCTCGGTAAATATCGCACCCAGCGCGGCTTTGTCGCGCACCGCATGCAAGTCCCGGTCAAAGGTGGTTTCGCGACTCATGCTGACGGGCTCGCTACTCGTCACCACCGGGCGGTCGTCACGGCCCCAGGCGACTTCATGCATCCACGCGCCGGTGGCTTTGCCAAAGCGTTTGACCAAAAAATCTGCATCTTGCGCTGCCAGCTCACCAATCGTTTGAATACCCAGCGCGGCCAGCTTTTCATCGGCTTTGGGGCCAATGCCGTTGATCTTTCGGCACTTCAGCGGCCAGATTTTGCTTTGTAAATCATCTTCATAGACAACTGAAATCCCGTTTGGCTTATTAAACTCACTCGCCATTTTGGCCAGCAGCTTGTTGGGTGCAACGCCTACAGAGCAAGTCAAACCCGTTGCCTCAAAAATCGCTTTTTGCATCAGCCGCGCCAGCACCCGCCCCCCTTCGCGCTGGCCACCGGGTACGTCGGTAAAGTCGATGTAGACCTCGTCCACGCCCCGGTCTTCCATCAGCGGCGCAATTTCAAGAATCGTGCTTTTAAAAAGGCGCGAGTATTTGCGCACTTCGTCAAAATCAACTGGCAACACAATTGCCTGCGGGCAAAGCTTGGCCGCCTTCATCATGCCCATGGCAGAGCCCACACCAAACTGCCGCGCGGCGTATGTGGCCGTGGTGATCACACCGCGCCCCACGTAGTCTTTAAGCAAGGGAAAGTCAGCTACAGGAATAAAGCGCGGACTGCGTTCAGGCTGCGCCGCCAGCAAAGCATCATCAACCTTGCGCCGCCCCCCGCCAATCACCACAGCCAAGCCCTTGAGCTGCGGGTAACGCAGCAGCTCAATCGACGCAAAAAAAGCGTCCATGTCGAGGTGGGCGATGCGTCGTATGTGGTGCATGGGGTGGGAGGCTAAATGACTGGTTTTGATTTAGCAAAGGTATAGCATTTTCTCCGAGCGGGCAGACAGCGTTGATGTTGGAATCGATTGAGTTGGCCACGCTTGAATGGGTGTCATGGTTTAACCATCACAGACTGCTGTAGGCCATCGGTTACATTCCCCCTGCCGAAGCTGAGGAAAACTACTATCGGCAACTCGCCAGTCAAACCAATACTCCGGTCTGACTTAAACCAACTGGGCTCCATGAAACCCGGGGCGATTCATCTCGAATACTTTTACCTTCAAGCCCGAATTCAACGCCTTTTTTAGCAATTTACACTGTACTACTCCTCATGAAACGCTCATCCAAGCTCACCCCAACTTTGGGTAGCCGGCTCAGAACGGCAGTGCTTTGCGGGGTATTTTTTTGTCATGCGCATATCGCTTTGGCGCAAACCGCCGCCAGTGCTGCTCTGTATGCTCAATTAGATGCATTGCTGGCCAGTGGTGAGGGGCGTATTGGCAGCCTTGCGCGTCCGCCGCTTCCGCCTGCGGTTTTGCCAGACCCGCAACGGGCGCCAGCGGTCGAAAAGTCAGATTTTTTTCAGCCTAAAAGCCGTGAGCAAGCTACAGCTGAGCGAGATGCCAAGTTTGCACAAACCGTTCAGGGCATCCACGATAAAAACGCAGCTCGATTGGCGGAGTTCACTCAAGCCGTGACCCAGACTTGTGGCTCTGGCCCCTTACCCAAGGCATTTGTCGGAATGAGTCAGCAGGCCTTTGAGAGTTGTTCACCAGAGATCCGTTTTGGTGGCAACCTGACCCATGTCGTGTCTGCGCAATCAGGATCAAACACGGCACGGCTTTATGCTTTTGACAACGACCAAACTCACAAGGTTTATGTTTTTAACCGGGTGGTGCAACTGATGGTTGCCCGCGCTCCGCGAGTGGTTGAAGCAAGTCTGCTTCAGCTGGGGCAATACCCGCCTGACATCACCCATCCCCATATAGCTGCGCTCCCCAATAAAGCGTACTTTGCCTGATGCCCGCGTTCTGGTCGCGGGTGGGTTGTGCGATATTCCCCGGCTGGCCAATGAGCCAGGCATTTTTGAACCGCAAAATCGCCTTGCGTTGTGGAGTTCCGCCCAACAAACCTGGGTAACGGGCCCTAAGCTGGTACAGCCACGCGTGCACCACACTGCAAGTCTGCTTCCCGATGGCAGTGTGGTGTTGATCGGCGGATTTGCCGACCCGTTGACCGTGCCCTCGCTGCTTGCCCTGGACTCGGTTGAGGCGTTTGTTAAAGACGACGTATTGCCTCTAAACAGCCTGAAAACAGCGCGTGCAAAACATGCGTCAACAGTGATGCCGAGTGGCGCAGTTTTGGTAACAGGCGGCGTGGGTCGTGGTGAGGACAACAACAGTGGTAGTCGAGCCTTGGCACTGGTTGAATACTGGGATAACGTCACACGCCAATGGACACCCCGTGCCCGCATGCACACACCGCGCTACGCCCATACGGCAACATTGCTGGCTGACGGCCGAGTGCTGGTTGCCGGAGGCATCAACGAGCAAGAGCAGGCCTTGAACAGCACAGAGCTGTACGACCCCGCAAGCAACATCTGGACTGCAGGGCCATGGCTTGCCGAGCACCTGCAAAGCCACACGGCAGCGCGCCTCTCTGACGGCACGGTGATGCTGGCCGGTGGTTTTTCTGATGCGCCCATGCATCGCCCATGGCTACAGCTTTGGCGCCCGGGAGACGCCATCTGGCGCGCTGAAGGCGTACTGCCAGCTGCTCTATCGGGCGTACATACGCAGCACGTGCCCACCATCATCCCAGACGATCAAGGCGGGGCAGTTATTTTTGCCGCCTCCGGTGTTCACGTTTACCGACGCCCAGGTCACTCTGATATGGCCAACGATCTGATCAACATGAGGCCTCAATGGCTATCTAACGCAGTCAGCAGCGTGGTTACCAGCGCTGCCAAGCCCAGTGCTGCGGTAGAGGCCAATCAGCAAGGCGGATGGTTTCAAAGCATTAAGGACGCATGGGCTGAATCACGTCAAACCGTGGTGTTGCTGGGCTACGTGGTGCTGGCGTTGGCGGTCATCTATCTTTTCTATCGGCTGGTACGGCGTCTGACTGGCCGCTACACCAACGCCACGCCAACCTTCAAAGAGATGGGGAGCTCGGGCGTGTTTCGCTTGCTGGCACGCGTTGGCTTGTACGGTCTGCTGCTGGTTGTCGCCGCGCCAGCGCTTGTATCGTTGCTCAGCTTAAAAGCGCAAGATGCAGCAGACCTTTGCCACGCCAAGCCAGGGTCTTGCATAGACAGCAAGACTGGACTGCTAGAGCGAAACTGGAGCGTGCCAGATCGCAGCAGATTTGCTAAACCCCGCATACCTTGCCCCTTCGTCGGCGTTTGGGAGCAACCATTTGGCAGCGTAAAACTGCAGTTCACATTGCATGAAAACGGCACCTACCAAATGGGCGGGGCACCGACGCGGGGTATCAAGCCCGATGTCGGGCACTGGGCAGTGCAGGGCAAATACATGTTGTGGCGTAGCACGGTAGTGCTGGGGCGAGACAGCGACATCAACCGCATCGTGAGCAACAATTCCAACCATCTTGAGTTGATCGAAACCAACGGTATCCACAGCCATTTCGAAAGAGTGGGCGAGTTGCCCCAGATCGGTTGTGAGGCTGGTGCTGACTCGTAACGCAATGGAGTCAGCATGTTTTCAAAACTGATGGTTCGTGGGCTGGTGCTGGCGTTAGCCGCCTTGGTGTTGTACGGCGTGACCCGCCACTGGTTCCAAAAATGGTCCCAGGTCGATTTTGATGTTGTACCCACCGACATTGCCAGCCTGCCCACAAAACCCATGACTAACGGCGAAGACGAAAAAAGCCAGCAAGGCTACGCCTGGGCTCAACAAAATCAGGTGACTGATCACAGCCGCTGTAAGGCCGAAACCAAAGGGTCAGCCTACGCCGGGTGCACCAAGTACGTGACGGAACAAAAAAAGTTCCCACCGCAACCCTTAAGCTATGCAGGCTTTGCAACAACCGGCGACTGCATTGCTGCACTGGACGCTTTTTACAATGCGTACTTTCAAGACCAGCGCGAGCAGGGTCGCCAGCCGCAGTTTCATCGCTACGAAAGACAGCTTTATGCCAGTTGTCAAAACATTGACAACACCCGTATTCTTCGCGTCATTTATGAGCCGCAAGAGCGCTTGAATGCCATACTGGACAAGTCCACTAAAGGCGTAGCCCTGAGTCAGGAAGACATCGACACGGTTCGCATGGACTACCCCACTGTCGTGGGCTTTCGGCCTGACCCCAAACGCGACCAGTACCTCGCTACAGCCGAACAACTGTTCAAGCTTGCAGGCGGAAGAGGTCTTATCTTTCCGTTAGCGCCAGTTACAGCGCTCGCCAGCGCCGAAGCCTGCGCTGGTTTTGAGCAAGGCATCAAACAGCGCAAAATCCACTTTGAACAAGCGGGTGAGCAGCTGTCAAAACTGAACGCGCTGAATGACGAAAACTCACAACAACAGCGCAAGCAATGGCAAGCCATGCAAGACAAAAGCATCAACGAATGGAGCGAGTTGGGCATGCAAAGCAAAGCCGCTGGATGCTACAAAGCCAAACCGTAGGAGCTGGGCGGTGTCAACGCCTTAACCCGTGAAGACCGCGCGCCGCTCAATTACACGCTGGGCAGTATCAGGGCCTGGAGAAACAAGAAAAAAGGGCGGTCAGACTCCGATTGTTTGGCAAATAAGGCGCCCATGTCGAGAAAGGCTAGGGCCCATGCCCGAATCCCAACCTGCCTCAATAACTCCCCGGCAGCAAAATCCCCTTGTCCACCGCATTGATATCGGTCTTGCCGCAAAACGCCATGGTCAAGTCGAGTTCTTTGTGAATGATCTGCAGCGCCTTGGTCACGCCTGCCTCACCCATGGCGCCCAGCGCGTACAGCCACGCTCTGCCGATGTACACGCCTTTTGCGCCCAGCGCGACGGCTTTGATAACGTCTTGCCCGCTGCGTATGCCACCGTCCATGTGGA
>ENA-OFCE01000271-OFCE01000271.1-metagenomes-genome-assembly--contig:-NODE-271-length-35662-cov-7.369337_pt1 | contig 35662 bp, 35 predicted proteins | sample MGYA00153388_OFCE01 | MGnify analysis MGYA00153388 | reverse complement strand
TGTTAGGCTTTAGGTGTTAGGTTTTAGGCTTTAGGTTTTAGGCTTTAGGTTTTAGGTTTTAGGTTTTAGGTTTTAGGCTTTAGGTTTTAGGCTTTAGAAAGTTTCAACTCCACAAAGGACAACCATCCACCATTCACCATTCACCATCCACCATCCTACTTCTTCCGAGAAATTTGACGCTGAAGACTAGAAAGCAGCTTGGGTTTGAGAGACTCCAACTCCTCCTTGAGCGATCGCTTACTTTCCTTAATTTGACTGGGTGCAGCAGAGCTATTTTGACTCTCTGACAACCATTCCTTCAGCAGTTGAACTTTTCTAGTCGGAATTTTGCCATCGATCGTCCAAACGCAATGTTCATCGCCTTCAAGCGCAAATAATACCAGTCGATAGGTACTCGTCTGGGTGAGAATTTGGAGTATTTTTTCACCGAGCGGTTTTTTCAGATCTAGATAGCAAGGCAACATCCGGTGCTGCTGCTCATTTTGATATAGCGTTGTCAGCCACAGTAGCATTGGATGGGGCGAACCGACAAAGAGAAACTGAGAATGCGGTTTATTATGCTTGTATTTATCAATATCAGCACCAGAGAGCATGATCCACATGGTGACTAATTCGGTATTTTCATACTGGATTAGTTGCGGAAAGACGATTTCGGCTCTAGGCTTGTCTTTGGGCCATGTACTTTGACGACAGATATCATCAGCAGTAGGTGGTGTGTGCTGGTGCGCTCCAGATTCTCTGCCGTTATCGTGGAAAGTACCAGAAGATAATCCTCGCACTAAGTTTTGCTCGACTTGTTCGAGACTTTTGAGGATCTCAGTTACGCTGGATGGACGTTGCTGGGCTGTTTTTGCCATACACTGATTAACAACATCGATCAATCCCTGTGGTAGGTTTAGTTTAGCTCTAACTTCGCTAAAGGATTTGGGTGTTTGATAATGATGAGACTGAAACCAGCCCTCAAATGAACTAGCTTTGGGCTTGAGCGGAAGTTCGCCCGTGAGCATTTGGAACATCATAATTCCCAAGCTGTAGATGTCCGCGCGATGATCGAGCGTTTTGCCATCCATCTGTTCGGGCGAACAGTATGCAGGTGTCCCCATAAATCCAGTTGGGGATTCATCTGATTTGAGTAAAGCGATGCCAAAATCTAGCACCTTAACTAACTCGCCGATGGTGGCATCTTTGACAACGATAATGTTGCTGGGCTTGATGTCGCGGTGGACAACTTGGGTAACATTGCCATCGATTTCAATCCCATCATGGGCGCATTGTAACCCCAGACAAATCTGCCGCATGAAGCTAAAAAACTTCGGTAGTGGCATGGGTTTATTTTGCATCACATCTTTGAGACTAGATCCTTTGAGGTATTCCATCACATAGAAGGGCATTTCCTCATCATCGACTCCATAGTCTCGCACTTTGACAATGTGGATGCTTCGCTCTCCCAGCAGGGCACTAATGGTTGCTTCGCGCATAAACCGATCCCTTACCCGCTGAGTCATTTTCGATCGCGACAAAAATTTGACCGCTACAATCACGCCCCCCAGGAGTGTATCTTTAGCTTGGTACACCTGTCCCATCGAGCCTTTCCCCGCGATCTCTAATAGTTGATAGCGTTGAACCAGTAAGCGACCATAATATTCATCTCTCACGCGATCGATGCCTCCCTGCCGCTCGATAATGAGATGGGCAACAAATTAATAATACTAATCAACTGAAAATAAGAATTGAGCATCGAAAAAGCAATCGGGTTGAGCTATCTTTGTCTGGAGCTGTGTTTGCTAGTGACATGTCGATTTCCTCGCTCGGAGGCAAAGCAGCCAAGGCAAGAAAATTCCCATTTTAATAATTAGACAATGCGATCGAATTGAGTGCCGATCGAACCAGAATATCATCCCCATCCTCCGCGTCTGTCTGCCATCGACGATCGGATGCGACAACTATTACTAACAACCGTTCGCGTAGCGTACCGGAGGTAATCGACCTATTTACTAGATTGAAATTTGATGATGGTAATAAATAAGCTTACTCTAAATATACCCAATTCATTGCCAATGATGGACATCACCCAACAGTACTGGGTATTTTGCTCCGGTAGCCGTCGGTAAGTTGCCAGGAATTTGGTGATGTCGCCAGTAAGCTAAGACAGCAAAAGCGATCGCTTCTTTGTAGTCTCCATTTACTCCTGCATCATCAGTAGTACCGATTTGGATCTGGTGGAGGTGCTGCTGGAGACGTTCCCGCAGATAGAGATTGCGGCTACCCCCGCCACAGAGTAATACTCGCTCCGGTAGTTGTGGCAAAAATCGGCGGTAACTATCAGCGATACTACTAGCAGTCAGATCGGTCAGAGTAGCTAATAGATCTGCTGGAGTAAGCTGGTAGCCGTTCGCATCATCGATACAATTCTGGAGATAATCTGCCCCAAATAGCTCTCTTCCTGTGGATTTGGGAGGTGGGGCACTAAAATAGTGTTGTGATAACCAAGTTTGAACTAGCGGTTGACAAACTTTGCCTGTAGCCGCCCATGCGCCATCTCGATCGAATGTCAATTCACCCTGACTGAGTTGGGTAACTGCGAGGTCGAGTAGACTATTTCCAGGGCCTGTATCCCAACCACAAACTTTTTGCTCCCAATCGGGCAGACTATTGGGCGGTAGATAGGTGACATTCCCAATCCCACCGATATTCTGAACGCAACGATGCTCGTGGGGATGGCTCAGGAGGTAAGCATCCGGTTTGGGTACTAGGGGCGCACCTTGTCCACCTGCGGCAATGTCTGCGGCGCGGAAGTTGTCAATGGTGTTAATTTGGGCGATCGCGGCGATCGATTCTCCCCTCCCAAGCTGGAGACTATAACCCATCTTTTGGTCGGTTGTAGGGCGATGGAACACTGTCTGACCGTGCGAACCGATCGAGCTAGCCTTAGGGTGGTTAGCCTGAATATCAATTGCTGCTCGTGCAAAACATGCCGCGATCGCATCATCTAATGTTGCTAGTTCGAGCATCGATAATTTTTCACCCGCACACACCGCCAAAATTTGCGATCGCAGCTCCTCAGGATAAGGATAAGTGTCCCCAGCCAGCAATTCTACCCGCAAATCGAGTGTCGTTCCGGCGATCTCTACCAATGCAGCATCGATCCCATCTACCGATGTCCCACTCATTAGCCCAATTACTTTCATAGTCCCTACTGTGTCAATCTCGATTCATCACTGGTTGGATGCCGATCGCCAACCTGCCGATCTTTGCTGCACTTTAGATCGACATCTAGACAGATTGCCCAACTGCCATGTTATATTGGAAAGGCTGTGGGTCAATAATGCAACTCACTAATATTACCAGTTAAACTGTCTCAAAATGATTAAAATACGACTCAAAAGATTTGGTAAAAAGCGGGAAGCTAGTTACCGTTTAGTCGCGATGCAAAGTACCACTAGACGCGATGGTTGTCCTCTAGAAGAATTAGGCTTCTACAATCCCAGAACCGACGAAGTTCGGCTCGACACCGATGCGATCCTCAGAAGACTTCAACAAGGTGCCCAGCCAACCGAAACCGTGCGTCGGCTGTTGGAAAAAGCTAATGTTATCGAGCAAAAAGGTTTCAAAGTATCGTGATCTCGACCGAACGACTCAATTTGCCTGACTACGAGCAACTAGTCAAATTTTTATTTCAACCGTTCTTGAGTGCGACAGATGCGATTGGCGTTGATTGTGAATACACGATCGAGCGCAATCGGATCTGGATTCGGGTGGCTGTGGCGGAACCAGATCGCGGTAGTGCCTTCGGTCGCGGCGGTCGAAATATCCAAGCAGTTCGTACCATTCTTCAAGCAGCAGCGTCAGCCGTCGGTCAATCTGTCCATCTAGATGTCTATGGGAGCAATCCTAGTAGTTATTCGGACTCAGATCGATCGCGAGATGGCGATCTAGAGTCGCCAGCAGCGAGTAATAAACCTCGCAGTGCGCCACCAACCCGTCGCTCATCCAATGGTGAAGACAAACGTAATGGTGACGATCGCCCGATTGTACCACCCCCACGCCCTCGGCGGTAATTACTAGAAGATAAATGCTGCTACAGGTTCAAAGTCCGCAGCCGACACAGATCGAATCTGCACTAGGCGGGTATGGCAAATGTAGCAGCAATTGACATCGCTATGCTAAAAATACCCACTAGCCCATCGTCACCTGCTGCGTCGCGATGAGTGAGGCTAGTCCGATCGCGCCACGCTGGGAACCATGATAATTGGACATCCCTAGCCAAATCCGATCGCTACCTCGTTGGTGGCGATAAAAGCGAGGGGAAGCGTTAATATACACGCAAGCACTATTAATCCCAGCGACGAATTGCTGGGTTTCTAGGTAAGAATCAGTGATAATCCCATCAGCGTGTCCGCTACTATAACGATCGATCGTCGAGATCGCTTCATCCACGCTTTGAACAGACTTGAAGGCGACAACTTTGCGTAGATATGGTTGATGCCATTCTGTCTCAGGGGCTAACTGGAGATATTCTCCATAACTAGCAACCAACTCTCGATCGCCACGCAATTGAAATCCCTTCTCTTTTAAACTTTTCCAGAGTGTCGTCAGAGATGTCGAAGATCGATCGGTATGAATCAGTACTTTCTCGATCGCGTTGACAGCCTCAGGCTCACCGACATGACTATCACAGATCGCGTGACGGACTAGTTCCAAATTCCCATTCGCGCCCCAGTACAGATAACAATTCCCAATCGCGGCTGGCAAAATCGATACTGTTGCTTGCTGAGTGACTTGATGAATCAAGCTCGGTCTTCCATAACAAATCGCCAAATTTACCTGCTGAGTGTGGGTTAGTAGCTCATACAATAGGCTGGGAGTAGAGTCAACTAGCTGAATGGCATCTATCGGAAAATCAGCTCGTTCTAAGCCAATTCTGAGCGCGATCGAGATTGCCTGATTGGTATGTTGTGCCTCGGTGCCACCACGGAGGATAATGCTATTACCTGTTTTGAGACTCATACCTGCGGCAATGGCACCCAATTCTGGTAGAGCCTCATAAATGAAAGCTACCGTACCTAACGGTCTAACTTGGCTGTAACTATGGCGATCTCCTGCTGGTGAACCGAGATCTGTACTACCATACATCGATGAAAGTTCGCCCAGACGATGCAACAGATCTATATATCTCTGAAGACGTTCGGGAGTAAGTTTTAGCCAATCCAACAGTAGATCGGAAATACCTGATTCGCGACTTGCCTCTAGATCGAGAGTATTAGCCTCCAGGATATCGTGAAATGCACCTCGCAGGGCTGTCGCCATCGAGCCGATCGCCTGTTCTCGTTGCTTGCTGCTAGTCAGTGCGATGTGTCGTCCAGCTTGAACGGACTGATGCAATACGCTAGCTAGGCTGGGGTTAGCACTTGCATTTTCCATAGAGAGGTTCTTAACGTTGGTCGAATAACCAGAGCATAATAATGGTGGAGACAACAATAGTTATCGCCATTGATAGTACAAGATTAAAGCTAGGATTGGTTGGCGTTATTCCACAATAAAGTCGAAGTACGATTAGCAATACGCTAATTATACTCAGATATTCGATCCACAGCGTCCACCGCTGCGGCGATCCCAAAAATGTCCAAAAAGTACCATTTGGTAAGGATCTCAGATTTCGCAACCGTTTCCCATCCCAATAATAACGCCGTTTGTAGGGATAAGTACCCCCTACCTCCTCGATCGCCAGACTATCTTCCTGCATTACAAACAGATGATGGCAGCGATCGCATCCAAATGCTTCTGTCAGGAAGATTTGTTGCAATCTACCGTGGAGATAGCACGGACAGGGATATTCTCGGTCTAAATAAATTTGCTGCTGTTGGTGAGGTGACACAGGAAATAGCGCAGATTATTGACGGTGCTACTAATATGGTAAATGATGTACTGTCGATCGCACAAAAAGGTCTTCTAATGTTAGAAGACCTTCTATCTTTGTGCATTTATATTTTATTAAGCGGGAGACGCGATTCGAACGCGCGACATCAACCTTGGCAAGGTTGCGCTCTACCACTGAGCTACACCCGCAATTGGTGTTTTTAACCACGTATACTATACTCCCATGAGTTTCGCTATTTGTCAACACCTCGATTGAAAATAGGGAGCTACCTGTTTTGTCGCTAGTACTTTCGGGTTGCTCACCACCATCAATCGCCAAGACTGAGTTACTCGATTTTCTGCAACCCGTCAATTTTAGGATCGATAATTTTTTGACCGAGATTGGGAAATTTAATTGCGATCGATTGTTTATTGCCAGTGCCAAATACGTGAGAAATTTGACCTACCCCAAAACGGCGGTGAATCACCCGATCGCCGACGCGCCAGCCTGTTGTTTGACTAGTAGCGTTACCGACTGTTTTGGGCTGCTTTGACGCGGTTCTAGCGATCGATTGAGCTTGAGATTTACCGCGCAGATTGGTATTGAGTAATTCGGGTGGTAATTCACCGATAAATTGCGATCGAATGGCGGCTTCTCTGGAGCCATATAATCGACGTTCCCGTGCATGGGATAGATATAACATTTCCTGGGCGCGGGTGATGCCCACATAGCATAGTCGCCGCTCTTCTTCGACAGCGAGAGGATCGTTGAGCGATCGAAAGCTGGGGAATAATCCGGCTTCCAATCCAACGAGAAAGACGATGGGGAATTCTAGTCCTTTGGAAGCATGTAACGTCATTAGGGAGACAGCTTCTTTACCTTCTTGGAGATTATCCAGATCGGAACTGAGTGCAGCACTACTTAAATATGCTTCGAGCGTGGGTGTCTCATTTTCTTCCTGAAACTGAATCGTCGCGTTGACTAATTCTTGGATGTTTTGAACGCGCTCTAAGGCTTCATCTGTACCTTGAGTTTGGAGTTCATGAACGTAACCAGTATCTTCAATTATTCCCGTAACTATATCGACGACGGAACGGGTTTGGGCTTCGCTGCGCCACTTATTAATAATTTCAGCAAAAGTCAGCACACCTTTGGAAGATCGTCCGGCGACAGTTTTTACAGAAGTATCATCATTAAGGATTTCCCACAGGGGTACACCTAATTGATGAGCGGCATTTTGGAGATTATCGATTGTCGTTTGTCCGACTCCTCTTCTGGGGGTATTAATTACCCGCAGCAAACTAACTGTATCGCTAGGATTGGCAATTGCTCGTAAATAAGCAATCATATCCTTGACTTCACGCCGATCGTAAAATTTCAGTCCACCCACGATTGTATATGGGACTTGCGCTCGGACAAACGCATCCTCTATCGGTCGAGACTGAGCATTGGTGCGGTATAGCGCGGCAAAATTACCATAGTTAAGTTCGGGATTTTCGCGTAATAGCTTCCGAATCTGACTGACTATAAACTCTGCTTCATCTATTTCATTATCTGCCTTATATAAAAAGATTGGTTCGCCTTCGCCACGAGTAGCGATCAAAACTTTATCGATCCGTTGAGTGTTATGTTGAATCAGATGATTAGCGGCTGCTAAAATATTTTCACGCGATCGATAGTTTTCTTCCAGCTTGACCATTGTTTCGGTAATATCATCTGCCTTACTATCACCGAAGTCATCTTGAAAGTTCATCAAGATCGTGAAGTCTGCCGCTCGGAAGGAGTAGATAGATTGATCGGCATCACCTACGACAAAGATCGATCGATGTTCCCAAGCATCGAAAGTTTTACTATCGACACCATTGGTAACTAAAAGTTGAATCAGATCGTATTGAGTCCGATTGGTATCTTGATATTCATCGACTAATATATGTCTAAATTTACGATGCCAATAATCTAAGACTTGAGCATTTTGGCGAAATAGATGAACTGGCACTAATAGCAAATCGTCAAAATCGAGCGCATTGTTAGCACATAGCGCATCTTGATAATGCTTGTATACATCCGCAATTACCCGCCCTCGATAGTCATTTTGCTCCCTACTATATTCATCCGGTGATAAGCCCTGATTCTTGGCAGTACTTATCGCATACCGCACAGCACGCGGTTCAAACTTTTTATCATCTAAATCTAACTGTTTCACCACGATTTGTTTGACTAATCCCTGACAGTCAGCATCATCAAAGATCGAAAAACTTTTATTCCAAGTTCGCCCCTTCTCATCCTGATATTTTTCGATATCATATCGGAGTACTTTACTAAATAAGCCGTGAAATGTCCCAATCCATAAGTCTTTAATAATCGTCTTGTAAATATGCGATCGCATTTGAGTTTGTTGATACTCATCCAATGCGCCCCACGGCTTACCAAACTTTAATTCTGCCTGTTGCTGGGCAAATAAGATCTCGATCCGCGATCGCATTTCTTTAGCAGCTTTATTAGTGAATGTAACTGCTAAAATGTGTGATGGATCGACATGATGTGTGCGAATGAGATTGGCAATCCGATAGGTGAGGGCGCGAGTTTTGCCACTACCAGCACCAGCGACTACGAGTAAGGCTCCGCAATAATGCTCGACGGAACGCCGTTGGGAGGGGTTGAGATGTGCAAGGAAGTCGGTATTAGCCATTAGGTAGTGCGGAGATGTTGGGAGATTTTTGGGGTTGCGGAGATCTACCCACCCCACCCGTTGGGCACCCCTCCGAGGAGGGAATTTTTATACTGGCTCTCAGTCAAAGGTTTTCCGGCTCCCTCCCCTTGATAAGGGGAGGGCTGGGGTGGGGTAAAAATCTCCGCCGAAGTCTGGATATATTGAGATCGAATTATCCAACCACTTTAAAGACAACCGAGAGATTATTCGCTGGCATTTGGTAAACTTTTTGAAGCTCTAAATGATGGCTGTGGGCAATACGAGTTATTTCTGCCAAATCTCGAATTCCCCATTCTGGATTCTGGCTTTGAAGGCTGGCATCAAAGGTAGCATTGCTAGGAGCTGTGTGAACTCCGTCTTGCTTGAAGGGGCCATACAAATACAAGATACCATCGATCGGCAGAACGCGTTTTGCCCCAGCAAATAGTCCTAAATAAGCAGATTTTGGCGCAATATGAATCATGTTAATATTCACGATTGCTGTAATTGGCTCTTTTGATGATACCAACCACTCAGGGCTACGAGCATCGAGATCGATCGGGGAATATATATTATCGCGCGGTGCGGACTGTTGCCAAGCTCTGATACTCTCTCTTGCTTCCGGATTGGGATCTGAGGGTAGCCAATAGCGTGGTGCAAGATGGGGAGCCATAAAAATACAATGTTCGCCAGTCCCGCTGGAAATTTCCAGAATCGTACCCGTTGGCGGTAATACTTGCTGCAAAACTGCGAGAATTGGTTCGCGATTGCGCTCGGTGGCGGGTGCGTACCGCCGGAGATCTGGGGTGTCTACCATCGATCCTCAACTACTGAGATTTGATTACCTCAGTATAAATCAGCCTGCGAGTGTTAGAATCCGATCTTACGGCAGCTAAATTACGAAATTTCCGCTTTGAACCTCCCCGACGCAAACGTTAGAATAGACAGACTATAGATCTTAATTATTAGGATTACTATAAGCTAGATTTTCGCCTGCAAGTATCCTTAAACTCAGTATGGTTAACACTTCCGCCCCCAAAAAGCTCGCCAAAGTAGAACATTTAAAGACAGATAGTAACTATCTACGGGAACCTGTTGCCAGCGAACTACTCCTCGATACAAATTATTTCACCGAAGACGCGATTCAGATCCTCAAGTTTCACGGCTCCTATCAGCAGGATAATCGCGACAATCGCGTCAAAGGTGCCGAAAAAGATTATCAGATGATGCTCCGCACCCGCAATCCAGGCGGATTTATCCCACCCCAATTGTACCTGGCACTCGATCGCTTGGCGAGTGACTATGGCAACGAAACCATCCGCGCAACTACCCGTCAGGGTTTCCAGATGCACGGCATCCTCAAGCAAAACCTCAAGCCAGCCATCGCCGCGATCGTGCAGAACATGGGTTCTACCCTCGGTGCTTGTGGTGACTTGAACCGCAACGTGATGGCACCCCCAGCACCCTTCAAAAACAAGCCTGAATACGTCAATGCCTGGGAATATGCCGATCGGATCGCCGATCTGCTCACGCCCCACACAGGTGCATATTACGAGATCTGGCTAGATGGAGAAAAAGCCATCAGTGGCGAACCCGCACCCGAAGTAAAAGCGGCACTAGCACACGACACCAATCATACAATCTTCCCTGGAGATCCAGAACCGCTGTATGGGATGCAATATATGCCCCGCAAATTTAAAATTGCGGTGACAGTTCCAGGCGATAACTCGATCGATATCTTCTCTCAAGATTTAGGTTTAGTCATTATTTCTGATGATAAAGGTGAAGTCTTAGGCTTCAATATCTACGCTGGTGGCGGATTAGGACGCACCCATAATAAAGAAGAAACATTTGCCCGCATTGCCGATCCGATCGGTTATGTACCTAAAGATGATATCTACGATTTAGTTAAAGCGATCGTGTCTACTCAGCGAGATTATGGCGATCGAACCAATCGCCGTCACGCGCGGATGAAGTACCTGATTCACGATTGGGGCGTAGCTAAATTTACCGCCAAAGTAGAAGAATATTACGGCAAAAAAATCGAACCACTCAAGCAACTTCCAGCCTTCCGATATTTAGACTTTTTAGGTTGGCACGAACAAGGCGACGGTAAAGTATTTTTAGGTATCTCAGTCGTCAACGGGCGGATTAAAGATGAAGGTGATTTCAAACTCCGTACAGCGTTGAGAGAAATCGTGCAGACGTATCAAATCCCGATGCGCGTCACGCCCCATCAAAACGTGTTGATTTACGATATCGATCCAGCCGACAAAGCTGCGATCGACAAAATCCTCATCTCCAACGGCATCGAGCCAGATCCTCTCAAAATCGATACCCTCGTCCGCTATTCGATGGCTTGCCCAGCCCTGCCTACCTGCGGTCTAGCAGTCACCGAATCCGAGCGGATCGCACCCAGTGTCAATGAGCGTTTTCGCGTCCTCCTGACCGAATTAGGCTTACCTGACGAGCAATTTGTCATCCGCATGACAGGCTGCCCCAATGGTTGCGCCCGTCCCTACATGGCAGAAGTCGGCTTCGTCGGTAGTTTCCCCGAAAGCTATCAAGTGTGGCTAGCTGGTTGTCCCGCTCAGACTCGTCTGGCGCAGGTTTACACAGACAGAATGCACATCAATGATTTGGAGACTTTCTTTACGCCGATTTTGGAGTACTTTAAAATCGATCGGAAGCCGGATGAAGGTTTTGGCGATTTCTGCGATCGGGTTGGCTTAGAATCCATTCGCGAAGTTTGTAAGCATTAGGAAAATAGCCACTTTTCCGATTCCAAAGTTCTGGTAGGGGCAATTCATAAAGCGGCGGTTTTATTCGGAGGTTCCCTCCGAATAAAACAACCGACAAGACATTGCCCCTACTACCAAAGCTTTCGATCGAGATGCTCTTGATTTGTGGCGTAGATCTACCCACCCCACTGGGCGGGGTACCCGACCAGTACCCTACGGGCACCCCTCCGAGGAGGGGATTTTATTAAGGTTCGTAGCGACTACTATCACCGATGACTGCAACTTTGTGGCGATAGATCAGTTCGGCTCCGAACCAGCCGCCGATTGCCAGTAGCGATGCGACGATCGTGGAAATAATCAATCCGATCGGTAAAATCGCCCCCTCAACATTATTCCAGCGCAACGCCCAGTTAATTGACGTCAGCACCATTGCGGTAATATTGCCAGTCATGTGAATCCAGCCCGCGCTGCGCTTGCGGACTCGATCGATCCTCAGAAAGTCGGACATCCCCGCCACGGCTGCAACCAGCCCCGAAATAAATCCCGCGCCAATCAGCCAGATCGCCGCCCGCGCCCAAAAAGGATCGTGGGTGAGCCAATACCCCAGATCTGCCCCCGCAGCACCGGAGAGGAAGGCGATCGGAAATGTCACGAGCAGGGGATGGAGAGGATGTCCGGCGATCGCGACTGTACTCTGTACGCCGCTATCATGATACTCGCGATCGTTGCTTTCGATAAATGGGGGGATGCTGGGATATTGGGTCATGGTTTGTACTCCTAAAGGTTAATTATTAAAATTTAGATGGAAGGTAATTGAGCGATTTGAGTTTTGGCATGAATGACTAATCTGCCTTGTTGAGCTTCTAATCGCTCCAATTGGAGCGCGATCCCTGGGAGAGCGAAGTTTCGCAGATCTAATAAAGCTGAGAGTTGCTCAAAAATTACCATAATCAATTTTAGAGTCAAACCTTGACCTTCAGCCGCTAAAAATTCTAAGGAAATCCGATTCCCATTCTCATCAATTTGGGGAATCGCAGTTACTGAAAAACTTTTTACTTCATTTTGTTCTCTCATCAAAAAAGTTGCAGAGATGACGAATTTGTTCTCACCTGGGAGATCTAATGTTGCTTGTTGCACGTCGATCGTGACTGGATGCCCATCCATATCCATCTTCAAACCACGTAACTTGGTTTGAACATAATCACAGCAAAAAGCATGATTGATATCGGCTTCAGTCAATACGATTCGGGCTTCGGCATCGGTAGGATGAGTGAGTTCTATATTGCCAAAGATCGCACTAAGGGGATTAATTGATACCTCATCGGTGCTGATGGTAATGGTTTCTACCCGTAAATCTTGCTTGACTACCAATCCCTTACCAGAGATTTCGACAGAATCTACTTTTCCTTGAATGAAATTTCCAGGATTGGTACGAATATCAACATCGATCTGTTCGGAGTGGTCTAACTGAGTAGCGATACCAATCTCTACAACTTTACTCAATGCTTGATTACCCAAATCTGGTGAATCTTGTGCCATATTTTATTTGTAGTAAATTTATATTTGTCAAGTAGATAAATTGACACAACTTTTGACGTGTAACTTTAGTATTAGCAAAACTAGATCGGGATTCAATCTACCAAAAGATAGACAAGGAATCTCCCTCTTGAGAGAGAAGACACTGAGCATTTGCATTGTTAGGATACCAAAATAGCAAAGTCTAACTAACTGCAAATGAAACTCAAACCGATCGAACAACAAGTTGTTGCCATCGTTGGAGCCTCCAGTGGAATTGGGAGAGAAACCGCGCTCCAGTTTGCCAAACGCAACGCCAAAGTAGTAGTTTCTGCTCGTACTGAATCAGGATTGGCATCATTAGTTGAGGAAATCACCGCACTGGGGGGAGAGGCGATCGCGATTCCTGCCGATGTAGCGGAATTTGAACAGGTAAAGAGCATTGTCGATAAAACTATCGATCGTTACGGACGGTTGGACACTTGGGTACATGCGGCGGGAACTGCGATTATTGCTCCCTTCGAGCAAGTCACGCCGGAAGAGTTCAAGCGGGTAATCGACGTGAATTTGATGGGATCGGTTTATGGCGCGATGGTGGCGATGCCTCACCTCAGACAGACGGGACGCGGCGCATTTATCGCTGTTTCTTCTGTGGAAGCACGTCGCTCGATGCCATTGCAATCGGCTTACTCAGCCTCAAAACATGGGATGGAAGGCTTTCTCGATTCACTGAGATCGGAACTCAGACATGAAGGGTTCCCGATTAGCATCACCAATATCCTCCCCTCAGTCATCAATACGCCCTTTTATAACAAAGCGCGGACGAAATTGGGCGTGATGCCAACTGGAATCCCCCCCTACTATCAGCCGAGTATAGTTGCTGAAGCAATTTTACATGCTGCCGAATATCCCGCTCGTGACATCATTGTCGGCGATGTCGGTCGCATCATTGACTTTGTGCAAAAGTTCGTGCCAGATCTCACTGATACCCTCGTGGGTGCCATCGCTGTTCCAGGACAACGTACCGAGCGGATCAAAGCCACAGACGATCCCAATAATCTATTTGAACCGATCGAAGGATACAGCACGACGACGGGAGATTTTACGGATAAGACTATTCCGAGTTTCTTGGATTGGTTCGACTTCCATCCAGCGGTTAAATGGGGCACTGCTGCTGGTTTGGGAGCATTAGCTCTGATTGCTGCCAATATTATGAAGGAATAGTGAACAGTTGACAGTTGACAGTTGACAGTTGACAGCAATTCGCTCTTGTGGAGCACCTTTGTAAGACAGCCAGACAAGACAGGATTTTGGATTAAATTCAAAATCGAAGTGACAGTTTTGAGGATTAATTAATTAGGAGGTAATTGAGATGGAAATAAAATCGACTAGTAGTAATAAATCACCAGAAAATGTTGGAGATACCGAACGGTGGGGATCTTTGATTACAGGTGGCGCGCTGGTATTGACGGGACTGAGCAAACGTTCTTTGCGGGGTGCGCTGATGGCGATCGCAGGTGGCACTCTAGCCTATCACGGTGCAGCAGGACAAAAGAGTTTGGTTGAGACAGTCACTGAAGCAACAGGACTGGACAAGCCGATTCGGGTCGAAAAAACTGTGACGATCCAAAATAAGTCACCAGAAGAGTTGTATACCTTCTGGCACGATTTTGGAAACTTGCCCATCTTTATGAAGCATCTGAAATCGGTGACTGTAATCAGTGACACGCGATCGCATTGGATCGCCAACGCACCGCTGGGTGCTAGCGTCGAATGGGATGCCGAAATCATTACCGATCGACCAAATCAATTGATTACTTGGGCATCGGTAGAGGGCGCAGATGTATCGAATTCTGGCTTTGTCCGGTTCCAATCCGCACCGCCAGGACGCGGGACAGAAGTAAAGGTGGTGATGGAGTACAGCCCCCCTGGTGGCGGTTTGACTGCGGCGATCGCCAAGGTATTTGGCGAAAATCCCGAACAGCAAATCGGCGAAGATTTACGCCGCTTCAAAATGCTAATGGAGACTGGCGAATTCGCCACTATTGAAGGTCAATCTTCTGGACGACGGAGTTAGGATTTGAGTTGCTGCGGAGATCTACCCACCCCACCCTACGGGCACCCCTCCAAGGAGGGGATTTTCCATCCGCTTTATAAGGGGGGGGTTGGGGGGGTAACACCATTATCACTAATCACTAATCAAGGAGAATTTATTATGAGAGCAGTATGCTGGCAAGGTACCAATAAAGTCGAGGTCGAAACAGTACCAGATCCAAAGATTATCAATCCGCGTGATGCGATCGTCAAAATTACTAGCACAGCGATTTGTGGCTCCGATCTGCACTTATATAACGGCTTGAATCCCACGATGCAAAAGGGGGATATCATCGGGCATGAATTTATGGGCGAGGTGGTAGAACTAGGTCGCAAAGTTACTAACGTCAAAATTGGCGATCGAGTCGTCGTCCCATTTACGATCGCGTGTGGCTCGTGTTTTTTCTGCAATCGGCAGTTAACATCACAGTGTGATAACTCTAATCCTAGTCCCTGGGCAGTCGAACAACTGATGGGGTATTCGCCATCGGGTTTATTTGGCTACTCTCATCTGACTGGCGGCTATGCTGGCGGACAAGCAGAATATGCCCGCGTTCCCTTTGCTGACGTGGGTTTGTTCAAGATCCCCGATGGACTGACTGACGAACAGGTGCTATTTCTGACTGATATCTTCCCGACTGGCTATATGGCAGCCGAAAACTGCGATATTCAGCCTGGGGATACCGTAGCGATTTGGGGTTGTGGCCCCGTCGGACAATTTGCGATTCGGAGTGCCTTGATGCTAGGCGCGGAGCGGGTAATTGCGATCGATCGCGTCCCCGAACGACTCCAGATGGCGAAGCTCAGTGGGGCTGAAATCCTCAATTATGAAGAAATCGAGGTCGGAGAAGCTTTGAAAGAAATGACGGGCGGACGGGGGCCAGATGCGGTGATGGATGCAGTGGGGATGGAAGCTCACGGCATGGGATTGGAAGGTTTTTACGATAAGGCGATGCAAGCTGTCAAGCTCGAAACCGATCGTCCTAATGTCCTCCGCCAAGCAATTGTAGTTTGTCGCAAAGGTGGGACAGTCTCAGTTCCAGGTGTCTACACTGGGTTGGTAGACAAAATCCCGATGGGCGCGTTTATGAACAAGGGTTTAACCATGAAAACCGGACAAACCGACGTTCATAAGTATCTGCCCAAATTACTCGCTCACATCCAGAATGGCGACATCGATCCCTCATTTGTGATCACTCACACGATGTCCCTAGAGCAAGCACCCCACGGCTACGAAATCTTTAAACACAAGAAAGATAGCTGCATCAAGATCGTACTTAAACCAGGTTTATTAGACAGCCCACTCACCACTCTTGAGCCATTCCCCACTTCTCTATGAACTACCTCGTTGCCGTTTTACCCGATCGAAATCAAGCTGAAGCCGCCTACTCTGCTTTAGCAAAAGAAGGCTTGCCAAGTAACCAAATTAACGTTTTAGGCGAAGGTTATAAAAGTGCTGATGAATATGGGCTGATTAATCCCACCGTTGCAGCTAGCAAAGAAACAAAGCGCGAATTGTACTGGCTGATGTCCTTTGGCTTTATAGCAGGTTTCGCATTTAATTGGTTGACAAGCATTCAAATTTTACCAATCGCGCCAATTGGTAATCATATTATTGGCGGTATATTCGGTGCTGCTGCTGGTGTACTGGGAGCATATCTGAGTGGCGGGACAATTGGGCTAACGATCGGTAGCGGCGATGCTTTGCCCTACCGCAATCGTCTCAATGCTGGCAAATACCTAATTATCGTCGAGGGTACCGACGAACTCACCCGTCAAGCAACTCGTGTATTGCGTCAGTTCGAGCCAGAAAATATCCAAGGATATACAGAACCGATGGGCACTTAAACAGTTGACAGTTGACAGTTGACAGTTGACAGCGATTCGCTAAACCTTCGGCAAAGCCGAGGGTTTAGCTCAAGACAGCGAGGTTTTTAGGGCAGAAGTTTTATCTATCTCTTTGACTCATTCAATCTACACCTTTTGGTAGAGATACTTTTGTCATAGATATAGTTAATGTTAAGGATGATTAGAGCCAAAACTAACTTGTAAAAGTATTTAATTTAGCCAAGAGGAACAGAAAGATGTTAAACACGATCGCCCAGACAATGATTCAAATCGGTAACTGGTTTAAGCAGTTACAAGTACGGCAATTTTTATCGGTCATCGCGATCGGTTTTATCTTATTAAATGTTACTCCTGCACCCGATCGGGCGAGTAAAGAGACGATCGATAAACTCGATCGGCTAGTACATCAAGAAAATCCCGATCGACCCAAAACTACTGCGGAATGGCAACAGCAAGCGCGGGAAGTCAAAGGTAAGCCTGGAGAGAGAATCGAACGTATCGGCGAACAATCCGTAGATGCTATCAAAGAGTTCGGTCAAATGTATCCAGATGTCGCCAAACGCAGCGCGAACGAGCTAGAAAAAAGTATTGAGAACAATTAATTTGCGGGAAAGCGATCGAGATTCATAAACAAAATCTCGATCGCTTCCGATTAAAATCGGGGCTAGCGATCCAAACGCCTAAAGCTGGACTAATACTGATATTTCAGTCCGTGCAGGATGAGCGAACCTAGTGCCGACAAATAACACTCATCGCCGCCCACTAGCCACACCTATCCCACATATCATCCAAATGACTAAAACAATTGGATACGCTGCCCAGAGTGCCACCGAGCCTTTAAAGCCGATCGAATTCGATCGACGCGAACCAGCCGCCGAGGATGTCCAAATCGACATCCTCTATTGCGGCGTTTGTCACTCTGACGTTCACCAAGTTCGCAATGAGTGGCATAATACCCTTTATCCCTGCTTACCCGGTCACGAAATCGTCGGACGAGTAAGTAAAATCGGCGATCGAGTCACCAAATTCCAAGTCGGCGACCTAGCTGGTGTCGGCTGTATGGTCGATAGCTGCCAATCGTGTGCGCCCTGCCATGCTCAGGAGGAACAGTACTGCGAAGGCCCCAACGGGATGACCCTCACTTACAATGGCCCCCAACAGCCCGACGGTAGCAATACTTACGGCGGTTACTCCGACTCGATCGTCGTCCGCGAAAAATTCGTCCTCAAAATACCGGAAAACTTAGACCTTAAAGCAGTGGCACCCCTACTGTGCGCGGGCGTGACCACTTACTCGCCCATGCTGCACTGGCACGTCCAAGCCGGACAAACGATCGGCATTGTCGGACTCGGCGGTTTGGGCGATATGGCAGTCAAGCTAGCGGTGGCGATGGGTGCCAAGGTTGTCGTGTTTACCACCTCGCCAGAAAAAGAGGCAGATATTCGCCGTTTGGGTGCTGAAGATGTCGTCCTTTCCACCGATCGAGAGGCAATGGCTAAATATGCCAGCAGCTTCGATCTAATTCTCAGCACCATTCCCACCAAACACGATCTCAATCCCTACATCCTGCTGTTGAAGAAGGATGCCACGATCGTCCTCGTCGGCGCACTCGAACCGTTAGAACCGATCGATCATTCTCAAGTAGCCTTTCATCGTCGCTCGATCGCTGGTTCCCTGATTGGCAGCGTAGCTGAAACTCAGGAAGTACTAGATTTCTGTTCCCAACACAACATTATCTCCGATGTCGAGATGATTTCGATCGATCGCATTAACGAAGCCTACGAGCGGATGATCGAGGGCGATGTTAAGTATCGGTTTGTGATTGATATGGCTTCATTGAAGAGCTAGGGGTACTGGGTTTCCCATGACTTTTTAGCCAGCGAGATGGTACGTAGCAACTTATTTAGCGGTACCTACGATTTAATCGATCGTCGCCACCAGCCACATTAGCCCATTAAATACCATCGACAAGTTACCAAATTTGTGCTATGAAATCCCCTCCTCGGAGCGACGTTTTTATGTCTAGGGTTCCCCTAGACATAAAAAAACGTCAAGACAGGGGTGCCAGTAGAGTACTGGTCGGGTTCCCCGCCCAGTGGGGTGGGTCAGATCTCCGCAACAACTCAAACAACCTAAACAAACAATGGTCAGCCAACTCCAAAAATTACCAGTCGCCACACCTCCCGCCACCCTCGAACAAGTCGCCCAGTTTGACGGTGCCATGCCCACAGGTGTCACCGTCTCCCATCAAGGGCGGATCTTCGTCAACTTTCCCAAATGGGGCGATGATGTCCAATTCACTGTCGCCGAACTCCGCGATGGTCAGCCCGTCCCGTATCCCAGCCTGGAATTCAACCAAACCCAACCAGATAACCTCGCCGCCGCCCTCGTGTCCGTCCAGAGTGTCGTAGTAGATCCACTCGATCGACTGTGGATACTCGATACAGGTAGTCCGATGTTTCAGCCCACCCAGTACGGTGGCCCCAAATTGGTGTGTGTAGATCTGACGAGCGATCGCGTCATCAAAACCATCCTTTTCCCCCAGGATGTAGCACTACCAACAACTTATCTCAATGATATCCGCTTCGACATGCGATCGGGTGCTGACGGGATCGCCTTTATTACTGATTCAGCCGACCAGGGGCCAAATGGGATTATTGTCGTGGATCTGGCATCCGGCGAAAGCTGGCGCAAGTTACATAACGATCCAACTACAGCAGCAGAGCCACCATCGGGTTGTATCCCCATCGTCGAAGGACAACCCTTGATGGAACGCGATCGGGATGGTACTACCAGACCGATGAAAATGGGTGTAGACGGCATTGCGATCTCTGCTGAGGGTACGCGCTTATATTACTGCCCGTTGATTAGTCGGCGGCTATATAGCGTAACGATCGAAGCACTAATCGATCGCACGATGGATGAGGAAACGGTTGCCGCCTTTGTCACCGATGAAGGCGACAAAGGCGGCTGTGCAGACGGACTCGAATCCGACGCAGCCGGATATATCTACGCTACCAACTTCGAGCATCAAGCAATTCTCCGGCGACCAGCTCTGGGAACGTGGGAAACAGTAGTAGCCGACCCTCGCCTCATGTGGACAGACACCCTCTCACTTGCCGCCGATGGTTATCTCTATGTCATCGCCAACCAATTACACCGTCAACCTAAGTATCAGCAAGGGCAAGACCTGCGCGAAAAGCCCTACACATTGTTTCGGATTAAAATCGACGCAGAACCAGTATTATTAAGGGCGTAGAGGGTAGAGGGTAGAGGGTAGGCTTTAGGTTGTTTAACAAATATTAAGGGTTTAGAGCCTCCACTGGACGTTCTGGTCGGGTCCCCCGACCAGTGGTCTCCCGCCCAGTCGCCTTTAGGCGGATTGTTATTAAGAGCGTCGCGGCCCAGGGGCGCAGCACGGAGTTTAAATCTCCGTCTTAATAACTTCGCTCTCTTGATTCGCTGTCTTGACCCAAACGCACGCTGAGGAAACCTCAGCGCGATTTGGGTCGCTAAACCCTCGGCAGAGCCGAGGAGCGCGAATCGCTATCAACTATCAACTATCAACGATCGACTAATTAAACTCCGGCTTCGCGCAAGTCGCAAGCTATCCACCATCTACTATGTCCCAACTCAAAGCAGTAATTTTCGGAGCCATCGGCACAATTGCCGAAACTTCCGACATCCAGCGTCAAGCATTCAACAAGGCATTTCAAGCAGCCGGACTCGACTGGAACTGGAACGCCCAAACCTATCGCGACCTCCTCAAACTCAATGGCGGTCAAAAGCGGATTCGTGCTTATCGGGATGCTAATTTAGCAACCGGGGCGATCGCAGATGCCATGATTGCCGACCTGCACCAGGCTAAAACCACAGATTATGTCGCTATGCTCGATCGAGCTGATTTGCAGCCCCGTCCGGGTGTAGTCGAACTCATCGACGCATGTATTCACCAAAACATCCAGGTGGCGTTTTGCACATCGACTAGCCGCGAAAATGTCAATGGACTTAAAGCAGCATTGGCGGGGATATTACCTTTCGAGCGGTTTACCACGATTGTGACGATCGATCGGATCGATCGGGTCAAACCAGCACCGGATGCCTATCTCTATTGTCTCCAACAGCTCGGACTCAATGCCGATGAGGCGATCGCGATCGAGGATACTCCGGTGAGTATGGCAGCAGCCCAAACCGCTGGGATCTGTACCATTGCCACCCCTGGAGCCGCAACATCAGGTCAAGATTTTTCGGCTGCGGATTTACTCGTACCCGACTTAACTGGGATGAGTGTCGATGGCTTGTCAGCACTACTCGCTCGACAGCCAGCAGCCGTAAGCATCTAACCGCCTTTAGTCAGAGTCGCTCCCAGACCTCTGACTAATGTCCTCTCACCAAAAAAATAAATCACATGGAAAACACAACTGATTCAGATGGCTCCTTGGAAAAATTACGCGACCTGATGAAAGAGATTAACTTCTGTATGTTGACGACGCTCGATGATGATGGCTGTCTGCGAAGCCGTCCGATGTCTACCAACGGTGAAGTAGAAGCAAACGGCGACCTGTGGTTTTTTATCTCCGCTAGTTCGCATAAAGTGAGCGAAGTAAATCAAAATCATCAGGTCAATGTGAGTTTCTCTGCTCCTGACAAGCAGTGCTATGTCTCTCTCTCTGGCACCGCCGAACTGGTGAGAGATCCCGCCAAAATTCGGGAACTTTGGCAGCCGGAACTAAAAGCCTGGTTTCCCAAAGAACTTGACGAACCCGATATTGCCCTGCTGAAAGTGAACGCAACTAAAGCAGAATATTGGGATGCCCCAGCTAGTTGGGTAGCTAAAACCGTTGGTTTTATTAAAGCAGCGACCACTGGGGAACCGGAAAATATGACTGAGAATGCTAAAATCGATTTGCGATCGCCGGAAATGGGGCAGAACCAGATCTGATAAATCTATCTTAGGAGTGAAGTTATTTCCATCATAAATTTGTATCATTTAAGTAAATTTTTCTTGCTAGAAGAATATCGCTTAAATTATGCACCTGCTTTGGTTTCGTCGGGATTTACGATCGATCGATAATGAAATCGTCACGCTGGCAACTGCCAATAACACCCCAGTTTTACCATTCTTTATTATCGATCCTTGGTTTTACACCTGGGCTGATATTGGTAAGGCTAGGGTGAGATTTTTGTTTGAATCTCTCGAAGATTTAGATCGTAATCTGCAAGATTTAGGTAGTCATTTAACATTATTTGAGGGTAATTCAACCCTAATTATTCAAAACTTAACCAAACAATTAATCCAACAAGGAGATCGACCTAAACTATTCTTTAATCGCGATGTTCAAGTAGAATATGGGATTAGTAGAGATAAAACTATTGTTGATTTTTATCGAGATTTAAATCTCGATTGTCATCTGGGATTAAATAACTTTTTACAATCGATCGAGCGGCGCGAAGAATGGTTTAATGAATATTATACTTATCAACGACAACCACAACATCAACCACCTCTAGCATTAACTACACCGAGCATTTCGGTCAATCTACCCCAACTGAGTTTTGACGAACTCAAACATAAATATCGAGAATTTTGGGATGTAGAAAAAGTATATTTCACGGGCGGTGAAACAAATGCGCGAGATACATTAGATTCATTTCTCACAACTAGATTTAATGGTTATCATTGGAAACTGTCTCGTCCGTGGTTATCACAACAAGGAGCAACCTCGCAGCTATCACCACATCTGACATTTGGGACAATTTCAACTCGGACTGTTTATCAGTCTACCAAAGCAAGAGTCGCCGAACTTACAGGTCGAGAAAAAGCCGAATTTTCGCTCAAAGCTTTTCGAGATCGCTTGCGGTGGCATGATAGTTTTACTCAAAGGCTGTACTTCCATCCAAAAGTAGCTTATGAGAATCGATACCCAGAATTCGATCCTTGGTATCAGCCCGATGAACTCCACCCGAACCAGCTTGAATTATTCCAAGCTTGGCAAGAAGGGATGACAGGTTTTCCCCTAGTTGATGCGAGTATGCGACAGCTCACAGAGATGGGCTGGATGAATTTTCGGATGCGTGCCATGTGTGCCACATTTTTAACCATAAATTGTGGGATCTCTTGGCATCATGGAGCCAAACATTATATGAACTATTTGGTAGATGGCGATCTGGCGATCGATAATTGGCAATGGCAGATGCAGGCGGGTGTTACCAATCCCCTCAGCGAAACATTTCGGATCTATAATCCGAATAAGAACATTGCCGAAAAAGATCCCGATCTAAGTTTTATTTATTACTGGATTCCAGAATTGCAAGGTTATAGTATCAGTGAAATTATCGAAGGAAAATATACTGATAGTTACTATCCACAACCGATTTTGGATTGGTCGCAGACGCGTAAAATTAATGGTAAAATTGTCTCAGATCTCCGCAAGCAAGTTAAAGAGAGATTAATCGCTGAAGGTGGTAGTGAGTATCAAAATGCGATCGCTGCCAAAGAAACTGTCGAGAAGTATTGGCAGCACAAAGATCGGGAATATCAAAAATATCAGGCTCGATCGATTTAAATTGGCTAACAGTTTCGATCCTAGCCGATCGATTCTCTACAGGAGAGGCTACTTGTGGTGAGCGTAGTCGAACTACGCCAACGAATTAAGTTTTTTTGTATTATTTAAATCCTAGAACTACCCTCTACCCTCTACCCTCTACCCTCTGTCTTGATTCGCTAAACCGTCGGGGAACCCGACGAGCGCGAATCGCTACCCTCTTATCACAGTCAACCTCGGACTTTTGCAGGAGTATTGATGATGATTTAGCGCATTGCTGTCAGGCTCTTAGCCATCTGGAGGTGCATCGATACCATTGGTAAGATCTCGTTCGCAAAGGCTTTTAGTTGAGGGTTCAGTCCTTGTTGGAGTTCAGTCTCAAAAGCAGCTTGTGTCTTGGTGTGTCCATTGATTTGCCCGTTCATATATGCCCGATCGAATGATGTCCCAGACAAGGTTTTTAATTGATTCACCAATGCCTGATTTTCAGCCCCCAGGCTCTTTGGCAATGCCAAACCCAACTGATTAGCGATCGGCTTGAGCTTACTAGTCGATTCTGTGTGCGCCTGAATCATTTCTCGCGCAAATTGGAGCACTTGCGGATTTTGAGAGGATTTGAGTGCCAGTTGCCTACTGCCTTTCTCATAAAGCATTCCCATTGCTTTCTCTCGATCTCTTTATCAATTCTATGACGTATTTGCGAATATCATCTGACATGTTAGTATCATGCTCAAAACAGTATAAGCGATACTGCTTCCAGAGATCTTCAGGTATTAAAACCTGAATTCTTTTATCTGTGCTTGCACCTCTTAGTCCATTTAGTTCTGGAGATAAAATATCAATCAAACTACTCTCAACTTCAAGTCTGTCACAACCAGCAGAATCAAACCAAGCTATTTTTGCTTCACAATTCAAAAACTCGACTAATCGATGATGGTTTAAAAAATTTTGACAGAGATTAGTTGTTTGTCCAATATACAGTAGCCTATGATTAGTCCAAACTAAATATACAGCTTCTTGTTTTGGCAGTGTTTTTCTTTGATGTATTTCTGTACTAGGCAATCCTTTTATCAATTCAAGGATAATGTCAGTCTTACTTCGCCCTGTTCGCGCCTCTTTTTCTTCAATTTCCTTTGCTAGGTCTTCAGGACACCTGAATCCAATATTTTTAGTTATCATTAAACTTTGTTAAACAAATCCATAACATTATTATAACATATTCTAAATAGTGCTATAATTATAGAATTGGCACTACACATTAACGCCTCAAACATGCAAGTCCGCCGCAATTACAAACTACAACCAAACAAGATACAGCAAGATCTGATGTCTGAATGGTTGGTAACTTTGCGGAAACATCGAAACTATTGCCTAGCAGAGCGCAAACGTGGCTATGAAGGCAATAATTTAGAAGCTAGTCAAGCAGTTGAATATGGTTTTGGTTCGTATTGTGATATTGAATCTAGAATCGAATATGGTTCATTTTGTCCACTAACTTGTGCAGTTGTTAAGCACGGTGTCCTACCTGATAATTTTCAATTAGATCGGGCTATCAAATTTTCAAAATCCAATAAGGATACTGGAAAAATTAAAGTATTTTGGGATTCTGTGAGCGGTATTCAAAGTAAGAGAACGACACAATTAAGATCTCAAAACTACTTTTATGGTCGAATAGATTCTCAAGTTCTTCAACAAAATTTAGCTAAATTAGATAACGCGTATACTGGATTTTTTAAACATCAAAGAGGATTTCCAGCCTTTAGGAAAGTTTCTAATTTTAATAGTTTTCAGTATCCTCCAAATAGATGTCAGTTCATTATTAATGATTCAAGCCCCAAGAATCGATTCTATTCTCATGTGTATCTTCCTGGAATTGGAACAATGCGCTATCTTGACAACAGAAAGTGGCGTATTCCCTCAGATGCAGAAGTTAGAACGGTAACTGTCAAGAAATTAGCCGATGGTTGGTATATTAGTGTGCTGCTTAATACTGCTAACACTTTGCCGGAACTGGTTAGTATTGAATCAGTCAGTTCGGCTGTAGGTATTGACTTAGGTATTAACCGATTAGTGGCTCTCAGTGACGGTTCATTTATAGAAAATCCACGTCATTCAACCAATAAAAAAACTAGACGACAACTAAAAATTAGACAACGACGAGTTAGTCGAAAAGTTAAAGGATCTAAAAATCGTGCTAAAGCCGGAATAGAAGTAGCTGAACTACACAAGAAAATAGCTGATAAACGTAATGATACTAACTGGAAAGCGGCACATAAAGTTGTTAGGACTGCTGAGGCTGTTGTAAGGGAAGATCTGAACGTCAAAGCGATGAAGTCGCGCTGCAAACCCAAACGGGTTAAGGGACGATTTATGCCTAACGGTCAATCTGCAAAGCGCGGACTGAACCGTTCTATCTCTGATGCGAGTTGGGGGGATCTAATTCAGAAGATTGAATGGATAGCTACTAAATTTGGTAAACCAGTGTTAGCAGTAAACCCTAAATACACATCTCAGGAATGCTCTAATTGTGGACACGTATCTAAAGATAATCGAGATGGTGAAAAGTTTATTTGTCAGGAATGTGGACATATATATCATGCAGACACTCAAGCATCTAGGACAATCCTTAGACGAGCTAACTTAAAATTTGTCACTAAAGACGTTAAAAAGGTATCGCGGGACTCGCGAAAACTCACGCTTGTCAGACATGATTCCGCCTGTAAAGGCAAACGGAATCAGGGCAAGAACTGTACATCTAAGGCAATGCCTGAAAAACAGATATTAGTCAAGGTTAGACAATTGTCTATCTTTGATTGAGAATCCCCGTCTTTTTAAAGCGGGGAGTGTCAATACGATATCGTTGGCGTAGCCGCGCCGCGAGATAATCGCTAGAATCAATCGGCTCGCTCTAAAGATAGACATCAGATCTACGGTAATTTTTGGCGGTTGAGGAGCGGTTAAGATTTGCCAGCAGGGTCGGCAGCCTGAATCAGTTCGGGCTGCTTGACTGGAGGACGTTCGATCGTTTGCGCCGCAGTAGGGCGTTGAGGCGGCTGTTCGAGACCTTCAAGTGAGACAAAGCCACCAGTTTGGATCGACTCAGCTAGAGCGCGAACAATTTTAATATCGATTAACCCTTCTTGTCCCGATGGTTCAGGCTCTTTGTCGTCCAAAATACAGTCAGAAAAGTAAACAAATACTGCCGCAAGTTGATCGCGTGGTTCAAAGCTGCGCTCTTGTTTGGCTTCATCATCGATCGACAGGACATGCTTGATGTGTCCCTGAGCCGCATAAGCTGGCTCTACATGCAGGTTGCCTGTGGTACCCATAACTTGATAGCTGGAAATCTTGGCGGCTCCAAAGCTACAGGTAAAAGTCGCCAAACGCTCGCCTGGAAAATGCAGAATCGCACTAGTCATCTCCGCTACTTCCCGAAAGCGTTCCTCATCTTTGCTGGCACTTGTGGCAAAGACGGAGATCGGCTCGGCTTGGAAGATATAACGAGCGGCATTGATGCAATAGATCCCGATATCTTCGAGCGTCCCACCGCCAGATGCTGCCTTCATCCGGCTATTGTTTTGCTCGGTTTGCTGGGCAAAGATCGAGTTAAAGAATCGGGGTTCGCCAATTTGACCCGATTTGACGATCTCCACTGCTTCCATATTAGCTGCCTCCAAGTGGAGGCGATAAGCAATCATCAGCTTAATGTGATTTTCTTTTGCAGCAGCGATCATTTGCTCGCACTCGGCAACGGTGACTGCCATCGGCTTTTCACACAGTACATGAATCCCCGCTTGAGCCGCTCGGACAGTATATTCACAGTGCATGTGATTGGGTAAGGCGATGTAGACAGCATCGATCGTCGCATTACTCAATAATTCATCATATTGGGCGTATGTATAAGTGTCTTCAATCTCGTACTTTTTGGCGACTTCAGTACGTTTTGTCGGATTGTCAGAAACTAGTGCCACCAGCTCAGAATTTTCAGCACTAGCAAAGGCAGGTAAAGCTGCTGCTTGGGCAAACCACCCCAAACCTACGACTGCATAGCGAATTTTCCGCTCTGTGGGGGTGGCTGGAATTTGAATATTTGTCATTGGATCTTTGCTCCAAATTCGATTGTGGTGATGTACTCACAATACTGTCGATCGGCGATTAATTGAAATTTGAATCGCTAGCTAAACTGATTAAGCTGCGGAGGGGTACGTCAAAAGATTTCCGCGCTTGGTTGGTGGGGATTACCGTCCATCCAGATGCAATCAGTTTTTGGCAAGTTGCCCAGCCTTTGGAGCCGTTAGGAATCGGATAGTCGGCACTGCACAGATGAGGGAATGCTGTGTGAGGCTTCCAGGGATGATAGGGTTCTAATCGAAGATGTAGAGCTAGTTTGCCATTAGATCCCAATTTCGGAAGCCAACATAGTTGTCCAGCCATTTAAAAGTCCTCATAAAGTCTATCGGTCATCTGTCAAACTAATGTGTAGTTACTTCACAAGCAATTACAGCACTGTGTCAAGTAAAATTAACATTCCTGATATGTCTCAATTTATTTAATAAATTTTATAACTAACTCTGTCAAAAGTAAGAGTTATCGATCGTCTAATAACTCTTACATAAATTTACTGAATTACGTCGAGATCGAGAGTCCTAGATTGAATTTAACCCGCGTTCTTACAGTCTCATTTGCAGATATTAAATAGTAAATTCTAGCAATATTTATATCTTTTGATAGAGTGATGTAACTTAATACATTCAGGGGATCGATCGAGGCTAGTCGATCGGTAGATGTCGTTCTAAATAAATTGGTAGAGCAAGCGATTTGCGATCGATCTTTTTTGCCAGAGTTGGAGCGGCTTTGAGTTGGCGATCGTCGATACTCCTCACGATCCCCAGGGCGATTTTTACTCATTTGCGTCCTGTGCTGCGATCGGATTTTTATTCACAATCGGGTAAAAGGCAAAGAGTAAAGGGTGTCTCGATCGCGATCGCACTGACGATCCAGCTATGTTTCGGTCACAGGATCGTGACCCCAATTCATCAACGAAAACCGCCACCGCGTATTCTTGATGTCGCCTTGTGGTCGCTCTGCCAAATGCCGTCGCACATAACCTACGACCTTCCGCATGTGCGCTAGATCGTCATCACTATACTCAGACTCCTGCTGTCCCAACAATGTCACAATCTTTCGCCTAGACTGATGTCCGATTGATTCGTCCCCACCGTCCTTCTGTCCCACCGCCTGCGAATCCTCCGTCTCCAACCAGCTCGTTAATTGCTGGGGACTCATATTCACCGCCTGCTGAAAATTTTTAATAGTTTCGCGTTGGCGGAGCCTACCGGAGGTAATCGTCGGTCACAGTTTACGCCTCCCGATCGTGCAATGATTCGGGCTTATGTGCTGCTTCCTTGCCCGTTTTGTCGCTTTTGACCAAATATTGTGGTTCATCTGGAGACGCATCAACATGATGCTTTTTGATACAGCACTTTCCTAGATTATGAAGTACAGTAGCAGCAGTTAGCAAACCAATTTCGCAGATGTAGAGGATTAATAAGGGAGCATCCCACTTTTTATTTAGCGAGAGCGCAAGCGCGCCGCAAGGCGGTCGCAAATTAACCCATTAAGGTAAGCGCAGCGATGGGCTAGTACTTGAGGGACGTTTTCAGCCTTCCACTGCGCAAAGAGAGATTTTTGGGCGACGATCTATCTGCTTAATAGTAGATTCAATCGCTCCAGAACCAATTGAACAAATTTGCGCTGCTTGGAAATAACAATAATTAATTATTCGGTGACGATGTTTCTCTAAATAAGCACAGAAGTTTTCATGCAGTACTGTTGCTTTGTACCCTTTCCAACTAGATGGCTCTCCTTCTGGTGTTTGGACTCGGATATTGCCACCATCTACACTTAATTCTGCTACAACTGATTCAGTTTGTGGCAATTCAAATTCTTGTCGATGAACCAATCTCTGTTGAGCACTTTTCGATATTTCTATTCCTGTTAAATATTTAATTTCTTCAGTCGTCCTTTCATAAGAAACTGATGCACTTATCCTCAAACAACATGCTTCTAAGTATGGGCTAATTTGTGAATGACTTTTTACTTCCAGCTTGTTAGCCTGATTACTTGTAATCACTAGCTCTCCGATGATGCTTTTAATATGTCTTTCGTATCCACCGCTTTCTCCGGTGACATTTTTGATAAAAAAATTCCGACTTCTGGCATCACATATTTTTGCATTCTATCTCGCACTACTTCTTCTATTTTCCCCAAGCTAGTTAGTCGCTCTGGTGGCGTGTTTTTATATAGAATTTTGGCAATAGCTTTAGCATGTGCGGCGATCTCTTCTCGTTCTTCTGGACTCATCACATTACTTTAATGTACTTGACTTGACTTAATTATCTCAAAATTATTGTCGAGCCTTGTCAGGCACTCGTTACAAGATTTATAATACCGATCTTGTCGATCGCTAGAATGGGGGCATTACAAATAAATTAGCATAGCAGGTTCGGTAGAACCTAAATTTTCATTTAGTCTTAACAACTTTCTACGAGGATTTAAAACAAGAATGGATAGCCGACTGGTCGGGTCACCCGCCCAGTCAGGTAATTTAGCTGAAGATTTTCAAGAAAAAGGGTGCAAAATTTTGATGATATTGGATAATGCTAGTTTTCACAAAAAAGAAGAGACTTTACAGAAGATAGCAGCAGAGATGCCAAACTTAATCATCGAATTTTTGCCACCATATAGTCCCGACTACAACCTAGTCGAATTGGTATGGCATTCAGCTATAGTCGGTGCACCGACTATAAAAGAGTATATTGCTAATAGATTATTTGAATCGCTAGAAAAATTAGAGCTTGTATTGAATAATTTGCTAAATGAAGACGGGCTAATTATAAAGTGGGATCGAAAATTAAAGAACAAGGGGGACGCAGTTAATGTGATTTAGATGTTCGACAGCTTATCTATTTAATTTATTACGCTAAACAAATCGACAAGTAGTAATCTAAATATTTAATTAAATTTGCTAGGATCTAGGCTCGCTAACAATCGTGGCTGTAATCTGTCGTTCTGACTGAGATTTCCTCACAAGATCCTCACATTTTTAATTTATGATTGAGGCTAATGAGACCCCATCAAATTACGATGCGAGTTATTTCTGTATCAGGATTAGATTCAAGCAAAAGTAGTTGCTAAGTAATATGCAGCCATGCACACAGATGTCGGATACGTGCAATCGACCCAAATAGACGATTGTTGATACCGGATCTGTTTCACGTTGCTCAAAATTAATTATTAATTATTACTAAAGTCGTAGTTGGATTTCAGAGATTAATTATTATCTCTGAAACTTTTAATATCTATTATTATATCTTCGTTAACTCAATCGTTCAGCCGATCGATAAAATTAGAACCTTCTCTATTCATTTTGGTCGATAAAAGCTCTATAAATCATCCAGTTGACAGATATAAAAATCGAAATTAATTAATATTGTAAGTATATTCGATAATAAATCAGAAGTCTGGCTTATAGCCGAACATTCGATCTATCCATCATTAGTTCGCAGTTAAATTTACATCAAAATTATCACACCAATAGGAGAATAAACGTGGCAAAAATTATAGCTGAAGGTAAGACTTTTAATGTTGACGGAGGAACTAACCTCCACGAAGCTCTGCTCGAACAAGATATCGATCTCTACAGTGATGGAGCAAAAATCTTTAACTGTAACGGATATGGTATTTGTGGTACTTGTCTAGTTCGAGTTGAGGGAGCCGTTTCGGCACCAACAATGGTAGAAAAAATCCGAACTTTTTTTCGTCCTCATTCGATTCACAATGAACGGCGCCTGGCTTGCCAAACTAAGGTGCTAGACGACGATCTGCTCATAACAAAATTTGATGGTTAGAGCGACCTGCAAGTATTGCTAGACCAGAAAGAATTGCGTGCAGCATGACCCAAAATTGCAGTCATTGACAGGATTGCTAGTTGCTACAGTCATTGTGACGCTCTGTGTTAGTAACATAGTATTCCTGTTAACGATCGATATTTATTAGTCACCATAATTTATGAGAACATATCTAAATTTTCAACAAATAGTTACTCAGTTCTTGGGGCTAGGTATAATCTTTACTACTCTGCATTTTGGATTGCACGTTCCTGTTCTTAACCTATTGTTGTTTTGGATATTACCATTTTCTTTAGTGCAGTGTAGTTATTTTATTTTAGAAGTTATTTATCGTCAAGAAATTTAAGTCATAAGACATAGGAGCAGAAACAATCGTATTGCTAGATGAAGTAGAACTAGCTGCCATAGGAAATTAATTTGATAGTAATTAAATCTAAACCTGACGATTCGCTCATTCAAACAGATTCGTCAACACAGGTTCCATCTGGGGCTGGAATGTTGATGCTCAAAACTTACCGCGAAGTTCTACCGAGAGTTCGCAGATATTTAGAATTATGGCAGCAAGAAGCTGAGACAATCCCTAATTCTGAACTGCGTAAGCAAGCTTTATTAAGTATCGAAAGTAAAGCATTTCACTGTGAAGGTGGTGCGATTTATGGATTACTCGCTCAAGATAAAATTGAGCCGACAATCCGCTTTATTATTGCTTATCAAACAATTTGTGATTATTTAGATAATCTTTGCGATCGAAGTACTTCATTAGATCCAAGAGATTTCCGTACTCTACATCAAGCCTGCATCCACGCCTTGACACCTGATGCTAACGGCATTGATTACTATCAGTTTCGTGAAGATCGAGATGATGGTGGCTATCTGATTAAACTAGTCTAGCCTGATTACTTGTAATCACTAGCTCTCCGATCATGCTTTTAATATGTCTTTCGTATCCACCGCTTTCTCCGGTGACATTTTTGATTACCTACTGCTTTATAATCTAACAACTGTTTTTTTGCTTACCATCTATCTTTTGAAATATTTGAACCGAGAAATTTAGCTCTCGATCGCTCATTGCTAGCCGCTTGAGCTTGGTACTATTTAGCTCTCTATCCAAAGACATACAAATAAAAATTGGTTGAGAGATTATGATTTAAATATAGCAATCCTAAACGATCGGCTATATTGAGGTAGGGTGTGTTAGGCGTAAGCCGTAACGCACCAGTATCCGAGCGCAAGGATCTGATTTAGGATCGCTATAGTAGACAATTTAGGCACAACTAACAGCATGGTCATCGTCTTAATTGGTGTTAGTGGCAGTGGCAAAACCACCATCGGTGAAGCATTAAGTAAGCTGACAGGCTGGTTGTTTGTAGATGCAGATGATTATCATTCACCAGCGAACATTGCTAAGATGTCTCGTGGTGAGCCATTGAGCGATGCAGATCGCGGATCGTGGCTGAATGTGCTGGAGACGCTAATTGCGGTAAAAATAGCTCGTGGTGAGCAGATGATTTTAGCTTGCTCCGCGCTCAAAAAATCCTATCGAGTGCAGCTTACTTCAGTAGATTCGCAGTCTGTACGATTTGTCTATCTCCAAGTATCACCAGAGTTACTTCAGGCGCGGCTGGAGCAGCGACAGGGGCATTTTATGCAGGCTACTATGCTGTGCAGTCAGTTAGCAACTCTAGAAGCACCCGATCCCAGTGAGGCTCTAATTATTGAAGTTCAGGCAGACACTGCTCCGCAATTACTAGCAATCTCGATCCAAAATCGACTCGAATATTAATGCGATCCTAAATCAGATCCTTGGTATCGAATACTGGTGCTCATGCGGCAGCAGCCCAACACACCCTACATTAACTGTAGGGTCAGCTTCATGCCTGCCCTCTGGGATTGAAGCTAAAAAATAAGGACTGTTGGGAGCATTCCCAACTAGTCCTAAAATTTAAATTAAGTGTGAAAATATTGACAGATCGAAAATAGTTATCTATTTAGCAGTTGCTGCAAGTTGCTCTTGAAGTTTAGCTTTGGCACTCTTGAACTGAGTAGCTAATTGTTCGCGCTGCTCGTCGCTACAGTTGTTGCGGATCGCTGCAAACATGGTGTTTTCTTCTTGGGTAACATGTTCTTTGACTGCAATTTTGAGTCGCTCTACTTTAGCTTTGAAGTTGCTGTCAGAAGCATTCATCGATTTGATTTCTTCTAACATGACTTTCATTTCAGCTTGATCGTCATAGAGTTCTTGAGTCTGTTCATAAAATGGACGAACTACTGGATAAACAACTTGCTCTTCAGCTTCTGAATGAACGGACAAATCTTTATAGATTTGGGCGAAATATTCTTCAATCTTTTTGGGATCGTTGGTATTTTCAATCTCTGTAAATAGGATACTGACTTTATTGTGATCCATCCGAATCACATCTTGAATATTCATGTCAGATTTATCGCTGTTTTGGGTGACAACACTACCGACAACACCGGAAAATGCAGCTACTGAATCTTGTACCCGCGCCCACAGACCTTGCTTTGGTTCTTGTCCAGTTAGTTCCCGAACACCTACTAATTCGATGACACCTTTGAGTTGCTCTTCATGAGCGCGGTTCTCAAAGTTGACCGTGTTGAGTGGAGTTAATGCGGCTTCTACATCTGCACCGATGACTTGAGCAGCTTTATGAAGCAGATATCCAGCCATGAATTGCTCGTGCTTTAGTGCCTCGTGCTGGGCGACTTTTTCGTATATTGTCAGCTCCGATCCATCCATCAACTTGGTAATCTCTTCAACCATCATCGTGACGGATTCTTTTGGCTCGCCTTTGACACCGTACTGGACGATAATGGTATCCAAAACGCCTAGATTTTTTTTGTCATCGTCTAACATTTTGCTCAGGCGATCGCGAACATCCTGGTCGCCACTAGCGGAAATAAGTTTTTCGTCAGTAGCAATTAGTAGTTTTTGAATTTCTTTGATTCCAGCTAGCTTACAAGCAATTGCTGTACGTTTTGAATCATCAAGAGTTATAGACATTTTATTCTCCTTGCTTGTGCTCGTTCATTATGTATTTAATGAATCTTTATTAAAGATAAAATATATATAAAAATAGCTCATCCCTCTAAGGATAGATATACAGGATCTATCTTTGGGATGAGCACTCTAAAGTTTTTAAAAACTGGTGAAATTGGCAGTTACTCCCTTTTCACTCAAGAAATAGACACCATAATTCACTATCCACCATCCACTATCCACCATTCACCATTCACCGCCTACCCTAGATGTCTAACTTGGGTTCGTTCCATGGTCGGGTTTCCCGACCGGACGAACTCCGCAATTTGACGCTGGGAAAGGAAATCGATGTTTGGGTGTCGAATGCCGATCGACAACCTATGACAAGGATTTGCCAAATGTTGTCAGCACTTTCCCCAATTTTTGGATGACTCCTTTAAAACCTCTGCCAGCATTGGCGGCGGCGGCGGTTGTCTGCTCGCCGATCTCGATCAGCTTCTCACTGAGATCTGCACCTTTTGTTTTACTTGCATTCAGGAGCTGTTTGAGCTGCTTGAGTTCGGTGGCGATTGCTTTGAGGCTCTCATCTTCAGATTTGTGGAGCAGATCGTACCAGCGATCGATCTCACCGACTGCGGATTTGGGATCGCTCTTGCTAGGATCTTGCTCCAATATATCCACTACGGCATCTAACCCTTCGAGATGGTGCAGATCTTCAGCTTTAGCTAGGGAGCGACCGACTTTGACAAGTTGCTTCCCTAAGCGTTGGAGGGGTGCTTTGAGTTCTTTTTCAGCTCCAGCAGCGAGATCGCTAGTTTGCTCGCCCAGATGACCGATTAGTTCGCCTAGCTCGTGTCCGCTCGGCTCTTTGCGCTTTAATTGTTTCTGCAATTCTTTCAGCCCAGTCGCAATTTCTTTAGCTTCGGGTTGCTTGGATTGATGAACCAATCCATGTAACTCATCAATCATTTTCAAAGCAGCATCAGGATCGATCGAGCCAAGTTCGCCTTGGAGTGCTGCGGAAAGTGATTCTAGCTTTTGTGCAGGTTGGATCTCATCTTTTGATTCTGAGGTTGCCGATTTAGAAGATTTTTCGGCTTTTTTCTTGTCTTTAGATCGATCGGCTGATTCCTGCTGTGCTGCTCCATTCTCGATCGAGTCCTCTTGAGTTGATTCGCGCTTGTCTTGGATCTGTCTTTCGCTAGCCATGATTCTAAATTCCCGATCGATAGATGATTACCAAACAGCCTACAAAGGTTTCAGCCGAGTTTGCTCATTCTAAGGAGGGAGGTATCCATCATCCCTTTGAGAGAGATTGACTCAGGTGAGGATCTGCACTTTAACCTGCTAGATCCCCGACTTCTCGAAGAAATCGGGGATCTGTCCATAGATCTGAGGATCTATGCTGTTACTAATCGGGATGTATTATGTCCAGTACAAGAGCTTGGCTTGGGGGAATCGGCGC
>ENA-OFCE01000270-OFCE01000270.1-metagenomes-genome-assembly--contig:-NODE-270-length-35734-cov-6.099330_pt1 | contig 35734 bp, 39 predicted proteins | sample MGYA00153388_OFCE01 | MGnify analysis MGYA00153388 | reverse complement strand
CGTTGCCTCAGCCATCCAGGCCACCGCCAGCACGCCGGACCCGCTGCCGCCTGAAGTGGTAGAAGAAACCAGCCGCCGTTACTTGGATATCTATCACCGTCTTACCGGCAAGGATTTGTAAGCCAGTCTTTATGTAGGATAACCGTAGTATAAGCGCTAATTGCACTTTTACAGTTAATCGGATGTTTCTTGTGGATGAAGGCCCAATCGGCTCATTAAATTTTAGGAGGAACTACAAGCGTATGTTAAAAGCGACAGTCTATGTCACCATCAAGAAAAGCGTGCTCGATCCCCAAGGTGTAGCAGTGCAGGGGGCGCTGCATTCGGTAGGTTTCCAGGAAGTCGAAAGTCTGCGCATTGGTAAATATATGGAGCTGACTCTCGATACGGACAACCGCGCTGAAGCGGAAGGACGCCTGAAGGAAATGTGCGAAAAGCTGCTGGCCAACACGGTGATCGAGGATTACCGCTACGAATTGGAGGACTAAAAGTCATGAAATTTGCTGTACTTGTCTTTCCAGGATCCAATTGCGACATTGACTGCTACAAAGCAGTAGAGGACAGCCTTGGTGAACCTGTAGATTATGTGTGGCATACCGCGACTGACTTGTCGGCGTATGACTGCATTATCGTGCCTGGCGGTTTCTCTTATGGTGACTATCTGCGCTGTGGTGCGATTGCCAGATTTTCACCAATTATGAAACAAGTCATCGCCCATGCCGAGCAAGGTAAATATGTCTTAGGTATCTGCAATGGTTTTCAGGTACTCACTGAGGCTGGATTGCTGCCCGGTGCATTAGTACGCAATCGCGATCTGCACTTTGTTTGCGACAGGGTGCCACTTCAAGTCGAGCACACCGATTCCATCTGGACACAGGGTTATTCTAACACCCCCACAATTAATCTCCCGATCGCTCACGGTGAAGGTTGCTACCATGCCGATCCCGACACACTCGATCGATTAGAATCCAACGGACAAGTATTATTTCGCTATGCTGGCACCAATCCCAACGGCTCGTTGAATAATATCGCAGGCATCTGCAACGAAACCAAAAATGTCATCGGCATGATGCCCCACCCCGAACGCGCCGCCGATCCTCTACTCGGCAACGCCGACGGCATTCATTTATTCAAAAGTCTGATTTAAGGATCGATCGGAAAAATAGTAATCTCACATCTTGCACCAATACATAAAGACTAGACAATAGCGTAGATCCAGGGTACCCATGAAGCGGCGTTTTTAGATTTAGGGTTCCCCCGTCTTGTCGTTTTTTTATTCGGGGGGAACCCCCGAATAAAGACGACGCCGAATAAAAAAACGACAAGACAGCGGCGCATCGAACGGGAGGGAACCTCCCGTTTGTGTGTGTCAAGACAGGGCACCCCGACACAATTAACCTGTAGGGGTGCCCTTCATGGGTACCCTAGATCTACGCTGATTACTTGAGGCGGACTTTGCATCATCGCGATTTCTGCGCTGTCAACTGTCAACTGTCAACTGTCAACTGAGTAAATGAACACTGGCAAACAAGGCGAAGAAGTTGTCGCCCAGTGGCTAATCACCCGTGGGGGAAAGATCCTACATCATCGCTGGCGATGGCGTAGCGGCGAAATCGACCTCATTGGCATCGAATCTGATGTCCTGCTATTTATCGAAGTCAAAACCCGCAATCGATCGAATTGGGATGCCGATGGATTACTCTCAATTACGCCCCAGAAACAAGCCAAAATACTCACCACAGCCGAACTATTTTTAGCCAAATATCCACACCTAGCCGACTATCCCTGCCGCTTTGATGTAGCCATAGTCCGCCATCAACCAATGCGCCAATCGATCGTCGGTACACCTCTCCACGTCGTGACAGTCCCTACTGGAGAGCGGTTGCTATTGATTGACTATATTGCTGGTGCCTTTGATGCGCCTTAACAGCGGCAATGCCACAAACGGGTATCGATCGAGCCTTCATCCTACTCAAAAGGTATGAGATTGAAGAGAAACTAGTCGGGGATCGCAATTTTTTAATAATTGACAATTGTTAAGCTAAAACTGTATCGATCGACACACAAAAAATCGGGTCGGAAATATGTTTAAAACGCGATCGATAATACGCTTAGATAAAGAATAAGTGCGTTAGAATACTTGAGTAGATTTACAGTTGTCAGCAACGGATCGACTAAGACATAATGTTAGTAGTCCGCGCTCTGAGCAGTAATCTCGGTTGGTAGCTAGATGCCCAAGCCCAAATACTGCCAGATCCGACTGTTCTTTCCGAAAATAGCTTGAGCATGTGTGTAGTTTATCTTTAGATGAACATTCCATTCAGTAACAACGTCATTAATAGTTATCTCATCGATACCATTGATACCTCTAAATATTATGGGTTCTAATCTATCAAAGCTTGCTCGTTTGCTTGCAACTAGAATAATGTCGAAAGAAACCATCAATTCTCTGCATTTACCCAACTTCGATCTCCTCAAGCCGCTGCGGAGCTGGTTGGACAATCTCAAGATTTCCAATCCCCGTTTAGCCCACCAGCTCTGTAAACTGATCCCTTCTCAATGCCCGTTTGAACGAGATCTCAACTTATTTGGACGTACGTTGCTACATATTCCGCCGATGTGTAAACTCAACCCGCTGTATGACGAAGTTGTCATGCTTCGGTTCAAAGCAATGTGCTATCTAGCCGACGAATGCGGTGAAGATATCAGTGAATATTGCTAAGGAGCGATAACACACAGGCGATAGGGCGTAGAATAAAGATTCCAGCCTAGATCGATGCAATATGTCCAAGCAACAGTCGCCCCAACAGCCAGAACCACATTCGACATTAGCCGAAATTCGGGCAACGCGCCTGGTTAAAGCCGACAAACTTCGCGAATTAGGGATGAACCCCTACGCCTACAACTGGATATCTACTCACCAAGCCGCCGCATTGCAGCTAGAGTATGCGGATTTAGAAAATACGGGGGAAGTAGATATCCAAGTCTCGATCGCCGGACGGATCTTAGCACGGCGAGTCATGGGTAAATTGGCTTTTTTTAGCATTCAAGACGAAACGGGCACGATTCAGCTCTATCTAAACAAGCAACAGATTGAAACCGGAATGTCTTCAATTGCTGATGCTTTTACCCATCTCAAGCAGTTGACTGATATCGGCGACATTATCGGCGTAAAGGGGACAATCAAACGCACGGAGAGAGGCGAATTATCCATTCTCGTCAATGAGTATGTGATGCTCACAAAATCCTTACTCCCATTACCAGAGAAATGGCACGGTTTAACCGATGTAGCTAAACGTTACCGTCAGCGTTATTTAGATCTGATCGTCAATCCATCGGTACGCGATACCTTTAGAAAACGATCGCTCATTACCGCCGGAATTCGCCGCTATCTGGAAAACCTAGACTTTATCGAAATCGAAACCCCAGTCTTGCAGTCAGAAGCTGGCGGTGCGGATGCACGTCCGTTTAATACTTATCACAATACTCTAGAGATGCCGCTGTACCTGCGGATTGCTACCGAATTACACCTCAAACGGTTGATCGTCGGTGGATTTGAGAAAGTATTTGAATTGGGGCGGATTTTCCGCAACGAGGGTGTATCTACTCGCCATAATCCCGAATTTACCAGCATCGAGGTGTATCAAGCCTATGCTGACTATGAAGATATGATGACACTGACGGAGGGGATGATTACCACCGTCGCTGAGTCAGTGCTGGGGACATTGGAGATTAGCTATCAGGAGACACCGATTAGTCTCACCGCTCCGTGGCGGCGAGTGACGATGCACGAAATTGTCAAAGAAGTCACTGGCTTAGATTTTAATAGCTTTGAAGATTTAGCTACAGCCCAAGCAGCCGTTAAAAACGCAGGGATTGGCGGCTTTGATGACGCTAAAACACTTGGAAGACTCTTGAATGAGGTATTCGAGCAAAAGTGCGAAACGACCCTAATTCAGCCCACTTTCGTCCTCGATTATCCTACCGAAATTTCCCCACTAGCTAAACCACATCGATCGAAACCAGGCATCGTCGAGCGGTTTGAATTATTCGCAGTCGGACGAGAATTAGCCAATAGTTTCTCGGAATTAACCGATCCCGTCGATCAACGCGAACGCCTAGAAGCTCAAGCAGCCCGCAAAGCCGAGGGAGATGTCGAAGCTCAGGATGTCGATGAAGACTTCCTGACAGCTCTAGAATACGGGATGCCCCCCACAGGCGGCTTAGGAATCGGGATCGATCGATTGGTGATGCTCTTATGCGATTGTGCCAGTATCAGGGACGCGATCGCTTTCCCACTCCTGAAACCCGAACCAACCGAACAATCTAGCGACGATTAAATCATTGGAGGGTGTGTTACCTGTATAGGGTAACGCACTAAATCAATTCCAATTTCTGTCGCTTATTGAGAGAGTGATTGAACGATCTAGCAGATGAAGATATCTACAGAGAAGTTGGAAAGATAGTCAGTCAATTCGATCTTTATCAATGCCACGACTGTGCCATGACAGTTATACAGTGGTTGCGAGATAATGGTATTGAATGTCAAATTATCGAGCTAAAAACCTTTTACAGAGACGAAGATTATATTATCAGCGATAGAGTAGGTGGAGAAGAATCGATATCTATGAATGGTAAGCATTATGGTGTAAAAGTACGCGGGCTAGTTTTTGATAATCTTTCCGATAAAGGAATGGCAGAATCAGAATGGATCGAAGATTTTCATTGTATTAGCGATCGATTTACAATTGCTGAATTAGGAGATTAAATAGTATGGAACCTAAAAATGGACTGTTTGAGATTTTAGCGAAGATTAAGACTAAACCAGGAATGTACTTAGGTCATTCATCGGTATCAGATTTATTTATTTTTCTAGCTGGTTATAAGACAGCAAGACGCGAATTAGGAGTCAACCCAACAGAGCGGGAATTAATCTTCCATGAAGGCTTTCATGAATTTGTGCAAAGCTACTACCAAATTCATAGCTCTAAATCTTGGGCTAAGATAATTATGCTCTACTGCTCGGATGAGCGACAGGGATTCGATCGATTCTTTGAATTACTAGAAAAATTTGAAAAGAGTTCGGAAAAATCTCAGCAAATTGAAAATAATATGGTCGAAGTATAATTAGTAACTACATTAATAAACAGTGATGAATAGGATTAAAACCGTCTCAAATTCAGAAAAATAAGCTCGATTATTGCTGCTATTATGCGATTGTGCCAGTATCAGGGATGCGAGTGCTTTACCGCTCCTGAAACCCGAACCAACCGAACAAGCGGGAGACGATTAAATCAATATAGGGTTTGGATTAGGAATAATTCATGAATTATTCCTAATCCAAATCCTATATTTGTAACTTTTTCAACTTTGCTATGGTAGATTACTCACCTTGAGCGTATTGAATACCTTTCCATATTCCATAGCCTAATAATCCTGCTACTCCTACAATTCCTGCAACTGGCAAGGCAACTGTGGTAGTTGTAGTAAAACCGATAACACCTAAAAAACCAGGTGCTGATGAAGTTATCGTAGCCACCGAAATGGCACCAGCACCAGCACTTGTTCCAGCCGCAGTTACAATCCCTGCGATCGCTTTCATGTCATCCATACGTTTTGACCTCAAGAAGTTATTTTATACAGCATAACCTAGCAATATACTGAGTGGCAAGTGTGATTTTAACCCGAACCAGTTGTCATAGTTATAGAGATGCAACCTAAAATCCAAAAGACTGCGACCGTCTAAATCTATTTCTGCAATAATTAATCATCAGAATGAAACCGACAGCTACATTATTATTTTCTTGTCCCGATCGACGGGGATTGGTTGCTAAAATTGCTAATTTTATTTATTCTAATGGCGGTAATATCGTCCATGCCGACCATCATACCGATTTTAATGCAGGTTTATTTCTCACTCGGATTGAGTGGCAGATTGAAGGATTCAATCTACCCCGCGAACTTATTGCTCCGGCTTTTGGTGCTATTTCTCAACCATTAAATGGAACTTACCAGATTCGGTTTTCTGATGCTGTCCCTCGGATGGCAATTTGGGTTAGTCGTCAAAATCACTGTTTGCTCGATCTAATTTGGCGACAACAGGCGCGAGAATTTTCGGCAGAGATTCCGTTAATTATCAGCAACCATCCAGACCTAGAGCCGATCGCCAAGCAATTTGGCATCGATTATCATTACCTACCAATTACTCAAGACAATAAGCAAGCACAGCAACAACGGCAACTAAAATTACTGAATGAATATCAGATCGATTTAGTAATTCTGGCTAAATATATGCAAATTATTAGCCCTGAATTTATCGATACATTCCCCAGTCACAATATTATCAATATTCACCATTCCTTCCTTCCTGCTTTTGTCGGTGCCAAGCCCTATCACAAGGCTTATGAGCGCGGGGTAAAGATTATTGGGGCGACGGGTCATTATGTGACTTCCGAGCTGGATGCTGGGCCGATTATCGAGCAGGATGTGGTCAGAGTCACTCACCGCGATGAGGTGGACGATTTGATTAGGAAAGGAAAAGATCTCGAACGAATCGTCCTCGCCCGTGCGGTGCGTTACCATCTCCAAAATCGGGTATTGGTCTATGGTAATAAAACAGTGGTATTTGATTAGGTAAGAGATATTTCAACAAATAACAGGGGGTGAAAACCTCCACCTTTCAGGTGGCTTGTTGTTAGTGGGGTTGAAATCCACAGCACAACCCAATTATCAATTATCAATTATCAATTATCAATTATCAATTATCAAACATGAGCCAGTTCCAGGCTAAAAGGCTGCCAGGGCTGTGGATCGATCGCTTTAGTTACTAGAGATTTGGCTGTGAGTGAAGTCTGAAACTCTGCCACTGTGCCTTCAGTGTGCAAAATCGACACCAGTAAGCCCTCAAACTTAACTTCCCCACCTGCGGCTGTTGGTAAGACAAACTGCGGCTTGAGCAATTCGCACAGTGCGAGGGTAGTAGCTCGACCTTTGATGACGGCACCCAATAGTGGTAATTTGAGGTCGATTAATGGTGTAATTACGACATCGATCGATCCTTTTTCTGCCAGCACTGGGGAGTGATTGCCGTGGGGTTCATAGTAGAGACTACTGCCATTACCCCGCACTATATAACCATTCTCGATCGTGGTGGGGCCGACTGGCGATCCTGGTACTGCCTCGATCTCGATGTCTGCAAAGTGGTAGCTCTCGCCATGAGCTAGGGATGTCACTTGCTCATAGCCAAACTTTTGGACGACTTCGAGCGCATTGGGGGAACAGACTACCGGAATCGATCGATCCAATATCTCTAAAGTCGGTGGATGCGCGTGATCGGGCAATCCTTGCGAGATCAAAATCAGATCTATCTGCTTGGGTAACGATCGAGCGACTGTTTTGGTACCATGAAACAACCAGGGCTGGTTCCCAAAAATCAGATCGCCCACTAGCCAAGGATCTAATAAAATATTTTTGCCGCCTAGTTCGATCAGCCAAGAGTTATTGTCTAGCCAGGTAAGCTGCATAAAAATTCTAGATTTGACGAGATTATTTACGTAATTTAACACTGCCGCGATCGAGATTGCCACAAGCCGCCCGATCCTGAGTGGGGGGACTTGGGGACTTGGGGACTTGGGGAAAGATGGGTTTGACAAATACACGATCGTACGTTCGATCGGCAATGCGTAGATTTCTAATTGCTGTGAGATTGCCCAAATCTCGATTTAAGATGGTGGTATTTACTCTGGCACTAACGATCGCGACTAGTTCGGGCGATCGACAAGACTCAAAGTATCTGTCCATATCATTATTCTCATGACGATCGAAAGCAAACCAACCGCTTCAACTTTACCCCTACCGCCTGGAAAATCTGGCTTACCCTGGATTGGGGAAACTATTTCATTTCTGACAGATCCCGATTTTGCGACCAAGCGTCGTCAACAGTATGGGGCAATTTTTCGGACTAATCTTATCGGTCGTCCAACAGTGGTGATGAGTGGGGCAGCAGCGAATAAATTTATTTTATCGACCCATTTCGATCGGTTTTCATGGCGCGATGGTTGGCCGGATAATTTTAGGGCGTTACTGGGAGCGTCGCTATTTTTGCAAGAGGGATCCGAGCATCAGCGCAATCGCAAATTATTGATGCCAGCTTTTCATGGGAAAGCGTTGACGAACTATGTCGCCACCATGACCGAAATTACCGATCGATATCTCAGCAAGTGGGAACAGACAGGCGACTTAACTTGGTTTCCCGAACTCAAGCATCTTACCTTTGAAATCGCTAGTGTCTTACTTATTGGCAGCGAAGCAGGTGCAGAAACAACTGAGTTGAGTCGGCTATTTACCGAACTAACTAATGGTTTATTTACTTTGCCCTTGAAATGGAGCTATACGACCTATGGACGGGCGATAATTGCCCGCGATCGCTTACTCGCACATATCGAGCAAGTAGTCCTAGAGCGGCAGCAATCCCCCACTCAGGATGCTTTAGGATTATTGGTACAAAGCCAGGATGAGGAAGGAAATCGGCTCAGTGTTGCCGAACTAAAAGTTCAGGCGTTACTATTGCTATTTGCCGGACTCGAGACGACGACATCGTTGATTGCATCCTTATGTTTGGCACTAGCGCAAAATTCCGAAGTTTTGGCTAGAGCTAGAGCAGAGCAGTCACAAATTGGGAGGAATACACCAATCTCGATCGATAGTTTAAAACAGATGACTTATCTCGATCGAGTCCTCCATGAAGTCGAGCGGATGTATTCACCGATTGGCGGCGGTTTTCGGGGTGTAATCAAAGAATTTGAATTTAACGGTTATCGCGTCCCCAAGGGTTGGCAAGTTCTCTATCGGATTCCTGAAGCGCATTTCGATGCGGCGGTTTATCCCCAACCCCATACTTTCGATCCTGACAGATTCGACCCAGATCGATCGGATTATAAGCCCTCTGACTATACCTTTGTCACCTACGGCGGTGGTTCCCGAATCTGTATCGGGATGGCATTCGCACAGATGGAACTCAAAATCATTGCCGCGATGTTGCTCCGGCGGAATAGTTGGGAGCTATTACCCAACCAAAATCTCACTCTCGATCCGATTCCCACACTCCACCCCCGCGACGGCTTAAAAGTCAAGTTTCAGAAATTATGAATAATGTTTACTCGATCTTCCAGCAAACCGAGCGGCTGCGCGTCAGCGATGGGGCAATAGTCCCGATTCTGAGTGGGTGTAGTTCAGCTACGCGGCTGCTGATTATCATCTGTCCGCAATTGGGTGATTTTGATAGTCTCGAATATGCTTGGTGGCTACAACGCGATCGGCAACAAATCGAGTCTACAGGTTTAACCGTGCGGATGGTGGGAATTGGCGATCGATCTGCTGGCGAAAAGTTCTGTAATTTCACTGGATTTCCCGCTGAATGGTTATTTATCGACGATCGCGCCAAACTACATTCCCAACTCCATCTTTATCCAGGCTTATCACTCAAACTCCCCAATTTTTCAGCCGCCCAAAATGCTTGGGTTAACCTCATTCTCATGTGTGCGGGAATTGGTAGTCCTGGCACTCTGCGAGAGGTATTTCGGGGATATAAGGGCGATCGATCTGCACCCCAATTAATCCAAGCTGGCGAGATTGTACGTGCTAAACCACTACCACCGATCGAGGGATCTTTTTTCAATGTAGCAGGTGGTAGCGGTTTTCAACGCCCGTTTGAATTGGCAACATTGAGACTGCGAAATATGGCAGAAGTACTAGGTAATTGGAATACTTATGTGCCCGATCCTACTTATCTCACCCAACGGGGTGGTACCTTTTTATTTGATGCTCAGGGAGAGTTATTGTACGAACATCGCGATCGGGGAATTCTGGGTTTTGCCGAAAACATGAGCCAACCACTGTCATTTTTAAGTGCCTACTCCCTTCGTAGTGACAAATTAGATCGTGAATAGTGGTGCCCAAACGAAGCTACTCACATCTTGCACCAGCGACGCGCTAAACCCTCGGCTTTGCCTACGTATGGCGCGTCGCTGGTGCAAGATGTGAGGCTAGTAATCTTTGAGTGAGATCCTTATCCCGTTGGCGTAGCCTCTCCGCTAGGAGACACTGACGTTAATTAATTCCTAATTCTAGGTGCATTAAGATCTAGAACACACCCAATTAAAAAAGCAGGGATTAAAATTCAATATAAACCGTAGCTGTTTGCGCTGCTACTCCACACCTGCGAGGGATCGATCGTGCGTTTTCTTTACTCTGGAATTGTCAATATTGCACTGCTCGGACTGAGTACTCTCAATCTGTCGGCTATTGCCGCAACACCTGCGGCTGTGACTTCGGCTCCTACTATCGATCGCGTTGCACTCTATGATAGTAGTCGTACAATCAAAGGTAATGGGGTAGAGTTCAAACTACCTGCTGGATTCAAAGGTGGCTCACCGTCAAGTGCTCAGACTAGAGCCACGATCGCTCAAACTGCCAAGATGTTTCCTTCGATGGCATCAATAATGCAGGTATTCGAGAGCGATCCTTCGATCGTTAGAGCAATTGCTACTAGTACCGATTCACAACAGGTTCCGAGTATGGTGCTCGTCACTCGGCTACCGATTCCGGCAAGTGTGTCATTAGCAGAAATTCAGGAGATGATGGCAAAAGTTATCCCTTCAATGCTCCCACCTGAGTTTAACCTAGTCGATAATCAAATCCTGAATGTCGGCTCTCGTCAAATCGTGCGATTGAGTCTCGATGTAAATATTCAAGGTATTCAACTCAAGGAATCGATCGGGTTATTTAAGACAGGCAACCAGATATTTCAAGTAACGTACGTGTACGATAACGAAAGTTCTCCGCAAGCCATGCCAGTCTTCGAGCAAATTATTAATACCTTTAAAGCTACTTCCAAGACATAAACCCAATTACTCTCAATCTAGCAGACTGCCGCCATCTTGAGAGTATTAGTGATTGGGACACCTGGGTTTCAATCATCGCCACGATAATGGCAAGCTTTTAGTCAAACATACCAAGAAAAAAGTCTAAGGATCGAGATAAAAGCCATGAATTCGGCGTTCTCTGTAGGTAACAACTTGGGTTATTTACGAGCTAACTTCATCCAATTTGGTGCGAATTGCCTGAATATCTTGCCACATCAACCACTTAGGTTTGCCAACATCTGGAGAGGGATTGCGTAATAAATATGCAGGGTGAAAAATCGGCATACACCATCTGCCTTCCCATTCAATCCAAGTCCCCCGAATTTTGGTAATCCCGTCTTTTTTACCTGTGATGGCGCGGACTGCTGTTGCACCAGTTAATAAAATAATTTTCGGATTTACCAACCGGATTTGTTCGAGTAAATAGGGTTTGCAAGCAGCAACTTCGGCGGGAGTGGGTACGCGATTTTCGGGCGGACGACAGCGGACGACATTGCAGATATAAACATCCCGATCGATCGTTAGTTTAACAGCCGCTAGAATCTTTTCGAGCAATTGACCCGATCGACCGACAAATGGTAAACCTTGTTCATCTTCATTTTGCCCTGGCCCCTCACCAATAATCAAGATCGGTGCTGTTTCGCTACCTCTACCGACTACTGCATTGATCCGTGTATTTCCTAGTTCACAGCGGTGACAAACCTGACAATGAGCCGCAAGCTGACTAAGACTACTATATGTACCTAGAGGAATCGGAATATTACTGCTGGTGGGAATCAGCTCGAAGTTATTAGCTGGGACTTCTACGGGTAGAGCTGTGGCTTCACCGAAAAGGCTTAATTGAGATTCTGGGGATTCTGAAGACATAGGATCGTCGATTCAAGTTATACACTTATGATATTGCCGAGAACTAGCGATCGCGAGTTGGGTAGAGGAGAATCGATCGAGGTTAGTTACGATCTATGGTATTACTCAACCCTCATCCCCAGCAACGCCTCATTTTTTGCGCTCTAACATCTCCCATGCCAACTTAGCCGCCCCAGTTATCCCTGCTTGATTGCCCAATTCTGCCTCAATTAGTTTAAATCCTGGGCGAGAAGTCACCATTACCCGTCTGTCGATTTCCCGTTTGGCTGCGGGTAGAAAGTATTTGGCACTAGCACTGATACCACCGCCAATAATCGCGACTTCTGGTGTCAGAATATAGCTGATACTGGTCAAACCAATGCCGAGATTTCGACCATAATCATCCCAAAATTCTAGCGCAGATCGATCGCCTGTTGCCGCTAATATTCCCAGTTCTTTCGGCTCTTTACCCGTCATCCGCCGAATTGATTGCCCAGATAGAAACTGCTCTAGTGAGCCATTATTACCACTCTTACAGGGATATCCCGTTGCATCAAAGGTAATCAAACCTAATTCTCCAGCACTCCCCGCATGTCCCGTAAATAATGCCCCATTGATAAACACTGCTCCACCAACTCCAGTCCCCAAAGTTAGTAATACTGAATTGCGATAGTTGCGTCCTGCACCCAGCCAATTTTCCCCCAATCCGGCGCAGTTACCATCATTTCCCACGATTGTCGGCACTCCAGTTCGAGATTGGATCAGTGTTGCTACCGGAATATCGATCCAACCCTCTAAATTAATCGCAATTCTGGCGATCCTCCCCGCCGCATCCGCTGGCCCTGGCGTACCCACACCAATCGCGCTAATATTTATCATCCCTGGGGCTAATTTCTCGATCGCATAAGTCATCATATCGATCGTTGCGTCGGGATATGCTGGCTGCGGTGTGGGAACTGACAATGACTGAAGACAAGTCCCATCTTCAGTAAATCGTCCTAATTTAATTGCCGTACCACCAAGATCGATCCCGATTACTTCTGTCATGACTCACAACTCCTATCTTTATCTATCCCTAGGATTTATCAACTCACTCAAACCTTCGCCCAACAGAGATAAACCCGTCACCATCAACGTCAAAGCCAGCCCTGGAAATAACGTCGTCCACCAAATCCCCGTCGAAAGTGCGGGTAAAGCTTGCTTGAGATCGTGTCCCCATTCGGCGATTTCGTCGGGTAAACCTAAACCCAGGAAACCTAAGCCACCCAAAACTAGAATCGCATCGGCTGCATTGAGCGTAAATAATACGGGTACGCTTTGCACCACATTGGCAAACAGATATTTTGTCAACACATGACGGGTAGATGCCCCCAGAGCCTGAGCCGCTTCGACAAACATTTGCGTCTTCAGACTAGCTGTTTGATTTCGCACCACTCGAAAATACTGGGGAATGTAGGAAATACTCAACGCGATCGCGGCATTGAATACGCCTTTACCAACAATAAACGCCAGCGTCACCGATAACAATAATCCTGGTAATGTGTAAATCGTATCCATCACAAATAGGAGGACTCGATCGAGATTGCCACCTAAATAGCCGCTCACCATCCCCAACGGCACCCCAATCAGCAAACTCATTAAAGTTGCCAGTATCACCACTTGCAGAGCCGCCTGAGTCCCAAATAGCGTCCGTGAAAAGACATCATAACCCTCCCGACTAGTCCCAAACCAATGCTGCCAAGATGGAGCTTGATTAATTGGGTTGTAGGGCGGCATCGGAGAGCCGAGTAAATCTTGCGGATCTTGTAATAAACCGATCGCCTGTAATAATGGTGCAAATAATGCGATCGCGACAAAACTGACGCTAATTATTAATCCTAGCCCTAATAATTGAGTAGACAAACGATCTCGGCGTTTATTGAAAAGTTGTTTAATAGATCCAAACGGAATTTTACTGACAGCCATAGGGCAGCTTGCGGCGATCGACGAACGGTTCAATTACTATAAGGCGATCGGTACTCTAAAATTTATTAAATTAGAGATTAATCTGGCAACTCCCAACTCCACATGAAAATCGAACTTTATCCCTACACTGTCAATAAACGGTTTGCACTAACAATCAGTCGCGGTACCAGCAGTCAAAATCAAAACTTAGCAGTGGGGATAACAGCCGACAATATTACGGGCTGGGGAGAAGCGGTACCATTTACGATCGGTAGTCAAGTCCAATCATTCGAGCTGATTACTACTGCTCTAAACCAAATTATCCCCCACTTAGCAGCCTATCATCCCCTGCAACGCCAAGCGATCGAGAGTCTAATGAATGCCTACCAATTACCCTCCGCAGCCAGAGCCGCGATCGATCTTGCCCTGTATGATTGGCTAGGGAAAAGTGTCGGATTACCCCTGTGGAAATTGTGGGGATTAGAGCGCGAAAAAATTGTCCCGATTTCGGTGACGGTGGGGATTAATACGCCCGACGGTGCCAGAGAGCGAATTCGCGGGTGGTTGGAAGTATTCGAGGCGCGGTTTTTAAAAATAAAACTGGGGAATCCCTTGGGAATTGGTGCCGATCGCGAGATGATGTTGGCCATCAAGGATGAGATGCCCACTGCCAAATTAACTGTAGATGCCAATGGCGGTTGGAATCTCGCAGATGCGATTTATATGAGTCAGTGGTTGGCAGATTTGGGCGTGGAATATCTGGAACAACCATTAGCACGAGGCAATGAAGCGCAATTGGTAGAACTAAAGCAAGCATCCCCGTTACCAATTTTTGCCGATGAAAGTTGTTTTACCAGTCGAGATATCCCTGGATTAGTAGATAAAGTAGATGGAATTAATATCAAGCTGATGAAGTCTGGCGGATTGACAGAAGCGATGCGGATGATTCATACCGCCCGCGCTCACGATTTGCAGGTGATGTTTGGTTGTTATTCAGATACAGTGTTGGCAAATACCGCCGCAGCGCAGTTGTCACCGTTGGCAGATTATTTAGATTTGGATAGTCATCTAAATTTACTAGACGATCCATTTGTAGGTGCTAAATTAATCGATGGGCGTTTAATACCAGGAGATTTACCAGGATTGGGGATCGATCGTACTTCCCAGTTTTAAATAGTCAGTAGCTGCTTAGGAATATTGGTCAAATAGAAATTGCCTGAAATCCAGATAGTGGGAAGTGTCCACACTACGACTGTATGACAGATTTTGACACGTATTCTGTTGCAATGACTATCTCATGAATAAAGTCTCAGTATTTATACGGTAAATTAGTGACATCTGTAATTGACCGATCAATAATAAATATAAATCAATCAATTAATTATTGTGTCTAAGAATAAAGCAGCCGACTTATTGGGACTGAGGATTGGTAGTGGTTTGACTCTAGAAGAGGTAGCAGGGTTAATTGGGAGTACCGCCGACCGAGTGGAGGCAATCGAGAATGGCACCGCCTCCACTACAGTAATTGAGGCTAAAAAACTCAGCTTGGCTTACGACACCAGTTTGCCAGGACTAATTACGATGATCACGGGTAAGGCTGATAAAGACAATCCTGAATTAAAAGCGGTTGCAAATCGCCGGATAGATTTGCAAAATCATAAAATCATGCAAATTAGGCAATTACTCAATCGGGATAAGAATAAACACAATCAAACGGATAAATTAGTGATTGAAGAACGAGAAAAAGCCCAGTCAGCCGAACTTCTGAAACTTAAAATAGAAGAGGAGTTTCAGGAAAAGCTCAAAGCAGATAAATTCGAGAAAAAGCGTCAATTATTGATAGCCAAGCTATCTGATTCTACTGCATTGATGCCAGAGGATCTCGAAGTTCTTGATAGAATTTTGGACAAAATTTAAACTAACTCACTTCCGTTCTATTCATAATAATTGGTGGAACGGCAGCCTTCAGAATGAGAAATAAACTCAAAGCGATTACTGATAACCACCAGCCCAGTAAAATTAGAGTAGCATCATGCCCTCAATCCCTTTAATCCATTACCAGTGAGGATTAAGGGATTTTGACTCTCGAAATTTATCTTCATGATAAAGATGTTGATTATCGAGCGCACATTTAACCCAGCCCATACCAGGTAGATCTGCCATTGCCATAGCGAATCATGAGTCGATCGATCGTGAGTTGTTTGAGTCGATTTAATAGTACTGCGACTCTCACCTGTGGCTTGTTCGATCGATTGAGTTGTTACCCTACCATGCTCCTTTGCCAATTCCAGGATACGTACTGACAGCAACGGCAAAGTTGAAGCCATTATTCTTTCGTTATCGATTTTAGTTTGCAATCTGTTCTTCTGACGTTGGAGTACTCGGAGGAAAAACAGTAGCCACGGTTCCCAGTTGGGTTGTCGCTCTGAGTTGAGAGTACCTTGAGTCTGGCGGAGAGCTAAGTAGTACCCTTCTTTACTTTCTTCGATAATACTTTCCAGCGACGAATAGGGCACATAGCTATATCCAGCCTTTAACAGCAACAGTGCCGTCAAAATTCTAGATAGGCGACCATTTCCATCTTGAAACGGGTGAATCGCTAGAAAGGTGACAATAAAAATACCGATCGTTAGTAGCGGATGAATCGTTGGCGAAATCAGTCTCTCGGCTGTCGAAGTCACAATTTCAGCCATCTGGCGCGGGGTGTCAAACGCCGATGTAGTTTCAAATACAATTCCTAAACTGTTTCCATCCGCGTCAAATGCTTGCACACTATTAGAATTCTTGTATTCACCCCGATGTCGCTCGTCTTTAGAGTTATATTTCAGCAGCATTTTGTGGAACTGCTTGATATAGTTCTCGGAAAATGGGATCGACTCCCAGCTTGCAAAGATCGCATCCATAACTTCGGCATACCCCGCGACTTCTTGTTCGTCGCGGGAAGTAAAACTTTGTTTCCGTACGTTAGCCAGCAATTCTTGTACCTGTCGATCTGAGAGTCTGGCTCCTTCAATCCGCGTCGAAGAGCCAACACTTTCGATCGTGGCAATCTTGCGTAGTGCTGCCAATCGATCGGGTGCTAGTGTATTGAGGGCGCGCCACTTGCCTTTGAATTCGTCAATCTCAGTGATGAGCAGCAGTAATTCCTGAGTGATTTTAATGTTGATATCTGCCATTCGATCGGCTGCCTTGTCCAATTAATGAACCAATTGTAGCCAATTATGTCCGATTATGTCCGATTAAACAATCTACAAATGCTTGACATAGCCGACTAGGAAAATGGCTAGTGTTATTATGAGCTACCTCATAGAACTTAGGTTTAGGGTGTGTCAATGTAAAGAAGTAGTCAAACCGAGGTTTAGGAATTTGGCAAGAGGCTAACCCTAAGCGATCTCCCTCTTTTCTGACTGCATTCGACCCAAGATTAGATCGGTGAGGTCAAGACCATGACTCAGACAAAGCTCAATTTTGAAACTGCGCCAGGACACCAGCTTTTAGCGGCTGCGGGTAAGAAAACATTACGACCGGGCGGACGAGTTGCCACTGAACAACTGTTTCAATGGGCAGACTTTCAACCGGGCGAAACGGTGCTAGAGTTGGCTTGTAGCTTTGGCGATAACGCGATCGCTCTCGCTCAACGCTACGACCTGCGTGTCGTCGGCATCGAGAATAACCCCGATAGTATTGCCCGCGCTCGTGCCAATGTGGCAGCGGCTGGGTTGAGCGATCAGATTGAAATCATCGAGAGCGATATCTTTCACCTCGATCGCTTGAATGACCAATTTGACTATGTATTAGCAGAAGCGATTCTCACGATGCAGTCACCCAGTGGGAAAGCAAAAATTCTGGCAAGTGTTCGAGATCGCCTCAAACCGGGAGGAAAATTTCTGTCTCACGAGTTAGCGGCTCACGATCGAGAAGCCGAAATTCATCGCGCTTTAGCCGAGGCGATTCGTGTTAATGCTACGCCCCTCTCAGAGGCGAATTGGATAGCTGCTTGTGAAACTGCCGGACTAACGGTGCAGGAGCACCAGATGGGAGCAATGAATTTGTTAAATCCCCGGCAGATGTTGCAGGATGAAGGTGCGATCGGCACAGCGCGGATTTTGTGGAACGTCTTGACTCAGCCGCCCTTGCGAAAACGAGTCCTGGCAATGCGTCGCGTCTTCCAGCAATACCAGCAAGACTTAGGCTACATCGTCCTCTGCGCGATCGCTCATTAGCAAAGAACACTTCACGTAAATTTTTACTAACAATCATGAATCCTACAACACCGATCGCTTCTCTAGTAACCGATCTCAATGAACAGGCTGACTATCCTGAAACAGGAGCGCGAAACAAGCCTCTACACAAAGACGAGCAGACCCAGCATGGACTCATGTGCCTAGCAGCAGGAACGAAGATCGCCGAACACGCCTCACCGCGCAATGTCACCGTAACGGTTGTGGCAGGACAAGGAACTTTGACCCTAGAGGGGCGCGAGATTCCTTTACAGCCAGGAGTTTTTATTGTGATGCCTGCCAATGCACTCCACGCCGTGCAGACGACGGATTCAACGCTGGCGTTTTTGCTGAGTAAGTGGTGAATTTAGCGACTCGATCGACCAATTACTGACTCAACCTCAACAACTTCAACCGATCGCCAAGCTTGCCACCAAGGCGATCGAGACTGCTTTTCCTTAAATCAAGGTTCATGGAGCACTTGTGTACCTGAAGCCATTGCTTCTAATGCTTGCTCATCCAAAATGGTCAGCTTGCCGCGCTGATAAATCACGCTCGCGTGGATGCTTTTGAACAGTCGGACACACTCTTCGTAAGTAATGCCAATGCTGCGAGCGATTTGATAGTAAGGGAGCTTTGCGTTCAATTGCTGACCCGATGCACTGGGTATCGTTCCAGACTGCAAGGCAGAACGTTGAATGAATTGCGCCAGCCGCACGATCGCTCGTTCTGACACCAGCCCGTGAACTGTTTCGTGGAGTTGTTGAATTCGCTGGTTTAACACTTGCATCATTTGCAGCGCGATGTCTGGATGGTGTTGAATCGCTTCTAGAAGCGTCGATTGCTCGAGGGTCAACACCCAACAATCGCTCTTAGCCGTCACGGTTGCCGGAGCGATGCCATTGCCCAGGAAGGCAGGAGCCGCAAAAAACTCGCCAGCCGACAGGGTGCGAAGGATGGTTTCTTTGCCTGTAGTTGCTGTTTTGGCAATTTGCAGCACACCTTCGGATAGCGCGTAGAGTTTTGCAGGTAAACGATCGCCTTCGCCCATCACCGTCTCTCCCTGCTGGTAGTGCCGCACTTGGGCACAAGGCTGCAATCGTGCTAATTCGAGCGATTTCAGATTGGCAAAGATCTCGATCGCCATTAATTGCTCAAGAGTTGCTTGCATTGCCGATGGTTAACTTGATTGAAGGTGTAACCTCATCCTAGCGGCTCATCTTGCTTGACTATGGAAATCTAATCGTTGTGAGGGTTTGGTTTGGGTGCGAACTAGTTTAAGATTGAAACTGGAGCGTGAATCTAAAGTAGTAAAGTTGTGGTTAAAATTGGCATCCTCGGACTGGGAACCGTTGGTACGGGCACTGTTCAAATTTTACTAGATCCTGTCGGACGACATCACTTACTCCAGTCAGTGGAGATCCGGCGCGTGGGAGTCAGATCGATCGATAAGCCTCGCACTGTAGTCCCGTCAGAACTGGTGACAACAGATCTCGACTCGATCGTCTGCGACCCCGAAATCGATATCATTGTGGAAGTAATGGGCGGGATCGAACCCGCACGGAGTCTGATGCTCAAAGCGATCGAGCATGGCAAACACATTGTCACCGCTAATAAAGCTCTCATTGCCAAATTTGGGGATGAAATCTTTACCGCAGCCAATCAAGCTGGTGTCTATGTGATGCTAGAAGCGGCTGTCGGTGGGGGGATTCCAGTCATTCAACCATTGAAACAGTCCCTGGGAGTCAACCGGATTCAGCGCGTGACGGGAATTATCAATGGTACGACTAACTATATCCTCACCCGCATGACCGTCGAAGGGGGTGAGTTTGCAGATATCCTCGCCGATGCTCAAAAACTCGGCTATGCGGAGGCAGATCCGACCGCTGACATCGATGGATTGGATGCGGGGGATAAAATTGCAATTTTGGCATCGCTGGCGTTTGGGGGCAGAATCCAGCGCGATGATGTGTATTGCGAAGGAATTAGAAAGATTGGGGCGGCGGATATTGCTTATGCTGATAAACTTAATTTTGTCATCAAATTACTTGCGATCGCCGAACGGGTGGAAGGTGGCGCGGTATCTGTCCGAGTACATCCTACATTTGTCCCTAAAGATCGTCCCCTCGCCACTGTCAATGGCGTGTATAATGCGATTTTAGTTGAAGGCGACCCCTTGGGAGAGGTGATGTTATTTGGCCCTGGTGCGGGTGCTGGCGCGACAGCTTCGGCAGTAGTTTCGGATATTCTAGCGATCGTCGGTGTCCTTAAAAGCAATCCCAGCCGCGAAGAAGCGATTGAGTCGCCCAATACCGCACTCCATCCCCTATTGAGTTGCAATCATACTGATTACAGCAAGATGGCACCATTATCGAGCCTACGGAGCAGTTTCTATGTCAGATTTTTGTGTCTAGATGTACCAGGGGTCATTGGTAAACTCGGAACTCGATTTGGGGCGCATAATGTGAGTATCGAATCGATCGTTCAGACTGGTTTCCAAGGAGATCGCGCTGAAATCGTCGTGGTAACTCACGATGTCTCTGAGGGAGACTTTGAATCAGCATTAGCTGAGATTCGGGGCTTGGATTCGATCGACAGCATCCCCAGCATCATCCGAGTACTTTAGGCTTTAGGCTTTAGGTTTTAGGCTTTAGTGAACACAATTGTCATTGTTTTTTACCATTCACCATCCACCATCCACTCTCTTATGAATTGGCAATTACTCGGTTTGACTTTTGTAACGGTATTTATCGCTGAGATTGGCGACAAAAGCCAGCTAGCGGCGATCGCCTTAGGTGGTAGTAGTCAGCATCCACGAGCTGTATTTTTTGGCTCTGTAGCGGCTTTATTGCTTGCTAGTTCGATCGGTGTTCTAGCAGGTGGTGAAATTGCAGGATTTTTACCGACTAAGGTACTTAAAGGGCTTGCTGCTTTTGGATTTGCACTAATGGCGGTGCGATTATTGTGGACAGAGGAATAAATAATTGGTCGGCGAATGCGTACAAGTAGGGGCAATTCATGAATTGCCCCTACTTGTACGCATTCGATACATGCCGACAATTTTTACTGTTAGTTAAGGACGATCGAGATTGTTAACGTTAAAGGAGCCAGCAAATACAGTTGCCGGATGTTTGATATTCTCGATCGGTTTGCGAGTATCAGTAATCAACCAATCCAACGAAGCGGCTTGAACATCGATCGTTGCACCATCTTTATCGACACAATATCGTCCGAATACTAATTTGTCAGTTAGCTCTACATCAGCTATGCGAGAATACTCAAAAATTACACTATTATTAATGTGTGCGCCACTACAAATATGGCAATTACGACCGATCATTGCGGGGCCAGTGATTTTAGCTCCATCTTCAATTTTGGTCATACCACCAATATAAACAGGGCCAGTAATATCTACTTTATCCCAATTAACCGCAACATTAATTCCTGTAAAAACTCCTGGTAATACCTCAGTTCCAGGAATTGGTACGTTCTTAACTTTACCCATCAAAACACTGCGAATCGCTTGCCAATAGTCTGGGACTTTCCCAATATCTACCCATTGAAAATCCATCGAAATTGCATAAAAAGGCGCACCCATCTCTACTAATTTAGGAAATAGGTCGCCACCGATATCATACTCTTGACCCGAGGGAATATAATTCAATACTTCTGGTTCAAAAATATAAATCCCTGTATTAATATTCGTACTTAGAGCTTCTTCTACTGAAGGTTTTTCTTGAAAGGCTTGAACCCGACCATTTTCATCAGTTACTACCACTCCATAGCTGGAAACTTCATCACGGGGTACAGATTTCGTGACGATGGTTGCTAGGGCACCTTTTTCTCGATGCCATTTGACAGCAGCGGTGAGATCGAGATCGATTAGTGCATCGCCGCACAACACCACGAATGTATCATCAAAGAAGGGATAGAAATCTTGAATCCGGCGCATCCCACCAGCCGAACCGAGAGCTTGTCCCTCCAGTTCTCCATCTTCACGAATTTTGCCTTCAAATGAGTAGGCAATTTGAACGCCAAATCTTTGCCCATCATGAAAATAGCTCTCAATTTCCTTGGCAAGATGACTGACATTGACCATAATTTCAGTGAAATCATGCTTTTTGAGCAAGTCCACCAAAAACTCCATAACTGGCTTGTGGAGAATGGGAATCAATGGTTTGGGAATAGTGTAGGTAATGGGCTGTACGCGAGTGCCTTTCCCAGCAGCCAGAATCATTGCTTTCATATTAAATCTTGGATACTCTAAATCCCTGTTTTGTATACTGTAGCAGCGATCGATTGTCACCTGCACCACACTAAGCCCCAGTTTGGCGGGTAGCTAGTTCATCTCTACCGATTCTAGTTCCAATCTACGAATGGTCAGGGTTTGGTAAAAATCTGTTTGATGTAGTTCGACTTTCGATTGAGCTGATAATAACAATAATGCCCAAAATACGCCTACTCGATCGTGATTTGCTCCATGATGTTGTCCTGGAACAGGCGGAAACTTATCTGACCAGAGATTTACGAGGTCATCGAGCGTCCAGAAATCGGTTTCACTAGTATAGGTGACTAGAAACTCTGCCACAAGTGCCGCCATTTCAGTTAAATTCTCATCGTGAGCAAGTCCCACAATGGTTTGAGTAGCCTGTTTCACCGACATCGCTTTACTCCGAATCGGGCGACGGCGAGCGGCTGGTTCGGCGATTTTATCAGCAATTTGGCTGAGTTGCTGGATCAGATCTTGGAGCGTTACCGGACGAGTGCGGGGTGGGGGAGATGTCAAGCGGCGGCGAATATGTCGCTCTAAGTTGCGGGGTAATCCAGATCCCGCGATCGTTTCAAAGTCCAACTCTTCTTCAATAAAGTCAAATTCCACTTGGGATTGACTCTGCTCTAAGCTCTGTGCTTTGAGTAAAACCAGCATCGCCGCCCACAAAAATGCTTGCCCAGATTGAGACAGGTTGGCTTGTTTGTGTGCCAGAGATGCGTCAGCTTGAAGGGGAAGCCTACTCAAGTGCAGATCGATCGCATCGATGACTTTGACATCCCAAGGATCGATTTCGCCGCGTTGAGCAAGATCGATGAGCATCGCAATCCCCATCTGTGCCAGGGTATGCGGATCGACTTGGGGTTCGACTAAAGGGGAGCTATCCCGTCGGGGGGTTGATACCATTCTTGGGGTGAGGGATTAGGGGTTAGTACGGTTGGAAGAGGCAGTTAAATCTAATGCGGTGTAGCTTAATTGGTAACTCTACATCAAATTCAGCATGACTAACGTTGCTAGCTTGGATATTTTATGATTTCCTTAATCAACCCAAGTTACTACCGACAGAGAACGCCGACGATTGTGTCTTGAAAAAGTGCTCCACTTGGGGTTTCCCCAAGTGGAGCACTTTTCGCAAATCGTGGCTAATGATGCAAAGTCCGCGAAGGCGGACTTTGCACTCCGAGGAGCGGTTTCTAACCGCTTAGGTGTGAGTAGCAACTTGAATTTTTAAAACTAATCCAGCTCCCAGTCCCCAAGTCCCCAAGTCCCCAAGTCCCCCATCCCCTACTCCACCCGATAGCCAAGTTCTGCCAAACGTAAACCGGATTGTCGCCATTTGGGTTGAACTTTGACAAATAATTCCAGATAAACCTTGCCAGCAATCAGTTTTTGCATCTGCTCTCTGGCATTACTCCCGATTTGCTTGAGCATTTGTCCCCCTTTACCAATCAAAATCCCTTTTTGCGAGTCGCGTTCGACGTAGATTGTGGCTAGTACGCGGGTAATTTTGGCATCTTCTTGGACGCGATCGATCGTCACTGCCACTGAGTGCGGTAATTCCTCCCGCGTGAGCAAGATGATTTGTTCGCGAATCAGTTCGCCCATGATAAACCGTTCGGGCTGGTCGGTGACTAATTCGGGTGGATAATAATAAGGGCCAATTTCGAGATTTTCACTCAGACTAGCTTGCAATCGATCCAAACCCGTCTCAGTAACTGCGGAGAAGTTGACTACCTGCCAGTTGTGAGCTGATGCGAGTTCGAGATAGCTAGCATCGATCGCATCTAAATGAGAGCGGCTCAGATCGGTTCGCAAATCGATTTTATTGATACCCAGAATAATTGGCGTTTTGACATTTATCAGCAGCTCGGCGATGAACCTGTCCCCACCCCCAGCGATTTCCATCCCATCGACTACAAACAGTACAACATCTACCGCCCCGATCGCACTTTGAGCATTTTTGACTAATACTTCACCCAATTTGTGGTGCGGTTTGTGAATACCAGGGGTATCGACAAAGATCATTTGCGCCGTAGCGGTAGTCAGGATGCCCTGTAAGCGGTTGCGAGTGGTCTGCGGGACTGGAGAGACGATCGCGATTTTTTGACCGATCAGTTGGTTCATCAGCGTGGACTTACCCACATTCGGTCTACCAATAATCCCAACAAATCCCGATCGAAATCCCTCCGGTGCAGCCGGAATCAATCCCACACCTAAATCCTGCGCTGCATTCGCCGCACTATCCTGTTGAGCGGCTAGATAAGCCTCGACTACAGATTTATCATTAGGTGTGACTGGTTGGGATCGATCGGTCATGGGATTCTCACTGGTGATTCTCCTTCAGATCTTACCGCAGTCGTCGCGAATACTAGAGCGGGTGCGATCGATAAACTTCTCCCAAATCTGATTTGGTGTCCAAATTTTGACTAAATCTTGTCGAGCAATGAGTTCGTCTACTCCCTGACCAATGCGATAGAGATAGACAAACACTGACACCCGCTTATTCGCAGCACAATGGACAAATATTTTGTCATCTGGATGTGCATCCATCGTACTTCCAAACTTCTGAAAATCTGCTAGCGTTGGCGCAGTCCATTCAACTGGAATCTGAATATACTCTATACCTAGATTACTGGCGAGCGATCCTTCATCCACCAGCGCATTGGGCGAATCAACTAATGCTAGATTAATCACAACTTCATATCCTGCTGCGGCAATAGCTGAGTACTGCTCCACAGTGGGCTGTCCCGCAGTTGCCAATCGATCGGATACCTGAAGAAAATTAACAATATCTGCGATTTTGGCACTCACTAAATTAATCCCCACTGACTAAAAACATCCCGAACAAAATTGAGAATTGCTAGATAATATGGGTAACATGAGGAAAGAGTACTTACTCGCCGATATCGCGTCCACACCAAATTATATGCGAAGCGACTTGAATCCGACAGCGACGATCGATCCCCGCCTCGACGAACGGCTTGCCCAATTTGCTCGATCGCCGCAAACTGGAGTCTGGAATCATTTAGACAAAAGCCAAATCATTGAGGATATTCGCGACAGGCTCGTTAATCCTTATCAGATTCAACAGGGAGAGCAGCCTTTTTGCGGCCCTGCTGCGGTAGTATTTGAACTAATTCGCAAACAACCCGATCGCTACATCGATATCTGTCAGAATTTATACGAGCATGGTAGTTTTGATGGATATACTAAAAAAATTACGGTAGCTGGTAGATTGTGTCGCAGCTATGGCAATCTGAGGATGGCGCAAGCTGATTGGATGCTTCTAGCTACCCTTCGCGATTGTGCAAATACGATCGTCCCAGTCCATCCCAAAGCTCCAAGACTGATTCGCGAACTCGGCGGTATCACTAAACCCTGGGAAATTAATGGTTGGGTAAAAGAACTACTCGGATATTCCCAGATGAAATCCCATCCGACAATTTTATCTGGCGAATTTCGCGCTCTTCAGGAAGCAGATAGCGCGATTAAGGATGGTGGTGTAGCTTTTGGATTGATCAATTCGCAAGGCTTACTCGGTACTAATTCCTTTCTCGTTTCCCGCTTTCACCGGATTTATCCCAATCACTGGGTAACGATTTTGGGAGATATCTCGATCGAACCATCAACTAAGATAACGAAAAATAAGCAAAGTAGAGTCCAGTTTGATATGTATTCCTGGGGCAGAAAAATTCATGTGAATACCGATACAGCGACGATTAAAGATTTTTTTTGGGGTGTAACTGTCGGGAAATCACTGGGTAAGGCTAGCTAAATTACTAACTATCGATCGATCGAGAGCATATTTAGTTAACTATTGGCGGTTGGCATGAATACCAATGCGATCCGATCGTTCCTGGGACTATATCTTGGTAGTCGAAGAGATAGAAATAGTAATTTTTCCGAATGGGAAGTGGAGATTTGAGCTATGAAACCTGACTTTAATGTGATGACGAAATCTGAATTACGTGCTTATGTCCTAAAGTATAGAGAAGATACAGCGGCTTTTGAAGCTCTAGCCGATCGCATTTATGCCAATCCCAATCCTCAATGGTATCAACCAGAAGACACTGAAAAGATCGTCGATCTAATTCAAGCTTCTAAACAGAGTAACCTCAATGATTAAAGCGGTGGGCACTGCCCACCCTAATTTTTTGCACGAATGAAACCTGATATCTTTTCGAGTTTCTTCACTTGGATAAAGATATCTATCGGTTATGACAAATTCTAACCTTTTTTAATCTCTTGAATACTGGTGTTAGCAGCTTTTAGATTCGCTTGCCCATTATTGACAGCCTTTCTCCATAAATATAGCATAGTGTTTCCCACAATATTCACAGCATGACATCACTTTTTAACAGTGTGAGTAAATCTTTCTCTTGTGGTGGATTAGCAAAAATTTGCCTTGCGGTTAAACCTTTTTTATCAATTAGATAGGCAACCTCTAAATGAAACCGCCGATATAAACCACTTCTTTGTAAATCTAGTAATGGGCTATCGATCTTGAGTAGTTCACGATTTTCATCAAAGTTGAAGTCACCAGCTTTAGCAACATAGTCAGCATAGCCTTCAATTAACCAGTGAGGATATTTAAGCTTGAGCGGTCGATCGAATTGAAGGAATTCAATAACGTGTGTTCCTTCGTGAGCGATAACATAAGAAAGAGGTCGATGAATGAGATCGGGAATCGGCTTGGAATCAGGCGCGTAGAAGCGATTGGTGGCTATATCTGATTCACGGACGTAAACATTTCGTGTCAGCCATGTGTCAGTGTTTGCAGCACTCTGGTCATCAAATGCGTGAATCCACAGTCTCCATGAATCATTACAAAAGAAGATGTTGATTTTCTGATTCGGTTCGTAGAGATCGGAAGTGTGCAGCCGTCGAGTTGCATCATCGAGCACCTGGTTAATCTGTGGCGGGATAGTTCGGTCTGACCAAACTTTATAGTTCTGGTAAGTGATGTGGTTAGAAAACATCAACGGGGGAAATGCCACCATGCCCAAGTATGCAAGCACTACCAATGCAATAGAGATTGCTAATAGTTTGACGTATTTTATTACTACGCGCCTTCGGGGAAATAATCTTTGTTTTCGAGTCATGTCAATAATCTTTTAACTCTTAAATTTACAGCTAAATCTAACACTCGCTTAACCAGAGATTTGTGAATGTTGAGTTTCGCTACTGAGTAACTCGATCGTTTCCTGGGTCGATCGATCCTCGATCGCAGCTAATAAATTGACGGCTTTTGCTAATAGTCGATCGCTGTCTTCAAAATTATTTTGACTCGGTAGCACAATCTGAATCGGGTATCCGCGATCGTTATTGACACCTTGAAAGACTAATAAGCGCGTGTTAGGATGAGCTATTTTTTGCCAACCATGTTGGTGGAGATAGGTGACAAAATTATCGATCTGAATAAGTTCATGCCGCATATTTATACACAGGAACTTTGGCAAGTCGTTGGCGGAGCCTACCGGAGGTAATCCAATACGGTTCGGATAAGCCCCCCAACCCCCAATTCTGGGGGAGCAAGATCGATAGAAGTCCCCCAGAATTGGGGGTTGGGGGGACGATCCGAACGATCGAATCGATTAACCGAACCGTATTGGGAGGTAATCGGGTTCTTTTTGCATCAGAATAATTTGCTGTAGACGCTCTACCGTCGATGGTGAGAAAAATTGCTCACCTGTTTCTTCATCTACACGAGCAGGTACATTTTCAACAAAGAAAAATTTCCCATCGAGTTCGAGTGTATATGTCACCTGCTTTTCAACTTGCATATTTCGATTACTCATTATTAGTACTTATCCTTTGGGTAAAGTCATCATTCCACCGTTGTAGAGTAGGCTCATATAACGTGATAATTTTTAGTAGTGGTCGAGCAGGATAACTACAGTGAACATGAATAGGGCGTTCATCTTGAGTCAATCCGCTAATTAGGCAACTTGCACCATACTTATCATCTGGGTAATCTTCAATAATCTTGCCATTCAAGATGGCTTCTCTGATTTCTCTAACCAGAATCTTGCGGACGATGGATTGGTCAACGGCGTGTTTAGAAAACTCAAATTGTTCATCAGAAATTTTCTGACGGATTTCTTCAATAAGTGCGGTCATGTGAGCATTATCTCATATCCATTCGCTAGTCTGACAGGGTAGGGGTTCATGAATTACCCCTACCCTGACGCTAAATTACTCCTGAATATAGGCATCCATCGGTAGACAAGAACAGACCAAATTCCTGTCACCATAAGCCTGATCGATCCGACCTACTGCTGGCCAGAACTTATAATCCTGCAACCCAGCCACTGGATATACCGCTTGCTCCCGACTGTAAGGACGATCCCAACTTGCATCGACTAGATCTGCGATCGTGTGTGGGGCATTTTTCAGGGCGTTGTTCTGTTTATCTACATTGCCGATTTCGATTTCGCGGATTTCTTCGCGGATGGCGATCATTGCATCGCAAAACCTGTCGAGTTCGGCGAGGGATTCGCTTTCGGTGGGTTCTACCATCACCGTTCCGGCGACTGGCCAGGATACTGTGGGAGGATGGAACCCATAGTCAATGAGGCGTTTGGCGATGTCATCGACTTCTATTTCGGCGGTCTTTTTGAACTCGCGGAGGTCGAGGATACACTCGTGGGCGACGAAGCCGTTGGTGCCTTTGTAGAGGACGGCATAGTGATTTTCTAACCGTTTGGCGATGTAGTTGGCATTGAGGATGGCAACTTCAGTGGCTAGTTTCAGACCTGCTCCACCCATGAGGGCGATGTAGACCCAAGAAATCGGTAAAATGCTTGCGCTACTCCAGGGGGCGGCGGAGACTGCGCCGATGCCTTGTGTGCCGCCCATGGGGATGACTTTGTGGGTGGGGAGATAGGGTGCGAGATGTGCCATCACGCCGATCGGCCCCATGCCAGGGCCGCCGCCACCGTGGGGGATGCAGAAGGTTTTGTGGAGGTTGAGGTGACAGACATCTGCGCCGAAGTCGCCTGGGCGACACAAACCGACTTGGGCGTTGAGGTTGGCTCCATCCATATAGACTTGTCCGCCATGCTCGTGAACGATCGCGCAAATCTCGACAATTGCTTCTTCAAATACGCCGTGGGTGGAGGGGTAAGTCACCATTAGGGCGGCTAATTTGGCTGCATGTTGGGTGGCTTTGGCGCGTAAGTCTTCTACGTCGATGTTGCCATCATTGTCACACGCGATCGGGACTACCTGCATCCCTGCCATGACTGCGCTGGCGGGGTTGGTGCCGTGGGCGGATTGGGGAATTAGGCAGACGTTGCGATCGATATCGCCGCGTTGGTGGTGATATTCGCGGATGACGAGTAATCCGGCATATTCGCCTTGAGATCCCGCATTGGGTTGGAGGGAGATCGCGTCAAAGCCTGTAATTTCAGCCAACCAGCGTTCGAGGTCGTCAAATAACACTTGATACCCTTGTGCCTGTTCGACGGGTGCGAAGGGATGAATTTGCCCGAATTCTGCCCAGGTTACGGGAACCATCTCGGAGGTGGCATTGAGTTTCATGGTGCAGGAACCGAGCGGAATCATCCCATGAGTGAGGGATAGATCCTTGGATTGCAAGCGGGTGATATACCGCAGTAGCTCGGTTTCAGAGTGATAATTTTTAAAAACTGGGTGAGTGAGGTACTCGGAGGTACGGGCTAATGTTGAGGTTTGGATGCTGGAAGTGGAGCTACTAGTTTCGATTTCGGAGAAGGTGAAGTCGGGTGCTTTATCGCCAGCAAAAATTCGCCATAAGTCCATCACATCTGCTGGTGTGGTGGTTTCATCGATCGAGATGCCGATGTTATTTAGATCGATCGATCGCAAGTTAATTTGTTGAGATTTTGCCCGTTCTAAGATGGCGGTAACATTTCCAGATATTTTTACCTGGAGCGTATCGAAATAAGGTGCGTCGCCGATCGAGTAACCTAGTTTAGTTAAGCCAGTGGCGAGGGTGGTAGTCAGATTGTGAATGCGGGAAGCGATCGATTTCAAACCCTCAGCACCATGATAAACCGCATACATCCCCGCCATAATTGCCAGCAGGACTTGGGCGGTACAAATATTACTCGTCGCTTTGTCTCTGCGGATATGTTGTTCGCGGGTTTGGAGTGCCAAGCGGAGGGCAGTTTTACCCCGTTTATCTTTGGATACGCCGACTAATCGACCAGGGATTTGACGCTTGTAAGCATCTTTGGTCGCAAAATAGGCAGCATGTGGCCCACCATAACCTAATGGTATCCCGAAACGTTGCGTATTTCCGACGACGATATCTGCGCCGAATTCTCCAGGTGGTTTGAGCAATGTGAGGCTGAGTAAATCGGCGGCGACGGTAACGATCGCACCTGCTTTGTGAGCCTGTTCGATTACTTCTTGATAATCATAAATAGCCCCATCGGTGGCAGGATATTGTAATAACATCCCAAATATTTGGTGGCTAAAATCGATCGATCTATGGTCGCCAACTACGACTTCAATCCCTAATGGAATGGCACGGGTTTTAATTACATCGATCGTTTGGGGATGGCAAGCTTCGGAGATCCAGAAAGTATTGAATTTCGTCTTCTGAATACCATAACTCATACTCATGGCTTCCGCTGCTGCTGTACCTTCATCGAGCAGAGAGGCATTGGCGATCGCCATTCCCGTCAGATCCATAATTACGGTCTGATAATTGAGTAAAGCTTCCAATCTACCCTGAGAAATTTCTGGTTGGTACGGCGTATATTGAGTATACCAACCAGGATTTTCGAGGATATTTCTTTGAATGACTGTCGGGGTAATGCAATTGGCATAACCCATCCCGATATACGAGCGAAAAACTTGATTTTTCGCAGCAATTTGTTTGAGCTTATTTAAAACAGTATATTCACTTTGAACTGTTTCAATTGCTAACGGTTGCTGGAATTGAATCGCGGCTGGTACCGTGCGATCGACCAACTCAGCTAAACTAGATAGACCCAGTATCCCCAACATCTTATCGATATCTGCTGGCTGTGGCCCAATATGCCGCTGAATAAACTCAGCATCTGCCCAAGGATTGGCTGTGGTAGCCCGCTCGTTTGTTGCATGAGTAAACCGAGTTGGAGATTGAGTCATAGAAGTTGGAGTAGTGAGAAATACTGTACTTAAATGTAATGGATTTGGGTGGGTTTGGGTATGTAGAGATCGAGTATATTGTCAACTAAATTCAGTCATTATGCCGATCTCTTTAGCTTAGAGTTCCCTATGAGCCTTCAACTTTAACGCGATATTCAGCCGCCGAGTAGGTTCCTTCAAGTTCGCTGGCTGGTTCTACTTGTACTTCAAGCAGCCAGCCAGTTGTATAGGGATCGGTGCTAATAATTTCTGGTGCATCGATCGCTTTATCATTACGCTTGATGACTTTGCCACTAATTGGGGCTTTGAGATCTTCGACAGCTTTGACAGACTCGATCGATCCAAAAGCACTCCCTTTGGTAATCATCTCTCCAACCTCAGGTAATTCGACAAATACGATATCCCCCAACTGATCCACCGCAAAGGCACTCACGCCGATTTTAGCGATGTCTGCGGCTAAACTCACATACTCATGTGTATCGACGTAGCGTAAATTATCGGGATATTCCAAGCTCATATCGCGTTGTTCTATAATGTTCTGCTCTAGCATAGCGATTTATGGGTCGTTGGAGTCGCCTCATCACGTAGTACTTGAGTGTTATTATGCTAAAAAGATTGGATATTTTAGCCAAAGATGACAAATCACCTGTTGCTAACTGCCCTATTGAGCGCGACTACCATCCTTAGTGCCGTTTCACCTGCATTGGTGTCACCAGTAGATGTCGAGCGCATGGCCAAACAAACAACCGTCGAGATTACCAATTGTGGTAAAGGCTCTGGCGCGATCGTCCAGAAAAATGGTAATACTTACAGTGTGCTGACGGTGGCGAATATTGTTAAAACTAGTGGCTGTGAGCTGGTAGCACCAGACAATACTAGATACCAAGTCACGCAGGTAAAAGCTTTTCCCAACAATATCGATCTGGCGGTAGTTAGTTTTAATAGTAGTCAGAATTATCCAGTTGCCAAGCTTATCGACAATTCCGATCGAGTCGCCGCAGGCGCACCGCTATATGTGTCAGGGCTTCCGGTATCTTCAGCCGCCAACACATCCACCTTTGTCAAAGGCGAGGTTGTCGCCAATCCGCCCCAGCAGCAACAGGGCAAAGGCTACTCACTTTTTTATACTACCAATCGAAATATTTCACCAGCACACAGTGGTAGCCCAGTGTGGAACGATCGCGGCGAACTAATTGCGATTCAGGGACAAGGGGAGCTTCAGCGTCAAGTAGCGATCGATACTGACGTGCGGGTGAAGACTGGATACAATTTGGGGATTACAGTCAATACTTTTACTAAATTTGCCGACTCCGCAGGGATACGCGGTTATGCTCCCGTGAAAGTCGCCGCTAAACCCAATCCAGTAGACGATCTGATTGCTAGTGCATTACTAAAAGAGCGCAAAGGTGACTATCGGGGGATGTTGGCGGATCTGGAGCGGGGCATCTTGCTAGATTCCCAAAATTCTCGGCTTTACTATAGCCGTGGTGTTGCTAAGTCGATGTTGGGCAATAAAGATGCGATCGAAGACTACAACTTCGCGATCTCTCTCAATTTGAATGATGCCCTTATCTACAATAATCGTGGCGTTGCCAAGGCTGAGTTTGGAAATAAAAAAGGGGCGATCCTAGACTACAAACGCGCGATCGCGATCGATCCCAGTTATGCCGATCCATACTATAATTACGGAAAAATTGAGTTCGAGTTAGGCGATAAAAGAGCATCGCTTCAAGACTTAAATCGCGCGATCGATCTCGATCCTAACTTCGATCGAGCCTACTTCAGCCGAGCTGCTGTCAAGTCCAGCTTGGGAGACAAAAAAGGAGAGATTGAGGATTTGAACCGCGCTATTGCCCTCAATCCTAACTATTTTCAAGCTTACTATAAACGCGGTCTGGCTAGAGCGGCGGGCGATAAAAAAGGGGCAATCTCTGACTACGATCGAGCAATAGCTCTCAAGCCCAAAGAGTCAGAAATATACAACGAACGGGGCGATCTAAAATCTCAGATCGGTGATAATAAAGGTGCGATCGCTGATTATAGTAGTGCGATTATTCTCAATCCCAGAAGTGCTAGAGCTTATGCTAATCGTGGATCGATCCAGTCTAAATTAGGTGATAAAAAAGCCGCAATCCTCGACTTGAAAAAAGCAGCAAATCGATATAAACAACAAAAGCAAACCGCCAGCTACCAAAAGGTAATTGTAGAAATCAAACGCCTGAGTTCCTGAGCGCGAATGTATACAGCACTTTCGGCTATGAAGAGGTACACTTTTTAAAAAATTAGTCAGCTTACAGCAAAACTTTCAGCCGTTGAAGTGTACCTAATAACAGGTTAAAGTGCTGTATAGGTGGATGTAGGGTGCGTTAGACGCAAGTCTTAACACACCAGTGCCCTAAGATCCATTCGGATCGATCGATTTGCCAAGAATTCGGTCAAACGATCGTAAAATGTTGTTCGGCACGATCGGCAGATGAAATGAAGAAGAAAAACCTTGCAGTCTTATTCGGTGGGAGATCCGTCGAACACGAAATCTCCGTGATTACAGCACTTCAACTGATTAACGTCATCGATGTTACCCAGTACGAGATTATCCCCGTCTATATCGCCCAAACCGGACGCTGGTACGTTGGCGACAATCTGCTCGACAAAAATTTTTATCGTCGCCTCCCCAACTCTGTCACAGAAGCTCAAGAAGTCGCACTCTTACCCATCGCGGGGAGCAAAGGACTTACCTACCTCACTCACCATACCGATATTCTCCCCATCGATATCTACTTCCTCGCCTTCCACGGTACCTTCGGCGAAGATGGCTGTATCCAGGGGATGCTAGAGATGGCGGATGCTACCTATACAGGCTGTGGGGTGCTTGCTGCTGCGCTGGGCATGAATAAATATCAGTGTAAAATGATGCTCAAAGCGGCGGGGATTCCCGTTTTACCTGCGGCACTGATCGATCGACGCGATGCTCAGAAAAGCCTTGCAGCCGTGCGCGAACAGATATTCGCGACACCTGGATTGGAGCAACTTCCCCTCTTCGTCAAACCTTGCAATCTGGGTTCGAGTATCGGGATTGGAGTAGCTAAAGATGAGCGGACATTAAATGCTTGCTTGGTGAATACCTTTCGATATGATAGTCACGCGATCGTCGAACCCTGTGTCAAGGATATTCTGGAAGTTAATGTCTCCGTATTAGACGATGACGAAATCACCGCATCCGTGATCGAGATGCCCGTCTCGCTCAGTGGCGTCCTCACCTTTGAAGAGAAGTATCTGCGCGATGACGGTGGCAAAAAGACAGGCGGTAACGAATCGCAAGGGATGGCAAGTTTATCCCGCATCATCGACCCCCCAGACCTCAATCCCGAACTCAAACAAGCCGCTGTAAACTATGCGAAACAGGCTTTTAAAGTCCTCGGTTGTTCGGGTGTATCGCGGATCGACTTTATCATCGATGCGAGTTGCAACAAGCTTTATTTCAATGAGATCAATACGCTCCCAGGTTCGTTATCTTTTTACCTCTGGGTAAAGTCCAATCCGCCGTTGCTATATACCGAGTTATTGAATCGGATCGTTCGGCAGGCGGAGAAGCGTCAAGTTACTAAGTTAGCACTCAAACGCCAGGAGGGAATGCGGGCGTTATTTAAGTAATGGTGTGGTGTGCGAGGGATTAGGTTTCTTGAATTACCTGAAGCGTAGATGGTGGAAGGGCTTAAAATAAGTACGGATTAATTACTATGACTCGTTTCCATGACTCAATTCCCCCATGATGAATTTGCGAAAAATTTCTTAGATTCCTTACTGTCTCCTTTAGGAACGGTGCAAGTTTCTCAACAAATTAGTAGTGAGGTGCGTTATGCGGATGTTTACTTTACGCCCCAGCCTCATGCGGCAACTGATGAGCTAGGCTTGTTGGCTAAGTTAGCTGCTAAGTCTGTGGTATTTGAACCGTTTCGCAATTCGGTGAAGATGCCCCAAATTCGGGCTTGTATGTCGAAGTTATTTGACTTGCATCAGGCTTTAAGTAAGGAGGCTAAAAAGGAGAAGCAGCCGGAATTGTCTGAAGATGATTTACCAATGCTGTGGATTTTGACTCCAACTTTGTCGGCACCGATTTTGGAGGGGTTTAGTGCAAAGTTAGACTTGGAGAATTGGGTGGAGGGGGTATATTTAATGCCTACTCATTTGAAGACGGGAATTATTGTGATTCATCAATTACCGAAGACACCAGAGACTTTATGGCTTAGAATGCTAGGTAAGGGTGGGGTGCAGGCGCAAGCGATTCAGGAAGTGGCGGCTCTACCAGCTCAACATCCACAGCGAGATAATGTATTGGAGCTGTTGAGTAATTTGAAGGTGATTTTGGAAGCTAGAGTAACTATAGAACCGGAGGAGCAAGAATTAATTATGCA
>ENA-OFCE01000269-OFCE01000269.1-metagenomes-genome-assembly--contig:-NODE-269-length-35829-cov-22.692095_pt1 | contig 35829 bp, 29 predicted proteins | sample MGYA00153388_OFCE01 | MGnify analysis MGYA00153388 | reverse complement strand
AAAATAGGGCGTACAATGTTCGCCAAAAGCATAAAAACAGCTCCGAAAATTAAGATTGACTGTTGCCGTTCCTTGCTTGGCATTAACATTGCGAACGACGAACTTCATCCCCGAAAAACTAATTCCAGTGGGTTCCTGACCGCCATTTACCCATGCTAGGAATCCTTTACCACCACGCACTTGAAGACTGTCACCAGAAATTATGCGCGCACCTTTGAGATAAGGCATTCCGACGAGCGGATGTGTTTCGATATAATCACAATTACTCTGGCATGGTGCATTCGGCTGTTGCTCCGAACCACTCATCACCATGTGCTGAATATTCCGTTCTCGCGTGCGGACTACATCCATCTTCAGCACCGCTGCACCAGCAGGGATAGTGATGCTAGGCATATTAGCAAAGGAAATGTTGCCAATATTCGGAATCTGGGAAGCAGTGAGTTTTTGAATGCCCGCAAAATTATTTAACGGCGTATTCGCCAGACTCGGCACCCGATTGAGCTGAATCGACTTGAGATTGACGACGCTCCCAAATGGAGTATTTTGGAGATTGGGATTGACGATCTTGCCGCCGCCTCGACCACCAGCAACAAAGGCAGATTGTGGCAATACCGCAGCTAAACTCGGATTGCCCGCTAGAGCATCTTTAACAGCGATCTTGCCCAGCCACGGAGTCGCAGTCGCCAGAGTTTCCGAGCCAGTTAGAACTGGTTTTCTGGCAGCGGCGGCGGCTGTTTGTGGGGTGAACTGCCCGATGCCAAAAGCAGTATTAAGAAATCCCAGCGGCAGACAAGTTGATGGTGCTTGCCCAGCTTGACAAGTAACTCTAGTTAAGCCCCCAAACATCGCTTGGGCTTGCGGTGGAATCGCCGCACTCATCCCCGTTGGCGATGGGGCCATCGAGTTAACAGTGAGCTGTGAAAAGGTAGATCGGATCGGATTATTGTTAGATGGGGCTTCGGCTTTTGCCGCTCCCGCGATATAAAAAATTACCGCCAGTGCAGTGATGGAAAAATAGGTAAATTTAGCGATCGAATTAAATTTGGCGGTTCTCACTGGACGGGGGTTCCTAAATTAACTAAATTTGCTACTAAATTCAGATTTAACCCGTAGGCAGGAGCCGTTTCTAACTTAGCAGCACCACTATTTAAAGCCAAAATAAATTTATTAACGTTCGTATACTGAGTAAAGTTAGTTTTAAAATCGCCTCGGCTGATGGCTAATCTAAATCCGGTCGCTAAATAATCGATATTTTGACGATTTGTAACGCGGAGATTGACAGGGATAAATGGTGTATCTGTTGCTGAAGCAAGGGGTACATATGGCGCAGCAATCCGCAGCGGAGCTTGCCGATTTTTGTTAACAGTAGTTGAGGCAGCGACGCGAACTTCTGGTTTAGGCACGGTACGCACCATTTCAATCAAAGCTACATGCCGCTGACGATCATTTTTACCAAACATTTTGATGGTAAAAACGTATGTTTTCCGCTGTTTGCGAGCATCACTAGTAACAACTGTCAGCAAAGATTTATGTGCGGCACGTTTATTGACGCGGATTACTCCGGGTAGCTCGATATCATCGATTAATGATAGATGGACGAGGGTGGGAGCCGAGCCAGTCGGACAGACTTGAGTTTCCGATTTTGACAGACAACCATCTGTCGTCAACGACACGTATGATTGGTTGTCCAAAAACATGGTCTCGACTGTTTCTTGGACATTATTAAAACTAATATTCGTACCCAATCCCGAATGCAAATTTATCGAAAGAACTTCTTGCTGAGGAGATTGAAATCGAACGATATCCGAAGCTGGCAAGCTAAATGCTGGAGCATCGTTACCAACTAACAAGCCTACGATCGCAATTGAAGTCAGACAAATTTTAGGAATAGTCATTGGAAAAGGTCTTACTACCAGGACGCTCGATATCGGTTAACTCGTTATAACTAATACTTACAAGTAATCGGATCGGCTATATAGCCGATCTTAAGATCGAGCTATATAGCTCATCTCATCTATCAACTCAACTGTTAGAAATAAGATGCGATGTGCTATATTTCACAACTTATAATGGCGGATTCCAATCACTTATCGATCCTAGATCTTAAAAAAAGATCCGGCAAATCCGGCTCGGCTCAAGAGCAAGAAAAAAATCTCGTCGCACTTTGTTCTTTAGTGACATTAGGGATATCGACGCTGGGGCTACTCGTCTCAGCCTTTGCGTTAAGTACGGCTAATGCAATCGCCAACAAACCAATGCCCACGCTCGTTCAAACCATCAATGGTAAAACGATCGAAATTAAGGCACTAGAGGGCAAAGTGCGCTCGACTAAACTCCTGCAAGACTTTACCGTCAAGACTCTTACCAATCTCTTTACTTGGCGCGTTTATTTAATGCCCACCAATCAAGATGAAATGCGCGCACCTACAGCCGATCCGGGGGTGGCGATCGAAACTGATGGTACGGCGAGTTTGAAGCTGCCATCCCCCGTCTGGGCGGCTTCGTTTGCAATTTCCGACGATTTTCGTAAAGACTTTCTCGGCAAAAATCTTGCCCCTTTAACCACGGCACTCAAGGTGCTGCAAGGGTCGTCAGAAGTCGCGTTCATTCCCGTATCAATTCAAGATCCGATTGAAATCAAAAGCAATAAACCAGATGAAAAACTCTGGAAAGTAAAAATTGTCGCCAACCTCGCCGTGAAAACTGCGGCAAACGTGCCTGAAACATTGGTGCCATTTAATAAAGATGTCTACCTTCGAGCTGTGATCCCACCCATCATGCCCGATGTCAGTCGGCTCGATAGCAAAACAGATCTCCAAGCGGTGACGGCCATCGCCAGATCCGCAGGACTGGAAATCTATGGCATGGAAGATTTTAGCAAAGAAGACTTGACTAAATAGGGGTGTTGGGAAGTTGGGGTGTATTTATTACTCCCCCACTCCCCCACTCCCCCAATCTCCCCCGCTCCCACTCCCGGGCTCCCTAACCCCCAAAGACCAACCATCCGCGTAGACTTAGAACGCTTGACCGAATTAGTGAATCTCGTCGGAGAATTAGTCATCAACCGGACAAATTTGGAACTTCAAGAATCCGAACTGCGGGGCGAAGTCAAGCGCATCCGCCGCAGCATCGTAGATTTGAACCAATTCGGCGGCCAGTTGCGAGAAGAATACGACAGACTGAGTTTTGCAGACTTCAGAGGCCCAAACGGCAATTCTGGATTGGGAAAACTTGCAGCAACAGAAACAGAATTCCCAATTATTTCTCACACAAAATCATCGATCGCCCATGCTCACTTTGATATTTTAGAGATGGATCGTTATACAGAGTTCCACTCGACCGCCGCAGAAGTTATCGAAACAGCAGAAACAATTTCTCAATCCGCCACCAAATTAGACATTTTAGCGATGAAATTCGAGCGCAGTACCGACCAACTGCGCCGCATTACCGAACAACTCCGCAGCCGCGTCATGCAGTTGCGAGTCGTCAGTTTCAGCCGCGCCGTCGATCACTTGCCCAGGGCACTGCGGGATATGTGCCTCACTTACGATAAAGATGTCAACTTGCTGTTAGTGGGACGCGATACCAAAATTGACGAAAGTTTGCTCGACGCCTTGCGCGACCCGTTAGTACACTTAGTGAGAAACGCTTTCGACCACGGCATCGAAATGCCCGAAGTTCGGCAAGCAAATGGCAAGCCCGCCAGCGGTCAAATTGAAATAGAAGCCCGCCACCAAGGCGGCCAAACTATTATTACTGTCGCCGATGATGGCAAAGGAATTGACCCGGAAATCATTCGTCGCAAGGTTGTCAAAAAAGGTTTAGCTACCGAGGAACAAGCCCAAGAATTTTCCATTTCTGAACTCTACGATTTTCTGTTTTGGCCCAGTTTCAGCACTGTCGAAGAAGTGAACGACCTCTCGGGGCGGGGAGTCGGGCTCGACGTGGTGCGAACAAATTTGCGGACTGTGCGGGGAACTGTGAAGGTGGACTCTCGCCTGGGAAAAGGTACGAGTTTTATCATCAAACTGCCACTGTTGCTGTCGATTACTGAGGCTTTGATGGTGAAGACCGATCGTAATAAAATAGCAGTCCCACTGGATGCAGTGGAGGAAATTCTCCACATTAAAGCTTCGGAAGTGCACACCGCCGGCAATCAGCCGATGCTGTGGTGGCGCGACGAATTTATTCGGTTTGTGCGGCTGCAAGATTTGCTCGAATACAGCGTTTTGGGGCCGGACGCGCCATCTCCCGATCCTTTGACCCAAGACCACATTCCTGTCTTAGTTTTAGCTTCTAGCGAAGGAATGCTGGCGGTGGCTGTGGAACGCTTGATCGGTCAGCAGGAAATTGTGGTAAAACCCTTGCCACCGCCTCTATCCAAGCCTCGCGGGGTTTTGGGGAGTACGATTTTGGGGGACGGCAAAGTTGTGACTATTTTGGATGTGGATGATTTGGTGGGTCAACCTTTGACCAATAGTTCGATCGCCCCTGTATCCGGTAAAGTGTCGCATTTAGCACCAACTTCGACTGAGGCGCCGCAGATTTTGGTAGTAGACGATTCCTATACAATTCGGCAGTTGCTATCTCTGATGCTGACTCGGGCTCGCTACCGCGTGGTGCAGGCAAAAGACGGCGTGGATGCCCTAGAAAAGCTACAAAACGGTCTCGATTGCAGTTTGGCGATTGTGGATATTGAAATGCCACGGATGGACGGATTTGAGTTATTGCGATCGATGCGATCGACCCAGCGGTTTGCTAATATTCCCGTAGCCATGCTGACATCCCGCAGCGGCGAAAAACACCGCCAAATGGCAATGGAATTAGGCGCAAATCAATATTTCACCAAACCTTACAGCGAAGCCCAACTTTTAGAAGCTATCCCCAAACTACTCAAACAATAAACAATCTAAAATAGTCGTAAGTCGTAATATCAATTCCGGTTGCATCAGAATTAATATTACCCGAAATCAGGACACGGCAGTGCCGTTTCCCTACGATTAATCACGGTAGGGACACGGCACTGCCGTGTCCTCTATATCATTCCGGCGCAGCCAGAATTGATCTAAAATCCCAAATCTTCAATCTAAAATCCCAAATCCCAAATCTCAAATCCGATGACTCACACGAATTACAATCGGCGCTTTCGCAGCAAGAAACAAGGCACTATCAGAACGCCTCCTCGAAAACTTGTTTCCTTTGAACTAGGGAACGTTAACTATGCAGTTCCTATTGAAAGAGTACAGCGCGTTGTCAAAGACTTTAATCCCTACGGATTTTTAGACAGCGGTCAAAGTTTAGTGAGGCATCAAGAAGAACTAATTACCCTGATTAATTTATCCAAAATATTTCCCAGCAGTCGGAGTATTGCTGACTGCAACTACCTAATTGTTTGCACCTTCAATGAGGGCGATCGGTTGGGAATTCCCATTCCTGATATGCCGAAAATCTTAGAAATTCCAGAAGAAAGCTTCTGCGAAATTCCCGAATTATATCGTCAACAGCAACTGCCTCCGGTAATAGAAAAATTAATTCGCGCGCCTGACGGTTCAGAAGTTTTTTATCTGAATTTGGATTTATTTAGCTTATCCTAATATCTAGTAATTTTCAGTCATCATCCAAACCAGAAAGCCCAAGATTTGCTCAACCGGAGGGAGCGGATAATCTGTCAAGTCAATCGACACACATTGCTTTTCTAGTTTAAGAAACCGCCAAACTGTACCGCTAGTTACGGTTCCGTAAATCGTCGATATCGGCTGTTGCTTTTGTTGATTAAAACGTTGAGCAGCCACCATTTCTGCAAGGCATTGCCCTAAAGCTGGTTTAAGGTCTTCTTTCTTCGCTTCCACCAATACAACCGCAGGAGCTTTAATAAATAGTTGTTCCGGGGAACGACTTAGGAGAAAGTCCACATAGCCTGTGAGTTCAGCCTCCGGTTCTACATTGAATTCTTCGCCGGAAAAAACACTAATCTGCCCTTTAAGCTGCCGTTTTACTTCCAGCAACACAGGATTGATAATACCCTCAGAACGAGCTTTTTCGCTACTTACCGCGATCGCCCAGGGAATCGTTTCTTTCAGAGTATCCTGAAGTAGAAGACTAGGAGTGACTGGCCCAATTTCTGGTAAAAAACGCGCGCCTTCAACGATCGTCAGATTGAAATCTTCTACAGCTTTGCTGAGAGTGAATTTACTGTAAGGCATAGGTTAATTATTTTTAATCGCATACCGTAACACTTTTGGCTTAAATCAAGAATGTTTAATTTTTGGCTTAATATACTCGATTGAGTGTACCATCTTTACATAGAATTTGCTGTAAATGGTATTCTTGGAAGCCAAAAGTTATTTATCTATGAAAAAAATCACAATATTATCGATCGCCCTATTGATTTTTGCCGCCACTGTCGAATTGCCAAAGGTGGGACTACAACTAAGTGCGATCGGGCAAACACCAACACCTCAACCACCAACACCCGAACCCCAAACACCTCAACCAACAACACCCCAACGCCAAATTCAAACACCGCCAATCCAAACACCCCAACCAAAAGCAGACGATCCCAAAAAACTCGGCTACGTCTCCCCCGAATTCGCCGAAAAAGTCTCCCAGCAAGAAATTGACCTAATCAACGCCAACGTCGAAACCCTGCTGCTAACCCAAACCTGCGCCCGCTGCGACCTCCGAGGCGTAAAATTAGTTAACATCCGCTTAAAAAATGCGATCGTCACAGGAGCAGATTTCTCAGATGCCAACCTCAGTGGTAGTAGGTTCGAGATATCAGATTTTGTCAACACCAATCTCGCTCGCACAGACTTAAGCGGAGTCGAACTAATCGGAGCCAGAATCAGCAACAGCAACCTCCGAAAAGCCAACCTAACCGGGACAAATCTAGACGGTGCAGACTTGCGATTTTCCGACCTCCGAGATGCCAATCTTTCAGGCGCAAACCTCCGCAATGCCAATATCGATGGCGCAAGTATCGATCGAGCCAGCATGGCCGGTACCACAATGCCCGACGGCCGAAAAAATCAATAATATAGCCAAAGGAAGAAGGAAGAAAGTGGTTTGTAGTAAGGACTTACTCGTTACTAGGCAGAGCCTAGTAACGAATATCTGGAGGCTCTGCCTCCTCTTTTCCAGCCGAACCCAACCTCAAAAAAATCTTCTTTCTTTCTTTCTTTCTTTCTTTCTTTCTTTCTTTCTTTCTTCTATCTTTTACATCCGTGTATCCGTGTCAAAATCCGTGTCGTGCCTGACTTCAATATCAAACAGCCAAAAATCTCTGAATCACCTCATCACTCAACTCGCTAGTGCTTCCAGAAGCCACAATCCCGCCCTTTTGCATAGCATAGTACCAGTCAGCTTGCCGCACAAAATGCAAATGTTGCTCCACCAACAACACCGAAATTCCCCGAGTCGCAACCACCCGGCGCACAGCAGCCTCAATATCCAAAATAATCGACGGTTGAATCCCCTCCGTCGGTTCATCCAAAATCAGCAACTTCGGATCGCCCATCAAAGCCCTAGCAATCGCTAACTGCTGCTGCTGTCCGCCGCTCAAATCACCCCCCAGGCGATCGAGCATAGTCTTCAAAACCGGAAATAACTCAAAAATTTCACCAGAAACTTTAGGATTTTTCGTCTTAATTGATTTCGCCTCCAAACCTAACAATAGATTTTCTTTTACCGTCAATTGCGGAATAATTTCGCGACCTTGAGGAACATAACCAATTCCCATTTTCGCCCGCTGGTGAGTTAACTTAGAAACAATAGACTCTCCCTCAAAACTAATAGTACCGCTGCGGGGTTGCAGCAACCCCATCAAAGTTTTTAGCATAGTAGTTTTGCCCACACCGTTCCGGCCAATCAAACAAACCATTTGCCCTGCATTTACGCTTAAATCGACATCGCGCAGAATGTGACTTTCGCCGTAGTAAACATTCAGATTAGAGACTTGTAACATATGGTTATTAGTGGTAATTGGTAATTGGTAATTGCTTACATCCGCTACAGAATCCGTTGCCAAACCTTCTTATATCCGTTAAATCCGCTACAGAATCCGTTGCCAAACTTCTTACTCTTCCGGTTTTCCCAAATATACCTCAATTACCCGATCGTCATTTTGCACCTCATCCATCGTTCCCTCACACAAAACCGCACCCTGATGCAGCACAGTCACCTTTTGAGCAATTTGCCGCACAAACTCCATATCATGTTCAATCACCAACACCGAATGACTCTCGGCCAGCGAAACCAGCAAATCTCCAGTTAGAGCCGTTTCCTCATCAGTCAAACCCGCCACAGGTTCATCCACCAACAACAAATCAGGAGATTGCGCCACCAACATCCCAATCTCCAACCATTGCTTCTCCCCGTGAGAAAGCAAACCAGCCGAAACATCAGCTTTATGCACCAAACCAATTGTTTCTAACAAACCTGCAACCGTGCGTTTTTCAGCTACAGGAACAGGCTTAAACAAAGTTGGAAATACATTTTTATCACGATTGCAAGATAAATCTAAATTTTCGCGCGGCGTTAAATTCAAGTAAACTCGCGGCGTTTGAAACTTGCGGCCAATACCCAGACGGGCTATCTGATATTCCGACAATTTCCGCAAATTACGGCCTTTAAATATTACCCGCCCTTCCGTCGGCTGCACCTTCCCGGTAATCGAATCGAGAAAAGTTGTTTTCCCCGCACCGTTGGGGCCAATAATCACCCGCAATTCGCCCGCATCCATACTAAAATTCAAACCATTGATGGCTTTAAAACCGTCAAAGCTAACAGTCAAATTTTCTATTTCTAATACTTTTTCCTTCATAGCTGATTTCCTCCTAGTTGTAGTTGTAGGGTGCGTCAGTCAACCGTCTCTGAGAAAGCCGAAAAATCTGCTGACTGACGCACCCTACATAACTACTAAAAAGCACATAAACGTTCCTTGATTATCAGGTAAAAGTGCTAGAACTACTCGTTACTGGAGCTGGATTTGCAGCCGCCATAATCCGCTCAGCCAACTTCGAGAGCGGTAGACTTTGCAAATACACTTTCCCAGGCCCAGTTAGCTTGACCAAAAACAAGCCTTCTCCGCCAAATAGAGCATTTCTAAACCCGCCTACAAACTGAATATCGTAATCTACACTCGGCGCAAAAGCGACCAAACAACCAGTGTCCGCTCGCAACACTTCGCCAACTCCCAAATTTTTCTCAACGATTGTTCCTCCCGCATGAACAAAAGCGAGCCCGTCACCCTGCAATTTTTGCAGAATAAAGCCTTCTCCGCCAAAGAAACCGACACCAAGTCGCTTGGTGAAAGCTACATCAATATCAATACCGTTGGCCGCACAGAGAAACGAGTCTTTTTGACACAAAAATTTACCGCCAAGTTGGCCTAAATCGAGGGGAATTATCTTGCCCGGATAGGGGGCGGCAAAAGCGACGCGAGCCTTGCGATTTCCGCTGTTGACAAAGGTGCTAATAAAAAAACTCTCCCCTGTCAGCATCCGTTTGAAACCTTGAAATATGCCGCCACCTGTGGCTGTTTGCATCTGGATGTCGCCTTCCATGTATGTCATGGCTCCCACTTCAGCCCTGACGCCTTCTCTCGGGTCAAGTTCAATCTCGATGAGTTGCAAATCGTCGCCGTAAATTTTGTAGTCAATAACATCTGCCATATGTTTGCCCTAAAGTTAAATAACTAAGTATTTTACTACAAAATCTTTGCCGGGGAATCCGCAAGAATACCGTACACCATCATTTAGCACTCAGTGTTCAAGTTCTTCTTTTTCATGCTGCACTTCTGGGTCTTGTTCTAGGCTGGGATAAGTAGATGCGTACTTCGGCCTTCTGAACAAGGTACGGAGTTGGTCGAAACCTTGATGTTGCAGCCATCCGACTAAGCCGTCGGGCAAAACAGTGACTACTATTAAAAATAGTGCACCTTGGAAAAATAGCCAAACTTCGGGAAATTGTTCGCTCAAGAAACTCTTGCCAAAGTTGACTAGCAGTGTTCCTAATATTGCTCCCGATAATGTGGCGCGACCTCCGACTGCTACCCAAATTACTATTTCGATTGAAAATGCAATATCCATCGCTTTCGGCGAAATTATTCCCGTTTGTACGGTGAATAAAGCGCCTGCTATTCCGGCTAAACCGGCGGAAATTGCAAATACTAAAACTTTGTATCCTGTGGGATTGTAGCCGGAGAAACGCAGCCGCACTTCGTCGTCGCGAATTGCTACTAGCAAGCGCCCGAAACGCCCGCTTGTTAGCCAGCGGCAAAGGGCATAAGTTGCTACCAGAAATAGTATGGTGAAAATGTAGAAAATATATTGCGTATCTCGGTTATTTACTGGGGCGCCGAATAGGGTTTTAAAGTCGGTGAGTCCGTTGGTGCCGTTAATCAGTTTTTGCTGGCCGTTAAAGAAGTTGAAAAATACAATTGTTGCTGCTTGGGTGAGAATTGAAAAGTAAACGCCTCTAATTCGATTGCGGAATACTAAGTAACCTAAAATTCCTCCCAAGATTGCGGGGATGAGAATTACTGCTGCTGCTGAGAAGGGAAATGAATGGAATGGCTGCCAAAACCAGGGAAGTTCAGTGACTCCATAAAGGTTCATAAATTCGGGTAGTTGACTGCTGGCGGTTGGGGGAATTTGCAGCTTTAGGTGCATGGCGAATGCGTAGCCGCCGATCGCAAAAAACACCCCGTGCCCTAAACTAAGTAAACCTGTGTATCCCCAAATTAGGTCAATGCCAAGGGCTGCAATGGCTAGTGCTAAAAATCGTCCCAATTGGTTAAGGCGAACGTCGGGGAGGATTCCTGGGATGAGCAATATCAGTATAAGGGCGATCGCCCCTACAATTGCCGCTTCTTTTAGCAGTGCCTTTCGTTGTGTATGCTCCATTTTTTTTGCGCTCAAAGCTGTAGTTGTTAATTCTCAACCGTGCGTCCTTTTTGCGGAAAAATTCCTCCCGGCTTCACTTGCAGAAAAGCCATAATTAAGGCGAATACCATGACTTTCGCCATGCTGGTTGTGGCGAAAAATGTAAAGAAATCAGCTAAAGGCTTGACAGGAGCGAAGATTATTGCTAAGGTTCCAGAACCGATGAGGTAATTTGCAGTACCGATCGCGATCGCAGCAACAACACTCCCCATAATCTTGCCAACACCCCCCACAACCACAACCATAAAAGTATCAACTATATAATTTTGTCCCGTATTTGACCCTACTGAACCAATCAGACTAATCGCGCACCCAGCGACACCAGCCAACCCCGAACCCAAAGCAAAAGTCAGCGCATCTACTTGTTCGGTAGGAATTCCCAAACACGCACTCATACTGCGATTTTGCGTCACAGCGCGAATCCGAAGACCCCACACAGACTTTTGCAAAAAAAAGTAAATTCCCGCCAAACAAATTCCTGTCAGCACAATAATAAAAATTCGGGCATATGGCAACTGAAAAGTTCCCAGCGGTATGCCGCCCCGCAACCATTTCGGTGCAGTTACATCCACATTTTGAGCACCAAACCAAGGTTTAGTTACTGCGAGTTGGTAAGTTTGCCCTAAAAGTGCGCTTACCGCCCAAGTAATAGCCAAAGACAGAGGCAAAAGTATCGCGATAATTCCCTTGCGAACTTGTTCAAAATCTGGGCGACGTTTCAAAATTTGTAAACCGCCAAAAAACAGCAAGCAAAACACAGCAATGCCAGCTACAAATACCCAACTGACACTACGAACAAACTGCTGCAAAATTAAACTTACGCCCCAAGTTGCCAGCAGAGTTTCTAGGGGCCGCCCGTAGAGATGCCGAATCACCCCACGTTCCAGAATTAAGCCTACCAACGCCGCTACTAAAAAAGCTGAAGGTATGGCAAATAAAATATAGGTTTCAAAGGCAAATCCTCCGATACCTTTGAACACATTCTGCACTACAAAAGTTGTATAAGCCCCCAGCATCATCAACTCGCCATGAGCCATATTAATCACGCCCATCAGCCCGAAAATAATCGCTAATCCCAGGGCTGCAATTAACAAAACAGCGCCGATACTAATGCCGTTAAATAAACCATCTAATATCGCCACTTTTTTTCCTCCTATTTTTCTATAATATTTAATGTAGATGTAGGTTTCACTTGATTAGGACTTTATATCAATTCCGGCTGCGCCGGAATGATATAGAGGACACGGCAGTGCCGTTTCCCTACCGCGATTTATTGTAGGGACACTCCAAAAGCCGTGTCCGACATTTGACACTTCTTCGTTCTTCCATTTTAGATCAATTCCGGCTGCGCCGGAATCATATAGAGGACACGGCAGTGCCGTTTCCCTACCATCATTTATTGTAGGGATACTCCAAAAGCCGTGTCCTGATTTCGGGTAATATTAATTCCGATGCAACTGGAATTGATATTACCTGCCATACATAAGGATAAGGTGCGCAGTACGTACCCTTCTTCCTTCTAAGCTTTAAATTTGCCACCTTTTGCGGGGTCTGACCAATCGCAAGAAAAGCCTTTTGTTTCAGCGACAAACTGATTCCAAGGAATCGGTTTCACTACTTCAGGAGTAGCAAAAGCGATGTTAAACAAACCATCTTCTCTCACTTCGCCCAAACGTACAAATTTAGAAAGGTGATGGTTAACTTCCATCGTAACTTTGCCCCCTGGCGCGTCAAAAGTTTGACCCAAAGCTGCTGCCCGCACTTTGTCCAAATCGTCGGCTGTCCCTGCTTTTTCGACTGCTTGCTTCCACAGGTAAACCATGATATAAGCTGCTTCCATCGGGTCATTCGTTACCCGCTCTTTGCCGTATTTTGCCTTGAAAGCTGCCACAAATTTTGTATTGGCGGGAGATTCCACAGTCATGAAGTAATTCCAGGCGGCATAATGACCTTTAAGATATTCTACACCGATCGCCTTTACTTCTTCCTCAGCAATACTGACCGACATTGACGGATATTTGTCCGGCCCCAAACCTGCACCCTGCAACTGTTTGAAAAATGCTACGTTACTGTCACCATTCAGGGAATTGAAGATGACGCCACCGTCGGGCAAAGCTGCCTTAATTTTAGTAATAATTGGCGTGACTTCTGTACCGCCCAAAGGTATGTAATCTTCCCCAACTAATTCGCCGCCTTTGGCTGCTAGCTGTGCTTTGATAATCGTATTTGCCGTGCGGGGGAAAACGTAGTCAGACCCGACTAAGAAGAATTTTTTGCCTTTATTTTGTAGCAGCCAGTCAACTGCTGGTTCGATTTGCTGGTTCGGCGCGGCTCCGGTATAAAAGATGTTTTTTGAACACTCTTGACCTTCGTATTGTACGGGATACCAAAGCATATGATTTTTTTCTTCAAATACTGGTAATACTGCTTTGCGACTTGCTGAAGTCCAGCAGCCGAAGACGGTGACTACTTTATCTTGATCGATCAATTTCTTGGCTTTTTCGGCAAAAGTCGGCCAGTCTGAGTTGCCGTCTTCTACTATGGCTTCGATTTGTTTTCCGAGTACGCCGCCTGCTTTATTGATTTCTTCGATCGCTAATTTTTCGGCATCGACAACGCTTTTTTCGCTGATTGACATTGTGCCGCTCAAGGAATGCAAAATTCCTACTTTGATCGTGTTTCCACTGGTTGCTGCTGGTGTAGTTCCTGTTGCTGTTGGAGAAGCGGCTGGGGTTGCTGTTGGAGTCGGAGTTCTACAAGCTTTTAGAAATAAACTTGATGTTATGGTAGCAGAACTGTATAAAAGAAATTTGCGTCGATCGAATCGCTTTGTCATTCTCTTTTTTTAACTCCTAAATAGATGAGTCGGATGTCTGAGAATAATAACATATGGCGACTTGATATTAAGTCTCTTTTAAGTAGATAGTTGTATGTTTGGATACAAAACTTATGATTAAAAAATAAAGTTTTGATCGCACTTTGCTGTCAGTACGATCGAACTTTGGTAAATTATTTTTATTTATGGAGAATAGCGGACTCGAACCGCTGGCCTCTGCGGTGCGATCGCAGCGCTCTACCAACTGAGCTAATTCCCCTGATTGACTTTGAATTTAGCCTTTTTTTAGATTCCAGATTGCCGAATCTTAAAGGCTTGCAGGTCACGTCTGCTTTTATTCTTGCAGACCGTCACCTAGATTAGCACGTAACTGCTAAAAACGTCAAGTGTTTTCTGCTGCCGCCGATTTGGGGGCGATCGAGCAAAGTTCCCCTACTCTATCCAACTCTAAATCAGCAAAATAGTCCACCGTCCAATTAGCTTGGCGCTGGATCATGTGAAACGGGTAAGTATGAGTCACTCCCGCCACCTGAATCCCAGCTTTTTTCGCCGCTTCAATCCCCGCAAAAGTATCTTCCAGGGCCAAACACTCGATCGGTTGCAGGTCAAATTCGGGATATTTTTCGTTGAGAAGTTTTACAGCTAACAAATAGCTGTCAGGTTCTGGTTTGCTCGCCATCAAGTCATCGCCGGAAACAATTAACTCAAAGTCTGCTGCCAAACCGGCTCGCTTTAACACTAATTCTATATCCGATCGCATCGCCCCGCTAACTACCGCCATTTTCAGTCCAGCAACCCGAATTTTCGCAATAAATTCTGCCAAACCCTCATAAATTGGCAATTTTTCCAAACTCTCTATTTTTCCCTGATAAGCTTGGGTCTTGCCTAGTAGCAAGCGATCGAGGTATGTTTCTGTGAGATATCGTCCCCGGCGCTTCAGCAGTTCAATAATGTAAGTGCGATCGCTCCTTCCCAAACAAATTTCTCGAAACTCCCCGCGTTTGAGCTGGAGATTCTCATCGAGCATTAGTTGATCGATTATTTTCTCGTGAATCGCCTCGTCATTAATAATAACGCCATTAAAATCAAATAAAACTGCTTTTAACATTAGTCATTAGTCATTAGTTATTAGTCATTAGTCATTACCAAGTTAGTAGGGGCGGGTTAACCAACCATCTCAATCTAAAACTAACAATCTATGAAACCCGCCCCCACCAGGCGAAAAATACACCTCAACAATAAATCAAGCCGGAGCTGGAATCCCCGGTAAATCGCCATCAAACTCAGGAGTTCGATCGACCAGATTCCACACCTTCGCCTGACGCACAGGTTCCAAATCTTCCCCAGGTAGAGGTTTCACGCCCTGCGTCACCTGATGCACCCACCAGTGCTCCTGAGTTTGCACCGCCCCGAATCCTGCCGCCCCCGCCCAAGCATCGACGCTACCAGCGGCGTAAGACTTAATATAAGGCTCTTCAAAGATATCAGTCAGCCACTCTGTCTGCCGCAAAGTTTTTTGATTTCCGTCCAAAATTGCCACTTGTCCCCCAACCTTCAGCAGTCGGAAGCTTTCTCGCAAAATAGTCTGCGATACAGCAGGCGGCGTCTCGTGAAACAACAAAGAAGCAGCGACTAAATCGAAGCTAGCATCAGCAAAACCAACACTTTCGGCATTTCCGTGCAACCACTCGATATCCAAGCCAGCTTTTTGCGCTTTCATTTCGGCAACTACCAGCATATAAGGCGACAAGTCCAGCCCGATAACTTCCGCTTCAGGGAAGGCTTGCTTGAGCATCAGCGTTGTCGAACCAGTGCCGCATCCCAAATCGATAATTCGGCGCGGTTTCACCCGCACAGCGTCAATTAAAGCTTGCCTGACGATTGTTTCGTTGGGAGGCAAAACGTATTGGGTAATTGGATCGTAGGAAACGGCGGCACCGGGATTGAGGTAGCCGTTTTTGATGCCATGAAAGTTTTGGCCGCTGTAATATTCGGGATAAACTAGGTTTGGTTGTCGGTAGCGATCGCCCGCTGTTTCCCAGTTGATACCATCGTAGAGTCGTTTCAGTGCTGCTTCGTCGATCGCCAGTCGCATCAGGGGCGACAAAAAGCGCTCAAAAATTGTATCCTTGCCAACAGCCATAAAACTCCTTTCACAAAAACTGTTTTAATTTTACTAGCTCTTGCAGGGACACGGCAATGCCGTTTCCCTACTTTTGGGAATTGGTATAATCAACGGCCTCTCCGTTACAAATTTTGTTGGCTTAATTCCCTCTTCCTGCTGGATTCTGGCCGCTCATTACTAATCGGAATTTTGACCAAAAACTCCGTACCTCCACCCGGAATTTGATAATTTTTGATAGTGCCACCGTGTCCATCCACGACAATCTTGTAGCTAATTGCTAACCCCAAGCCAGTGCCTTGACCCACTGGTTTGGTAGTAAAAAATGGGTTAAAAAGTTGGTCTTTAATGCTGTCGGGAATTCCAGGGCCGTTATCGGCGATCGCCACTTTTAGAAATTTTCCGCCATTTTCGCGAACTACTCCCGTGGAAATAGTAATGATTTTATCCAGGCGATCGATCTCGTTTAAGGCATCGATCGCATTGCTCAGCAAGTTCATAAACACCTGATTTAGCTGAGACGGATAGCACTCGACTGAAGGCACTTTTCCGTATCTTTTGACTATATAAATTCCATTTTTGATGCGGTTGGAGAGCAGCAGCAAAGTATTTTCCATACCTTCGTGAATGTCCGCCTGCTTTTTGTCAGATTCATCAAGGCGAGAAAAGTTGCGCAACGAAAGAACTATGCTGCGAATGCGTTCGGTTCCTATTTTCATTGAATTCAGTATATGTGGCAAGTCTTCCTCGATAAATTCCAACTCGATTTCTTCGGCAAAATTGGCAATTTCTGCGGGAACCTCTGGGAATGTTTTTTTGTATAAACTCACCAAGTCTAATAAATCTTTAGTATATTTCGCGGTGTGAGGCAAATTAGCCGAAATGAAGTTTACTGGATTGTTGATTTCGTGTGCTATCCCGGCCACCATTTGACCGAGGGATGACATTTTCTCACTTTGCACTAAATGAGTTTGAGTTTGTTTCAGTTCATTTAAGGCACTATTGAGCAGTTTTACTTGGTTTTGGGTTTGACTATAAAGGTGAGATTGAGTAATGGCGATCGCCAATTGGTCGGCCACAGCTTCGATCAGTTGGATTTCCTCTGGGTTCCAAAACCAATGAGTAGCGTGGCTGCAAATTAAATAACCCTGCGGCTGGTTTTTAGTCTGGACAGGAACGGCCAAATAACTATTAGCTTTAAGTGCGATCGGTTGACTTGCACCCTCAACCCAAGTATCGCTAGAAAGAATAATTGGCTCGGATTGGTTGCTCCGTACTGACAAATTTCCGACAAAATAAGGCTCAAACTCGATCGCTTCTTTCGGACAATCAGATTGGCAAGATTCCCACAGAATTTGTAACCTTTTGTTTTGCGGATCGTACCAACCAAAAGCCGCCCGTTCTAGGTGCAGCAAATTTACTATTTCTTCCACTGTACTTTGTACGATTTCGTCTAATTCTAGGGAAGCCCGAATGCGTCCAGCAATCCGGTTGAGCATGGCTTCTCGCTCCGCTTGGGCGCGATTGTTTTCGGAGGAGTAAATCAGCCAAATTGCTGCTAGCATTGCCGGGCCGAGCAGTCCGGCGACGACGGATGTCAGCAAATTTAATGCTTGCAGTTGGGATTCAATATTTTCGCGGGGGATTACTAAAGCCATCGACCAGTTAACTTCCTTGAGGGGAGCGTAGGCGACATAAACCCATTTGTCATCTATTTTTACCAGTTCGATGTTCGTCTGGCAATCGATCATCTGCCGCGCGATTGTGGAGAGTGCAGAGTCTTGTGACTGTAAAAAGCTTGGGTTCGCTCGATCGATATTTTCGATTAAGTTATTGTTGGAATTAACAATCGGCACTCCCTTTGAATTGAGTGCAAAAGCATAACTTTCGGAACCGTACTGCAAGCTGTTAGTTACAGATGCTACTCGGTCTAATTTAATGCTGCCCGAAAGGACTCCAATTACTTTGTTGGGAGCGGGAGGCAAGGCCCAAATAGGAGCTGAAATGAAGAGCGTCGGAACTTTTGTACTGCGGCCGATCAGCGGGTCGGAAATGTTAATTTTCCCGGCTATTGCTTTTTGAAAGTGTTGGCGATCTTTGTTGTTTGCCAAGTTACCTAGAGTGTTGATTGCTGAGCCGTCGGGTTGAATTAATGACAGCATGGAATACTCTTTTAACCTGTATACTTCTCCTTGCAACCGAGGCTCGACTAATTTCCAATTGAGAGTCCGAACCGTAGGATCGTAAGCAATGGTTTCTATTTCTGCTTTGCGACTGCTGAGCCAGCGGTCGATTTCGTCGGTGCCTTTTTCTAGTTTTAATAGTGCTATTTCTTTTAAATTGTCGAGGATTAGTCCGCGCACAACAAAATAGCTGATGCAAGCAGTGCTGCTAATGGCTAAAGCTGTGGTGCCCAGAACTAGCAGAGTGAGCAAATGGCGGCGCTGCCGTCTGTGCTGCCAAAGACTGTGCGCTTGTTGCCACCCTGATTGAGCAGAAGTGCTGATGTTTTGCCAAAAGCCGTACAGCTTTTTTGTTTGGTGGGGTGGCTGTGCTGACACATCTCTGGCTGGATTTGCTGGGTTTTGCATCATCAAATGTTCTCATCGAGAGTCAAATTGATCAAACGGCATTTGTTATTGGTCATCCGGTAGAATTAATCAACCAAATAATCAGGGTTTCAGCCCTGATTGGTTCAACCAATCAGGACTTACAGTGCTTAGTGCACATAACTTTTATGCCGATCGCGCGATCGCATTTTTTTGGCATCAACCAGATTTTTAGAGTTTCAGTTTACTTAATTGAGATTAGTGCTTTAAGATATCTTTAATATCTATCTCGTTTGTATAACAAAATTATTGTAAATAACACAGAGAAAATACGGAGTTTTTTAAATTAGCAATGTATTATAATCTCTCGGAAATCCCTGTTGACAATTTTACCAATTTGCGCTATGGGTTCAAGCAGAAATCTTTTCGTCCAAAGCTTTTTTTGCTAAGCGGGTAGCATAGACTGTAAGGGCGATCGTTGCTACCAAACCAATACCGTAGAGAACCCACTCAGCAGTAGTGCGCGATCGCCCTTGTGCTCCGAGTGCAGCTAAACTCCCGGCAAGAGAACCAATATAAACATACATCACAGTACCAGGAATCATCCCAATCCAAGATGCGAAAAAATAGTCTCTTAGAGATACCTGCGTGACTCCAAAAGCATAGTTAAGCAAATTAAATGGAAAAATTGGAGAAAGCCGCGTCAACAACACAATTTTCCATCCTTCCGAGGCAACTGCGGCATCTATCGCCTTAAATTTTTGATTGTTTTCTATCTGTTTAGAAACCCAGTCGCGAGTTAAATATCGCCCTACCAAAAAAGCGCAAGTCGCGCCTAAAACCGAGCCGATGGAAACGCAAACCGCACCGCCAACAATTCCGAACAAAACGCCAGAACCAAGAGTCAGCAAAGAACCTGGGATAAATAGAACCGTTGCGACAATGTAAATTAGAATAAAAGCTGCCGGGCCCCAAGGGCCAAGATGGGCGATCGACTCCAGCGCATTTTTCAGAATTCCTTGAAAGTTAAAAAACTTTGCACCCACAATCAAAGCCACAGCTAAACCAATCCCTAAAATCAGCTTCCACTTGTTTAATGGCGGCGGATTTTCACCAATTTGCGATCGAGAATCATTCATTGCTTAAACTCTCCACTCTCTCATTGCATACACCGCAGTTTTCAGGGTAGGGACACGGCAGTGCCGTGTCCCTACTGTATTTCATCCGATTGATGATATAAAGCGCAACTTTTCCCTTAAATTAAATCAATGTACCGCCGCAGCTAGAACCGCTACCCGCCGTACAGCCATAACAATAAGCAGCAGTTTGCACCTCTTGAATCACATCTAAACTGCCAGATTCCAGCAATTTAGCAACAGTTATGGTTTCACCCGTGCCAGTTTTCGCGGGCAGATTTTCCATCTGGTTAAAATCGCAGTCGTAGACATTGCCCAAATAGTCGATCGACAATTCATTACGGCACATTAAATGTTCCAGAGTACCCGGATTAAAATTATCCTCCAAAAACCCGAGATAAGGCTTGTGCAGCTTCTTATGTTCCAAATGAAACTTAGTCCGTCCCACCGGCAAATTAGTAATCGCGAACAATTGATTAAAACAAATCCCAAAATTTTCCGCTAAATAAACCTGATAATCTTGCTCTAATTTGCCTTGTTCCGGTGTTAGCGAAAATTTGTCTGTTGTCGGTACTTGCGGATTGTACACCAAATCCAGAATTAAACTTTGATTTTTCCCGTATCCCAACTGATTTAGCTTTTGCAGAGCCCGAATCGAACTGTCAAAAACGCCATTACCACGCATTTTGTCAACATTGTCAGCTTGGTAACAGGGTAGAGATGCCACAATTCTGAGTTCGTGCTCCGCGCAATATTCTGGGATATCTTCAAACCCGTTTTCAAAATAAATCGTCAAATTAGAACGAACAATCACCTCTTTTCCTGTCGCCCTAGCAGCTTCCGCCAGCGGTTTAAAACCGTAAAGCATTTCGGGAGCACCACCAGTCAGGTCAACAGTTTGAATTTGCGGAAAACGGCGAATTATTGCAATTAATTGGTCGCAAATTTCCGGTGCAAGTTCCTCAGTTCGTGTCGGGCTAGCTTCTACGTGACAGTGAGTACAAGCGAGGTTGCAGCGTTTCCCTAGATTAATCTGTAAAACCGTAATCTGCTTTTTAGTTAAAGCTGAGTTGAGTTTATTTTTGAAAGGCGTGATTGCAGTCTGAATCATGTGCTAAACTACTTAGTCTCTGCTCGCAATGAATTTAGAGACGTTCTGGTGGAACGTCTCTGATAATTTAGCACTAATTCTGGGGATGCGACAGCGACAGATTTGAATTATGCGGTACAGAGTTAATTCAAACTCACCGAAGAGGACAATTGTCAGTAATATCAATTCCGGTTGCATCGGAATTAATATTACCGGAAATCAGGACACTCCCAGAGCCCAAAGCGTGTCAACTTAGCCTCAAACCGACAGTTCGGCAGGGGTTGAAACCCCGGTTGGACTCTTCGCGGGCTCACAGACAGACTTGGCGGGCTTTCAGGCTTAAGTTGACACTCCTTGGGCTCTTGGAGTGTCCCTAGGAGAATATTGTGGCGGTAAGGTGCTTATGGCGCACCCTACTTTCAATAAAAAAACCGGGGTTCTTTGAAGAAACCCAGTTCACATGAATACAAGCAGTATTAACAACGACCAAACCTCAATTTTTCAACAGCTTCATACCCATTCTTACCTTGTCCAAAATCGTCTTTTGCGACACGCAAGTAATCAGACAAAGCTTACCGCAATTTAAAGTATCGCGACGGACTTCCTGAGCTTTTTCGCCGTACCAAATTTCGCGAGCGTTTTGCTCTTTCACATTGCCAATCACTGGATATTCATCGCACAATTTTACATCGCCGCGCGTATCAATCCAGTAATTACGAAGTCCAACCCGACAAGGCCGGACTGCATCGGGAGCCTTTTCATCGCGGAAGTGAGGTAACATTAGCCGCAATACTTCGTCGCTGTTCATAATTGGCGCACCGTTGTTCTTCATTTCAATTAGGCGCTCAATTACCTGTGCAAATTCCTCGTAATCCTCTTCTTCTACCCACAATTCCTCATAGGTTTCTGGTGTCCAGCGATTGACTGGTTGGAAATTTACCGTTGTCGCCCCAATTTTTTTTGCCCAGTGTACTATCTCTTCAAGATGGCGGAAATTGAGTCGGTTCATCGTCGGTTTGACGTTGATCGGAAACAGTACGTTCTGTTTTTCTTGTTCTTCGCGCAGATACACGATTCCTTTAGAAAGCCGATCGAACAAACCGGGTTGACCGCGCAAATAATCGTGCAGTTCTGCATTGTGTCCGTCAACGGACATATTAACGTTAAAAGGACGAGCAGCAACGGTTTTGGCTGCGTTTTCTCGGGTCATGCAATAGCCGTTTGTGGTGACGCCTGCGTGGATGCCGTTCTTGTTGGCAAAAGTCAGTAAGTCTAGAAAACCTTTTTTAATATAAGGTTCGCCACCGCTGAAGTTGATTGAAAATTCGCCGACAAATGCTTTGACGCTTAACAAGGCATTTTGCCAATCTTCGATCGTCATTTCGTCTTTGTATTCTTTGAGCCGCCAATACTCGCATTGACGACATTTAACGTTACAGCGCTCGTTGACAATCCCGTAAAAAGTGACTGGGGTTGTCACGTCAAATCCTGTATTGATCCTCAGCGATTCAGCTACTGCACTTTTGGTGTGCTTGACGCCCAGTCTGGATAATGTTAAAGCATCCATGTCTTTTTTGCCCTACGTGTTATTATTTAAGCCAATTTATCGAACCGAATGTTGTACGTATTGTTACGTATTCCTTAAGAGTACGTATGCACCATCCTAAGCCTTAGTTTTGGGTATGGCTAGATGTTTTTCAAATATTTATCATATTAAGTCTTGTAACATATTGGTATTCATAATCATTCAAGCATTTTTCGGGATTGAAATATTAATTTTGCTTAATAAATGGCACATATATATCAGCGTGAGATTGACTTTAAATCAATAAACTGTACTTTGGATTGAGTTTTAGTTAAATAACTTAATACTTAGCCTCAATGAAAATACTTACGTAAGCTGTCTCAATAACTTAAAATTATAGTTAAATGAGCGGGCTGTACAGCCGTTGAGTTCACACAAGCTTTACAATATGAGGGAATTTAATTATTTCAGCGGTAAAAAATGGCTGTAAACATGGGACGATATTTGCACGTACTGAAATTGTTCTGGGGTGCGGCGATTGAAGCAGAACTCGAATACCGAATCAATTTTCTATTGGCAGCCCTCAGCAGCCTCGGAAACCTTACTGGTAGCTTGTTCGGGCTGTTTTTGTTCTACCGTACGGGTTACACGTTTTCTGGGTATTCATGGGAAGAAGCCTTAGTTGTACTGGGTATTTTCACGATTTTGCAGGGCTTTTCCTCAACGTTTCTAGCACCTAATCTCAGTCGGATTGTCGATCGAGTCCAGCAAGGAACCCTCGATTTTGTCCTCCTGAAACCAATTAGTTCCCAATTCTGGCTGTCTGTAAACACAGTTTCTCCTTGGGGAATACCCGATATCATCTTCGGTGTGGTATTGTTGCTGTACTCGGGTAACAAACTCGGATTAAGAATCGGCAACTATTTTCTAACAGCAATACCGCTGTTATTTGGCACGATCAGTCTTTACAGCATCTGGTTTATGTTAGGTGCGATGAGTATTTGGTTTGTCAAAATTTACAATGTTACTGAAGTTCTCAGAGGATTGTTAGAAGCTGGTAGATTTCCAATGACTGCTTATCCCGCAGCTTACCGATTTTTTTTCACGTTTGTAGTCCCCGTTGCCTTCTTGACCACAGTACCGGCAGAAGCAATGCTAGGCAGAGGTGATATAGTTTGGATCGGAGGGGCTGGAATATTGGCGATCGCCCTTTTATTGGCTTCCCGCTACTTCTGGCAATTTGCACTCCGATTTTACACCAGCGCTTCTAGTTAGTTACATAATATAATTTAATTTGTTGACTGTTGACTGTTGACAGTTAACTGTTATATTATGATCTCAGATATTTTTAAATAATCATAGCAATCTAAAGTACAAATTACGAAGGAGAAAGGAGCAAATCAATGAAAAACAAACAACTCGGAAACACTAATTTTAATATCAGTGCAATTGGTCTGGGAGCGATGCCACTGTCCTTAAGCGGGCGGCCGACCGAATCGCAAGCAATAGCAGTAATTCACCGCGCCCTCGATTTGGGCGTGACACTAATTGACAGCGCAGATTCCTACTCCGAAGATGAATCTGACAAACACCACAACGAGGAACTAATTACCAAAGCTTTAGAACAGTATACGGGAGATATTCGGGCAGTTACTGTTGCTACAAAAGGTGGCTTAATGCGCCCTCAAGGTACTTGGACGCGCAACGGAAATCCGCACCATTTACGCAAGACAATTCGCGAAAGTTTTGAAGCATTGGGCGGCAAAAAGCCGATCGACCTTTGGCAATATCACTCGCCCGATCCCAGTTATACGATCGAAGCAGCCCTAGCACCCGCAAAAGAAGCCGTAGAAGCAGGAATAATTCGATTTGTGGGAGTTTCCAACTTTTCTGTAGAACAAATCAAACGCGCCCGCGATACAGTAGAAATTGCCTCAGTTCAAAATCAGTACAATCCGTGGCACAGACAGCCAGAATCAGATGGTGTGCTGGAATATTGCGAAGCCGAAAAACTGACATTTTTCCCCTGGAGTCCTCTCGGAGGAAGCCGTCGCGCTAAAAGCTTGCAAGATATGCCCGCGATCGTGAAATTAGCAGCCGAAAAAAACGTCTCAGTTTACTGTATAGTATTGGCCTGGTTGATGGCAAAATCGCCCTGCATCGTGCCAATTCCCGCTGCGACAAAGGTATCGAGTATTGAAGACTCCGTGCGGGCGATCGAGGTTAAATTGACTGATGCAGAATTGGAACAAATTTCAGTAAGTTAATTAGGTAAGGGCAAAAAACAAGAGAACAAGCAAGATGCCTGTTTCACAAAAAAATTGATTTGATTGTGGGGTGGGCATCCTGCCCGCCCGTAAAAACGAAATTTTTGGAGAAATTGGATTTAATGGAAACTAATCAAGTAAATGCCGATCGAGATTTAGCGATCGAACATCAAAACGTACCAGTCGCCCATGAAGGACTGCACAACTTTCTATACAGTTCTGATGAAGAACACGGCGCAGTCGCTGCAATTCCGGTATTAGAGAATGATGGAACGCAAATAATGCCGATCGCAGTATGGCGCGATTTAGCAACTAACGCCAAAGTCGCTGGCGTTTATGCAGTAATCAACACTTCGGATCAAACCCAGTATATCGGTTATTCGCGAAATATCCTGCTTTCTGTCAACGGTCACATCGCCCAAAATGGCAGCGAAAATTGTGCATTCCTGCGCGTCCAAACTTTCAAATTCCCCAAGCGGGAAGAAATGGAAAGTCTGCGGGATTTTTGGATAGCAGAACTCGGCAACATTCCCCCTGGAAACGGCACAAACAGCGAAATGTGGGCGAGTACGGTAGGTGAAGCCGCGCGCGCTGCTATGTCTGCTGAGGAACAAAAAGCCTATGAAGAAAAGAAGCTGAAACTGCGCAAAGCAATGGCAGATTCGACTCTGACTAGAGAGTTAGAAACAGCCGCAAAAAGCGACGGCGAACGTAGTAAGGATTTGGAAGCTGCGGTTGATAATGATGACTGGAGTGCCGTAATTCAGTCACAAACCCAGGAAACAAAATTAGTTGACTAAAAAGGTTTGTAGTAAGGACTTCAGTCCTCTATAAAAAGGACTAAAGTCCTTACTACAAGCCTTTTTAATTACTAATAACTAATTTTCCGTTCTTTAATTAAAGTCAAACTAATCCATTCACCCCGATCGTTATAACTGCGAATCATCCGAAACCGCAAGTCAGGTTCAACTAACCAACCAGCCTCAAAAAATACTGGTTTTCTGAGTTCAACTTTGACAGGTATTGTGCAAGAACCGCCATCGGGAAGCAGCAAAACTTGCATCGGCGTAGAACCTTGATTAAAATTAATCACCGAACCGTCAATGATACCTCCAGAAGTGATAATCTTAGCATCAGCATTAGTGCCCAAAGTAATTTGTTGAATTAGGCGATCGCCTCCATCCAAATCTAATTGTAATTTAGTAGAATAGCAGTCAGGATTTCGCCAATCTGGATACATTGTCACGGCTTCGCCCTGCCATTCTCCCAGTAAATCGTCAATAGTTAAAGGCGGACGTTCGGGGATATTTTTATCTGGTTGCTTTTCCCGAATTAAGGTAAGTGTTGATAAATCGCCATTGGTATTGTACAACTGAACGAACCGCAATCGGCGATAATTGTAGATGAAACAAAACTCTGCCCCAGACTCAGCAAAAGGCGCTATTTGAATAGTACCCTGACAAAAAGATCCGTTCTCAAAAAATAGAATATCCCGTCCTACATTCTGATATTCTCGAACTATTTCATGGACTTCTGGTTCACCGACACCGCTGGGATTTGGGTAAAAGCGCTGAAGTTTTAAACGTACGGTTTTGTTGTCGTTAAGACCTTCGAGAGCAATAATACTAGGAGTATCTTGAACTACTTCTCCCCGTGGCGATAACTGAGTAAAGGAACCGTGCCATTCTCCCAAATTTTGTAGGAAATTTTCCCATTGCGATCCCATATTTTTACCTCGAAATATATACTAAGCTTCTGCTTACCAATTACCAATTACCAATTACCAATTCCCCATTCCCCATTCCCCATTCCCCATTCCCTAATGTCTAAAAATAGAATTATAACTCTACTGACAGATTTTGGATTGAGTGATGTTTATGTGGGAGTGATGAAAGGTACGATCGCCCAAATCAATCCTGAACTCAAAGTCATTGACATTACGCACGATATACCCCCTCAGAATATTGCAGCAGGCAGGTTTTGTTTGATGAATGCTGTTGCTTATTTTCCCACAGAAACGGTGCACGTTGCGGTAGTCGATCCGGGTGTGGGAAGTAGCAGACGCGGAGTAGCAATTCAATGCGCTAATTGCTTCCTTGTGGGGCCCGATAACGGGTTGTTTAGCGGGGTGTTGAGTCGGGAAAGTGCGATCGCCTGCGTGGAACTCATCAACCCCCAATACTGGCGTATACCTCAACCCAGCAGCACTTTCCACGGTCGAGATATTTTCGCTGCTGTGGGTGCTCACTTAGCAACTGGGGTGGCTTTGGAAGAGTTGGGAGAGGCGATCGACCTTGCAAGTTTAGTGCAGTTACAGATACCAAATTGTGCCGTTACAGCCACAGGTATTGCAGGTTGTGTCCAATATGGCGATCGGTTTGGCAATCTCATTACGAATATCCCAGAACATTGCATTAAAAGCAACAATTGGTCAGTAAAAGTCGATCGTATTTCTGATACAATTACCATCCCCAGCGGCAAAACCTACAGCGACAGCAAACCGGGGGATTTAGTTGCGATAATAGGTTCTGACGGCTGGCTCGAAATTTCCGTTAACGGCGGCAGCGCTCAATCTGTGTTAAAATTGGAGTTTGGTGCGATCGTGCAATTAGTTTTTGAAACAACAATTAAATAGGACTTACACATGGGGGCTAGAAACCGGCTTTTTTTACGAAAATACTTTGTTGTAACCAGCAGATTCGGTAAAAACCCGGTTTCTTTGGCGGAGTGCGTAAGTCATAGCTTTTTCCCATGAATTACTTTCTCTGCAAAATCCATAATTGTTTCGCGATATTCATCATTATTAAAAAAAGCATCTCCATTATTGTGCTTAGCATTAGGAACCAGCAAAAGTTTCTTAGGTTCGGAAGAAACCGCACATAACGTTTTGCTCATTGTAGCAGGAATAAAAGGGTCAGTAGTCCCGTGAACGAACAAAACAGGTATTCGCAGCAATTGAACCTTAGCAATAGAATTAAACCGCTGCGTCAGCAACAACCGCACCGGAAAAATTCGCATAAAACCGTAACGATCTACCATATCAGCCATTGAAGTAAACGAACTCTGGACAATTAAACCAGCAGATTTAGGATACTTAATTGCCAACTCAATAGCAACAGCACCGCCTAGTGAATGACCGTACAATAAAATTTGACTCGGCGATAATTGCCGTTGCTTAACTAAATAATTGTATGCAGTTTCAGCATCCTCATATACTTGTGATTCGTTCGGAAAACTGCCTTGACTGCGGCCGTAACCCCGGTAATCTATTAACAATACAGAAAAACCCAATTGTCGAAAGCGATAAGATTGATTAATATTAGCACCAATATTAAGTCCGTTGCCGTGCAAGTAAAGTAAAACCTTCGCAGATTCCCTAGAAGATTTTCCGGGAATCCACCAACCATGAAGTTTCTCAATCTTACCTAATTTATTAGTTATTGGTAACTAAACTTCCTCGTAAGTGATGTTAAAAGCATCCGGTATTTTTTGGATGATAGCTGTTGGTTGAAATATGAAACGAGTTTGTAGAATAAATAAAAGTATACAGGAAGCAATGTAGGCGATCGCCAAAACTTTTCCTATTATAAATAGTCGCTTTAACCTATTACGCTTTTTATTTTTCATCAATTTAAATTGTAAAATTAGGTTCGTAGTAAGGACTTCAGTCCTACCCAAGTATTTTTTAAGGACTAAAATCTTTACTACAAACTTATTTATTCCGTCACTCAAGCCACCACGAAATTCACCAACTTTCCAGGCACCACAATCACCTTTTTAATCTCCTTACCCTCAATGTGACGCTTCGCCAAATCCGACTCACGGGCGTAATTTTCCAAAGCAGCTTTATCAGCCCCAGAAGGCACTTGAATTGTACCGCGAGTCTTGCCCATAACCTGAATTACCAGGGTAATTTCATCAGTAACTAATGCTGATGTATCCACACTCGGCCAAGCTTGAGTATGTACAGATTCACTGTTACCGATTAAATGCCACAACTCATCAGCAATATGTGGCGAAAAAGGTGCTAATAGTAAAATCAAAGTGCTAATCCCCTCTGCATAAATTGGCGAATCTTTACATTTAGCATCAGTCAAAGCATTGTTCAGTTTCATCATTTCCGAAACAGCAGTATTGAACTGATAATCATCCTCCAAATCTTCGCTCACTTCCTTAATTGCAACGTGAATCGCCCGCCGCAAATCCTGCTCAGGTTTACTCAAATTCTCTTTCTCCCCCCCTTGGTAAGGGGGGGCTGGGGGGGGTGAAACAAATTCTGTTACCAGTCGCCAAACGCGATTTAAAAAGCGAAACTGCCCTTCTACATCAGCATCATCCCACTCCAAATCTTTCTCAGGTGGCGCTTTGAATAAAATAAACATCCGCGCCGTATCTACACCGTACTTTTCCATCACTTGCAAGGGGTCAACACCGTTGTATTTTGACTTAGACATCTTCTCATAGAAGACTTCTAAAGCTTCCCCAGTTTCAGGATCTTTGGGATTTGTCGCATCTACTTCTGCGGAAGGAATGTATTTGCCAGTAACGGCATTTTTGTAGGTTAATCCCTGCACCATACCTTGAGTTAATAGGCGCTTAAATGGTTCATCGCAATTGATCAAACCCCGATCGCGCAAAACCTTCGTAAAGAACCGCGAATACAGCAAATGGAGGATTGCGTGCTCGATTCCGCCGACATATTGGTCTATCGGCATCCAATCATTGGTTTTAGCACTGTCGAATACTTTATCCTCATTACTCGCATCGGGATAGCGCAAGAAATACCACGAAGAATCCATAAAAGTATCCATCGTATCTGTTTCCCGCTTCGCCGGAGTCCCACAACTCGGACAAGGAACATTTACCCAATTATCCATCTTAGCTAACGGCGAACCCTTGCCCGTAAATTCCACATTTTCCGGCAACAATACGGGTAAATCCGATTGAGGAACAGGGACTATACCACAGTTGGGACAGTGAATTACCGGAATCGGAGCGCCCCAATAACGCTGTCTAGAAATCAGCCAATCTCTCAAGCGATATTGAACTCGCGCCTTGCCACAACCTGAATTTACGGCAGCTTGAATAATTGCGGCTTTGCCTTTAACTGAATCCATACCATTGAAGCTTTCAGAATTAATCATAATTCCTGGTTCCGTGTAAGCTTCAGTCAGCGGAAATTCATCATCATCTACAATTACTATTTTAATTGGTAGTTCATATTCAGTGGCAAATTGGAAATCTCGCTTGTCGTGGGCGGGTACTCCCATGACTGCGCCAGTACCATATTCGTACAGCACATAATCGGCAATCCAAATCGGGATTTCTTCGTCGTTGAAAGGATTGATTACTTTGCCACCTGTGGGAACGCCACGCTTGGGTTTGTCCTCTGCTGTACGATCCATTTCGCTTTGTAGTGCCACTTCTTTCACAAATGTTTCAACAGCCGCTTTTCTGTCTGGTGTAGTAACACGATTAGTTAACGGATGTTCCGGGGACAAAACAACGTAACTCACGCCATAAATTGTATCGGGACGAGTCGTGAAAACAGCGATTTTTTCATCCATCCCGACAATGGGAAATTCCAAGTAAGCGCCGACTGATTTGCCGATCCAATTGGCTTGCATTAACTTGACTCTTTCTGGCCAATTTGGCAATTTATCTAAGTCATTTAATAACTGTTCTGCATAATCGGTAATTTTGAGAAACCATTGTCGTAATAATTTGCGTTCGACTTTCGCACCGGAACGCCAGGAACGGCCTTCGTTATCGACTTGTTCGTTTGCTAAGACTGTTTGGTCGATGGGGTCCCAATTAACTGCGGCTTCTTTTTGATATGCTAATCCAGCATCTAAAAATTGTAAGAAAATCCATTGAGTCCAGCGATAATAATCGGGAGAACAAGTTGTAACTTCTTTTGTCCAATCAAAGGAAATGCCGAGGCGCCCAAATAAGCCTTTCATTTGGGCAATATTTTGATTAGTCCATTGTGCGGGCGGAATTCCTCTTTCGATGGCGGCATTTTCTGCGGGTAAACCAAAAGCGTCCCATCCCATCGGATTCAATACGCGATAGCCTTGCATCCGCTTGAGTCTGGCAATTACATCAATAATTGTGTAGTTGCGGACATGGCCCATGTGCAGGTTTCCCGACGGATAGGGGAACATGGATAAGGCATAAAATTTAGGCTTTTCGCTATTTTCTGGCATTTGGTCTAAGTTTTGCTCAGCCCATGTCTGTTGCCATTTTTCTTCTATGGATTGGGGGTTGTATTTGGACTCCATAACAATTTCTCCCTGTAGGATTTAGTAATGTTTGCTTGAATATTTTTGCACATTCAAGGGGCCGCGATTCGGATTTTTTTGAGCTCCAAGTATTTTGGCTCAAATATCTGTATTATATATTGTAGTATATGTAGTTTGTGTTGAGGGCGATCGCCCAAATCTCTCATTCGCCCTGAAAAAAATCAGACTTACGCACGAGTGGTCAGAAACCGGGTTTTTACTGAGAAGGCGCGTTACGATCGGCAAAAGCGCAAAAAACCCGGTTTCTTAGCATCTATTTCGGTTTAAATGCTATCTGGATCGATGTTCAATTCGCGTAGTCTCATAGCTAAACGTTGAGCAATTTGATCTGCTTGTTTGGCTTTTTGCTCTGCTTGTTCAGCCCTTTGATTTGCTTGTTCAGCCCTTTGAGATTCTTGCTTGACTTTTTGCTCTGCTTGTTCGGCCCTTTGAGATTCTTGTTCGGCCCTTTGAGATTCTTGTTGTAGACGCTGGCGGCTTAATACCCTATCTGCTTCTAATTCCGCATAGGAAAGAAACTTTTCGCCATCAGGTCGATAAATTTCTAACCCATCTTCTCCCAACTCAAATCGCACTTCTAATCTCGGACTAATCCATCCCTCCATCGGCTCAATTACTTCTAAGTTTCCCTCAATTCTTTGCCAACCTTGCAACTCATTTCTTTCTGGATCGTAAAGGTAATATTCCTCAACTCCATGACGCTGGTAAAATGCCAGTTTCTTATTCATTTTAGTTTGGCGGTCGTTGTGGGAGCGAATCTCAAAGACGACTTGAGGAGTGACATTATCCTCTCGATATTGTATGTATGAAAGTCGATCGCCCTTTGGTCGGCCAAACACCACCATCGTATCAGGTGCTTGAGAAATATCGATTCTCCCCTCAACGGGATACCAGAGTAAATCGGCGGCTACAAAAACGTTTGGGTCATCTTTAAACAGCGATTCGCAACCTTCTTTGATTTTGACAATTAATTTGTATTGAATTGTGCTTTCTGCCATTGGTTGACCGTCGCTGGAAGGATAAATGATTTCTGCGGTTGTGACTTGCATAGTGGTTGTCTCCGAGAATTATCTAACTTTAATTATACTATTTGTGATAACGATATATCAAATCAATTATTCTTTTACAACGTGTTTGTGAGCGACTGCTTTGATGAGAGTCATCAGATGTTCTAGCACCAGATAGCGGTCTAATTCGCTTTTTTCCTCCCGCGTCAAACCATCATTGTTATGTTGATAAATTAGGTCGGCGATATGCTCTTTGGCTTCTTCGGATAGTTGAAAGTTGATGATGCTTTCGGGAGTAGTACCGGCGGCCAAAAACTCAACTATTTCGGCGTAGGCTTGGGGTATTTTAGTGGCTACAGTCATAAATTTGTTTTCCCTTTTTTTATTTATATCATAGAAAGGGCGATCGGGCTATTTTATGCTAGAGTATTCTATATTAGGCATCTGGTGAACAGCCAGTCAAGGGCAGGCAAGATGCCTACCCCACGGGAATTGTTGGAGATGTCTATTTATCTAAGCTCTTAGTAAAAAGATGAGCTATTTGTCAAATTTAAAGATTGATCGAGAGATTGGAAATATAGTCAGTCAATTTAAAATTCTTGAGTGCGATCGGTGTGCTGCTGCTGTTATGGAATGGCTAAAACAACAAGGTATTCAGGCAAAGATTTTGAGACTGACAACAAAGTATCAGGATGAGGATTATATCATCAGCGAACGTCTAGAACGTCAGGGAGTTATAGAGTCGATTACAGTCAACGGCAAACATTACGGGGTTGAAGTCCGAGGTCTAGTGTTTGATAATCTCTCAACAAATGGAATGTTAAGGGAAGAGTGGATTAAGGATTTTCACTCTCCGAGCGACCAATTTGTTGTGGAAGAAATAGAAAGCTTGTAAAATGGAATTTTAGCGAAAATTAGAGGTAAGCATGAGTGGAATATTTGACATTCTAGAAAAGATTAAAGCTAGACCGGGGATGTACATTGGTAAATCTTCGGTGAGCGATTTGTTTGTATTTTTGGCGGGATATAAAACAGCTAGGCGAGAATTTGGGATTGAGCCAACTGAACAAGAAAATGAGTTTTATGGGGAGTTTCAGCCTTGGTTGCAGAAACGGTTTCAGGTACTGTCTGTGAATTCTTGGGCGAAAATTATCATGCTTTATTCAGTGGACGAAAAAGAGGGATTTGAGTATTTTTTTCAGTTGTTGGATGAGTTTTGGCGGCGGCATGAAGGTTTACAGGTTGATGAGGTTGATGTTAAGGAAGAAAGGGCGATCGCAAATAAGAGCGATCGCTCATTAGCCTTCTAATTCTGCCAATTTTTGCTGTGCAAATTCGCGGAGTTGTTGATCGCCATCGTTCTGAGCGCGATCGCGGACAAGTTCTAGCGTCTCAGGGCGATCGGCATATAGCTCAATAATAGCTGCAAGAGCTACTCTTCTGTGGCTATGTTGGAAATAATACTTGCGATCGAAGGGGTCATTGATAGCAATATCGCACAATAATTCAAATATCCCAGGTTCATCTTTCCACCCCCATACTAATTCTTGTACTGCTGCACTTCGCACATCCGAATCATCATCGGTGCGAGCGCGTTCTTTGAGCCAAGGTAAGGTTTCCGGGTCATCTTTCCACCCCCGTGCTAATTCTTGTACTGCTGCTCTTCGCACATCCGAATTATCGTCGGTGCGAGCGCGTTCTTTGAGCATAGGTAAGGTTTCCGGGTCATCTTTCCACCCCCGTGCTATTTCTTGTACTGCTGCATATCGCACAGCCAAATCATCAGCAGATTGAGTTAATTTTTTCAGACAAACTAGCAATTGAGCAGAAACAGCAGCAATATCATTTCTATTCTTGACTTCGGAAACACACTGCGCCGCCAAAAACAAATTGCCAAACCTTTCTGCTTCCCCATCTTCACCAATCAGATATTCCAGGATGTCACCTGTAAATTTAGCATTCTTCAGCATTCCCGCTATTAAACGTAACACTTCATGCCAAGACTCATCTCGCCAGTGTTCCCGATAAACTTGAATTAAACCATCTAAGTCAAGCGTTTTTTGTCCCTCAAATTGCTGTACAAACTCCCAAGCACAAAAATATTCCAAAAACGTGCGATGGACAAAAGCAAAATAATCCTCATTGTATCCACCCAAGAAGCACAAAATAAAATTGCGCTCCCGCAGTTGCTCTACCATCAACTTAGCACAAGCAGTTGCCTCATTTCCCATCAATCCGCTCAAATATTCCGCTATCGTCTGCCGCAAATCCTCGCGACTAATAATATTTCCGGCTAATCCTTTACCACTCGACTGCATTTTGTAGGCAATTCGCCCGCAAATACTTTGTTTAACTTCTTGATCGATTAAATAAGGATCTATTTTATGATGACCTAACTTTTCCTTGACATCAAAATCCCATTTATGCAGCAGCACTTTTGAGGCTTCTTCATAGAGTTTAGCTCGAAAGCGCGGTAACTCCTGATTGCGATTGAGAATTGCCATCATCGTCAGCAACAGCGGATTTCCGGCCAATTCTAGAATCGCCCTCGATTCGGAAATTGCTTTATCCAATCTTTCTAAACTTGCAGCTTTTTTCAATCTGTCTGTAAACGTCAAATCGTGCCACTTCTGGATAAAATCTTTAATCTGTTCCGGTTCAAAATCTTGCAACATGAAGTGATGAAATTCAGCATTTTTTAGTCGTTGTTGCTGGTAACCAATAATGCGAGAAGTGACAATCACTTGCACCTTTGGATAGGTTTGAGTGAAGTTATGAATTTGGTCAACAATTCGATTGCGCTTTTGCACCTCGAACACTTCATCTAACCCGTCAAACATCACGACAGCGCGGCCAGCTTGCAGCCATTCGTGCAGGATATTTTTGTTTAAATTGTCGCTCTGGCTAGAATCGCACTCGATAAATTCCAGGAAATCTTTGCACTCTTTGTCATCTCGACTGCGACTGTATTTTCGCAACTCAATTAGTAAGTGAATCGGTTGAGATGATAACTGATTTGGAGACAATTTTGCCCACTGAAGCGCCAGATATTTCAACAGCGTAGATTTGCCCGAACCCGGATCGCCTAGAATGACTAGATAACGGTAATTGATATCATCAATTACTTCGATAACCGATCGCGTTTGCTGTTGAGTGTAAGCTTTTTGGTAGCGTTCCAAATCTTGTTGACTGACTTCGGCTGCAATGTCTCCCCGTTCCCGCAATAGCTTTTGAAACTCCTTGGGTAATTCATAATCTTTCGGCAAATATTCTTGACAATATCGCGCGTTTTGCGGAATAAATATTTCTTTGACTGTCAGTTGCCGTTCGTATTCTCCACACCTAGTATCTAAATTATCTAAATCCAAATATTCATATTGTTCTCGCAGTCCTTCTTGATAACTTTCTAAGTTAAATTCAGCCGGAATTGGAGCATTATTTCTGACAGCTTGATTTATGCTATCAAGATTCTGGCTGTTGAGAATTTCTCGTAATTCCGTATTTTGCTGTATAATTAATTTAACACTTTTCAGATATTTGTCTGCCACTTGTTCCCAACTAAACGTATCGGGAAGTGAGGCAACTGGTTGCTCTTTTAACAGATGAGCAGGTACAATCTTAGTAAATGTAGGCAACATCCGCCGCACCGGATGCTGCACAGTCGCAATTTGCCAAGACTGAGCTAAGATATGAGTATCTAAAACCCGACAATTTGTTTGAAATGCACTTCCCAAAACTTGTCGTACAGGAGGTTGTTTGATAAATTGTTTTAAAGGTTGTAGATATTGCTCGATCTGTTTTTTATCTAAATGCGATCGCTCTAATTCTTGCTCGAACAATATAATAAAGGATTTCAGGGCATCGCGGACAGCATTTTGAGCGAAGGGCTTGTTCGCAAGTCCTTGAATATCTTTGATACAGTCTTTGAAAAAATCTTTAACGTAGTCGTCTAAAGCGGCTTTTCCCAATTCTGTCAAAATAGGTGACACTAACACCAAAACCAAACCGGCGCTTTCTATCATGGCTTTTTGCTCGATCGACTTTAGTTT